>JGI12210J13797_10017286_pt1 | contig 16668 bp, 15 predicted proteins | sample ElkSlonscriptome_3_FD_13797 | JGI IMG/M metagenome (IMG submission 13797)
CGGCGGTGACGATCACCCGCGCGCCGGCATCGGCGATGCGGTCGGACAGGGTCTTGTCGCTGAAGCCGCCGAAAACGGGGGTATAGACCACGCCCATGCGCTTGGCGCCTTCGGTCCAGTAGATCTGCTCAGGGATGCTCGGCATGTTGAGCGCGATCCGGTCGCCCGGTTTCACGCCCAGCGCTTTCAGGGCAAGGGCGCATTTCGCGCTTTCGAGCAGCAGTTTGCGGCGCGACACCGTTTCCGAATCGACCGGCCCGCCGCGCCCCCCGTCGCTCGCCATGTTCCAGCGGTCGCCTTCGTAGATCAGCGCCGCTTCCTCGCCGTGACCGGCCAGCACGTGGCGGTCGACCTCGTTGAAGGCCGTGCTGGTCAGCCCCCCTTCGAACCAGCGCCAGTTCGGCGGATCGTCATCGTTGAAAGCGCGGTCCCAGGGCTCGAATTCCTCGGGCCAGTCGAAGCTTGTCGCCTCTCCGCTGTTGCCGTCCCAGCCGGTCCAGCGGCCGATCTCGTCATCGAAAAAGGCCCACGCGCCGTTCGCGCCGGCATCGGGCACGAACCAGCATATCCGCCGCTTTGCGATCGCGCCATGGAATGCACCCGGATCGGCGCGGCAGGCGGATTGGAGGCGAGCGAAGTCCGCCCGGTCCAACACGCGGCCCACGCCTGGCGAGATGGCAGGTCTTGCCTGCGCATTTGACGATGCCTCGGTCGAAGCCCCCTCCCCTGTTCGCGACTTGTCGACTGCTTGCGATCGTTACACTACGCGCAAGATTCGCGAAAGTTCCTTGCAGAAAATACGCGCCACGGCCCTGTTCGTGTCTTTCCGTGCCTGGTACAATCGCGCCAGTACCGCCCCCTCCTGCCTTGGCAAGGCAAGGCGTGGCTCGTTCGCGTTCGGCCGAACTGGATGCGACCTCCGACTCGAGCGACGTGTCGCCCTTGTCCAATCGAGCGCCTTCGACAAGGAGTAGGGTTGCGCGGATGCAACTGTGCAGTTGACGCAAGCTCCTTGGCCTGCCGTTCCTTTCGGGAGGGACTGCCAACAGGTCCTGCCGGACCGGAAGAAGAAACGTATGAGCCCCCTGCTTTCCGCCATTGAGCGGTATTCCAACCTTTCCCCCATGGACCGCGAGGCGATTACGTGTCTGCGCGAGGCGCCGATCGTGCGCGTCCCCGCGCGGCAGACGATGCTCAGCGAAGGCGATGATCCCGGGGGCGTGCGGCTTTTGGCGCAAGGGTGGGCCTATCGGTTCAAGGACCTGCCCGACGGGCGACGGCAGATAGTCGGCCTCATCCTGCCGGGTGATTTCTTCGATCTCGGCGTGCGACTGGTGGAAGAGATGGACCATTCGATCGCTGCGCTTACCCCCAGCGCCTATTACGCGATCCCGTCCGAAGTGCTCGAGCGGCTCGCCCGCGAGCATCCGCGGATCGCCGACGCTTTCGCCCGGCACGAGCATGTCAGTGCCTCGATCCACCGCGAATGGCTGCTCAATCTCGGCCGGCGGAACGCCTTTGAGCGGCTTGCCCATCTTTTCCTCGAGATATTCATGCGACAAAGCGCGAGCGGACATGCGCGCGACGGGGAGTGCGACTGCCCCCTGACCCAGAACGATCTTGCCGATGCGACGGGCGTCACCTCGGTCCACCTCAATCGCACCATGCAGGAGCTGCGCCGCGAAGGGCTTGTCGAGCTCAAGTCCAAGCGGCTTTTCATCCGCGATTTCGACAAGCTCGCGCAGGTCGCGATGTTCAATTCGAACTATCTCCAACTCAGGCGCGAGACCAGGCCCTTGACCCAATGAGGGCGCCTTCCGCCTGGCCGCCTGGAGATTCGACCATGGCCCGGCGCATTCGCGAATTCGACTGGGATGCAAGCCCGCTCGGTCCGATCGCGGACTGGGGTGCGGAAGTACGCTCGGTGCTGATGATGGTACTGGGCGCGCCCATGCCAATGAACATGTATATCGGCCCCGACCTGCTGTTGCTCTACAACGATCCGGCCTGCGAATTGTTCGGCAAGAAGCATCCGGCATCCCTTGGCATGCCCGCGCGCGAGGTCTTTCCCGAGATCTGGGAGGATCTGGGCGAACGGCTCGAACGGGTCCTGGCCGAGGGCATCCACGTGACGCTGGAGGACGTATCGGCTTCGCTCGATCGCGACGGCATGATGCGCGACGCAGAATTCAATCTGCATTCGACTCCTATCCTGCGAAACGGAGAGGGCGAGCCTGTCGGTGTCGTCACGGTCTTTGAGGAGATGACCGAGTCGGCCGTCGCCAAGCGTGCGCTGCGCGACAACGAAGAGCGTTTCCGCCAGTTCGGCGATGCGTCCTCCGACGTGATCTGGATGATCAATGCGAAAAGCGGCCGGGTCGAGTATCTTTCTCCCGCATTCAGAACGATCTGGGGCGTACCCCGCCGGACAGTGATGGGGGATCGGTCGTCCTGGGCGAGCCGCATCCACCCCGCCGATCGCGAGCGAGTGACCGAGACGCTGCCGCGCCTGTTCGAAGGCGAGGATCTCGTCATCGATTTTCGCATCGTGCGGCCGGATGGAGAAGTGCGGCACATCCGCGAAGTCGGGTTTCCGATCCGCGATGCCGACGGGAATGTCGAGCGGGTCGGCGGGATCGCGCAGGACCTTACCGAGCGCATGGAGCAGAAACGGGCGCTTGAAGCGAGCGAGCGTCTTTTCCGGACTCTCGTGGAAGGCATCCCGCAACTCGTCTGGCGCGCAAGGGATAGCGGCGAGTGGACGTGGTCCAGCCCCCAATGGAGCGAGTTCACCGGCCTTTCGGCAGCCGAAAGCAAGGAGTGGGGGTGGCTTGATGCCATTCATCCCGAGGATCGCGAAATGGCGCGTGCCTCCTGGAGAAACGCCGCAACGCGCGGGGTGCTCGAATGCGAATTGCGGGTACGCCGGGCGAGCGAGGGCGTGTATCGCTGGTTCCAGTTCCGCGCCAGCCTGCTCAGGAATTCCAGCGAGGAATGCGACTGGCTCGGCACGGCGAGCGATATCGAGGACATCATGGAAATGCAGGAGCATCAGAGGCTCCTGCTCGCCGAATTGCAGCACCGCGTGCGCAACCTGCTCGCCATGGTGCGCTCGATCATCCGTCAGTCGGCGGAAGGCTATGACGACGTCGACGACTATGTCGCGCATCTCACCGGACGGATCGACGCGATGGCGCGCACCCAGGTTCTGCTGACACGCAAGGCCGGGGCATCGCTCGATCTCGAAAGCCTGATCCGGGACGAACTTGCCCGGGTCGCGGAAGAAGACCGGCTCGCCATGGCCGGGCCGACGGTCGAATTGTCGGCCAAGGCAGCCGAAGTTCTGACGCTGGCCATCCACGAACTTGCGACCAATTCGATCAAGTTCGGGGCGCTTGGCTGCGACGGGCGCCTCGCCATTCGATGGTTCGTCACCCGCCGCGAGAAGGGCAAGTGGCTCGAGGTGATGTGGGAGGAGAAGTGCGAACAACCGCTCGTCCAGACGGAGCGGCGCGGCTTCGGGACCGAACTGATCGAGGGCAGGGTGCCCTACGAACTCAAGGGGGAGGGGATGATGCGCGTTCGCCCCGATGGCCTGCTGGCAGAAATTGCCTTCCCCCTCGAAGCCGGAGCGAGTATTCTCGAGGTCGGGCCAGGCCGTCAACAGGGAGCAGATGAATGAAGAGGGATTCCGGGATTCGTCCGCTTGAAGGGCGGAGGATCCTGATCGTGGAGGACGAATATTTTCAGGCCCGAGAGATCGCTCTTGCCCTCACCAAGGCCGGAGCCAACGTCATCGGGCCCACCGCACGGGCCGATGAGGTGCCGGACCTGGTCGCCTCGAACGAGATCGATGCCGCCATGCTCGACATCAATCTTGGCGAGGGCGCGAGCTTCGAGGTGGCGCGCTCGATACGCGATCGGCGAATCCCGTTCCTGTTCGTGACAGGGTACGACGTCTCGATCATTCCGGACGACCTTGCAGGACTGCCGCGGCTCGAAAAGCCGGTCGACCAGCAGAACCTCGTTCAGCAACTCACCGAACTGGTCGGCGCGCAGGCTTCATAGCGCGAGTTCGCGCCGTCCGGGCTCGGCGCGGGCGACCTTTTCGCCATCGGTGTCGGCGCAGGGGCGGACTTCCCAGAAGCTGCCGGCCAGTTCGTTGATCGTGCACAGCTTCTTGCCATCGCGCCACAACTGGGCCGACCGGCCGCTGCCTTCGCGGTGTGCGATGATCAGCGCCTGGTATGCATTGCCCGCGTAGAACTCGATATCGGCCAGCGGACTGTCTTTCCCCGCGTCGAACCTGAGCAGATAGATCTGCTCGGGCGCTGTGACGCGCATTGAATGGCTTGCGGCCCGTTTTTCTTGATGCATTGCCATGGGTGTCTCCCTTCCGATCGCGTTTTAAGCCGGACTGCGGGGCGAGACGCTTACCTTTGTGAATGCTCTCAGGGGTTTGCGACAGGCCGACGCGCCGCACCGTTCGGCTGCATGCGGGCATTGCGCATTGCAACGGTCGCGCAGAGGCCGGCGCATGTCTCGTCGCATATCTCGTCGCAGGGCGAGGGCGGTCCGGCGAAAGGGACGCCGGGCGACAATCTGTGTTAGCGCGCGCCGCAGCCCGATTTGGCATCCCTGACGAACCGGGCAGGGCGACAGCCACCGGGAAGCTGCAAGATAAGCCAGATGCAAGACAAGTTAGGGAGATTTGCCGATGACCAGCGACACGATGAGGACAGACGAAACCCGCGCGCTCATCTCCTCGAGCAAGGTGGACGACACCAACGTTTATGCCAGCGATGGCGAAAAGATCGGCCACATCGCCCACCTCATGATCGCAAAGAAGAGCGGCCAGGTCGAATATGCGGTGATGTCGAGCGGTGGCTTTCTCGGCATGGGCAGCGAATATCGCCCGGTGCCGTGGGATGCGCTGAGCTATGACGAGGGGAAAGACGGCTACGTGCTGGGCATGGACAAGAATCGCCTGCCCGATGCGCCGTCCTATGAACGCAATGAAAACCCGAGCTGGGACCGCGATTACGGCACCCGGGTCAACTCCTATTACGGGATCGGTGCCTGAAGGAGCGCGGGCACCGCGATGCGCCCGGTCCTGCGCACGCCAGCTCGTTGAGCGGCGATCAGCAGGGCCGGGCGCATCTTTCGAAAGGGATGCATGACAACGGCAATTGCGGCATCGCCCGCGGCGAAGTCAGCGCTTCGATCCGCAAAAGGCGCGCGGCAGCGAAGTGATGCGGCGCACGCGCAGGCGGCGCGCAATCTTTCCCCCGATCTGGCGAGTTACCTTATCCTCTNCGCGCTTGGCGGGCCTATCTCAGCGGGGAGATAGCCGTCCTTCCGGCGATAAGGTCGGCTCGCGTCAGTGGCCCTGCCGTTTGGCGAGGTGATGGTGCATCTTCGCCAGCATCTCGTCGGGCAACACGCCGGCGAAGGTATCCTGAAGCTTGTTCAGGATACCGCTCACTTCGTGGGTCTCCCCCTTGAGCAGTGCCTCATAGCCGTCCTTCGCAACGTCGGCCGGATCGGATCCGGCGACGTTCGAGTTCGCGGCCTTGGCAAGCCGGGTGTCCTTCATGTCTGCGCGATCGAAGAACTGCGTGTCGGTCGCGCCGGGCAGCAGGCAGGTGATCACGACATCGGTGTCCTTCAGCTCCTCCGCCAGCCCCATGCAGAAATTGTCGATGAACGCCTTGGTCGCATTGTACGTCAGGTTGAGCGGACCCGGGATGTGCCCCGCGATCGACCCGGTCACCAGGATGCGACCAGATCGGCGCGCGCGCATCTCCCGGCCCATCCGGTGAACCAGCGATACGGTGCCCTTGACGTTGGTGTCGATCGTGCGGGCGACGGTCACCCAGTCCTGGTCGAGAAACGCGCCGCCCTCTCCTTCGCCCGCATTGGCGAACAGCACATCGACCGCCCGCGTTCCGACCGCTGCCGCAAGGGCATCGACACCGCTTTCGGTGCCGAGATCGGCTTCGAGCGTCTCGACCTTGCTCGCGCCCGCCTCGCGCATCGCGGCCTCGGCGCGGTCCATCGGCTCGTCGGCGACGAGCAGCAGCGAGCAGCCATCGCGCGCGGCGAGCCGGGCGAGTTCGAGCCCGATCCCGCTCGACGCGCCGGTGACGACTGCGAATCCGGACAGGCTATCAACCGGGTTCTTGCTCATGCGGCCTCCTTCATTTCGGGCTTGAGGACCACCTTGGTCCAGCTGTCCTGTTCATCGTGGAAGCACTTGTATCCGCGCGCTGCCTCTTCCAGCGGAAGGCGGTGCGAGATGAGGAAGGTCGTGTCGATCGTGCCGTCCTCGATCTTCTCGAGCAGGTCCTTGGTATAGCGCTGGACATGGGTCTGCCCGGTCTTCACCTGCAGGCCCTTCTCCATCAACGCGCCGAGCGGGAACTTGTCGGTCATCCCGCCATAGACGCCGGGGATCGAAACTCTCCCCCCGGGCCGCACGGCAAGGATCGCCTGTTTCAGCGCCGAGGCGCGGTCCGCGCCCATGCCGACCTTCTGCTTGACCATGTCGATCATGTTGTCGACCGCAAAGCCATGGGCTTCCATGCCGACCGCGTCGATCACGGCATCGACCCCGATCCCGCCCGACATTTCCATCAACGCCTCGCGCACGTCGGTCTTGGTGAAATCGATCACGTCCGCGCCCAGTTGCTTGGCCAGTTCGAGGCGATGCGGGTGGTGATCGATCGCGATCACGCGCGCTGCGCCCATGACGATGGCGGACTGGATCGCGAACAGGCCGACCGGCCCGCAGCCCCACACCGCGACCGTGTCGTCGGGCCCGATCTCGGCATTCTCCGCACCCATCCAGCCGGTCGGCAGGATGTCGGAGAGGAACAGGACCTGGTCGTCGTCCAGATGGTCGGGCACGACGATCGGACCGACATCGGAAAACGGCACGCGGACATATTCCGCCTGCCCGCCCGAATAGCCGCCGGTAAGGTGCGAATAGCCGAACAGAGCCGACATCGGATGGCCGTAGAGCGTCGCCGACATGTCCTGCTTGTCGGCCGGGTTCGAATTTTCGCAGGCGGAATATTGCTGCACTTCGCAGTGAAAGCACTTGCCGCAGCTGATCGTGAAGGGAACGACGACGCGCTGCCCCTTCCGAAGCGTCGATTCCGTGCCTGTCTCGACGACCTCGCCCATGAATTCGTGGCCGAGCACGTCGCCAGGCCGGACGCCGGGGATGACGCCATCATAAAGGTGGAGGTCCGAGCCGCAGATGGCGGTCGAGGTGATCTTGATGACGGCATCGCGCGGATTGATGATTTCGGGATCGGGCACATCCTCGACGCGCACGTCGTGGGTACCATGCCATGTAAGGGCTCGCATCAGGCTGTCTCCTGCTGGTGGGCGACGTTCTTTGCCGCCTGTTTCGTGTGGGCCGAGGTCGCGACCTCGCCGGCTTCCATGAGCATCTTGAAGCGCTTGAGGTCGTGGCGCGCCTGCACATCGGGTTCGCGCAGGAAGAGCTTGGCGATCCCCTTGCCGATCGCGCCGCCCGGCGGCGCGTATTCGATCCGGAGCGAGACGCGTGTGCCACGTTCGCCCGGGGCGTCGGAGAATTCGACATGGCCCCTGGTCCAGATGTCGGAATGCTCGACCGACTCCCAAGAAATGCGACGGTTCTCGATCTCCTCGCTGACGCGGGTGTGCAATTCGACCGTCTGCCCGCCGGGAGCCTTCACCACCCATGCCTCGTGGTCGCCGTGGGGGCGCACGTCCTCGACGTTTTCCATGAAATGCGGGAGGTTCTGGAAATCGCGCCAGAAACTGTAGAGGTCTGCTGCGGGCCTTCGGATCGTGACCGTCCGGCCGCCGACCGCATGGTCGTTGTCGCCCTGCTTGCGAGTAAAACCGGGTGCGTCGTCCTTGCCCCCCTTGTGCCGCCGGGCGAGGAAGGCACCGAAGGCGACGCTTCCTGCGAGGAGGGCAAGACCCGTCATCGCCCCCGCAATGCCCGGCGCATTCTCTCTTGCGCGCGATCCGGCGGTTTCGGCATGACGGCCGGCCAGTGCACGCTTGCCGCGGCCGATCGCCTTGCGCCCTTCTGCAGCCGCTTTTCGGCCCCGGCCCCGCGCCATGTCGCGCAGCCCTTCGCGATCGAGTTCGGTCCTGCCGGGCAGCCGGTCGAAGACATTGCCTGCCTTTTTCATGTGTCTTTCCTCTCGTCTTTCGGATGTCATTGATCCAACGCCGCGAGGGCCTGCGTGTTTCAAGCGAAAGGAATAAAAAGACCGGCTCTATTTCTAACTTTTGTAATTGTTGTGACCAAGCGTGCGTAAATCACGATGAGTGATTTGTATTGATCCGACAATTGCACTCAAATGCGACGAAAAGAACCTTTTGTGAGAGAACTTTATCAGGAGGGCGGCATTCTTGACTTGCGGACGAGAGGCCCGTTCCCGCCTGCGAAAAAGGAAGACGTTCATGCACGCACCGCTGAAACAGGTCGCGCCCGCGCGCATCAGCCCCTCCTATGTCCCTTCGCGCATGCCCGAACCGGTCCCCTCGAAGCTGCGCCAATTGCTCGCTGCCGAGCCTTTCTTCGGCCGGGTGCGAGTGACCTGTGCCGACTGGCCGGCGAGGGACGGAGCGTCCTTCGCGGTCGCGATCCCGGTCAGGAACGAGATCGCGCTCCTGCCGCGTGCTCTGGCCGCGCTCGAAGTGGCAATGGGCGAAGCCGGCGAACGCGGGGTCGCGGTGCTGGTCGTCAACGACACACGCGACGCATCGGCAGACTGCATTCGGGACTGGGCGCTCGATGCGCCTTGCGATGTCGCCCTGGTCGAGGCCGAATTCGACGAGGAAATCCGGGGCGCCGTCCATTCCCGCCGGCTCGCGCTCGATTGCGCGGCTGCCCTGGTCCACCCGGACGGGGCGCTTTTCACGAGCGATGCGGACAGCCATGTCGCCCCCGGCTGGATCACGACCTGCGCCGCCGAACTCGCGGCGGGCGCCCATTTCGTGTGCGAGGATGTTCGGCTCGACGAGCGAGAACTTGCCCGGCTGCCCGACATGGTTCGCCGCACGGGAGATGCCGAGCGAGCCTATTTCGATGCAAGCGAGCGCCTCTGGCAGCTCTGGACGGAAGGACGCGTGGGGGCCTTTGCCTGGCGTGCCTCTGGCGCGAGCATGGCGGTCAGCGCGCACGCCTATCGCGCCATCGGCGGCCTGCCGCTGCCTGCCATCGGCGAGGATGCCGCCTTGTGCGCCCAGCTCCTGCGGCGCGGCTATCGCGCGGTGCAACTGGCCGATGCCGGCACGCGCACCTCCGCCCGGATCCAGGCGCGCGCAGCGGGCGGATGCGGCGGCGAACTCGCTCGCCGCGCGCTCTCGGACGATCCCGCCTGCGATGCACGCCTCCTCCCGGTCGAGGAATTGCGTCGCAGCGCAAAGCGGCATTTGCATTGCGGCCTCGCGACGAAGAAACGCACGCCGCCGATGCGCCTGTCGGAAGTCGAACGTGAACTCGCCAAGGCGCGGCACCTGCTCGAGGAGCACGAAGCCCGCAATGCTTGACCCGGATCGCGGCAAGGCACTCGAAGCCTACATCGCCGAGCGCGCCGCGGCCTCGGACCGACATGGCGGTGACCTTTCTCCGGAAATTGCCGCGATCGCATCGTCGGGGTGGCTCGTCGCCTGCCTGCCTCGCTCTCTGGGCGGCGAGGGCTGGGGAAGCGAACCCGACGGCACCGAAGAGGCTTTCGATGCCCTGCGCACGCTCGGGCGGGCGAACCTTTCGGTGGCGCGCCTGTTCGAAGGGCACATGAATGCGGTCAAGCTCATTGCGATCCACGCCGGACACGAACTGAGCGAGAGTGTCGCGGCCCGAATCCGCGATGACACGCTGCTTGGGGTATGGGGTGCCGACGATCCCGCGGACCCGTTGCGAATGATGCGCGACAGCGAAGCGATCCGGCTGACCGGGGCAAAGCGTTTCGCCTCCGGCCTCGGCCTCGTCGGTGCGGCGGTGGTGACGGTTGCAGGCAAAGACGGGCCGCAGATGATCCTCGCCGAAACGGGCGATCCGCGGCGTATGGATCTCTCGCTCTGGCGCATGGGCGGGATGCGCGCGAGCAATTCGGGTCGCTACGATTTCGCCGGTGTCGCGATTGAAGAGGACCGCCTGCTCGGCGAGCCCGGTGCCTTCCTGAAGGAGCCGCATTTCGAAGGCGGCGTCTGGCGCTATGCGGCGGCCCATTGCGGCGGGGCCGAGGCGCTTTACGAGGAGATGCTCGAAGGGCTCGTGACCCGCGAGCGCGCCGACGACGCGCACCAGCAGCGCCGGATCGCCCGTGCCGCCATGGCGATCGAAACCGCGCGGCTGTGGCTCGCCCGCGCGGCGAGAGAGGTTGAGGCCCCTCGCGCGCGGCCGGGCAAGGCGGTCCTTTCGCTGATGGCGCGCGAGGTTACCGAGGAGACGTGCCGGACGGTGATGGACCTTGCTGCCCGCGCGCTCGGCATGGCGGCGCACGAGGAGGGCACCCGCGCCGAATTGATGCTGCGCGACCTTTCCGTCTTCCTGTGCCAGGCCGCGCCCGATGCGAAGCGCGCCCGCATGGCCGAGAGACTTGTCGAGACCGGCGCGAGGCCAGAGCTTCTATGAGCGTGCCCGATCTTCCCGAAGGCGCAATGCTCGATGCGGCGAAGGATGCGGCGCCGGTCGGGATCGCGACGCTCGCCCCGCCCGGCGGCCTGCTCATCGTCGCGCCCCATCCCGATGACGAAACGCTGGGCTGCGGCATGGCGCTCGCCGCGGCGGCCGCGGCCGGTCGGCGGATCGCGATCCTGCTGCTGACCGATGGCGAGGCCTCCCATCCCGGGTCGCGCCTGTTTCCCGAGGACAAGCGAAGGGCGCTGCGCCGACGCGAACTTTCGCGCGCGCTCGCCACGCTCGCACCGGGCCGCCGGGTGCGGATCTGGGCGGCGCAGTGTCCGGACGGGGCAAGCGAACACTTCGCCGAAGACGAGCGCCTGTTCGCCAGCGCTCTCGGCGCTGCGCGGGGACACGGCACGCGGTCGGTCTGGAGCACGTGGGGAGGCGATCCGCATTGCGACCACGCGGCCGCCGCGAAGCTTGCCGCGCGGCTCGCCCATGATCTCGGCGCGGCGCATTGGAGCTTTCCCGTCTGGGGCCGCTTCGGCGAACGCCCCGTGCCTCAACCGCTGCACCTGTTTGAAAGGCGCCGGTTCGCCTCTGCCAAGCGCGCCGCCATGGCCGCTCACGCCTCGCAGATGACCCATTTGATCGACGACGACCCTGAGGGCTTCGTCATGCCGCCCGCGCTTGCCGCGCATTTCCAGACGCATCCGGAGATCTTCATCCATGAACGCGCCCGCCCTGAACGCGCCCATCGGTGAGCGGCGCAGCCGGTTCGATGCGCTCTACCGCGACGATCCCGATCCATGGGCCTGCGCGACGAGCGCGTACGAACGGGACAAGCGCGCCGCCACGCTCGCCGTGCTCGGCGAACGGGAATATGACCGGGCGCTGGAGATCGGTTGCGGAACGGGTGTGCTCACGCGCGAGCTTAGCCGGCGCTGCCGCGTGATGGTGGCGCTCGATGTGTCGGGGGTGGCGCTGGAAGAGGCGCGGAAACAATGCGGCACAGCACGAGGCGTGACATTCGAACGCCGCGAGGTTCCCGCCCGCTGGCCGCATGGACGCTTCGATCTCGTGATCCTTTCCGAAGTGCTCTATTTCCTCGACCGCGACGAGATCGATGAGGTCTCGCGCCTCGCCCATGATGCACTGGAAGCGGACGGCGAATGCGTTCTCGTCAACTGGACCGGCGAAAATGACCTGCCCGTATGCGGCCGGCAGGCAGTCGACCTGTTCGAGCGCGCGGCATGCTGGCATTCGCGCCGCTCTCGCGAGACGGAGTTCTACCGGATCGATCTGCTGCGCCCCGAATTGTGAGGCAGCCTAGAGGTCGGGCAGGCGCTGCTCGGCAAAACCCCATCCGGCGAGCGTCTTGCCGCGCGCGCGTTTCAGCAATTTCTCCGCATCGCCGATGGTGAAAGCCTGCGCGCTCGTCGCCTCGCGCAATTCGTTCCAGCCGAGCGGTACCGCCACCGCCGCGCCTTGCCGGGCGCGGGCGGAATAGGGCAGGACCGCCGTGCTGCCGCGCTGGTTGCGCAGCCAGTCGATGAAGATCTTTCCCTTGCGCTTGGCCTTGCTCATCGTCGCGGTGAAGCGGTCGGGCTGGGCGATGCTCAGCGCCTCGGCGAAGCGGCGCGCGAAATCCTTGTGCGATTCCCAGGAATGGCCGGGCAGGAGCGGTACGACGACATGGACGCCCTTGCCGCCGGTGACCATGGCGAAGCTGGTGAGACCGAGATCGGCGAGCCGATCGCGGATGTCGCGCGCAGCCTTCTTCACGTCCTCGAAATCGAGGCCTTCGTCGGGGTCGAGGTCGAACACCATCCGGTCGGGTGCCTCGACGTCATCAGTGCGCGAACCCCAGCCATGGAACTCGATCGTGCCCATCTGGACGCATTGCATGATGCCGCGCGCGTTCTCGATGTAGAGATAGTCTTCCATGCCGCCGTCCTTCTCGCGCACGGGCACACGGCGCACCGCATCGCCGAAGCCGCCTGAATCGTGTTTCTGGAAGAAGCACTTCTTCGCCCGGCCCTGTGGGCAGCGTACGAGGCTGATCGGGCGCGCGGCGGCAAACGGCAGCATGATGGGCGCGATCGCCTCGTAATAATCGGCAAGATCGCCCTTGGTCGCACCCGATCCGGGGAAGATCACCCGGTCGCGGCTCGAGATCACGACCCTTGCGGGCGGAGCCGGCGAGGAAGACGGGGTCTCCCGTGTCACCTCGCTCGCTTCCTTGTCTTCCCGGAGGCCAAGGTAGCTGCCGTGGCGGATGTTGCCGTCGGCGGTGAATTCGGCGAAGGCCACTTCGGCCACCAGTTTCGGCGTTACCCAGTGCACGCCGCGCGCCTTTGCCCGGTCGACTTCGGCGGGCGGGGTCTTGCGTTCGAGCCGCTTCAGCCTCGCGATGAGCGTGTCGAAATCGTCGCCGTCGAAGCCGGTTCCGACATTGCCCCTGTAGACCGGCCTTTCCCCCTCCTGCCCCGGCTCGTATTGCGCCATCAGCAGCGATGAGAACGGCCGGCCCTTCGCCGTGGAGGGCTTCCAGCCGATCACGACGAATTCCTGCCGCCGCGTGCACTTGACCTTGACCCAGGCCTTGCTGCGCGAATGGCGATAGGGCGCATCGATGCGTTTGGAGATGATCCCTTCCTGCCCGGCATCGCACATCGTGCGCAACAGCTTCTCGCCAGCGCCGATCAGGTGGTCGGCCACGTGGATTGGCGGCTGGGCTCTCTTGAGCAGCGCCTCGAGGCGTTCCTTGCGCTCGACATTGGTCTCTCCCGTCAAATCCTCGCCATCGGCCTCGATCAGGTCGAAGGCGTGAAAGGAAAGGGCGTCTCCTGCCCCTTGCGAACCGTGTCCGCGCTTGAGCACGGCCTGGAGGGTCGAGAAATCCGGATTGCCCTTCGCATCGGTCGCGACGATCTCGCCGTCGATCAGGGACGAGGGCAGGTTGAGTTCGGCGAAGGCGCGTGCGAGCGGGGCGAACTTGTCGGTCCAGTCCTTGCCCGAGCGGGTAAACACGCGCACCTCGTCGCCTTTTGCCGCGACCAGCGCGCGGTAGCCGTCGAACTTTATCTCGTGCATCCAGCCGTTTCCGGCCGGGACCTCGTCAACCAAGGTGGCCAGTTGCGGCTTGCGGAAGGAGGGCAGGGGGGCAGCCTTGCGCGCTTTCCCGGCCTTGCCTCTCTTCGGTTTCATCCGCGCGATGACGCTGTCGTCCTCTTGCGGCGCGGTCTCCTTGCCGGCCGCGATCTCGGCCATGGAGCGGCCCGTCGCAATGCTGGTGAGTTCGCGCTCGACAAGCTCGTCCATTGCGCCCGTGTGCTCATCCTCGAGTTTGCGCAGCAGCCAGTTCTCGCGCTTCTCGTTGCCCCTGGGCTTCAGCCGGATGAGGAGCCATTCGCCTTTCATCCGTTCACCGCGAAGGCAGAAGTGGAGGTGGCCCCTTTCGATATCGGAGGCCGACTTGCCCGCGACCGGCTCCCACGTTCCCCGGTCCCACAGCATCACGGTGCCGCCGCCATACTGGTCCTTGGGGATGGTGCCTTCGAAGGTCGCATAGGATAGCGGGTGATCTTCGGTCCGGACCGCCAGCCGCTTGGTCGCAGGGTCGAGCGAGGGGCCCTTCGTTACCGCCCAGCTTTTGAGAACCCCGTCCATTTCGAGCCTGAGGTCCCAGTGCAGCCGGGTCGCGTCGTGCTTCTGCACCATGAAGCTGTTGCCGCCTGCCCGCGCGCGCTTGCCCGCAGGTTCGGGGGTCGCTTCGAAATCGCGCTTGGCGTTGTATTCGGCGAGCGCTTCCCTTTCCCTTGGCGTCTCCTTCGCGTGCGCCATGTCAGGCCGATTTCCTGCCCCGCGAGCCCTTCTTCGCAGCGGGCTTCTTTTCGTCCCCGACCGATTTCTTGAGCGCGGCCATCAGGTCGACGACATTGCCGCCGCGACCCTCGCCCGGTTCGTCCACGTCCTCGATCACGGATTCGCCCGATTTTGCCTTGCGCTTCTTCTCGATGAGGCCGCGCAGCGCCTCGGAATAGCGATCCTCGAATTCGCCGGCGTCGAAGGGGGCGGTCTTCTGGTCGATCAGCGTGGTGGCAAGGTCGAGCAGTTCCTTCTTCGGTTTCGCATCGCTGATTTCATCGAAGAAAGCCTGCCCCTCGCGCACCTCGTCGGCATAGCGCAGCGTCTCCAGGAGCAATCCCTTGCCGCAGGGCTTGATCGCGACGAGCTTCTCGGAGCCGCGCACCGACAGCTGGCCCAGGGCCACCTTCTTCGCGCGGCGCAGCGCTTCGCGCAGGACGACGAAGGCTTCCTCGGCAAGCTCGTCCTGCGGAGCGACGTAATAGGGGCGCTCGAAATAGAGCGGGTCGATCTCGTGCGCGTCGACGAACTGGACGAGTTCGAGCGTGCGGCGACTCTCGATCTTGACCGCGTCGATCTCCTCGTCCTCGAGCAGGACATAGCTGCCCTTGCCGACTTCGTAACCGCGGATGATCTCGTCCTTGTCGACCGGGCCGATGCCGGGGACGACCTTTTCGTAGGAGATGCGTTTGCCGCTCGGCTCGTGGATCTGGTTGAAACTGATCTTGGAGCCGGTCTTGGTCGCGGAATAAAGCTCGACCGGGATCGAGACGAGCGCCAGCCGGATCTGTCCCTGCCAATATGCGCGTGCTGCCATCGTTGTGCCTCCATCCGTCTCGACGAACGGCGCGGCGATTGGTTTCCTCAGCCCACCCGCAGGATGCGGGGCAGGGCAAGCGCGCTGCTCGCCGCCGACACCGCGGCGAGGGAGAGGAACACCGCCCCCGCGCCCAGCGCGTCATACGCATGGCCCGCGATCGCCGGACCGACGACGCTTCCCGCGGCGAGGAAGATCAGCGCGGCGGTGAACCCGAGCAGGCTGCTTCCGGGAAAGACCCGCTCGGACCAGAAGGAGAGGACCGCGCTCATCGTCATGATGAAGACGCCCTCCAGCGCCGATGACGCCATGACGGCTGGCCATGAAGCGGGGGCAAGCGCGATGAGTGTGGCCGAGATGGCAGAGACAAGCATGAGCGCAGCGACGAGCGCTGGCAGCCCCAGCAAGGACCGCAATCGGGCCGCGCCGATCCCGGCGATCCCGGCCAGCCCCAATGCGATGAAGATCGCTGCCGAAGAGCCGTTGGCGGGCAACCCCCGAAGCCCGCCCGCGTCTTCGACCGTGCGCGCCGCGAAGGTGATCCAGACCGAGGTCGTCAGACCAAAGGAAAAGGCGACGGCATAGAGCGGAGCGGCGAGATTGCGCATCACGCTTCTCCACACTTCGCGCTCGCGCCGCGCGGGTTCGGGTGCGACTGCGGTCAGCAGGTGCGCATTTATCGCAAGGGCCGACAGGCCGACCAGTGCGAAGAACACCCATGCCCAACGCCACGAAATGCCCTGCCATGCAACCACCAGCGCCGCTCCGCCCGCCAGCGCGACGCCGAGGCTCGTGCCGGTGCTGATGACCGAAAGAGCGCCCGGCCTCCTGAAATCGCGCAGTCCGTCATGGACCAGCGTGTTGAAGGGGGACCAGGTCAGACCCGGGCCAAGCATGGCCAGCGCAACCCCGCCGGTCAGCACGGCTGCACTGCCCGCAAAGGCGACGGTCGCGACGCCCAGGGTCGAGCAGATCAGACCGATGAGGACCGGGCGCGAGCCTCCCAGCCGTTCTCCCAGTTCGCCCGCGCCGACCAGTCCTGCAAGAAAGCTCGCGAAGCCGATGCTCGCGATCGTCCCCGCCGCGCCGCCCTCGATGCCGAAAGCGGGCCGCAATTGCGGCAGGAAAAGGCCGAACCCGACTCGCGCTGGTCCATAGGTCAGCAAAGTCGCGGCAAAGCCCGCCAGCGACAGGCCTCGCGCGACCTTCGTGTGCGGGTCCGCCTGCATGTGCGCGAGCGTAGCCGGGCCGGGCCGGGCGCAGCAAGGTGCCGCGCGCCCGCTTCACCGCTGCCCGGTGTAGCCCTGCCGACGCTCTTGGAACGCAGCCGAGGCCGAGC
>JGI12210J13797_10745131_pt1 | contig 16660 bp, 17 predicted proteins | sample ElkSlonscriptome_3_FD_13797 | JGI IMG/M metagenome (IMG submission 13797)
GCGGCCTTCGCCTGCGCGACCTGCTGCGCCATCATGCCGTCGATCTGCTGCTTTGTCGCTTCGACGCGGAAACCCATGTCGCCCGCATCGTTGATCGCGCGTTCGGCGATCGCGCCGCGCGGCAGGGGCGCCTTGTAGGTGCCGGTGTCGACCGTGACGGTGCCTTCGTCGGTCACGGTGACCGTGCCGATCGGGTTGCCGTCATTGCCGTAGATCGTATCGCCCACGTCCTGCGCGGAAGCCGCGATCGGGGTCGCCGCCATGGCGGTGGCCAGGAAAGCCAGCTTGGCAAGTTTCATCTGAGATTACTCCGTTCTTCAGTTCATCAAGACGCCGCCGCAAGGAGCGGGCGACGCGGGCCGGACACGCGGCACCAAGCGGGAGGGATCAGGGCAGCGAAGCCCCGGACCGAGCCAGGTGCGAATGGATGCGCGCGAAAGCTAAATGTGCAAAACGCGCAAGCGGTTCCCTAGGGAAAAACGACGTGTGTGACAACACGATCGACCCAGTAACGCTTTTGACCTCCCGGGCATGAAGCGGCGCTGAACGCGTTTTCAATCGCTTAACCGATTTCCTCGGCAAGGATCTGACGTACCCGCGCAGCATCCGGAAAACCCTCCGCAATCCAGCGTCGCTCGACCGATTGAAGAATTTTTGCAACTTGCGGCCCCGCGGCAATACCCTGGGCGACGATTTTGCCGCCCTTGAGTGGGAAGACAGGTGGCTCCCAGGCCGCGATCGGGCGAGCATCCTCGCCAGACAGGAGCAGCCGGTCGATCGCGAAATGCGTGCCCGTGCGATAGGCGAGGGCGTGAATGCGATCGGCGTCGTTATCGGCGCGCTCGGCCGCATTGACGATCCGCGCGCGCTGCGCCTTGGACAGGCGTAGCCGTGCGGCGACCGTTTCGGCCACATCGGGCGAGGGCGGCAGCAGCGCGGCCAGCCGGCGCAGCGGTTCCGGTGCAAATCCCTGGTTGCGCTCGGCCGCGATCAGCCGCGCGAGTGCCGCGACGTGAACGGTGCATGCTTCGGGCAGGATCACGCCGAGAACGCCGCGCCGCTGCATCCGCTCGACCGTCCGGTGCGGGTCGGGCAGGGCGAGAAGGGCGAGCAGCTCGTTCGCGATCCGCTCGCGGCTGAGCCCCTTGAGCGTCGCGGCCATCTCGGCGCAGGCATTCTCCGCCGCCTCGTCCAGTTCCGCGCCGAAACGCGCCTGGAACCGGTAATAGCGCAGGATCCGCAGGTGATCCTCGGCGATGCGCTCGCGCGGGTCCCCGATGAAGCGCACGCGCCGTGCGCGCAGATCGTCAAAGCCGCCGAAGAAATCGTCGATCTCGAGCGTCAGCGGATGGGCATAGAGCGCATTGATCGTGAAATCGCGCCGCGCCGCGTCCTCCTGCCAGTCGCTGGCATAGCGAATCGTCGCGCGGCGCCCGTCGGTCGAGACGTCGTGGCGCAGGGTGGTCACCTCGACCGGGCCATCCTCGAGCAGCGCTGTGACCGTGCCATGCTCGATCCCTGTCGGCACGGTCCTGATCCCGGCCGCGGCGCAGCGCTCGATCACCGTGTCAGGAACGAGCACTGTCGCACAATCGACATCGTGCACGGCAACCCCCAGCAATCCGTCGCGCACCGCCCCGCCGACCCAGCGGATGTTCTCTGCACCGAGCGCGCGCGTCAGCGCCGCGAGGCCCGCTCGCTTGGTCCAGTCGGCATGTTCGAGAGTATGGTTCACCGGGTCCGTTTCCGCGCCGGACCGATCGCGGTCCGCCTCCTGTCGTCTTCACGTTGCGTTACAAAAATATGTGCGCGCCTCACAAGCTTGTCCTCAGGATCACGCGCGCCCGGCATCCGGCAGGACCTCCGCTGCCGCGATCCGCCGGGCGAGATTGGCGATGATCGCGGCGGTCACCCCCCAGATGCGGAAGCCCGAATAATCCATCTCGAGATAGCGCCGCGTCGCTCCGCGCCAGAACACCTCGTTGGTTGTCCACGCGCTTTCATCGAGCAGAAGGGCGAGCGGCGCTTCGAACCACGCCTCGACCTCGCTGGGATGCGGAACGAGCGGCAGGTCGGGCGGGATGACGGCGAGAACGGGGGTGACGATGAAGCCCGTCCCGGTCTGGTAGAGGTCCGTCTCCCCGATCACGCGCACCGCCTCGCGCGGCATGGCGAGTTCTTCCTCCGCCTCGCGCAGGGCGGCGGTGACCGCGTCCTCGCCCGGGTCGAGCTTGCCGCCGGGAAAGGCCACCTGGCCCGGATGATCGCGCATTCCGCGCGGGCGCTGGGTGAGGACGACGCCGGGCTCCTCGCGGTCGGTCACGGCGATGAGGACGGCGGCCGGCGTCGGATCGCCGGTGGCGAAGCGGGCATCGGAAAGAAGGTCGTTCACGGGGCGCTCGTGCCCCCGCGCGAGGCTCGTGGAAAGCCGCTCGAAAAGATCCCCCATGGTGCGCTTCAGGGCACCAGCGAGAAGATCGCGCCCTGGCTCGAGACGATCCATTCATCGCCATTCGTCTCGAGCGCGATTTCGGCAAGCTGGGTATAGGTCGAGCGGTTGAGCCGCGCCTCGCAGCCGCGCCGCACCATCAGGTAGAGCGCAGGGGTTTCCGGATCGCCCGCGGCGCGCAGCGGATTGTCGGGCCCGGCCACGACCAGTTCGTCGGTGTTGAGGCGGAAGGCGATCTCGCCCTCCTTGAGCGCGCAGTCGACCGCNATGAAGGCGGCATCGTCGACCTCGATCGCCAGCTTCTCGAACGGGGTCATGAGCCAGTGCTGGCCGGTACTGTCGCGGGTAAGCAGCCCCGAAAAGGCGCGCACCATTGCGGGCCGGGTTATCGGACCGCCTTCGTGATACCAGGTCCCGTCGGCGGCGATACGCATCTCGCTCTCGCCGAGTTTTTCGGGCGCCCAGTTCTCGACCGGCGGAATCTTGCGGGAGGCAACCTGATCGGCGATTTCGGCGAGGGTGAGTTCGGCGAGGTAGGGGGGAGGTTCGTAAGGCATGATGGGGAAATGCGTTGCCAGATCGGCGCGTTCCCGTGAAGGGGAGTCCTTCGTTCGCTCGCTCCCATTCGCAGGCGCGTTTTCCCTGGTGCTTGCGGCGGTTGCACCTCCGGTCAGCCGCTTCCTAGTCGGTGTCGCGCGCCTGTCCGGGCCACGGCCCAAGCATCCCCTCCGCCGGCATCGCGGCAAGCGCCGCGCCGCGTGCGAGCAGCCGTTCCTGTTCATAGGGGCCGGGGCAGCGCCAGCCTTTCGTATGCGCGTTCGTGAAGCCCCAGCGGCCGTAATAGTCCTCATCGCCGATCAGGACCTGCGGGAAGCTTGCCCCGGTCCCGCCGGCGAGCCTTGCCTCGGCGTTGAGCATCGCCGCCATCAACCCCTTGCCGAAACCCTCGCCCTGCCGTTCGGGCAGGACCGCGACCGGCCCCACCATGACGAGCGGCACCGGCCGGCCGTCGGGCGTGACGAGCGCGACGGGCCAGCACTGTATCGTCGCGACCAGCATTTCCTCCTCGTCGAGCGCTGCGAAGCTGAGCGCGTCGAGCGCCTCCATGCCCGCCCTTATGCGATAGGCGGTGCGCGCATGGCGGCCCTCGCCGAAGGCACGGTCGAGCAGGTCCTCGACCATGGCGGGCGGGACCGCGGAAAGCGGGGTCAAGGTGGCGCTTTCGCCGGTCATTCGATGATGCCGATCAGCGCGGGGTGAGCTTCAGCAACCGGCCATCTTCGCCGTCTTCGGCGATCCAGACCGCGCCGTCGGGGCCTTCCTCGATCGATCGCAGACGGCTGCCCATGTCGTAGCGGGCGGTCTCGCGCGCCGTATCACCTTCGAGCGTCACTTGGATGATCGCCTTGGTCTTCAGCCCGGCGATGAGCGCATCTCCCCGCCAGCCTTCGAACATCTCGCCGGAATGGATGATCATGTCGCCCGGCGCGATGACGGGGGTCCAATGGACTTCCGGCTTGGCGAAGCCGTCATCCGGACTGTGATCGGGGATCGGCGATCCGTTGTAATTGATGCCGAAGGAGCGCTCCGGCCAGCCGTAATTGGCGCCGCGTTCGACCAAGTTGAGTTCATCGCCGCCCTTCGGACCGTGCTCCGTTTCCCACAAGCGGCCTTCGGCGTCGAAATCCATGCCGAGGATGTTGCGATGGCCCCACGACCAGATTTCGTCCGGCACGCCTTCGCGGTCCGCGAGGGGATTGCCTTCGGCGGGCGTGCCGTCGAGATTCAGCCGCACGATCGTGCCGAGCGTGTTCGAGAGGTCCTGCGCAGGCGTCTGCTTCTGCCGGTCGCCGCTCGCGACGAAGAGATGCCGGCCATCGGGCGGAACCTGGATGCGGTGCGAATAGTGACCGCGCCCCGTCACTTTCGGCGCCTGCCTCCAGATCACCTCGAAGCCCTGGATCGAGCAATTGTCGGTCGCGTTGCAATCGAGCTTGCCCCGGCCCAGCGCCGCACCGCGCGTATCGCCTTCGCCCGCTTCGGCGAAGGAGAGGTAGATCGTGCGGCCGGTGAGGTTCGTGTCGGCCTCGCCCGGCAGGAAGGCGATGTCGCCCAGTCCGCCCTGGCCGCCGTAATCGACCGCCGGCACGCCCGAGACGGTGCCGATCTCGCCTGTCGCAGTGTCCATGACCTTGAGGCTGCCGCCCTGCTCGGTCACGAACAGAACGCCCGTACCCGGCGCGAATTCGATCGCCCACGGTTCCTCGAACACCGCCATGACTTCGCTCGTGAAGGGGCGTTCCCCGCTTTCGCCAGCGGTCTGGGCGGCGCTATCCCCGGAATCCGCCTGCGCGCAGCTTGCGAGAGCGAGCGCGGGGAGAGACAATGCGACGGCGATTGGGTTCAGGCATTTCATGGATACGATAACTCCCCAAAACTGCATGCGTGCCGAGAACGTTGCGACCGATNTCGTCATCGGCGTGGATGAGGCCGGACGCGGGCCGCTTGCCGGGCCGGTCGTCGCGGCCGCGGTGGTGCTGTGCGAGCCGATACCGACAGGGCTCGACGATTCCAAGAAACTTGTGCCGGCACGCCGGGCCGAACTCGATCATGTGATCCGCGCGCATTGCCTCTGGGCAGTGGCGGTGGTGGAACCCGAGGAGATCGACCGGATCAATATCTTCATGGCGACCATGGAGGCGATGACCCGCTGCGTCGCGCAATTGTGCGCCGCGGTGGAGCATGCGCCGCGCGAGGTGCTGATCGACGGCAATATGACGCCCCATGGCCGCTGCTCCGGATGGAACTGGCCCGCCCGCCCGATCGTCGGCGGGGATGCGATCGAGCCCTGCATCAGCGCCGCCTCGATCATTGCGAAGGAATGGCGCGACCGGCTGATGATCGAGGCTGCGAAGCGACACCCGGCCTATGGGTGGGAGCGCAACAAGGGCTATGGAACGGCCGAACACCGCGAGGCGTTGCGCCTTCATGGTCCGAGCCCGCTTCACCGACGATCCTTTGCGCCGGTCGCGCAGGCAAACCTTCTCTAGGCACTCAGATTGGGCTAGGCGCCCGTTCTCATGATCGAGGCCACTGTCTATTCAATCGTAGGGCTCGTGGGGCTTGCGGTCGGCGGCGAATTGCTGGTGCGCGGGGCCGTCGGGATCGCGCAGAAGTTGGGCGTGTCGACCCTCTTCACCGGACTTGTCATCGTTGGTTTCGCGACTTCGATGCCCGAAATGGTCGCGAGCGTGCAGGCTGCCCTCTCGGGCTCGCCCGAGATCGCCTGGGGCAACATAGTCGGCTCCAACCTTGCGAACACGCTGCTGATCCTCGGCATTTCCGCGCTGGTCGCGCCGATCGTGTTGATCGGCACCGGGCGGCGCGACGCGGTGACGGCGCTCGGTCTCACGCTGGTCCTGTGGGCGCTCGTACTGTCGGGGCTCGGCGCGCGCTGGATCGGGTTCGCCTTCCTGGCGGGGATCATCGCCTACATCGTTTGGCGCTACCGCCATCCGGGAAATTCGCCGCCTGACAGCGAGGTCGACGCGGCACCGGTTCGAACATGGCTCGCCGTGCTGCTTTTCTTGGGCGGGCTCGGCATCCTCGTCGCGGGCGGTAATGCGCTCGTCTACGGAGCGATCGAACTGGCGACGATCCTGGAAGTGCCCGAGACCGTGATCGGGCTGACCGTAGTCGCGGTCGGCACGTCACTGCCCGAACTGGCCGCCTCGATCGCCGCTGCGCTACGCGGCAAGGCGGGCCTTGCGCTGGGCAATGTGGTGGGATCGAACATCTACAACATCCTTCTGATCGGCGGGGCGACCATGAGCATCGCTCCGTTCCCGCTTCCCGCCGAGCTCGCCGGGGTGCAGATGGCGCTGCTCACCGCGAGCGCCGTGGTCCTGCTCGCGCTGTTGTGGCGCGCGAAGCGGATCGGGCGTCTCCTGGGCGCGCTTCTGGTCGCGGCTTTCGCCGGGAACGTGGTGCTGGTCTTCAGCTAGGCTGCGGTGCTGCTCGTGGCCGCGGGGGCGAATGCCTTGGCCGCCAATTGTTCGAGATATTCGCGCGCCCAGCGTTCGGCGGCGTCGGGATCGCTCGGCATCCCGCCTTCGGCCTCGGCCGCCGCGCCCAGTTCGTCGCGGCTGTTGACGCGCGGGAAGCGGACCTCGGGCACCGCGACACCGAGAAAGGCGCAGAGCGGCTCCCAGCCCATCTTGGGGTGGAAGACGAGCAGCCGGTCCGCCGGCAGGGTGTCGATCACCTCTTGGTTCCGCCGCGCATACCAGTCGGTCATGAAGGCGCGGTCGGTGATGTCGCCGCCGCCGAAATGGCCAAAGATCACCCCCTCCATCATCTCGCCCATCGGCGTTCCCACGAGGCTAGCCTGCATCATCGGCGAGAAGATCGTCTCGCTCACCGATTCGAACCAGCTGTCGGGATCGCGCGTCGTCAGCACGACTTTCGCGTTCGGGCAATGGGCCGCGAGTTCGCGCCAGTAGCTGGCCGAGGGATAGTCGCTGCACGCGCGGAAACCGTCGAAGATCGCATCCCAGTCGGGATTGCCGCGAGCGGCCTCAATCCATAGCGGCACCTGCCGCCGCCCGTCGGCGAAGACCTCGGTCATGTGGTGGCACGGCCCGAAGCCGAGCTTCTCGAGCGCGAATTTCATCGACAGCGTGGCGTTCCGGCCGAGGCCGGCCGCAATGACTTCAAGCGTCATGGTTCAAATCCCCTCATTTCGAACCGACCCGTCCTCCTGCCCTCCTGCCATGTCTTGGCCAGGGGGCCGAGTCCTTTCCGCAACACCACCCCATCTGGAGTCCCCGCCGCAGGTGCGGACTCCATATCTTGTGGCGGTCCCGTTTCGTTCTCAGCCGCTCACTTTTCCTTAACCATGATCGCGCAGGATTTACCGGGTTGACGGGGAGTCCGCTTGGACTCATGCCTGTGGATAACTCTGCATCCAAGGCACCGGGGAGACGAAAATTGGGCGTGATCGAGACGGCGAGAATGCGCGCGAAAACGGGTCAAAAGGCCCGCGAGGCAATGCGCGCCGATCTGCCGCTAGGCACGATCCTCGCCGGCGACTGCATCGAGGCGATGCGCTCACTGCCCGACAGTTCGATCGATTGCGTGTTCGCGGACCCGCCCTACAATCTTCAGCTCGGCGGCGGTCTCAGCCGCCCGGACGGGAGCCATGTTGATGCGGTGACGGACGAGTGGGACCGGTTCGACAGTTTCCGCGCCTATGACGATTTCACCCGCGCCTGGCTGACCGAGGCGCGTCGTGTGCTCAAGCCCGACGGATCGCTGTGGGTGATCGGATCTTATCACAACATCTACCGCGTCGGCGCGATCCTCCAGGATACGGGCTTTTGGATCCTCAATGACATTATCTGGCGCAAGACCAATCCGATGCCGAACTTCAAGGGCACCCGCTTCACCAATGCGCACGAAACGCTGATCTGGGCGAGCATGGGCGAGAAAGCGCGCTACCGCTTCAATTACCGCGCGATGAAGACCCTCAATGACGAGCTCCAGATGCGCAGCGACTGGGTGATCCCGATTTGCGCCGGGGGGGAACGGCTCAAGAAAAACGGCAAGAAGGCGCATCCCACGCAGAAGCCCGAGGCGCTGCTCTACCGCGTGCTGCTTGCCACAACGGAGAAGGGCGATGTCGTGCTCGATCCGTTCTTCGGCACCGGCACGACCGGGGCTGTGGCCAAACGCCTTGGCCGGAACTGGATCGGCTGCGAGCGCGAGAGCCTCTATCGCGAGATCGCTCTGAAACGGATCGAAAAGGAATTGCCGCTCGACGAGAGCGCGCTCGAGACCATGCAGTCCAAGAAATCCGCGCCCCGGGTCGCCTTCGGGACGTTGGTGGAAACCGGATTGATCGCGCCCGGTACGAAGGTGTTCGACAAGAAACATCGCTGGGTCGCGATCGTCCGGGCCGATGGGTCGCTCGATTGCAAAGGGCAGGTCGGCTCGATCCATGGCCTTGGCAAGGACCTACAGGGCGCGCCGTCATGCAATGGTTGGAGCTTCTGGCATTACGAGAAAGGCNACGAGATCGTACCCATCGATGCTGCGCGCCAGCTTTACCTGCTTGCTGCGGAGGATTGAACCAAGCGCTCCTTTTTCGTTCGTACGTAATGACAAACGAGCCGTAAAAACGGTCTGCCGCCGTGTGACAACATCTCATCGCAAGTGACAGCGTCCGTTCAGCGTTTTCATCCGTTACTGTGTTCTGCCGTCGGATCGGCCCCCTCGATCCCATGCGGCGCATCAACGATGAGAGGAAACCAATGACAAGCATCACCAGGTTCACCGCCGTTCCCGCTGCGGCAGTCGCCCTCGCGCTGGTCCCCGCTGCCGCGCAGGCGGAAGGACCCTATGTCGGCGTTTCGGGCGGCATCGCGCTCCCCGAGGACAGCAGCAATGCGGGCGAATTCAACAGCGCCGTTCCCGCCACCGATGATTTTGACGAGATCCCGGCCGGCACGACGCTTGGCTGGGACACCGAATTCGACAACGGCTTCGCAATCGGCGGACAGGTCGGCTACGCTTTCGACAGCGGGTTGAGGGTCGAACTCGAAGGCGCGTACACACAGTATGATGTCGATACCCACTCGGGTCTGACGGTGGGCGGCGCGAACATCGATGGCGTCGATGTTGCCGTCCTCACTCGCGGCGCGCCCGATTCGGCCAATCCGACAGTCGGTGCGGTCATTGCGGACGGGCAGGGTGAAGTCACCAATTTCGGCCTTTTCGGAAACGTCTTCTACGACATCGAGACCAGCAGCGCTTTCAAGCCCTATGTCGGTGCCGGTCTGGGATACCAGTGGGTCGACGTTGAATACGTCCCATCGGGTGTAGATGTCGGCAATGACGATGACGGGGTTTTCGCCTATCAGCTGATGGCTGGAGCGAGCTTCAAGCTGACCGATACCGTCGATCTGTTTGGCCAGTACACTTATCGCGGCAGCTTCGAGGACGCGGACATCCCGCTCAACCTCGTCCCCGCGACGCTTGGGGTCGAAAGTTCCCAGTCTGTCGTTTCGGCCGGCCTGCGCTTCGGCTTCTAACGCCGCGGCTCTCCGTACAATCCTAACAGGGGCTGTCCGCACCGCCGGGCGGCCCCCTTTTTGTGGGTCTTATGCGACAGTGCAAAGTCGCGCGCGCAGGGCTGTCCACGTCCGTGCCGAGCGGCTAAAGCCCGCGCCATGGCTGACGTCTATCTCTACCCCATCACGCTCGCCTCTGGCCCCCAGGCCGAAGCCGGCGAGCACGGGCCGGGCGCGATCCGGCTAGGCGGTTCGATGGCCTATGCGAGCCGGTTCGCGCTTGTCCTGCGCGAGGACGGCCGGGTGATCGATCGGCGCGTCTTCAGCGTCGCCGAGGCCGAGCGCGCCCTCGATGGGCTCGGTCCGCTCGAAGAGGTCGAAGCGCGCCGTCAATGGGCCAATCTCGCGCGGGTCCATGCCCCGATCCGGGCGGACGAACGGGTCATCCGGCTCGACCAGCCGCAGGTCATGGGTGTACTCAACGTCACGCCCGACAGTTTCAGCGATGGCGGGGCCTATCACGACAAGGAGGACGAGGGCCGCGCCCACGCTGCCGCCATGCTTGAAGCCGGCGCGGCGATCATCGATATCGGTGGGGAAAGCACCCGTCCGGGTGCGGAGGCGACGTTCGAGACCGAGGAGATCGAGCGAGTCGTGCCCGCAGTGCGTTATTGCGCGGCTATGGGCGCCGCGATCAGCGTCGATTCGCGCCGTGCGGGCGTGATCGAACAGGCGCTCGCGGCAGGCGCTCATATCGCCAACGATGTCTCGGCCCTGCGCTACGATCCGCGCAGCAGCGAGGTGATCGAATCCTATGGCTGCCCGGTTGTGCTGATGCACGCGCCCGGCACCGGCGAGGATTTGCACAGTGGCGGAGGTTACGAAGACGTGGTGAGCGAGGTGTTCGATTTTCTCCGGCTCGCCCGCGACAAGGCGATCGCGGGCGGCATCGCCGAGGGGAACATCGTACTCGATCCAGGCATCGGCTTTGGCAAATCGCTCGCCGACAATCTCGCTCTCCTCAATGCCTTCCCACTTTTCCACGCGCTCGGCTCGCCCATCCTGGTGGGCGTCAGCCGCAAGCGCATGATCGGCGCGCTCTCCAATGAGGAAGGCCCGAAGGACCGGCTCGCCGGGTCTATCGCGCTCGCGGTCAGGGCGATGGAGGCAGGCGTGCACATCCTGCGCGTCCACGACGTCGCAGAAACGGTTCAGGCGCGCAATGTATGGCGCGGGCTGCGGGACGCGGCATTGACCGATTTCAGCCAGTTGCCTCCGCTTTCCTGAAAGCCCCTTGCGCGCTGTCGCAATTGCGTCATGGAGCCCGGGCAAGCACCCTTTCCCTACATTCATGACAAGGAACACGCCATGCGCCTTCCACTGCTTCTCGCCGCGGTCGGAACCGCCGCAATCGCCTCCATCGCCCCGCTTTCGGCCAATCCGGAGGTGGAGCTTGCGGCCGAGGACATGCTCGCGCCCTATTACGCCAAGCTCGAACGCGAACTCGACCTGCCGGTCGCGCCTGCCGGGGCGGGGCTGGCTGAGGATACGGTGCTGACCCGGATCGGGGTGGGCAGCTGCAACCACCAGAGCCGCTCGCAGCACATGTGGGCGAAGATCGCGGCGGCGGACCCGCAGCTTTTCCTGTTCATCGGCGACAATAATTACGGCGACAATGGCTGGGAAGGCGACGCCGCGCTAGGATCCTTGCGGGCCGCCTATGCTAAGCAGGCCGAAACGCCCGAACTGGCCACCTTCCGCAAGGCCGTGCCGATGATGGCTGCGTGGGACGACCACGATTACGGCTTCAACGATGCGGGTGCGAGCTTCACTCCGCGGCGCTGGTCGGAAACGCTTTTCGAGACTTTCTGGGGCTCCACCGAGGAGGTCCGCTCGCGCCCCGGGATCTACGACTCGCGCATCGTCGGCGAAGAGGGTCGGCGCACGCAGATCATCCTGCTCGACACCCGCTTCTTCCGCTCCGATCTCGAGGCAATGCCCTATTCGGAGACCCGCCCGCCGCTCGGCCCCTATGTGCCGAGCACCGACCCCGACAAGACCATGCTGGGCGAACAGCAGTGGAAATGGCTCGAAGCGGAGCTCGCGAAACCGGCCGATTTCCGGATCGTGGCGAGCTCGATCCAGGTGCTGACCGATGCGCATGACTACGAGGCGTGGGAGAACCTGCCGCTTGAACGCGCCAAGCTATATCGCCTGCTTGCAGGGCGCGAGGAAAGCGGGCTGGTGCTGCTTTCGGGAGACCGGCACGCGGGGGGGATCTACACCGATACGCCGGATGAGACCGGCGGCGAGCAGCTTTGGGAGCTGACCAGTTCCTCGCTCAACCTCGCCTTCAATAACACGGCGAGCAATACTGCGCGCGAACCCGATCCGAAACGGCTCACCGATTTCATCTCGGAGGAGAATTTCGGGCTGGTCGATATCGACTGGGCTGGCCGCACATTCACCATGACCCTGCGCGGGAACCAGGGCGAGGAGCGCGTGAGCCGGACGGTAAGCTGGTAGCCAGCCTAGAGCGTGTAGCCGCCGTCCGATACCATCACGTGACCCGTGACGTTGGCGGCGGCGTCGCTCAGGAGGAACAGGATCGTCTCGGCCATTTCCGCGGAACTCGCGAACCGGCCCGAAGGCGTGGTCTTCGCCATCGCCTTCAGGGTCGCCTCGCGCCCATGCGCCTCGACCGAGCGCTTGAAGTCCTCGGAGGAATCCCAGATCGCGGTGTCGACGCCGCCCGGCGCGATCGCGTTGACGCGGATATTCTGCGCCGCGCCCTCAACCGCGGCGATGCGCGCCATGTGGGCGACGGCGGCTTTCGACACGCCATAGGGGCCGATGCCGGGAACGGGCTTGAGGCCGGTGGTCGAGGAGACGACCACTGCGCTTCCGCCTTTTCCGCGCATCGCCCGCATCGCGGTGGAAAGCGTGAGGAAGGACCCGTCGAGATTGACTTCCATGACCCGCCGCCAGGCCGCGAGGTCAAGCTCCATGAGCGCTCCGCCCGCGCCGATTCCGGCATTGACGATCGCGTGGTCGAGCCCGGCGAGGTCTTCTTCGAGATCAGCCCAGAGCAGCGGGTCGGCGACGCTACCGATGATCGGCACAACTTCGGATCGGCCGAGAGCTAGCCCGTCCAACCCTCCGGCGTCGATGTCGTTCAGGAACAGCTTCGCAGCCCCGCGCGCGGCGAGCGCCTGCGCACATGCCGCGCCGATGCCCGATGCGGCCCCGGTCACGAGCGCGCTGCGCCCCTCGAAATCCCGTCGTGTGTCGTCCATGCCCGAGGCGCTAGTGCGGAGGCGCGTAGCGATCAAGCGGCCCGTTCAGGCGGCGTTATCGATGCCGAGGTCCGAGAGCTTGCGATAGAGCGTGGAGCGCCCGATGCCGAGCCGGCGCGCAACCTCGGTCATGCGCCCGCGATAATGCCCGATGGCAAGCCGGATCACGTCCGCCTCGATCTCCTCGAGTGGGCGCAGATTGCCGTCTTCGGTATAGAGCATCACGCCTGCGCCTTCGTGGAAGGCAGGGGCCGGAGCTTCGCCGCGATCGCCGACCACTTCGGACAATTGCGGGAAGTTTTCCGCCGTCAGCGTCTCGCTCTCGCAATAGACGGCGGCGCGGAACAGCACCGATTGCAGCTGGCGGACATTGCCCGGCCATTCATAGGCCGCGAGCAGCGACAGCGCGCTGTCCGAGACGGACAGGTGGAGGAGCCCGGGCTGTTCGCCGATCCGGGCGAGGAAATGACGCGTGAGAGCGGGGATGTCGCTCGTGCGTTCGCGAAGGGGAGGCAGCACGATGCGGGTTGCCGACAGCCGCCGCGCAAGATCTGCGTCGAACGCTCCTTCCTCGACCAGCGCGGCGAGGGAGACGTTGCACGCGACCAGCAGGCGCATGTCGATCCGGTAGCCATAGCTCGCCCCCACCGGGCGCACGATCCCGCTTTCCAGCGCTTCGCAAAGGCGCTGCTGGACGTGGCGGGGCAGGCGGTCGACCTCGTCGAGGACCAGAGTGCCACCGTCGCAATGCTGAAGCGCACCGATCTGGCGGTCGAAGGCGCCGGGGAAGGCGCCGGGTTCATGCCCGAACAGGACCGATTCGAGAGATCCGGGCGGAATGCTCGCGACATTGACGATCCTCAGCGCCTCCTTGGTGCGCGGGCTTGCCGAATGCATCGCGCGGATCAGCATTTCCTTGCCAGTCCCGCTTTCGCCCTCGATCAGCGCATGGCCTTGCCCGCGCGCGGCCTTGGCGGCCTGGGCGAGAGCGGTGCGAAAACCGGGCGCGGTGCCGATCATCGCGTCGAAATCGAGATTGGCACCCATCTTCTCGGTCAGGGGGGCGAGCTCATCGCGCTGGCTTTCGCGCTTGGTCACGGCGCGCAGCGCTTCCATGAGCCGGTCGGGAGAGACGGGCTTGACCAGATAATCGCTCGCGCCCGCGCGCATCGCCTCGACCGCGAGCACGGGCGAGGCACTGGTGGTCAGCATCAGGATCGGCAAAGCGGGGCGGCGCTCCTTCAGCGCGGCGATGAGCGCGCAGGCATCGTCGCCCGGCACCCACTGGTCGAGCAGGATCGCGGAAAGCTGCATCCCCTCGCGCGTGCCGAGCGTCGCGATCGCGGTTTCCGCATCCGGCGCAACGATCGTGCGCCAGCCATTGCGCGCGGCGATTGCGGAAATCAGCCTGCTCTGCGCCGGTTCGTCGTCGATCAGCATGACGAGGCGCGGTGCCTCGGTATCCGCGCGCACCGTGTCGGCGGCCGAATCCAAGCAGTCGGCGTCAGCTGCGGACTGTTCGTCCGAATCCGGGATGACCTTTTCCGACATCGGCGCGCGTTCGAGCTCCCTCATCGCCCCGGGAAGACCGTCCCGAGGTGAAACGTCCAACCGCCTTAAGAGCAGTGGGTAAAGACTGGATTAAGCCTGTTCGAACGACGACGATGATCGCAATGGAGCGCTGGAAAGCGGCGATCAGTGAGACGCGGGCTTGAGCGCGGGCACAGGCTCGGATAACGCCGGGCCTATCACTTTTCACGGCAACCTTTTGCCGCGATCATCGTTAGGCACCTTCAAGGGGAAACTTTGCAAATGGCAACGCACGACATGGACAAGGCGCGCTCGACCTATGAGTCGTTCATGACCGCGCTCAAATGGGCTGTCCCGGTCATTGCCCTCATCACCCTGTTCGTCGTCTCGCTCATCGCCGGGTAGAGCCGGGAAAATCGCCGAAATCTCTGGGGGGCATTAGTGAAGATCGCAGTCCTGAAAGAACGCGCCGCGGGCGAAACGCGAGTCGCCGCGACACCGGAAACGGTGAAGAAGTTCATCGGCCTCGGCAACGAGGTCGCCGTTGAGAAGGGGGCGGGCGCCTCCGCCTCGATCACGGACGAGGCCTATGGCGAAGCCGGCGCGGTTCTGGGCGATGCTGCCGGATGCGTGAAAGGCGCGGACATCGTGCTTGGCGTCCAGGCCCCCGACGTGGCGCTGCTTTCGGGTGCAAAGCCGGGCGCGTGGGTCGCGGCGCTGTTCGATCCGTTCCAGCAGAACGACCGCGTCGAGGCTTACGCCAAGGCCGGGCTCGAGGCGCTGTCGATGGAATTCATGCCGCGCATCACCCGCGCGCAGTCGATGGACGTGCTCTCCAGCCAGTCGAACCTCGCCGGTTACAAGGCGGTGCTCGCGACGGCGGACGAATATGGCCGCGCCTTCCCGATGATGATGACGGCGGCCGGCACGGTGCAGGCGGCGCGCTGTTTCGTCATGGGCGTGGGTGTCGCAGGCCTCCAGGCGATCGCGACCGCCAAGCGCCTCGGCGCGCAGGTTTCGGCGACCGACGTGCGGCCCGAAACCGCCGAACAGATCACCTCGCTGGGCGCTAAGGCGATCTTCGCAGAGGGGCTCGAGGCAGCGGGCGAAGGTGGCTATGCCGCCGAACTGACCGACGAACAGAAAGCGAAGCAGGCCGAACTGGTCAGCGAACACATCGCCAAGCAGGATCTCGTCATCACCACGGCCCTCATCCCGGGGCGCAAGGCGCCGGTGCTGGTCACCGACGCGCAGATCGCGACGATGAAGCCGGGCAGCGTGATCTTCGACCTCGCGGTTGCGCAGGGCGGCAATGTCGAAGGCTCGAAGCCCGACGAGGTGGTCGTGAAGCACGGCGTCAAGATCATGGGCTATTCGAATACCCCCGCGCACCTTCCCGCCGATGCCTCGGCGCTGTTCGCGCGCAACCATTTCAACTTCCTCTCCGCCTTCTGGGACAAGGAAGCGGGCGCACCGATGCTCGACGAGGAGATCGGCGACGCGATCCGCCTGACCAAGGGCGGCGAAGTGGTGAATGCGAGGTTGAAGGGGTAAAGCTCAACCCCGCCCCGCCGGGATCGTGCGGGGCGGCCGATCAATCGAAGACAATAGCGGGCCAGGTGCCGGACAGGGGCAACTCAATGGACTTCATCTCAATCCTATCGATCTTCGTGCTGGCGTGCTTCGTCGGCTATTACGTGGTATGGTCGGTCACCCCGGCGCTGCACACCCCGCTGATGGCGGTGACGAACGCGATCTCCTCGGTGATCGTGGTCGGCGCGCTGATCGCGAGCGCCGAAGCGGGGAGCGATCTTGCCAAATATCTTGGCCTTGCGGGCGTGGTCCTGGCGAGCGTCAACATCTTCGGCGGCTTCGCCGTGACCGAGCGCATGCTCGCCATGTACAAGAAGAAGGAGAAGTGAGGATGGGTCGCCTGCTTTCCTCCTTCGGTGCGGCCGCTCTCGCCGCATTCGCTGCCGCTCCCGCCCATGCCGCCACCGCGGCCGAGGGCGTGCCCGCATGGGTTCCGCTCGCCTATCTCGTCGCGGGCGTTTTCTTCATCCTCGCGCTGCGCGGGCTTTCGCATCCCTCGACCAGCCGGGCGGGCAACCGCAACGGCATGATCGGGATGGTGATCGCGGTCGCGACCACCCTCGTCACCCATGACCTTGCAAACATCGTCGAGATCGTGATCGCCATCGCCATCGGCGGCGCGATCGGCTTCGTCATCGCGCGGCGCATCGCCATGACCGCGATGCCCGAATTGGTCGCGGGCTTTCACAGCCTTGTCGGCATGGCCGCGGTGCTGGTCGGTT
>JGI12210J13797_10950642_pt1 | contig 16660 bp, 14 predicted proteins | sample ElkSlonscriptome_3_FD_13797 | JGI IMG/M metagenome (IMG submission 13797)
TCGGACGACCTGCGTTGGCTGTGCAATCTCGGCCGGCTCCGCAGCACCGGCCAGATGGTTCGTGAGACCCGACGCATTCGGCAGCGAAAAGGCCCGATGGAGTGACGGGTTGCGAAGATCGGCGTCGATCAGCAGCACCTTGCCGCCAGCCTGGGCGAACGCGATGGCGGTACCGATGGCGGTCATCGTCTTGCCTTCGCCAGCATTGGAGCTGGTAAAATGCAGAATACGCGGCGCGCCGTCGGCGGTGGAGAACAACAGCGATGTCCGCAGAGACCGCACCGCCTCCGCTACCGCGCTCTTGGGCTGCTTGAACGCGATCAGTGGCATTTCTGCTTCCGCGATGCCGAGCTCGCGAAAGGATGCGTGCGGAATCAGGCTCAGCACCGGTGCGCCGATGCGGCGCTCTACGCCCTCCGCGGTCTTGATGGTGTCGTCAAGGGTCTCCAGCAGAAAGGCGAGCGCGACGCCCACGAACAGAGCGAGCACCACTGCAATGGCCAGGTTCTTGGACAGACTGGGCTTGTAGGGGGCGAGCGGGATGGTTGCCGCGTCGACGATAGAGACGTTGTTCTCGCCTACACCGGCTGCGACGCCCACCTCTTTCATGCGTTGCAGCAGGCCGTCGTAGAGTTCGCGGTTGGTTTGCACCTCGCGCTTGAGGGTCTCGTAGTCGGTGCTGCGGTCTTGCAGCGCCAAGGCATCTTCTTTGATTTCCCCAATGCGCTGCTGCAACTTCGCCTGTTCGCGCACCCGTGCCTCGTAGCGTGCCTTAACGGACCCAAAGATTGAGGCCGTCTCTCGGTTGATCTCGTCGCTTAGCTCATCGATCTGGCGCTCTAGTTGCTGCATCTTCGGATAGCCGGGTTTGTACACTTCCAGGTTGTCTTGGTACTGCGCTTGCAGTTCACTGCGCCGCTCTTTTAACGACTGTACCAAGTCACTTGCCAATAGGTCCGGGGCGCCGCCGCCGCTGGACTCCAGCAACTCCTGGTATTCGGATTCCGCCTCGATACGGTCCGCCTCCGCACCGACGAGCCTTGAGTTCATCTCGCGCAGCTTGTTGAGCATGATCTCTAGGCGGTCGTCTAGGTTGACGATCTCGCGTTCGCGCGCGTAGGCGACAAAGCGCTTCTCGGAGTTCTCCAGCGTCGCGCGCATCTCATCTAGCTGTTCTGCGAGAAATTGCTTGGCGTACGACGAGGCGTCGAAGCGTCTTTCGAGATTGAGATTAATAAAGTTGTTGGCGACGGCGTTTGCAACTGCCGCGGCCTCAGTTGCGCTGGGGCTGTCATAGTTGATGCGGACCAATTTAGAGTCCCGCACCGGCTCGATGCTGAGGTTGCTCAGGAACAGGTCCTCTTCTGTCTTTTTCTTGATCAGGGCCAAGCTAACCGATGGGTTTTCTTCGTCGGGCTGCGCCGTGCCGGAGAAGCTGGCAATGAGGGCTTTAACAGAGGATTTGGCTTGGCTCAGAAAGGACGGCTCCGCGTCCTCGTCCGTCTCTTCGATCAGTTGCAGTCCAAGCTGATCGATGACGCGCCGACCCAAACTGCGGCTCTTGAGCAACTCGTACTGCGTGGTATAGAAGTCCTGCGATGCGAAGAAACTACGCTCTTCCGGCATGACGTTACCGTAATCAACCACCTGATTAGCCTGGCGGTCGATCTGCATCAATAGCGTACTACGGTAGATCGGCGTCGCGTTGAAGGTCGCAATCACCGCGAGCACGACCGCAAGCATTGCGCTGAGAATGATGGTCCATCGGCGCCTAACCAGTATTTCCCAATACTCCTTGAGGTCGATCACATCGTCGTCATCCATGGGTTGGGATGAGGGTCCGGCCGGACCTAGCGTCTGAAGTTGTATCCGCTGGTCGGCGAGTTGCAACGCCTGCGACGGATCACCCTGTGCAGGGAGTTGGTTGGCGGCTGTCATGGGCGACCTGGAACGCAGACCTTACAGGCCGAGCGCCCCGAAGTTGATGAACCCTCGGAGCGAATCCCTGACATTTGTAAAGAACACCGCGGAGCCGGATTTCGGCACCACAATCTTGTCGTTGCTCGCAAGCACCGGATCACGGAGGTGACCTTGTTGAATCTCTTTGATATCGACCACATAGGCATTGATAGCATTTGCAGCGTTGGTTCGAAAAATGATGACCTCTTTTTCATTGGCCAAATTGGTGACGCCTTCGGCCTGAGCGATGGCTTGCAACAACGTTGTGGGTCCGGTCAGCGGAAATATGCCCGGTTTTTTCACCGCGCCGCCAACGGTGATGCGCATGTTGGCATATTCCTTAACAAAGATGTTGACCTGCGGGTCTTGCAAATAGTCTTTCTGCAACGCGGCCGCGATCTTGCTCTCCGCGTCCTCAGTCGTCAGGCCCGAAAGGTCGATCGCGCCGATCAACGGCATCACGATGAGGCCACTGTCAGTCACACGCTCTTCCGTCGACAATTCTTCCACCTGAAAAACGTCTACGGCGAGTACGTCACCCGCGGCAATGTGGTGTACGCCCGAAGCACCTGGGTCCGGCGGAATCCCGATCACGGCAGGAATGAGATCCGCTGTCGAGCGAGCGGTGGACTTTGCGTCGGGCCGCTGCTGATCGCTGGCGGAACCGGTCGAGGTAACGCCACTCGGCGATGCGGGGCCGCTCGGTGTTGAAGAACAGGAAACAGTCGCAGCCAGCGCTGCGGTGGCGACCAAAAAACGACGAAAGTAGGCGAGCATGTAGGCAGAAGACGGTCAAACGAAATACCTTGGAGTTTGCCCACCCAGGGTCAGGTTGGCAAGCCGAGACTTCGTGCCGCCCTTGTGCCGCGGTCTCGCGGTCCGTCCGACCTGCCAACCCCAGGGTCAGCGAAGACGGTCGCTACTTCGCAATCAGACTGGTGCATTGAACCCGAAGCGCCGATATTTGCCGTAAGGCAAAAAAACTATTTATTTTAAAGGGCTACCACGCTTGATCGACCTCCACTGCCATATGCTGCCAGGCATCGACGACGGCGCTCCGGACCTCGCAACATCGTTGCAAATGGCCCGCATTGCCCTGTCGGACGGCATCCGCGTCACCGCTTGCACGCCACACATCTACCCCGGCTTGTACGCAAACACCGCCAACGGTATCTCTTGTGCCGCCGACGAATTAAGCCGCGAACTCGCGCGGGCCGATCTCGGGTTGCAACTGACTTACGGCGCGGACATCCAACTTGTACCCGAACTGCTCCTCGGCTTGCGCAGTGGCACTTATCCCACGCTGCATCAATCCCGCTACTACCTGTTCGAACCGCCACACCATACGGTGCCCGTCCGGTTTCACGAAACCCTGTACGACACCATCGCAGCCGGCTACGTCCCGGTCATCACGCATCCGGAACGCCTCACTTGGCTCGACGATGAGCACTACGAGTGGTTTGTTCGGGCCGCGCGCGAGGGCGCATGGATTCAAGTGACTGCCGGCGCCCTGACCGGTCGCTTTGGCCGCAAGGCGCAATACTGGGGCGAGCGCATGCTCGACGACGGGTTCGTGCACATCCTTGCCACCGACGCGCATGATCCGCATCACCGCCCCCCGGTTCTGTCAGAAGGCCGCGATGTCGCCGCCAAATGGGTCGGCGAAGCCGAAGCCATGCGCCTGGTCACCGAGCGTCCGCAAGCCATTCTCGAGAACAAAGAACCGGCCGTGGTGGCGCCGCCGCAAATGCTCGATCCAACCGACGAACGCCGGCCGGAGTCGAAACAGCGCCGCGGCGAATCAGCCAGACATCGCCCCCCGTCTCGACGAAGCTGGCTTTCGAGGCTGTTCGACCGACGTTGACCCAGATCCGATCCAGTGGCTTTACGCACACGCCACTCGTTGGCCAACGCCGAGGTTCCCGTGGGAGCGATTTGCAATCGCGATCACACCACCGCCCCCGCCCGCTCCGAGAGGTCACCATCGGACCCAACAGAGCGACATCGACAGACCGAACCAGCCGCGCCATCACCCCCGGACAAAGACGGAAACACCCGACAAATTCCAACACACTCGATTCCATAATACCCACCAACGCGCTAACATTCTGACTAGGCATGCGCCACCCACCTCTTGATCCGGATCACAGCCCGCCCTCAGCAGTTGCCGAACCATCCATCACACCACACCAGCGGCCCAACCAATCCGCACCCCTTAGCGGCCCCAGTTTTTTGGTTGCTCGTCGCGCTGATCATCTTCACACCGCTGTTCCGCGCTGGCGCAACGCCGCTTGCGGGACTGGTGTCGCAGCTCCTGTCCGTTGCCGTGCTTGCCCTCGTGTTCTGGTCGCCGAAGCGCCTATCGCTCACCTGGCCGGAACTGCTCGTCCTGATCTTGCTGCTGCTGGTTCCGATGCTGTACCTAGTGCCGCTCCCGCAGGCCTGGATCGACACCATGCCGGGCAGGGCGCTCTATGCAACTGCTAACGCCCAATTTCCGACTGGCAACGCGGACATCTGGAAAGCGACCGCAATCGTCCCAAGCGCCACCGCCGCAGCGGGTTTGGCGCTGCTACTTCCCGTCGCTGTGTTCGTAGGCGTTCGCACACTCGACCCGCCCGCGTTGCTGACCCTCGTCAAAGTCCTGCTCGCGGTCGCCGTGCTTCAAGCAATACTCGGGCTAATCCAGTTTGGTGTTGGGCAACGTGGCAACGTGCTGTTTGCCGTCGAAGGTGCCCACAGGAACTCCGCTACCGGTACCTACGCCAACCGCAACCATCTGGCGGGTCTCATCGAGATGATGCTGCCCATCGCCCTTGCACTCTTTTTTTTCTCGCTCGGGCGATCCGACCCATCAACTCAGCGAGCAGGCTTTCGGCGGCGCAAGGCGGCTTCTCTGGGTTCCTCCAGCGGCAAGGTCGCCCCGATCTATGCCATCGTCGCCTTTTTGCTGATCATCGGCAGCATCTTCACTCAGTCACGTACCGGGATCTTTCTCGGCATGCTCGGCATCATCCTGTCGGCGCTCGTGTTCTCGCGCCGCATTGGCGGTAGCAACGTCTTCGGCCCGGTGGGTACAGTCGTGGCACTGGCGGTTTCCTTTGGCATTGTGATCGGCCTTGCGCCCGTTCTAAATCGCTTTTCCGTCGATGCCCTTGGAGAAGATGGGCGTTGGCCGCTGTTCGCTCTCGTGCTGCAAGGGGCTATGCAATTCTTTCCGCTTGGAACTGGCCCCGCAACATTTCCAGCAGTGTTTCCAACTTTTCAAACTGTTGCGTTCGGCAATTCCTTTGTAAACCGTGCTCACAACGACTACCTGGAATGGGTTTTCGATGTCGGAATCCTCGGTGTCCTTCTGGTCATTCTGGTGCTAGCCTTGTATGTCAGGCAATGGGGCAGGCTGCGTACGTCGGGCGAATGGACTCGTTTACGCTTTCTACAAGTGGCCGCCGGTATCAGCTTGTTGCTGTTGGCCTTGCATGAATTGGTCGACTACAACCTCTACACACCCGCGAACCAGATCGTCCTCGCGGTGTTGGCAGGCATCTTTTTCATGCCTGTCGAAAAGCGGCGTGTGTCAGATGGCCGGCGACGTCGCAAGCACGGCACGCCAGATTTGGAGTCGGCGCTCATGTCGAGTCGTGCGTGTACCCCGGAAGTTGCGCCAGATCAAATTGAGAATCCGTTTCATGCGACATCGCGAGAGGCCAATGATAATCCCTAACGCTATCATCGTGGCGGGTAATAGCTCCGACGGGTCACGCGCCTAGTCGTATATGCCAAATCGCCCGGTACAATAGTGCTCGTGGCCATTCAGCAGCGCGATACCTGCCTCTTGCACTAAAGTCAGCAGCATCATTACCCTGACCGCGGATCGGCTGAGCCCTCTTTTGCAAGACGCAGCGAAAGCCTGAGGATGACGTTTGCGACTTTCGGCGGGGCGAAATCCTGATGCCCTCGTCATGATTCCCGTCTATTAATCGCGTTTTCTCTTGTGGTAACCGAAATTCCGACCTGGGCTAAGCAGACCCGCGATTGTTACCTGACTTGGAAGCCTTTCCGATACCCTGGCCCCCGATCTCCCCCCAAATGAATCCTGTGGCATCTCCACCTGCCGTCCTCCTGCACGTTACATCCACAGATGGTCATCGCGGTTCATACCTGTCGTTGCTCGGAGGGCTTCTGAACGGCGTTCGCGCAAGTGGCCCGTGGCAGATGCTCCGAGCGCCAACACCCGTCTTCTTCCTGACGCTGGAAGGCGCATTTGGTCTCTATTGTTTCATCGCGTCATTGCGCGTACTGAGTGGCCGGCAGACCCTGGGTCTGCTGCTGCGCCCTGGACCCGCGCTGACCGGGCAAAGTCTCAGGCTGCGCATCAAACGGCGCATCCTCAAATGGCTGCGATGCATGCCGAAAGTACAAACATTCACCATTCTGCCATTTTCCGTTGAACCGGGGCTCGCTGAGATTGCCGATGGCTGGATCCACGACCCTCAGCTTTGGGACCTCACCGCAAAGGAACGGCGACAGGAGGAACGCGCCGAGGGCGCCATCTGTGCCGACATCCGTAAGGCCGCCGCTGGCCGCCGCATCTGCTGCGCGCTCGGGCGTCAGGACAAGAGCAAGGGATTCGATTGGTTTGCCGATCTCTACGCGGAGCATTTGCCATTGCGCGAGACGTTGCTCTTCGCCTTTGGCGGCAAAGTGGACGGTGAAGTCGCGGCGTCTCTGGGCTCCTTCGAACAAGCAGGCGGCTTCGCCTGCAACCGGTTCGTCACCGACTCGGAATTGCTCGACATCTACGCCGCCGCTGATCTCATTTGGTGTGCTTATGATCCGGGCTACGATCAGGCCTCGGGCATCCTCGGTCGCGCCGTGCAACTTGGTATTCCGGTCATGGTGCGGCGCGGCTCTCTCGCCCATCGGTTATGCAAGATCGAGGGATTCGCCCATCTCGCCATCGATCCAACGACAGACGTTCGGGCGTTCGCTAACCTGCCTCCGCGCGAGGACGAGGACAAGGCCGTTGACCGTGCTCGCCGCATGGGAGCGGAGAGCCTTGAGCGACTGCGCGCAGCTCTTGGTGTCGCACCATGAGCAACCTACTCGCCCTCAAGCAGCGCCTCAATCTGGGCAAGAATGTCACCTTCGCCGTGGGCGAGTTTTCCGTCAATATGGCGCTGCTCTTTTTCAGCTATCGCCTCATCATCCTCCAAGGCGGGCTGGAAGCCGTGGGCGTGTGGGCAACGCTTAATGCATGGGCCAACCTGATACGCCTCGGCGATGCGGGCGTGGCGGGCGCCGCCGCGCGCTTTCTCGCGCTCTGGGATATCAAGAAGGAGCCTGAGCGCATTCGCGCACATGGCGAAACAGCGCTGCTCACCAATATCGCGCAGTTCGGCCTACTCACAGTCGTTGGTTACGCAGCTCTCTCCCTTTCTATCAGCGGTATCGTTGGGGAAAAGCACGCCGCGGAAGCCCTAGAATTTCTGCCCTACATGATGCTGGGCTTTTTGCTCCTGAATGTTTCTGGCACCGTGCTCGGAATCTTGCAAGGCCTGCATTTGGGCTATCGCCGCTCGCAACTATCGGTGCTGGGGACCTCGATCCAGCTTGCCGCTGTCTTCGCGTTTGTGCCGACCCACGGGCTGATGGGGCTGGCACTGGCACAGATACTCCAGCATGCCGTCATGATCATCATCGGCTGGTCGATCGCGCGGCGCTTGATGGGGAGTCGCCATCTACCTACGCGCTTCGACCGGTCCGCCTTTCTTGCCATGCTCGGCTACAGCCTCAAGGCGCAGGTGGTGAACATTGCCAACGGACTCTTGGAGCCCGTCTCCAAAATGTTAGTTGGATATTTCGGTGGCATGGCGACTCAAGGCTTATATGAGCTTGCATTCAAAACGGTGCTACTACCTCGAAATCTCATTGGCTTTGCTGCGAGCGCAACTATTCCTGCAATGACCGCATTATTCCAAGATAATAAGACTGAATTGCACCGGCTTTATGCTTTCACACTGCGGCTCTCCATCGTCTATACGGTCTTCGCGACTTTGGCGTTGATTGCGATTGCTCCTATATTCTCTCGGCTTTGGCTTGGGGATGTTGACGATACCTACTGGCTCTATGTGGCACTGCTAGCGGTCGGATTTTCCTTTTCAGCCCTAGGTGCGCCGGCCTTTATACTAGGAATCGCATCCGGCTGTCTGCGGGTTAACATCATGGTCGCGATTGCCACCTTGTCGACTCTAGTCATAGTGGGCTCGATCCTCGGTCGGATCGTTGGAGGCAACGGTGTGGTAATTGCTGTAAGTCTTTCCTACGCTGTTTTTGCTTGGCTTATGTTAAGCATGGGTAGCCCAAAGAAGATGCTTCCCATAAGGACGAGTCTATAGAAAACGACATAGCATAATGGAGGAAGTATGCTTGTTACTCTCAGCTTGCGTTTGGCAGGCTACAGTTTTTAGCGGACATCTCGACAAAGCAGAGCATGAATAAACAGGCATCAGAACACTGGTCTCGTGTCTCCAGTAATCCTATATCTTCTGAGGCCATGAATCATGTAAAAGCACAATTGAGTCAACTCTATTTCGGTCCTTACCCTGGCCTAGAGCAATTTATAGACGCTTACATCAAAGGCAAGAAAGTCTTAGATATCGGCGTGGTTGAACATGATTTGTCCTTTGCCGACCGTCCTACATGGAAACATGGCGTGCTTAGGGCTAGCGCATCGAGCATCGTAGGAATTGACGTTTTGCCTGCCGCTGTTGATGTTCTGAGTCAGAGGGGATTCGACGTTCGTCTTTGCGACGCAACTTCCGATGCAGACCTTGGTGAACGTTTCGACGTCGCATACATAGGCGACGTCATCGAGCACGCAAATGATCCAGTTCGCATGCTCAAGTTTGCAGCGCGACATGTCCATGCGGGAAAGTATATCATCGTTACGACACCATGCCCCTTTTGGTGGCGCAATATCCTTTTGATGATAAAGGATCATACATATATCGGAAACGTCGATCATGTTTCATGGATCACGCCTGTTAATGCTCTTGAGCTAGGATCAAGAGCCGGTATACTGCTAGATCATTATTATACACTGGAAACTTACGGCCATACGTTCCCGAGAAAGGTATTGAAGCGATTGCTTGACGCATCTATTGGAAAGAGCGAAATCTTTACCTGGGCTTATGCGTATGTTTTTAAGGTATGCGATTGAAGGATTTTCATTGAAAGTCGAGCACAGTATCAATTCAGGGGAAACAAGAAATAGCACAATTCCTCATAAATTGCCTGATGTCTGCCGGCGGACCAAAGCAAGTATCCTGACATGTCACGTCTACGCCTTTTGCACCTGATTCACACCCCCCGGCATTCCGGCGCGGAGATGATTGTTTATGAACTCTGTCGATTGCATAGTGCTTGGGGCCATGATTGCGCCGTTGCATCGTTTTCGCCGCCTCAGCCAGAATTTCTAAGGGAAGTGGCTGAGCTTGAAATGGTGGGGGTGTCACTGTTCTTCCCTGAGCGCACTCGAGTGAAACTTGGTCGTACACTTCATTATCGCAACGCAGTACGGCGTTTTCAGCCAGATGCGGTTTTTGGGCACTCCGAACTGCCTTCTCTTTATGGTCGCTTTGCCACCGGATTCGGTCGCGATCGCATCTTATTTTCCACCGTTATGCACGCGGCAAACAACTTCTCCTCCCCATCTTTCGCAATGGTGGAACGACTGACGCGCCTGCGCGTTGACGATGTGATCGCAGTATCCGAGGACGCGATCCAGAATTATATTCGGCGCTTCAGCGAGCGCGTTCCCGTGTCGGTCATTCAGAATGGCATCGACATCGACCGTTTCGGAAAAGCCGACCGACAGGCGGCCCGGCGCAACCTGGGAATAGACAGCCGTGCTCGCCTGGCCCTTCAAGTCGGCCGCATTTGCGACACCAAGCGGCAGCTTCTCTCGCTGTCCGTAATGCGGTCTCTGCTCGCAACGGGCGAAGCCCTGCTTTGGTTTGCGGGGCTGGCGGAGGATCGTGCCTACAAGGAGCGTCTGCGCGATATGACGGTGGAATGGGGCATCGATCGCGCCGTGCGCTTTCTGGGTAGCCGTGCCGATGTGCCGGATCTCCTCGCTGCCGCTGATCTTTACCTCATGCCCTCGCGTCAGGAGGCGCATAGCGTGGCGATTCTTGAAGCATTGGTGAGCGGTATCCCCATCGTTGCTTCGGACATTCCCGCATTCTCTTTCGCGCGCGGGATGCCCTCGGTGCGGATCTGCGGCGTAGAGGATGAGCACGCTTGGCGACAGGCCGCGCGCGAGATGCTTGCAGAACCACGTGCCACAAGGGACATTGGGGCGTTTTCCATTGAGAGCACGGCGCAAGCCTATCTCAATGTGGCCCAACGGGGACGTCGATGATGACCGTCGCTGGTCGCAATCCCATGACGACCGCGATCCCACGTGCTCAGCGCGTGCTTATCATCCCTTATGCCCTCATGGTTGCCGCCTGGATGTTCGATTTCCGCGGCGAGAGCGAGAGGCAAGGGCTAGCCATCCAGATAATTTTTCTTTGCTGCTATGTCGGCTTCTTCGCCGTTTTTCTATGGATGAATCGGGCACGTAGGGTGAGGATCGTTGGATTTTTGCCCCTGACCCTCTGTACGCTGGTCTATCTCGCAGTTTCAGTCACGTCCGGCCTACTGCGTGGACAGGATTTCTATCCGGTCTCTCGCCATGTGCTAACAATACTGGTTTACCTCACCGCGACATATGCTACCGCGCGAATGGTCGTCATAAGCTCGGTCGCTTCCCTCCGCCGGATTTTAGCATTGCTTTGCCTGGGATTCGCCGTTTCAACTTTCTTCATCGTTCTGTTTTTCCAGGGCGGAGTCGATGTCTCGACGATTCGCTATCAAATCCAGGGGGCTTCAAGCATTGCGGCGCTCGGTCTCCTCGTGCTCGTACTTATCTTTAGCCTGTCACGCGTCGAGATCGTAGCGGCGCTGAGCGCGGCCGTCATCATCTTCCTCACGATCACCCGAACGTTTCTCGTCGTGATCGCCGCTCAAGGGGTTGTCCTGCTCCCCGCGTTTCGCCGCTTCATGCGCCCGCGACTTGCTATCGTCCTCGCTACAGGCGTGCTTATAGCTGCGCTGTTGCTAGTCTACGGTGGGGAAAGCGCCGATAGATGGGTACAGAGGCTCTACGTAAGGGAAAAGTTCGGAGGCATCGATCCGACATTGTTGACGCGCTACGTTGAGTGGGAATACATGTTCGGCGAGTTTGTATCCTCTGTCGATAAATTTCTGTTTGGTTCTGGCCTCGCCGCGGAAACTGCTTACTGGCTACCAAGGTCTTTAGGGGGCACCGGAGGTATCTCCAGTTCTATGGGTTTCGGCCATAGTCAACATCTCAGTCTGCTGTTTACAGCGGGCGCTATTGGCGGCGCTCCGCTATTGTATGTCCAGTTCTTGCAGGGCTGGCAGGGTTTTCGGTTCCTCTCGCGTGCGACGCGATACAGCCAAGCGAACCTTGACCTAGTGTTTCTCGGTGCTTGGGGTGCAACGATCATTATTGGCACGCTTGCGTCTAACTTCCTGGGCTCGAGCTTTGGCAGTCGCGGCTTCAGTCTTTGGTACGGCATTGGGACTGGGTTGCTCTTGGGAGCACGGACATGGTTGATGCGCGTGGGAACTCGAACGGCTCGCAAGGCGTGGCGCCACGATTCTGCGGCGGGCCATAAGCTGGAGCGAACAACGTAGATCAAAGCATAAAGCTATGTTCTTTTTGATGCTTTGCGCTTTCGGTCAATCCAGTTTTGATCTTGGAGTTATTCCCAATGACAAGGCCTCAACCCCTTCGACAAACCGCTGCACATCGCCCCGCGGGGCGCTTGCGGCCGCCTCTTCGGACATTCGCTGCCACAACTCTTCGTCCTCGCTCAATAAGCGCATGAAATACTCCAAGCCGCGCGGGTTGTCAGGCTCGATGACAAAACCGTTGACGCCGCTACGCACCAGTAGATCACATGCGCCGCAGTTGTTGGAGAGAATGACCGGCAGCCCCATCGCCTGGGCCTCGATAACGACATTGCCGAATTGCTCCTGGACGCTCGGCAGAAGTAGGACAAGTGTCTGGCCGAGCGTTCTGCTGATCGCCTCGTCGTGCAACCAGCCCCGAAAAACGATGTTGGCTGTGATTCCCAGATCCTCGGCCTGCTGACGCAGCGGGGCTTCTTCCGGCCCCGACCCGCACAACTGCAGCGGGCGCGGAGTATCAGCCGTCTGCTGATATAGCGCATAGGCAGACAAGAGCACCGATAGGTTTTTCTTTGGCACCAGACGGGCGATCGCTGTGAAATGGCGATCACGAAAGGCCGGACCGTCCGGCGCTGGCGGCACGTCGGCCTGACGCCGAATGCGGTCGAGGCTGACCGTGTTGCATTCTCCATGCACCGTCCTCGCTTTCAATCCAAGAAACCGCCAATAGCGCTTAGAGCGTAACCCAGTTGATAGCGCCCCTTGATAGGGAAGCACGAAGAAAGATTTACCGACTTCTTGCCAGACATACCGAGGTTTGTCGTCAAACTTCGAGTTGTTCATTGTGATGACCCGCCCACCACGCGCGCGGAGCACAAGCGCCAGAAAAAAAATGGCGGGTTTCTCGTAGTGGCACAGAAAGAAACATGTCTCGCGCGGGGGCGGCATATGCGCCAATATCCGTGCGACCCGGTAAATTAACAAACGTGGCACGGCGTCCCCGAACACGGTTCTTTTCTCGAAGGCTTCGGATAGGCCAGTTGACCAAGCATAAGTAGTGCTTTTTGGAAATAGCTCAATTCCGATGACCTTGAAGCGATGCGATAGATGCCGACGCACGGCCTCAACACGATCCATGTGAGATGGGCCGAAATTGTCCCAGAGAAACACGAGCGTGTTCCGGTTCTGATCAGTTTTCTTACGCACGCTCAATTACGCCCCGGTATTCCTCTGTGAGCAAGTCGACGATTCGAGGCCAGGTATAGCGCCGCTGTGCGGCGCGCCGTCCGCTTTCGCCCATGCGTCGGCGGCGCTCAGGATTATTCAGCAACTCCAGGATCGCCCGCGCTACCTCGTCCGGATCGCACGCGGTGACCAGTCCCGCTCCTTCCGCCGCGACTTCGTGATGGATATTGACATGCTGGGAGATGACAACCGGCAACTCGCAGGCCATGGACTCCACGACAGTCAACCCAAAGCTCTCGGTATAGGACGGAAGCACGAACACATCCGCGTCCACATAAGCCTGGACAAGATTCGCCCCTGTCAGGAACTCCATGAAGACGACCGTCTGCTCAAGTCCGCGCGCCCTCGTCCAGTCGCGAACCTGATCGGCATATCCGTCGTTCGCAGGCCCTACGATGGCCAGTCGTGCCTGCGGGAGATCGCGCCGTACCTGATCGAAGGCAGGGACAAGGATATCCAGCCCCTTCACCTGATGCAGACGCCCGAGAAACAGCACGAGTGGGGCTGCGCCGACGCCAGTTGCTTGCCGGAAGGCACCGGGTTCCGGCAGATGCTCGAATGGACCCCAATCGATACCATTGGGTAAGACAAAGGACGGCGTTCGCAGGTCAAGGAAAGAGGCAAGGCGTCGTTCATCCTCGGCAGTGTAATGGATCGCGCTGGCATGATGTAGATTGGGTAGGTCTAGCGAGCGCTCATAAAGGCGCTTAAGACAGACGCTCGCCGAACTCTTCGTGTAAAGATAGGGATCTAGTGCGCCGTGCGGCATGATGATATAGGGAATGCTCCGCTGCCAGGCGAGTCGGGCGCAATACGTGGGAGGAAAACGATAAAGCCCGTGAATATGGACGAGATCAAATTTATTGAGTGACTGCCGCGCCCAACGCCACAGTGCGCGAGAAATAACGAGGGGAGGGAAATCGACGGAGAAGTACCAAATGGTTACGCCATCCTCCAGGAGTGGGGCGTTGGGTGTAACGTCGAGAGTACCCTGTGGGTGATCAAGGTTAGTCGTGCAAATCGTTACGTCTAACCCAGCTTGAACCTGCTGTCTGGTCAGCGCTTTCAGGACCGTCGTCGGGCCGCCCGAGCGGGGCGCAAGCGCGGAAATGACGTGCAGAACCTTCATTCCGGTGGTTGGAATCGATTGATGTCGATGTCCAGAACGGTTTGAATCGCATCGTCCACCCCAAGTCCCTGATGGCGCATAGCGGTTTCGACTTCTCATAGCTTGATGTCCACGAGCGCTCGGTACCAAAGCCCCTGAAGAAAGTGGGAGGCCCATCCCTTCGGGTCATCCAGAATCCCTAGCTGAACCAGCGTGCGGTAGAGATAATATAGAGCAGGCCGAATTCCGAGAGGCAGGCGCGAGTAGCATTGCTCCTTAATCCATCGCTTCGTCGCCGCTTGGGTTCCTGTACCTCGCCTGTGATGATTGGGTACGACGAGAAAACGATGGCGCAAATTGAGCAGATCGACAGCCTCGCGTGCAGCGTATCCGAGGTGCTTACGCGTCCACCAGAAGATGTCGTTGAGGTTGTCGTCGATCACGAGATGACGCAGGCGTTGGGCTTGTCCGCTGTGAAGCACCATATGTTCATCCATCCAGCGATTCTCGCAGCGCGCATGTCCCTTTCTCCAGCAGCGAAGTACCCAGTGTCCGCCAGATCCGCCAAAGCGCACGCGCTGCCCCAAAAGTGAGTACCAGTGCGCACAAAGTAGACATTGATATTGAATCCAATTCATGCGTTCGCTAGGGCGGTGCTATCTGGAAACTAAAATGGTCGGCGCGCGACGGCAAGCATCGACTTTGCGATTAGCGGCAGCCGCCCTATAAGTTCTATGCGAATATTCTCGAACCCAGCCTCTTGCAGCAGCAAGCTCAGCGTCTTAATCGACCAGAATTTGATATGCCCATGATCCCAGAGCGCGGTGAAGTGCGCGTCTAGCCGGCCCGAAACAGCTAATGCGAGGTTCTTCCAGTACCCGTGATAAGGCGTAGAAACAACGGCGGCTCCGCCCGGAACCGTCAGATCGTACATCGTTGCGGCCCAGCGTCTTGGAGAATAGAGGTGCTCCACGACTTCCAAGCTCAAGACAATAGGGAATTTACCGTACTGAGCTGAAGTCAATCCTTGCTAGAAGGTCCAATTTCCGTACGACGGCTGGCAGCAAAATCCTATGACTATTGTTCAGTGCCGCGGTGTCATAGTGATACCCAGAAAGATCGGAAATCTCTTCCATACTTCGCTCCAGACCTTAAAACAAATTCCATGTTCAAAAAAACTTTCTTGCGTCCTAAAAAGAAAGATGAAATTGCGATTCGCGGAGCAATACGACATCCGCGTCAGACTAAGGCCCTATAACAGCGTCGCGCTCAGGATGCTGCTAACCGCATAATCCGATCCAGGTGCCCAGATTGTATCAAACCTTCGGCAAGCCGGGGCGTCTCGGCATTGCGGCGCCCGCCCAACTCTCTGGTCGTCGAAACAAGAGGTCCGCCTGCACCCGTTCGCCCTGGTGGAAATGCGTGTTGAAGCGTCCGTCCAAGCGGTAGCCGCGCTCTTCTAGGAATCGCTCGATCTCCTCGTGCAGCGCTTGCCCCTCATAGAGTTCGATGTATGACGCCTCGACATAGACCACGTCGATCTCGGGCAGCAGACCAGTGGCGCCTTTGAGCACTTCCAACTCGAAGCCTTGGACGTCGATCTTGAGCAGTGTGGGCCGCCGCGGAGGCGATGAGAGGCAGGCATCGAGGCGCTTGATCGGCACTTGCAGCGCGCCTGATGCTTCCATCCGAAAGATGGCCTTCTGGCGCGCGCCCAAGGCGAGCAGGGAGGAAGAATCGGTGCGGCTGGCAAGATGCATCTGGCCTTCGCCGGGCGCTGATCCCAGTGCGCAATCATGGCATTCCGCATGTCCGCTAGTGACGCGGGCGAGCTTGGCGCGGGGCCCGGGCAGGGGCTCGAAGCAGATCAGTCGTGCATCTGGCCACCGGATGCCGGCGTAGACGGCGAATTGGCCCTTGTTGGCGCCGACGTCGATGACGGTGGCGAATGTCTCGTGCCCGAGGGCGGTATCGTGCTCAAGGGTGGCAGCCACACCGTGCAACAGGGCAGGCCAGCTGGCTGGGGTTTGCAGGAGTTTGATGTACTTGCGTAGATGTGTCGACATACGAGGGGTATCGGCGCTGATTGTTTCCGGAGATGCTGGGCTAGGTGCTCAGCAACTTGCGAATTCCCCGGCCCAGGTGCAGCAGGTAAAGCGCGGGCAGCGGCCAATTTCCACGCCCGTATTTTCTACGCATGAACTCCTCGGGGGGCAGTGCGTAGCTGGCAGCAAGTTTAACGCGGGCGCGCCAGTTCGGTTGTGCCCTGACGTCGGTTAGGAGCTTGTGGGTCAGGCCGGTGCGCAGGTAGGCGGCAGATGGCTCGGTCGGCCCCGGCTCGCTCAGGCGGTGCATTGCACTGCTTTGAATTGGCGTATTGAGATAACGATGCGCGGCGAGCAGGGCGTCTCGGCAGATGGCGCGCAGTCGGTGCGTTTCGGCGAGGTCGCAGAATTGTTCCCAGTCGGCTGTCGTGAAGGCTTGTGCCAGCAAGTGAATGTCATACAGCCAGATGAGCCGGTCGGGATTGATGATGGCTTCGCCGGCGACCTGGTAATGGGTGGTGAAGTTGGCCGCGCGGTG
>JGI12210J13797_11184154_pt1 | contig 16654 bp, 10 predicted proteins | sample ElkSlonscriptome_3_FD_13797 | JGI IMG/M metagenome (IMG submission 13797)
CATTGATCATGTGGCGGGCCGCGGCATCGGCCTCCCCCTGCCACAACAACGCGTTCATCCGCGCCGAATGGTCTTCTGCGGTAAGCTCGCTACCGAACAGGCCGAGCAGATAGGCTTCGGCCGGGTCGCTCATCTTGCCACCGCGCCATGCGGCACGGGCCATTTCCAGGGCATCCTCGCGCTGCTCCGCGGCGAGCGTGAGAGCATAGAGCGCGCGTCCGCGATTGGTCAGCGGCGGAAACCGGTCGAAGAACCGCAGGACCTGCTCACGCTCGGGCGCTTCGTCGTCGAGCGTGTTCTCGGCCCTCAGCCGGATCAGTTCGGTGCGCGGAAAATCGGGATAGGCGAGCGCAAAGCCGGCATAATCGTCGAACCGCAACTCGCGGTTTTCCTGCAACATTTCCCACCGGGCTATCGCCGCGCCGATCTCGCCCGGCTGCTGCGCGACGAGGTTGCCGCGCATCGTGTCGCCCGACATCTGCGCCGATATCGGCACCGCGGTAAGCCCCGCGACAGAGGCGGCGGCGAGCGCCAGAAGCGAGACGGGGCGAGACAGTGTTTTGGTGGTCATGCTGGACATAGTGGGGATCGGTTCCTTATCAGGCGCTTAACGCCCGTAATGGGTTGCTGCGCAAGGCCCGGGCTCAAGATCGACCGGACGGTTTTGCGCTTTGACTATAATGTATTGTTTGTAACAGGAAAATTTCAATGTTCAGCGGTTCGATTCCGGCTCTGGCGACTCCTTTTCGCGACGGATCGTTGGATGAGAGCGCTTTCAGGCGCCTGATCGACTGGCAGGTCGACCATGGCAGCTCAGGGCTGGTCCCGTGCGGAACGACCGGAGAAGCCTCCACGCTGTCCAATGCCGAACACCACCGCGTGATCGAAATCTGCATCGAACAGGCCGCGGGCCGGGTGCCGGTCATCGCCGGATGCGGCAGCAACGATACCAAGAACGCCGCGCTCCACATGAATTTCGCCTACAAGGCCGGGGCGGCGGCGGGGCTGTGCGTCGCGCCCTATTACAATCGCCCGAGCCAGGCCGGATTGATCGCGCATTTCAGCTATCTGGCCGAAAATTGCGAACTGCCCATCGTCCTTTACAACGTACCGAGCCGCACCGTCACCGATATCGAGGACGAGACGGTGGTTGAGCTGGTAAAACGGTTTCCCGACCGCATCGTTGCAATCAAGGATGCGAGCGGCGACCTGTCGCGCGTTGCCGATCACCGGATGGGCATCGGGCGGGCGTTCTGCCAGCTATCGGGCAATGACGAATTGTGGCTGCCCCATGCCGCCGCCGGGGGTAAGGGCGCGATTTCGGTCACCGCCAATGTCGCACCGGCGCTGTGCGCGGAATTTCACGCGGCGATCTCGGCCAACGAGCTTGAGCGGGCGCGCGAATTGAACGACCGGCTGTTCCCGCTGCATTATGCGATGTTCTCCGACGCGAGCCCCGCGCCGGTCAAATACGCGCTGAGCCGTGTGCACGACTGGATCGAACCCGAAGTGCGCCTGCCGATCTGCGCGGCGAGCGAGGCGTCACGCGAAGCGGTGGACGCAGCGCTGGAGCATGCCGGATTGATCTGACGCACGCGTTCGCGGCCGGACCGGGTCAGTTTGCCGGATTGTGCCGTTCCACGAAAGCGACCGCCGCGTCGAGCATCGCCTTTCGTGTCTCGGCCTGCGACAGCCAGTGATCCTCGCCCTCCAGCTCGACGAATTCGACCGGCTTGCCCGCATCCCGCAACGCATCGAGCATCCTTGCCGATTGCGCGAAGGGCACGACCATGTCGTCACGCCCGTGGATCAGCAGGATCGGCGCATCGGCGCGGCGCGCATTGTCGCTTGGCGAGATCGCTTCGAGGTCGGTATCCTTTCCGAATTGCCTGTCGAAGGACCGGGTGACGATGCTGCGTGTTCCCGTGCGTCCCGTCCGCGTCATGGTTTCGAGATCGGCGACCCCGTTGACCGATACGGCGCAGCGATAGATCCCCTGCTGCAACGTCACCCCGGCCAGCGCGGCATAACCGCCATAACTCGCACCGACGATGCAGGCTCGGTTCGGGTCGACGATGCCACGCTCGGCCAGAGCCAACAGACCGTCCGATTTGTCGGTCTGCATCCTGCGGCCCCATTCGCCGTCGCCTGCCTGCGTGAAGGCCGCGCCGCGACCTGTCGAACCGCGGAAATTGGGTTGCAGGACGGCATAACCGCGCGAGGCAAAGGCCTGCGCCCACCAGTCGAAGGCTTCGACATCGTGCGCGGTCGGCCCGCCATGCGGCAGGATCACCGCCGGCAGGTTCTCGGCCTCGCGCCCCGGCGGAAGGGTCAGGATGCCCCGGATCTCAAGCCCGTCCTGCGCTTCCCAACTGACGGTCGAGACCTTGCCTATCACCGGACCCTGTATCGCCGGGCGGGCAAGGCCGACGATGTTGCGCGCGCCCGTTGCGGCATCGACCCGATACCAGGTGCCGCTGTCGTAATTCCCGCTTGTCTGCGTGACCAAGGTGCCGAGATCGGAACTGAAATCGGCGATTTGGGAATAGGAGGCAAAGGAGAACGCATCGAGCGTATCGCCCAGGATTTCCTGCTTGGCAGCATCGCTGAGCGCCATCGATCCGTCGCGGCGTCGTATGCCAAGGATCCGCCTGGAATAGGGCTGATAGACGAAGGTATCGATCGCGACATCGTCCCACACCTCGCGCGGCTCTCCCCCGGCCAGCGGGACTGTGAAGCGCCGGGCATGGCCCTCTTCATCGTCCTGATAGCTGTAAATGACGCTCTGCCCGCTTTCGTCGAAGCCCAGCAACGAGATCGCGCCACGTTCCTGCGTGCCGCGAGCGATGGTCTTGCCCGCTCCGTTCTCGATCCGCCAATTGCCGTTGGTCGCATCGAGCTGGAGCTGCGCGCCGACCTCACCGGCGTCATCGACCAGCCAGTCGCGCGTGCTCGGCCAATCGTCGGGATAGGCGACGATGTCGGCTTCGCCGGTCAACAGGTCGACCGCGTACAGGGCAGGGGCCCGGTCGAGCAGCTTGTTCCGGTCACCCGACGACGTGCCCCGGCGAAACCCGCCGAAAAAGCCTTTCCACCGGCCATCGATCTGCCGCACGCCGTGAAATCCGACGATGGCATTCGCGATGTAACGCTGATCGGCAAAGATCGACACCGCCTCGCGCGAATTGTCGAGCGGGATGACATTGCCGCGCCAGAATTCCGCCTTGCGGTCCCGGTATTGCACGGGAAGCTGACCTGTTTCGGTCCGCAACAGCAGAATCGCGTCTTCTCCGACCCATTCGATCGCGCGCACCTTCGCATCGCCGACCGCGAGGCGCTGGACCGGGTCGCCTGCGGCATCGAGCACGGTAATGAAACGTTCGCCGCCCGCGGCCGTCAACAGCGCGATAAAACCACCGCCAGGCGATACCTCCGCCTGCGATACGGTCGGCAGGTCGCCGTAGGCCTCGATCGGTGGAATCGGGAATTGCTGCGCCACCACAGGAAGCGTCATGCCCCCCGCCATCAGCATTGCTGCCGCACTCGCAAGAAACGCGTAACGCATTGAGGCCCCCGAACAAATTGCGTCGAATTCGTGACCGGCAGCCTTAGGACAAAACGCCGGTTCGGGGAATTGCAAAAGGCGGGATTTTCAAAAACAGTTTTCGAAGATCTTTGCGAAAAGGTCCCAACGCGTTTATCTCGCCCCCCCATCATGGCCAGACCGAAACCCCAACCGTTCGACAAGCACAGGACCGTCGCTGAAAACAGGCGCGCGCGGTTCGATTATCATATCGACGAGAAATTCGAGGCCGGCCTCGCGTTGCAGGGGACCGAGGTTAAAGCACTGCGCGCCGGCGAGGCGACGATTGCGGAAAGTTATGCCGAAGTGCGCGACGGGCAGGTGTGGCTGATCAATTCAAACATTCCCGAATACAGTCACGGCAATCGCCTGAATCACGAACCGAAACGCCCCCGCAAGCTGCTGTTGCACGAGCGCGAGATAAACAAGCTGTTCGGCGCAGTCGAGCGCAAGGGAATGACGCTGGTGCCCCTGTCGGTCTATTTCAACAAGCAGGGCCGCGCGAAAGTCGAGCTCGCACTTGCCAAGGGCAAGCAGGCGCACGACAAGCGCGCCACGATAAAGGAGCGCGACTGGAAACGCGACAAGGCCCGCTTGATGCGCGAACAGGGCTGAACTGCCCTGCCTGATTGTTGTGCATCACAAAAGGTGCGGATGAACGGGTTCACACACTGGTCAGACAATCAAGTCTACCCATATGAGCGAACATGGCGATACAGCTTCACTCCTGCGACAAACGCCCGGCGCACTCCGCTTTCGTCGATCCGACGATCGTGGGATGAAAAATCGCGCTGATCAATCCAGACGCAAGAAGTTCGCGAAAGGCCTGATCGGCAAGTACATGCCGACGCGCGAGGGCATGGCGAATAATAAATACCTGCAGCCGATCGCCCATCGCTTCCTGACCCCCGAATTGTGGCGTTTTACGCGCCGTTCCGTTCCGCGCGGTGTCGCTCTGGGTCTGTTCAGTGCCTTTGTGATCCCGCTGGGCCAGGTGTTTCTGGCGGCCTTTCTGGCGCTTCCGGCGCGGGCGAACGTACCGGTTGCTGCTCTCACCACGTTCATTACAAATCCTTTCACGCTGGCTTTCTGGCTACTGGTCGCCAATCAGGTCGGCCAGTTCATACTGCGCATCGATTCCGCGGCCACGCGCGTTGCGGCTGAACACATCGAAAAGGGGATGTGGTCGGGCGTTCTCGATGCATTCGAGGTGGCGGGGGTCACTGTCGTCGGATTTTTCGTCCTCGCCGTCGTAACGTCGGCCACCGGATATCTCGCAGCGAGCGGCGTCTGGAGGATCATCGTGGCACGCAAACGCGCCAAGCGCCTGCGGCGTATGGAAGCACGCCTCGACCGGCGGCTTCACGCGAAGTAAGGCGTGGCCGAAACGAACGGACGTCGCTTCGCGCGTCACCTCCCGCAAGCGACCGAGACAATATTGCGATGAACAAGCCCGTGCCGAGTGAAACCACGTTGCCCGAAATCAAATCGGGCTATGTCGAGGGTGAATTCGACACATCTCCGGATCATCGTGCCTCGCGCGACCGGACACTTTATGCTGGCCTCGGCGCGGCCTTCGCAGTGACGGCCCTGGTCATTTTCCTGGCAACTTTCGATACGCTCCTGACCGGTATCTATGTCGCGGGGGTGGCGGTTTTGTTGTTCTTCCTCTTCACGCTTGAACGTAGCGATGGAGAACCGGAAACTCCGCAATCCTTCATGCCTGACTGGTCGGTTACATTCGCAGCGATCGAGCGTCCGGGCGTCGCTATAGCCATCACCGATCGGGCCAATCGCCTCGTTTGCGCCAGCAGCGCGTTCGTCGAGGCTTTCGGCGCAGCGAGCGCTCCGCCAGCATTGCCCCTATCAGGAACCGGACCAGAGGCACTTACTTCCCTGGCCCGCGACGCATGGCGCGAAGGCCATGCAAAGCTCAACCGCATCGAGGATGAGCAGATGGGCCGGTGGTCGATCGTGGTCGAACGCGTCGGTCGCGCAGGTGATCACCTGATCTGGACATTCGATCGCCGGGTCGAACGAGAGCGAGATGCGTTGCCCGATCTCGATCTCACGAGCGCTTTTGGTGCGATGCTCAGCCGAGCAGGCATCGAGACCGCGATCACCGGTCCCGATGGCATGATCCGCAGCGTCAGCGCCGGTTTTGCGGAGCGGGCGGTCGGCGATGCAAAAGCGACCCTGACGGGAAAGGAGTTCGTGTCGTTTTTGCGGTCAGACGAACGCGATCGAATCCTGTTCGCCCGGGAGGGTCGGGGAGGCACGCCCCAGACATTGATTGACGTCCCGCTCGTCGCTGGCGATTCGAATACGCTTTCCGGGACGATTGTCGGTCCCCAGGGCGTGCCGTCGCTAATGCTGCTGGTCGATAGCGGGGTCGGCATCGGGGGGACGTGGGACGGCGCGTCGCAGACTGGAGCGTTGCAACTGGAATCGCTGCTATCGCAACTTCCTCTGGGGCTTGCGATGACCGACCGCGACGGGCGTTTCCTGTTTGGTAACGAGGCGTTTCTGCGCTCCGTCGGGCGGGAGGACGGTGCGCTGCCGTCCTACCCGACCGACCTCGTCGTGCGTGAAGACAAGGCGGCACTGTCGGATGCGGTACGTCGGCATGGTCGTGGACCGGCGACCAGCGGCGACGTCGCCGTTCGCCTCGCGGTTCAACCCGATGAACCCGTCTCGCTCGGCCTTGCCGGAGTTCGCGGCCTGGGCGAGGCGGCTGTGTTGCTCAGCCTAGCCGATTCCAGCGAGCAGAACCAGCTCAAGCTTCAGGTTGCGCAGGCGACGAAGATGCAAGCCGTCGGACAGCTCGCCGGCGGGGTCGCGCACGATTTCAACAATGTGCTGACCGCGATAATCGGCACATGCGATCTCATGCTGCTGCGCCACACGCCGGGCGACAGCGATTACGACGACATCCAGCAGATCCGCGCCAATTCCAACCGCGCCGCCTCGCTGACCCGGCAATTGCTCGCATTCTCGCGCCAGCAGACGCTGCGGCCCGAGATACTGCAATTGCCCGATGTCGTCAGCGAAGTCGGCCCATTGATCGAACGTCTGCTGGGCGAGAAGATCGAGTACGACGTCCAGCACGACCGCAATCTGGGCGCGGTCCGGGCCGATCCCCAGCAACTCGAACAGGTCATCATGAACCTCGCCGTGAATGCGCGCGATGCGATCAACAGCAACGCGGAACGGAAAGGTCTTGCGCAGGGTGAGAATCGCGGGCGCATATCGCTGCGCACCACCAGCCTGAGCGCGAAAGAGGCGATGAAGCTGGGCGCGGACATCGTGCCGGCGGCCAATTACACGGTCCTGATCGTGTCGGACAATGGCGGCGGCATTCCATCCGACGTATTGCCAAAGCTGTTCGAACCGTTTTTCACGACAAAGGAGCAGGGCAAGGGAACGGGCCTTGGCCTCTCGACGGCCTATGGGATCGTGAAGCAATCGGGCGGTTTCATCTTCGCCGACAATGTGGTCGATACCCAAGGCCGTCCCAGCGGCGCGCGCTTCACGATCTATTTCCCGATCCACCAGGGCGAAGCGCCGCGACGGCGCGAACGGCCCGATCCCGCCGCATCCGAGTGGTCGGGCGGCGGTTGCATCCTGCTGGTCGAAGACGAGGACATGGTCCGCGCCGTGGCCGAGCGGGCGCTGGCGCGCCAGGGGTACCAGGTCGTGGCCTGCCCGGGCGGCGAAGAAGGACTGGCGGCGATCGATGGCGACGTGGAATTCGACATCGTCGTGAGCGACGTGGTGATGCCCGGGATGGACGGTCCGGCGATGGTGCGTGCAATACGCGAGCGATTGCCGGACATACCCGTGCTCTTCATGTCGGGTTATGCCGAGGAATCGCTGCGCAAGGATATCGACATTCCCGATATGCACTTCATCGCGAAACCGTTCAGCGTGTCGGGACTGAGCGACAAGGTAGCGCAGGTCATGCGCTCTGCTCAGGTGCGCACGAACGCCTGACAGGCGCGGCCCGTTAACGCGATCGAGGCAGGTCCGGATACGGGATCACGCTTCGATGTTCCACTCTTGTTCTTTTCAGTTTAACAAGATACAAGCAATTGTCGCTACGAAAGGCGACGCGGCTTTTTCATGGCGCCGGTCGAAAACTTCCGAACCGGTCTGGAAAATCGAGGGAGCGCATGCGATGGCTACTTCACTGAAATCAGTAGATAAGGAAAAAGACTTGGACCGTCAAAAGGCTCTCGATGCCGCGCTGGCACAGATAGACAGAGCGTTCGGCAAGGGCTCGGCGATGAAGCTCGGCTCACGCGAGGCAATGCAGATCGAATCGATTTCGACCGGATCGCTCGGGCTCGATATCGCTCTGGGAATTGGCGGACTGCCGAAGGGTCGCGTAATCGAAGTTTACGGACCGGAGAGTTCGGGGAAGACGACGCTGGCGCTGCATTGCATCGCCGAAGCCCAGAAAGCGGGCGGTACGGCCGCATTCGTGGATGCCGAACATGCGCTCGACCCGGTATATGCCAAGAAGCTGGGCGTCGATATCGACGAATTGATCGTCTCGCAGCCCGATACTGGCGAGCAGGCGCTCGAAATCGTCGATACGCTGGTTCGATCCAATGCGGTGGACATTCTGGTGGTCGATTCGGTGGCCGCGCTCGTCCCTCGTGCCGAAATCGAAGGTGAAATGGGCGATTCGCACGTGGGTCTGCAGGCCAGGCTGATGTCGCAATCGCTTCGCAAGCTGACCGGCTCGATCAATCGGTCGAAATGCATGGTCATCTTCATCAACCAGCTGCGGATGAAGATCGGTGTCATGTACGGCAATCCCGAGACCACGACCGGGGGCAATGCTCTCAAGTTCTACGCTTCGGTCAGGCTCGACATTCGTCGCACCGGCCAGATCAAGGACCGCGACGAGGTGATCGGCAACACCACCCGTGTAAAAGTGGTCAAGAACAAGGTCGCTCCTCCTTTCAAGCAGGTCGAATTCGACATCATGTACGGGCAGGGCATCTCGAAGATCGGTGAGATACTCGACCTCGGCGTGAAGGCGGACATCGTGGAGAAATCCGGCAGCTGGTTCTCCTACGACAGCATTCGCATCGGTCAGGGCCGCGAGAACGCCAAGAAATACCTGACGGAAAATCCCGAAGTGCAGGAGCGCCTGGAAACGGCAATCCGAGGCAAGACGGACGAGGTCGCCGAGGAAATGATGACCGGTCCGGACTCCGACAGCGAGGACTGATTTCGTCCGGCCGATTCGTTGGTAAAGCATTCATCGGACGAAACAGGCGGGGGCACTGCGCAGGTCGCATGCCCCCGCTTTGCATTCGAGTGCGCCGAGCCATTACGATGTTGCTGCCGGGCAGACGCCGCGCCGACAATTCGGCTCGCGGTTTTAGACGCACGCTTTACCTTGTCGCGTCGGACGCCTGCGACTAATTGCCCGTCATGACATCGACCAACGACATCCGCCGCTCCTTTCTCGATTTTTTCGGGAGCCGAGAGCACGCCGAAGTTCCCAGCGCACCGCTGGTCCCTTATAACGATCCCACGCTGATGTTCGTCAATGCGGGCATGGTTCCGTTCAAGAACGTCTTCACCGGACTCGAGACGCCCCCTGCACCGCGTGCGACCTCATCACAGAAATGCGTTCGCGCTGGTGGGAAGCACAACGATCTCGACAATGTGGGGTACACGGCACGGCACCATACCTTTTTCGAAATGCTCGGGAATTTCTCATTCGGCGATTATTTCAAGGAACAGGCGATCGAGCAGGCCTGGACCTTGCTGACCCGCGAATGGGGCCTGTCGCCGGAAAGACTCACCGCGACCGTTTACCACGACGACGACGAGGCGTTCGATCTCTGGCGCAAGATCGCTGGCCTGCCAGAGGACCGCATCATTCGGATCGCGACTAGCGATAATTTCTGGTCGATGGGGGAGACCGGCCCGTGCGGCCCTTCCTCTGAAATATTCTACGATCACGGGGAAGATATACCTGGCGGACCCCCCGGAAGCCCGGACGAAGATGGCGATCGCTTCGTCGAGATCTGGAACCTCGTATTCATGCAGTTCGATCAGGCGTCGGACGGCTCGCGATCCAGTCTGCCCAAACCCTCGATCGATACAGGTATGGGGCTGGAGCGCATTGCGGCGGTCATGCAGGGCGTACACGACAATTACGAAACCGACACGTTCAAGGCCCTGATCGAGGCGTCGCGTTCCTTTTCCAGATCGTCCGATCTCGCGGGCTCGGAGGCCTCCCACCGCATCATCGCCGATCACCTGCGTTCCACCGCTTTCCTGCTGGCAGATGGCGTGCTGCCGTCGAATGAAGGGCGCGGCTATGTCCTGCGCCGAATCATGCGTCGTGCGATGCGTCATGCCCACCTGCTCGGTGTCGACGAACCGCTCATGCACAGGCTCGTGCCGTCGCTCGTGACCGAAATGGGTCAGGCATATCCCGAACTGGTGCGCGGACAGGCTCTCATAGGCGAAGTGCTAGAGCGCGAGGAAACGCAGTTCAGGAAGACGCTGGACAAGGGGTTGGGCCTGCTTGACGAGGCAACCGGCGATATGGCGGAGGGCGGGGAGTTGGACGGCGAAACCGCCTTCAAGCTCTACGACACTTACGGATTTCCATACGATCTTACCGAAGACGCATTGCGCGCTCGCGGTATCACGGTGGACCGCGAAGGTTTCGACGCGGCCATGGCCCGTCAGAAGGAGGCAGCCCGGGCAGCCTGGAAGGGGTCGGGCGAAGCGGCCGCCGACGATGTGTGGTTCGACATTGCCGAGCGCGAGGGAGCGACCGAATTCACCGGCTATACCGCCACCTCCGGCGAGGGCACGGTCGTCGCTATCGTCAGAGGTGCCGGGGAAGTTGAAAAGGCGGTCGAAGGCGAAGATGTCGTCATACTGACCAACCAGACTCCGTTTTACGGCGAGAGTGGCGGGCAAACGGGCGATGTCGGATCGATGACCGCGTCCGACGGGACCAGGGCGCGCGTCACCGGCACCGACAAACCTCTCGGCCGGCTGCATGCGCATCGTCTTACGATCGGATCGGGCGCGATCAATGTCGGCGACAACGTACAACTCGAAGTCGACGAAGACTATCGCCGCTCGGTGCGTGCCAATCATTCGGCGACCCACCTGTTGCACGCCGCATTGCGTCATAGATTGGGTGATCATGTCACGCAGAAGGGCTCGCTCGTCGCCGCAGACCGACTGCGTTTCGATTTCTCACATACCAAGGCTCTTTCGCAGGATGATATCGCGGCGATCGAAGCCGAAGTGAACGAGGAAATCCTCGCCAATGAGACGGTGGCGACGAGCCTGATGAGCCCGGATGAGGCTGTCGATGCGGGCGCTCTCGCATTATTCGGCGAAAAATATGGCGATGAGGTTCGCGTGCTCTCCATGGGTCGAAGAGGCGCGAATGGCCGCAACTATTCGGTCGAGCTTTGTGGCGGCACCCATGTTCGCGCCACCGGCGATATCGGCCTCTTCCGCATCGTTTCCGAAAGTGCCGCGTCATCAGGGGTTCGCAGGATCGAGGCGCTGACCGGAAATACGGCGCGCAAATGGTTGGTCGCGAGGGACGACGCGCTGAAGGCTGCCGCGAGCGCGATCCGCGCAACGCCTGAAGACGTGCCCGCGCGCATTGCCGCGCTGATCGAAGAGCGAAAGCGCCTCGAGAAGGAGCTGACAGAGGCGAAGAAGGCCCTGGCGATCGCGGGCGCGGGTTCTGGAAATGCATCTGCCCCTGCAGACGAGACGGTTGCGGGCGTCACGTTCAGTGGACAGGTGCTCGAGGGACTGAACCCAAAGGAGCTGCGCCCCTTGCTCGACGAGACGAAAGCGCGGCTCGGCTCTGGCGTCGCGGCGATTGTCGCGGTCAATGACGGAAAGGCCAGCATTGCAGCCGCTGTCACTGAAGACCTGACCGAACGGTTCAGCGCAGTCGATCTGGTGAGAGTCGGCGTCGAAACGCTCGGCGGAAAGGGTGGCGGTGGCCGCCCTGATATGGCTCAGGGCGGGGGTCCGTACGGTGCGCGTGCCGATGAAGCGCTGGAAGCGGTGAAAGCTGTGCTCGAAGGCTGATGGCTTTGCAATAGCCCCCGATGCTCTGCGTCGGGGGCTATTGCACGTTCGTCATGCGTCCGGCGTTGTCTTTGTCTGTCCGCTGCTGCCGCGCGCTACGTCGTTGCCTTCGGTATCGCCGGGTTGTCCGCGGCCCTTGGATGTCGGCGCCTTGCTTTTCAGCGGATCCTGCACGTTCTGAGGCTTGAACTTCTCGTCGTTCGGGATCGGCTTGGTTGGATCGGTCTTGTCGGTCATGAACTTTCTCCTTTCTCCACCAACGCACAGGGTTGGGGAAAGGTTCGAGAAAGGCGGTCGAACCGTCAGATGTCAGCGGTGGACGTGCGTAATTTCGGCCGCGCGTTCAGATTACCGTCCTTTTCCAGCTGCTCGCGATATTCGTCCCGCTTGGCATGGATCGAAGCGATGACAGGCCCCATGGCCACCCCGATGTCGACCAGAACGGCTTCGGACAGCTGCAGCGAACTTTCCAGATTTTCCGGCACGGCATGGCTGGCGCCGGCGCGATAGAGCGCTGCGGCGTGTTCGGTGTCGCGGGCGCGCACGACTATCAGAAGGTCTGGATATTCGTTGCGCAGGCTTGCGACGAGACGTTGGGCCAGGATTGGCTCGTCCATCGTGAGAACGACCGCCGGTGCCTTCTCGATCCCTAGCCGGGATAGCGCATCCCCGCGCGCCGCATCCCCGAACGTCGCGCGATAGCCATTGCGTTTGGCACTGCTGATCAGGTCGGGATCGGAATCGAGAATGACATAGGCCTGGTCGTGGGACACCAGCATATCGGCAACGAGGCGACCGACGCGCCCTCCGCCGACCACGATCGTGCGCGCTTCGTGATCGTCCTCCTCTGGCAATTCCGGAACCGCTTCGACCTTGCGGGCGATCACCCGGCCAAGTCGGGCAAGCAAAGGTGTCACAGTAAGCCCGATCGCGGTGACGATCTGCCAGAACTGAGCTGTTTCGACATCAATCACGAGCGCGCTAGTCGCAGCGGCGAGAACGATAAGGGTGGTCTCGCTGGGGCTTGCCATCAGCACGCCCGTCTCGGCCGCGGTGGAGCGACGTGCGCCCATCAGCCTCAGCAATGTGCCGGTGATGACGGCCTTGAACACCAGGACGCCGACGACCGCCGCCATGATCTGGCCGAAATTGCGCCAGATCTGCATCAGGTCGATGCTCATGCCGATCGTGATGAGGAATACGCCAAGGGCGAGGCCCTTGAACGGCTCCATAATGCTCTCGACTTCGCCGTGGTACTCGGTTTCGGCAATAAGCAGACCGGCGATCAGCGCACCGACGATTGGCGAAAGGCCGGTCGCTGCCGTAGCCAGACTGGCGCCGATCACGACCAGCAGCGAAGCGGCGAGGAACAGTTCCGGACTCTTGGTGCGCGCTGCCTGACTGAACAGGCGCGGCAGGGCAAGTCGCCCTATCACGAGCAGTGCGATGATCACGAGACCGCCCTGGATCAACGTATCCGTCAAGCCTCCGACGCCATCGGCCTGGGCATTGGGAGCCAGCGCGCCAAGGATGAAGATGATCGGCACGATCATGATGTCTTCGAACAAGAGCATCGACAGCGCCGCACGACCGACCGGACTGCGCGTTCCGGACATCGGCAGCACGATGGCGGTCGAGGAGAAAGCGAGCGCAAATCCCAACGCCAGCGCAGGGACCGTCTCCATCCCACTGTAATATCCGAAAAACGCGGCGGAGATGCTTCCGATGATCAGCAGTTCGAGGCTGCCGAGACCGAAAACCAGCCTGCGCATTTGCCACAATCGATTGAACGAAAGCTCCAGCCCGATAGCGAACAGCAACAGGATTATTCCGAAATCCGCAAAAGGGGTAAGCGAGTCCGGGTCGGATATGGTGACATGTTTGAGCCAAGGCACCTCCTCGACCAGCGTGCCTAATCCATACGGTCCTACGAGAACGCCGATCAGGATGAACCCGATGATCGGTGTGACCCGAAAACGTGCGAAAACCGGGATGACCAGGCCGGCCGATCCCAGGATCACCAGCGCATTCGACATCATCGGTGAGAGGGTCAGTTCGCCGGCCATGCCTATCGATTACCCCGCGAACGTAGCAATGTCATCCACCGCCAGGCGAATGGGGACCGATCGGGCGTGTTCCAGCGATGTCGTGATCTTCGCCAAGGCGATCGGTGATGTTTCCGACCCGCTTGTCCCATTCGATCCGATAAAGGTCGAACCGGCGGTCGGCGAGATTGCGCACTGTTCCCTCGGCACGCGCCCAGCTGAGATCGGCCACGTTCACGTCGCTGATCGTCAGGGTCTCGACATTTTCGCTGGCCTCCGCTGCGATCCCGTCGCGGGCGAAGGGAAAGTCGCACGGCGTTAGAATGCAGCTTTGAGCGTATTGAATGTCCATGTTGGCAACGTTGGGCAAGTTGCCGACATTCCCGGACAGAACGACGTAGCATTGGTTCTCGATCGCGCGCGCCGCAGCGCAATAGCGCACCCGCATATAGCCCTGTCGGCTATCGGTGCAGAACGGCACGAAGATGATTCGCGCGCCCTCGTCGACCAACCGGCGCGCGAGTTCGGGAAATTCGCTGTCATAACAGATGAGGACACCGATCGGCCCACAATCGGTCGGGATCGCATCGATGCTGTCGCCGCCCTTGATGTTCCACCAATATGCCTCGTTCGGCGTGGGATGGATTTTTTCCTGAGCGTGAATCGATCCGTCGCGCAGGCAGACATAGGCTACGTTGTGAATGTCGCCATCGGGCAATTTCGTGGGGTGCGAACCGCCGATGATGTTGATGTTGTAGGACAGCGCCATTTCTGAAAGTGCCTGGCGAATGCGCGGCGTGTATTGCGACAGGCATTCAATTGCCTCTAACGGACTGAGCTCATCCTCTTCCGCGCTCAGCAGCATCAGCGTGAAGAGCTCGGGAAAGACGATAAAATCGCTTTCGTAGTCGGCGGCGACGTCGACGAAGTATCGGATCTGACGCATGAATTCGTCGAAATCCGAAACGGCGCGCGCCTGAAGCTGACAGGTCGCGATCCGCACGCTTTCGACATCGCGGGGCAAGCGATGCTTGGGCGGCGCGTCGCCATCGACATAAGGATTGCGCCAAACCATCCGCACCGCATTGCCGCGGCTCGCTTTGTCTTCCGGCAGGTAATCGGGCAGGATTCCATGCGGCTCGAAGCCGTTGGCGAGTTGAAACCGCAGGACGGGATCGTGAACCTTGTTCGACAGAATCAGATCGAGATATTCTTCGGGACTATCGGCACGATTGCGCTTGCGCCTACGGGCGCGTGCATAGCCGGGCATGCGCCCGCCAAAGACGATCCCAGTCAGATCGAGCCGCTCTGCCAACGACCTGCGCTCTTCATAAAGCCGCCGCCCGATCCGCGTGCCTCGCACGGCCGGATCGACGCACAACTCGTATCCATAAAGCCAGTCGCCCGTCGGATCATGGCGCGATCCGAAACCGTTGCCAGTCACCTCGTCCCATGTATGGTCCGACAGGGCGACTTTCTCGTCGATCCGCATCGAGGCGCAATAGCCCACCAGTTCGCCATCGAGTTTGGCGATGAAGCAGCCATCGGCGTAATTGTTGATCTGGCCTCGAATTTCCCCCTGCGTGTAGGCAGGCAGATCGTCGTAGGCACGGCGAACGAGATCGCCGATGGCGCGCACGTCCTTGAGGCGTGCCTGTCGCACTTCGAGCCGTGCCTTCGACGGTGATGCCATCTGCGTTCTCGCGGGCCGGGCCTATCAGCCCGCGCTCGCCATTTCCTTTTCCAGATTGGTCACGATCGCTTCGAAGAACTGCTCGGTCGTCAACCAGTTTTGACCTGGCCCGATCAGCAGCGCGAGATCCTTGGTCATCTGGCCATTTTCGACCGTCTGGATGCAGACCCTTTCCAGCGTCTCGGCAAAGCGCACCACTTCGGGCGTTTCGTCGAACTTGCCACGATACATCAGCCCCCGGGTCCAGGCGAAGATGCTCGCGATCGGGTTGGTCGATGTCGCCTTGCCCTGTTCATGCTGGCGGAAGTGGCGCGTTACCGTGCCATGCGCGGCTTCTGCCTCGACCGTCTTGCCGTCGGGCGTCATCAACACGCTGGTCATCAGTCCGAGTGAGCCGAAACCTTGTGCCACCGTGTCCGACTGAACGTCGCCGTCATAGTTCTTGCAGGCCCAAACGAACTTGCCGCTCCATTTGAGAGCGGACGCGACCATGTCGTCGATCAGTCGATGCTCGTAAGAGATGCCGGCAGCCTCGAACTTGTCCTTGAACTCGTTCTCGTAAATTTCCTCGAACAGGTCCTTGAACCGACCGTCATACTTTTTGAGAATCGTATTCTTCGTCGAAAGATAGACCGGCCATTTGCGATCGAGGCCGTAATTCATCGAAGCACGCGCGAAGGCGCGGATCGAATCGTCGAGATTGTACATGGCCATCGCGATGCCGGAACTTTCGAATTCGAATACGTCGATATCGATGTTTTTACCGTCTTCGCCTTCGAACACGAGCCGCAACTTGCCCGGACCGGGGATCAGCGTGTCCTTCGCACGATACTGGTCGCCAAACGCATGACGGCCAACCACGATCGGGTGTGTCCAGCCCGGAACAAGGCGGGGCACGTTGTCGATCACGATCGGTTCGCGAAACACCACGCCGCCCAGGATGTTGCGAATGGTGCCGTTCGGGCTGACCCACATTTTCTTGAGGCCGAATTCCTCGACCCGCGCCTCGTCGGGAGTGATTGTCGCGCATTTGACGCCGACACCGTGCTCCTTGATCGCGTTGGCGGCGTCCACCGTGATCTGGTCATCGGTCTCGTCGCGCTTCTCGATCGAAAGATCGTAATACTTCAGGTCGATGTCGAGATAGGGGAGAATGAGCCGCTCGCGGATCCATTGCCAGATGATCTTCGTCATCTCGTCGCCGTCGAGCTCGACTACCGGGTTCTT
>JGI12210J13797_10006374_pt1 | contig 16650 bp, 15 predicted proteins | sample ElkSlonscriptome_3_FD_13797 | JGI IMG/M metagenome (IMG submission 13797)
GGACGCCCACGTCGTCCACCTCCGGCCGCAGGAGGACCTCGCGCCCGACACCGTCTACCGCGTGAGCGTCGATCCCGAGATCGTCACGATCCACGGCGAGGTCCTCGACGGCTACGCGTTTCGGTTCTCGACCGGCCCCGAGGGGCCCGAGCCGACCGCGCCCGCGTGGCCGCCCGACCACGATCCCGACCCCGACGAAGGCGAGACCGGCGGCGAGACCGGCGGGGAGACCGAAGGCGGCGACACGGGCGAGACCGAAGGCGGCGACACGAGCGGCTCGACCGGTGACGGCGACGGCGACGGCGAGACCACGGACGCAGGCGGGAGCGATGGTGAGAGCGGCGAGAGCGGGACCCGCCCCGGCGCGAGCGAGACCGGCGGCTGCGGTTGCACGCAGGCCGACACCCCGACCAAGGGCGGCCTCGCCTGGCTGGCGCTGATGCTCGGCGCCGGACTCGGGCTCGGACGTCGACGTCGTCGGGCTCGCGCCCGCGGTCTATGACAGCTCGCTCAGCTCAGGCCGAAGCGGCGCAGATCGACGCGACCGCTGGGCCGAAACTCGACGCCCTCGGCCTCGAGTCGGCTGCGCTGCCGCTGGCCCGCGCGATCCACCAAGCTGATCTTGCCGCCCGCGTTGATGACTCGATGCCACGGGACCTCGCTGCCCGGCGGCAGATGACCGAGGACCCGCCCGACGAGGCGCGCGCGACCGGGGAGCCCGGCGAGCGCGGCGACCTGGCCGTAGGTCGCGACCCGACCGCGGGGGATGGCCTCGACCGCCCGGCAGATCGCGCGCCAGCGCTCGCGCTCGCTCACGAGACCGCGCGGTCGAGCTCGAAGTCGTCGAGGGTCGAGGTGATCGAGGCCAGGGCCGGCTCGAGCTCGGCGACGGGGAGGTTGAAGCTCACGCGGACAAAGCCGGGTGCCTCGAACAGGGTCCCGGGCACGACCTGGGTCCCGTAGCGCTCGCGCAGGTGGCGGGTGAACTCGAGGTCGTCGGTCAGGCTCGGGAGCTTTAACAAGCAGGTCTGGCCGGCGGAGGGCGGGACCCAGCTCACACGCGGCTCACGCTCGAGCCAGTCCTCGAGCACCGCGCGGGCCTCGCTGATCGCGGCGTTGGCCCGGTCGACGAGGATCGCGGCGTGATCGAGGACCTCGCTGGCGAGGGCCAGCGAGCCCAGCGGCGGGCTGACGTGAAAGTAGGCCGACGCGTTGCGAAACGCGGCCGCGAGCTCGGGGTCGCGGGCGACCACCCACCCAGCGCGCAGGGTCGAGAACCCGAAGGCCTTGGTCGTCGACGACCAGCTCACGCCGTTGTCGATGGTCAGGCAGGCGGGGCGCCAGGCGTGGGCTTCGCCCGCGGGGTCGAAGGCGAAGTCGAGGTAGACCTCGTCGACCAAGACCAGGGCCCCGACCCGCGCGGCCATCTCGCCGATGGCTTCGAGGGTGCTCGTGCTGATCGCCATGCCCGAGGGGTTGTGGAGGCTCGACAGGATCACCGCCCGGGTCTTGGGCGTCAGCAGCCGCGCGAGGCGATCGGGCAGCGGCTCCCACTGCTCCTCGAACTTGCGCTCGAGCCTCGACACGCGCAGGCCGAGCATCTCGGGGACCCGCTGGAGGGGCTCGAAGGTCGGGCGCTCGACGATCACGTGATCGCCGGGCCGGGCGAGGGCCGCGAGGACCTGGGCGATCGCCCCGCTCGCGCCGAGCGTCGGCGTCACGCAGCCCGGCGCGAGCCCGTAGCGCGCGCCGACCTTGGCCATGAAGGTCGCGGTGATCTCGGCCTGGCGATCGCGTCGGCACAGATCGCCGAGCTCGAGGCTCGCGCCCAGCGGCCAGCCCGGCCCCTCGACCCCGGGTCCGCCGACCTCGACCCCGCGCATCAGCAGGGAGCTGGGACCGCAGCCGTCGGGGACGCCGCTCGCGCTCAGATCCCAGCGCGCTCCCGTCGGCACGGTCGCGGCCCAGGTCAGGTAGTCGACCGGCCGCAGCTTACCTTTCAAGGTAGGGCCTCCCGCGTGGATCGGCCGAGTCTGGGCAGCTCCAGAGCACGGTCGCGGATCGTTTCAGAACTCGCTGGACCCCGCAAGCGCCGGTCTCGTCCCCAACATGACCAAGATTAGGTGAGATCTCCCGTCAGGCCGCCCCCGGCCACCCAAACACACGTTTGTTCGAGGTTCATGGGAGCTCGCAAAACCGCCGGGTGGCAGCAGGCAAAGCTTCGATCCCCGGGATGCGCGCGCGAGGAGTCGTCGTGGAACCCGGCGCGAGGCGGCGTGCTGGGGTTCGCCACGGGCTCCTCGGTCTGAATTCGCACGGGGAGCCACGCCTCCAAAGCGATCGCCGCTCTAGCTTGGGGGCCGCTGCTAATGATGGTAGATGGAGACATGCCGAAAGATCCGGCGTGGGAGCGCCACCGGTCGAGTTTGGCCATGCAGGCGGCCTTCGTCCGCGGGTACTCGCCCCTGACCGCGTCGTTGCTCGAGCAAGCCGTCGGCTGGCTCGACGATCCCGAGGCCCGGGGTCGTGAGCTCGGCGACCCCGAGACGGTCATGGCGACCTGCGAACGACTCATCGGGCTGTTCGACGATCACGAAGATGGCAACGACGTCGACACCGGCTGGATCGACGACCTTCAGCCCGCGCTGCGACTCAACGCCTGCCTCCACTGGTACGTGCTCCAAGACGATCCTCGCGTCGACGAGCTCCGGCCCTACTACGCGACCGTGGCCGAGCGCGGCGTCGCCGAGCGCAAGCCCAACGACGACGAATTCCCCAAGCGCCTGATCACGGCCCTGCGCGCCCTCGGCCCCGAGCTGTTCGAGTGGGCCCGCGACTGGCGGGTGATCACCAACGAGGCCTCGCGCGGGCTCGTGTGGCTGCTGCCCTCGGTCTGCGTCGGCGCCGAGGCCATCCACCTCGTCGAGCTCGGCTGCTCCGTCGGCCTCAACCTCTACGCCGAGCAGCGCGGCCACGACCTCGCCTGGACCTCGAGCAAGCGCCTCCACCTCGGTCGGGCCAAAGAGCAGTTCCTCACGGTCTGTGAGGGTCCGATGCCCAAGCTCGAGTCCTTCGACGAGGCCGAGCGCCGCGGCCCCGAGGTCCTGACCCGGGTCGGTGGAGAGCGCGATCCCGACGCGCTCGAGCGCCCCGATTTCGAGAGCCGGCTCGAGGCCTGCGTGTGGGGCGATCAGCGGCGTCGACTCCAGACCTTGCGCGGCGGCATGAAGGTCCATCGCCGCGCGCGCGCGGGCGCGGCCGGGCTCAAGCCCGCGCGGATTCTTCCGCTCGAGCTGCCCGACGTCGACGAGTTCTTGACCGAGGCGATCCCCAGCCACCCCGAGGTCCCGGTCGTGGTCTTCAACACCTACTCGACCGCCTACCTCAGCGACGTCAGCGAGCGGGCCATGACCCGGCAGATGCGGGATTTCGCGCGCACCTGGAGCCTGCGTCACACGCTCCCGTGGATGTGGATTCGCTTCGAGCCCGCGCGCGCCGGGCGGGAGCCGCCCCACCCAGGCTGGTGCGCGTGGGTCGTGGAGCTGTTTCGCGGGGCCAAACACAAGACCATCGAGCTCGGCTGGGCCGACCCGCACTTGATGCGTGCCGAATTCGGGCCGGGCCTGATAGAGTTGCGGAGCCTGCGCGATCGACGATGAGCTTTGATTTGAAGATGAGTCCCACGCTATCCGAGCGACTTGGTCGTCTGCTCGTAGCCGCGGCCCTGATCACCTTGCCTGCGGTCTGGGTCGCCTGCGCCCCATCGAGCGACCTGGTCGAGCTGCGTCTTTACCCCTGCATGTTCGGCGCCGATCAGCCGCGCTCGGTCGTCATCGAGATCGTCGGCTACGACGCCGGCGGCGAGCTCGTCGAGACCCACGAGGTCGCGTTCGACAACATCTCGGCTGGCGTGTTCGACGATGGCTTTGCGACCGTCGGCTACCGGGCCGATCCAGCGGTCGTGAGCGCGGATGTCCACCTCGGCTGGTCGTCGAGCCCGAGCATCGGCTCGCTCGACGAGGCCGAGACCGAGGTCACCTTCGAGATGCTCAGCGTCCCGCCTGCCGGCGAGGTCCTCGACCTCAGCGATGGCGCGGGCTCGGCCTGTGAGCCGATCGCCGGCGATGGCGATGGCGACCCGACGGGGGATGGCGATGGCGACCCGACGGGGGATGGCGACGGCGATCCGACGGGGGATGGCGACGGCGATGGCGATGGCGATCCGACGGGGGACGGCGACGGCGACATGAGCGGCGATGGCGACGGCGACCCGAGCGGCGACGGCGACGGCGATCCGACGGGCGACGGCGACGGCGACCCGGGCCTGCCGATGCCCGGCGACGAGTGCGAGCTGAACGAGTACTTCTACTGCGTGCCCAAGCCCGGCGGCGAGGCTGGTACGCCCCTGTACTGTGACCAAGACACCCTCGAGCTCGAGCTGACCAACGAATACGCTTCGACCTCCTGCGGCGACGACGAGAACAACTGTCCGGTGGGTGCCTCCGGGCTCGTCGAGGCCTGCGCGGGTATAAGCGGCGACGACTACTGCCTGTGTTACAGCGACGGGCTCGAACTGTGCGAGGGCGCCCAGCTCGGCTGTGACGGCGATGTCGTCCGGCTGTGCTTCGAGGGTATGGTCGTGATCGGGTCCTGCCCCAACTGCGCCCCAGATGGAGATTACTTCGCGTGCGAGGGCCTGTGATCCGAGCGCTGTCCGCGAGCACGGTGGCCCTGAGCCTCGCGCTGGTCTCGCTCCCGGCCGCCGCCAGCCCCTTCCAGCTCCCGACCTACTCGAGCCTGGCTCCGAGCGAGGTGGATGACGACAGCGGCGCGAGCGAGGAGACCTTCGAGGACGGCCCCGAGGATCCGACCGTCGCCGAGGCCAAGGCCGAGTACAAGGCCGGCAGCGACGCCTACGCCCTCGGCAACTACGAGGTCGCCGTTGGCCACTTCGAGCGCGCCTACGAGCTCTCGGGCGAGCCGGCGCTGCTGTTCAACATCGGTCAGGCCTACACGCGCTGGTACGACATCGACAGCGACGTCGAGCACCTCAAGAAGGCCAAGCGGCTGTACGAAAACTACGTCCTCAACATCGAGGCGATCGGTCTCGTTGGCGACGCCCAGGTCGAGGCCCGCGCCGACGCCGAAGATCGCATCCGTGAGGTCGAAGAGCGGATCGCCGCGCACGAGGACCCGACCGGGACCCCCGACGACGAGGCCGACACCGGCGAGGACGACAAGCCCGCCCACAAAAAGGCGTGGTTTTGGATCACCATCATCGGCGGCGCCGCCGTGATCGCCGGGGTCACGACCGCCGTCGTCCTCACGACCCGCCCCAAGCCCTTCGAGCCCGAGCTCGGCACGATCGGCAAGCTCGGGATCGGTCCCGGCGGCCTCAGCCTGCGCTTTTGACATGGAGCCCTCGAGCCGTGATCTCCACCCGCGGACCGGAGCGCGCTTCGCATTCGAGCGTCAGGGCGAGGACGCCCCGCCGACCTATCGCGTGACCATCTACCTGCCCGAGGGCCAAACCTGGACCGGGGCGCTGACCTGGATCGACGCGCGCGCGACCCTCGAGCCCGCGCCGGCCGGCACCGACGCGACCCTCGACTGGGCCCACGCCGAGGCGCTCAAGCTCGCCCGCGTCCTCCACCGCGACCCTCGCCCCTACATGCTCCGCTGGCGCGGGTGAGCGAGCAGGCTGCTAGGTACAAATACACACCGCCGGCTGTTCGACGATCTCCACGCAGACCCCGCCCGTAAACCCAGGCCCATAGATCTCCAGCTCGACGCACAGCCGCTCGCAGCGATCGATCGTCCGCCGGCCCCACACGCAGGTGTCGATGATGTCTTCGTCGACGCACAGCCCGTCGAACTGCGCGACCTCGCAGCTGTTCCCCGGCCCGAACCCGCACACGAACTCGGGCCCCGGCACGCAGCCATAGGCAAAGGCCAGCCCCTGGGCCGCGCAGGCAAAGTCCGCGTAGCCCGGGACCTCGACCCAGCGCTCCCCGTTGCAGGCCCAGACCGACGCCAGCGTCGGATCGTCCTCGTCTGGATCGGCGACGCAGCGCAGCTCCTCCGCCTTGCCCTCGTCACAGCTCTCCTCGGGCCCGAGGGTCTCGCCTCCTCCCGTCCCCGTCTCGCCCCCACCGATCGGACAGCACTCGAAGTCCCTCGGGTCACCGGAGCACCACTCATAGCCAGCCTCGCACGCACACGAGTGGTCCGCCACGAGCACGCTGTGCGTCCCGTCCAGCCCACACCCCTCATTGAAGCTCCCGACCCCCGCCTCGAAGGTCGGCGTCTCGTTGCACCCGGCCAACACGAGCAGAGCCAAGACCAGGCCTGAACCAAGCACGCGCACCGCCCCAGTCTCCCCCAACTCTCCCCCAAACGCACGAACGAGCCCCGACACTGCGATCGACAACACAACGAAGCCGCTTCGGCGCAGTACCAAAGCGGCTCCGTTGGCAGTCATCACTGGCCCACGGGGGCCTATGACTAGATCGGGCAGCCGGGGTCGCCGGAGTCGCAGCAAAAGCAGGCGATGTCATCGGGGACCGAGTCGTCGCACTCGCCGTACTCGTAGGTCTGACCTTCGATCCCGACCTCCTCGCAGAACAGCTGGCAGCTGTCCCAGGTCTCCTTGCCGTACTGGCAGTAGGCGATCTCGTCGTCGTTGACGCAGTAGGCGGGGTCGTCGGCGCTGCAGCCGGAGCCCGAGCCGTCGCCGCACTCGAAGAACACGTTCTCGCCGTCGTCGACGCAGCCGTAGGCGAAGTCGAAGCCGTCGAACATGCAGGACTCATCCATGAACGCCGGGTCCTCGACCCACTCACCGTTCATGCAGATGTAAAACTGGCTGCACTCGGGACCCATCTCCTCGGTGTTGGTGCACAGGTAAAAGCCCTCTTCGTCGGGCGTGCAGCTCTCGGGGGGCGGATCGCCGGGGACACAGTCGCCGTCGCCGTCACCGGTCGGGTCGCCGTCGCCATCGCCGGTCGCGGGGTCGCCGTCGCCATCGCCGGTCTGATCTCCGTCGCCGTCACCGGTCGCGTCGCCATCGCCGTCGCCGGTGATCGTGGTGCCGCTGGTGCCGTCGCCGATGTTGTCGTCGCAGCAGTTCAGGTCGTCGAGGTCGTCGGGGTTGCACCACTCGTAGCCGATGCGACACTCGCACTCGCCGGCATCGTTGAGCTTGTTGTTGGAGCCGCTGGCGCAGGGCTCGATCGGCTCGAGGTCGATCACACAGCCGATGCCGAGGCCGAGGACGCTGCCGAACAACGCGGCGGTCTTGAGGTGCTTGAAGGTCTGGGAAAGGCTCATGTCTAGGGTCTCCTGTGGGATAAGCGGGAGTCACGCCAAGTGGTCGGTTGCTCGCTCGGGCGCGTGGCGGTTCGACGCGAGGCGCCGCGGATCATTCTGTCGCAACCGAGCGGACGGAGTCCAGCTCGGCTTGGGAGACCGCGACATGTATGTCAGGAATTGATCCCGGGCTCCTACTCCACGGTCCAGGTGTGGCCGGAGTGGAGCAGCTCGTCGAGGTTGGTCGGACCCTGCTGCTTGGCGGCCTCGACCTGGGCCAAGACGCTGGCGTCGTAGGTCGGCGCGGGCTCGCGGAGCAGGACGCCGAGGGCCATGGGGAAGGTCGGGGGCTCGAGCCCGGCGAGGAGGAAGGCCATCGGACGGTTGGTCTCGTCGTGGACGAGGATGTCGGCCTCGCTGACGCCGTCTTCGCCGACGGTGACGACCTCGAGCTCGAGGCTGTTGGGCTTGAGGCGCAGACCCTTTTGCGGGCCGTCCTTGTCACCGAACAGCATCGGCTTGCCGTGCTCGAGCATCAGCATGGTCTCGCTGGTCCGCTTTTTGTCTTTGACGTGGTCCCAGGCGCCGTCGTGAAACACGGGGCAGTTTTGCAGGACCTCGATGAAGCTGGTGCCGCGGTGCTCGCGAGCTTCGATGAAGGTCGGGCCGAGGTGCTTGGCGAGGGTGTCGACGGAGCGGGCGACGAAGCGGGCGCCCGCGCCGAGGGCCAGCAGCGCGGGGGTCACGGGCATGTCGACGGAGCCGAGCGGCGTCGAGGGGGAGCGCAGGCCGACGAGGGAGGTCGGCGAGTACTGGCCCTTGGTCAAGCCGTAGATCCGGTTGTTGAACAGGATCATCTGGACGTCGACGTTGCGGCGGAGGATGTGCATCAGGTGGTTGCCACCGATGCTGAGGCCGTCGCCGTCGCCGGTGATCAGCCAGACGTCGAGCTCGGGGTTGGTCAGCTTCAGCCCCGTGGCGAACGCGGGCGCGCGGCCGTGGATGCTGTGGAAGCCGTAGGTGTTCATGTAGTAGGGGAAGCGGCTCGAGCAGCCGATGCCCGAGACGAACACGGTCTTGGCCGGATCAGCGCCGACCTTGGGCAAGGTTCGCTGGATCGTGGCGAGGATCGCGTAGTCGCCACAGCCGGGACACCAGCGGACGTCCTGGTCCGAGACGAAATCCTTGCGAGTGAGCTTCTTGGCGGGTTCGGACGGGCTCATTGGACGGTCTCCAGGGCGGCAGCGATGGCGGCCTCGATCTCGCTGACCTTGAAGGGCTGGCCGGCGATCTTGTTGACGCCTTGGGCGTCGACGAGGAACTCGGAGCGCAGCATCTTCGACAGCATGCCGTTGTTCATCTCGGGGACGATGACCTTCTTGAAGTTGCGCAGGTGCTCGCCGAGCTTGCGCGGGAACGGGAACAGATGGCGGAGGTGGACGTGGGACACGGCCCCGCCGGCCTCGCGGGCCCGGCGGACGGCCTGGACGATGGCCCCGTAGGTCGAGCCCCAGCCGACGACGAGCACGTCGCCGCTGGCGTCGCCTTCGGTGATGTCCTGCTCGGGCAGATCCTTGGCGATGCCCTGGACCTTGGCCGCGCGGGTCTTGGTCATCTTGTGGTGGTTGTCGGGGTCGTAGGAGATGTTGCCCGAGTCGAAGTGCTTCTCGAGCCCGCCGATGCGGTGCTCGAGGCCGGGGGTGCCGGGGATCGCCCACGGACGGGCGAGGGTCTCGGGGTCGCGCAGATAGGGATGGAAGCCCTCGGGCCGCTCGGTCGGGAACTCGACCTCGAAGGGCTCGAAGTCGGCCATCTTGGGGATCTTCCATGGCTCGGCCCCGTTGGCGAGGTAGCCGTCGGTCAAGAGCATGACCGGGGTCATGAACTTGGTCGTGATCCGCGCGGCCTCGATGGCCATGTAAAAGCAGTCGCCGGGGGTCGCGGCCGCGAGCACGCACAGCGGCGAGTCGCCGTTGCGGCCGTAGACGGCCTGGAGCAGGTCGGACTGCTCGGTCTTGGTCGGCAGCCCGGTCGAGGGCCCGCCGCGCTGGATGTCGACGACGATCAGCGGGAGCTCGAGCATGACCGCGAGGCCGATGGCCTCACCCTTGAGCGCGACGCCGGGACCCGAGGTCGTGGTGATGCCGAGGGCCCCGCCCCAGCTCGCGCCGATCGCCGCGCACACGGCCGCGATCTCGTCTTCGGCCTGGAAGGTGGTCACGCCGAAGCTCTTGAGCTTGGCGAGGGCGTGGAGGACCGAGGACGCCGGGGTGATCGGGTAGGAGCCGAGCACGAGCTTGACGCCGGCGAGCTGCGAGGCCGCGGTCAGGCCCCAGGCGAGGGCGTCGTTGCCGGTGATGTTGCGGTAGGCGCCGGGCTCGAGCTTGGCCTTGGGGACCTCGTAGGGGCCGATGCCGCTGGGCAGCTCGGCGGTCTCACCGTAGGCGTGGCCGGCCTTGAGCGCGGCGACGTTGGCCCCGGCGATCTCGGGCTTCTTGGCGAACTTTTGTTGCAGCCACTCGACGGTCGGCTGGTAGTCGCGGCCGAACAGCCACAAGACCAGACCGAGGGTCCACATGTTCTTGCTGCGCAGAGCGTCTTTGGTCCCGAGGTTGAATTCCTCGACGGCGGCGATGGTCATCGCCTGGATGTCGAGGCTGATGACCCGGTAGCCCGACAGCGAGTCGTCGTCGAGCGGGCTTTGCTCGTAGCCGGCCTTCTTGAGGTTGCCCTTGATGAACGCGCCGTTGTTGACGATCAGCATCCCGCCCGACTTGAGGTCGCCGAGGTTGGTCTTGAGCGCCGCCGGGTTCATGGCCACGAGCACGTCGGGCGCGTCGCCGGGCGTCATGATGTCGTGGGACGCAAAGTGGATCTGAAAGCCCGACACGCCGTAGGTCGTGCCCGCTGGCGCGCGGATCTCGGCCGGGAAGTCGGGGAAGGTCGCGAGGTCGTTACCCATCAACGCAGTCGAGTGGGTGAACTGGCTGCCGGTGAGCTGCATGCCGTCGCCGGAGTCGCCGGCGAAGCGGATCACGACGGAGTCGAGAGCCTCGCGTTGGTCGGGCTGGGGGAAGGTGTCCATGAGCTTCGAAATGCTGATTTCGCCTGTTTAGGCGGCGGAAAACGCAAGCGGTAGTATGGCGGGGCGGCCCGTCGATGTCACGGTCAGATTGACAAGTTGGCTCACGGCGATTGCGCAGCACCCGCGCCGGGCGTCCGCGCGCCGGGCTCGAGCCGCGCGACGATCACGGCCGTGGTCGAGTCGCCGACGACGTTGACGGCGCTGCGGCACATGTCGAGGATCCGGTCCATGCCCAAGATCAGCGCGATTCCGGTGCCCACGACCTCCTCGGGGATCCCGACGGTGACCATGACCACGTAGAGGAGGGGGATGACCCCGCCGGGAACGCCCGCCGCGCCGATGGCCATGAGCATCGCAACCAAGATCAGCGTGAGGTAGGCCGAGGCGTCGAGCGGGACGCCCCAGACCTGCGCGACGAAATGCACGGCGATGACCTGGTAGATGGTCGTCCCGTCCATATTGATGGTTGCGCCGAGCGGCAGGACGAAGCCGGCGATCGGCCGGGGCACGTCGAGCTCCTCTTCAGCCACGCGGATCGTCGTCGGCAAGGTCGCGGCCGACGACGAGGTCGAGAAGGCCGTGATCCAGACCTCACGGATCGCGCGGATGAATTCGAGCGGGTTCCACTTGGCGACCAGCCGCAACAGCGGCGCGAGCACGATCAGCAGGTGGGCGGCGAGCGCGATCAGCACGACGAGGGTGTAGAGCGCGAGCGCGACGAGCACGTCGACGCCGAACCGAGCCACGACCATGAACACCAACGCGGCGACGCCGTAGGGTGCGAGTTTCATGAGCAGCTCGATGAGCTTGATCATCGCCTCGTTGACCCCTTCGAGGACCGCGGCGACCGGCGCGGCCCGCTCTTTGGTGATCAGCGTCAGCGAGACCCCGAACGCGAGCGCGAACAAGATGACCTTGAGCAGGTCGCGGTTGCTGGTCATCGACAGCACGATGTTCTCGGGCACGAGGCCGACGAGGATCTGGAGGATCGAGCCCGAGAAGTAGGCGCGGGCCTCGTCGGCCGACGCGACCTTGGCGGCGGCCTCGTCGGAGAACTGCGCGGCGAGCAGGTCGCGGGTCTCGGCCGAGATCGCCGCGCCCGGCTCGAACAGCAGGTACAGCCCGGTCGCGAGGCACGCGCCAGCGAAGGCCGTAGCCATGAAGATCAACACCGTGCGCCCGCCGAGGCGGCCGAGGTCGCGGGGGTCGCCGAGCGAGTGCATGCCTGTCGCGATCGAGGTGAACACCAGCGGGACGACGGTCAAGATGATCGCGCGGATGAACAGCTGGCCGATCGGCTCGACCCAGCGCGCGCCAAACTCGAGCAGCAGATCGTGGTCGATGAACTGCTTGGCGACGAGCGCCGCGACGGCGCCGACGACCATGCCGATCAAGATCTTCGTATAGAGCTGGAGGCCACCCTCGCCCGTCGAGTCTTCGCTCACGGCGGCGAGGGTTTCACCTCGGACCACGCGCCGTCAAAGCGCGCGACGAGGTGGCGACCGAGGCCGATGCGGTTGTCGGTCAGCTTGGCCCAGGTCACGACGAGGGCGTAGAGCCGGTGGCGGCCGCTGGCCAGGACCGGCTCGGCCACGGCGTGGCGCGCGAGGTAGGCGCGACGCAGGGCCGCCGCAGCCGCCGGGCTCGAGCGCTGCTCGCGGATCAGCTGACCTTGGAGCTGAGCGCCGCGCAGCTCGCCGACGGCCTCGGTCTCGAGGTAGACGGCTGCCGCCGCGGGCGTCGGGCCCAGGCCCGCGAGCTGACCATGGTGGCTGTCGGGATCGCTGGCGACGACGAGCAGCGGGGCGGCGTGATCGCCGATCGAGTGGGGCGCGACGAGGGCGTAAAACAGCGGCGCAGGATAGGGCTGGGCGCCGTCGCTGAGGGCCAAGGTCAGGACCCAGCGCTCGGCCAGCACTTGCATGAGCCGGCTCACGGTCTCGGGCGCGGGCTCGATCACCGCTCGGACATAACACGACGCACATGCGCGCGCGCGCCCGGGCCTCGGGCCGGCCCGAGCGCGCTGCTACGCTCCGGCCATGGCCAAGCTCAACGAGCAATTCGAAGCGGCGATCGCCGCGCTCGAAGACCAGGATGTCCAAGCCGCCGAACTCGCTCGCAACGCCGCGATCGAGGCGGGGACCGATCCCGACCACGCCGCGATCCGCTACCTCGACTTCATGCTCGAGTGGCTCAACGGTGAGGAGCTCGACGACGAGGAGGTCATGGCCAGCCTCGCGAGCGCCGAGACCTTGCTCGAGGACGCCGTCGGCCTCGACGATCCCAAGCTCGCGACCCGCATCGTCCTCGACCTCGCCGACGTCCTGACCTCGGTCGGGATGGTCGACGAGCCCGAGGCCGCCCTGCGCTCGCTGTGCGAGCGCGACGACCTCGATCTGGGCGCGCGCTTCGACGCCTGCGCGCTGCAGGTCGACATCGCCCTCGACTTCCACGATGACCCCGAGCTCGCCCTCGAGCTGCTCGACAAGGTCGACGCGTCGTTGCACAGCCAGCCGGCCTACGTCAGCCTCCGGGCCGGGACCTTGCTCGATCTCGATCGCAGCGACGAGGCCATCGCGAGCCTCGAGGCCGCGCTGGCCGAGACCGACGACGTCAACCTTCGCTACCAGCTGGCGATGACCATGCGCCACACCGCCGAGTCCACGACGACGCCCCCGGCCGCGATCGAGCACCTGCTGACCGTCCGCGCCCGCGACCTCGCCGACCACGACATCGATCCGAGCGCGGCGATCCCCCGGCCCCAGGCTCGCGATCTCCAGCGCTATCTCGAGGACGTGCTCGAGACCCTGCCCGACCCCGTGATCAAGCGCGTCGGCGCGGTCCCGATTCGCGTCGAGCGCTGGGCCAGCGAGGACGCGGTCCGGGCCGGCTGCGATCCCCGCTCGACGGTGGTCTTCGAGGGCCGAACTGACAGCGACGCGGGCGACGACGGCCAGCTCGACGCGATCGTCATCTTCCACGACGCGCTCGTCGTCCAGATCGACGACGACGACGAGATCTTCGAGCTGTTGACCCTCGGCCTGGTCGAGGAGTTCGACCGCTTTTTCGGTCTCGAGCTCATCCCCGGAATGTAGAGGACCCCAAGGAGAACCACCGCCCCATGCTCGAAGCCAAGCAAGTCGCCTCGCTCGTCTACGACTGGAACGAGCTCGATCGTCGCGGCCCGATCCTCCGTCGCAAGCCCCGCTTCGTCGACGAGACCATCCGCGACGGGCTCCAGTCGCCCTCGGTCCGCGACCCCGACATCGAGCAAAAAAAGCAGCTCGTGCGGCTCATGGATCGGCTCGGGATCCACGTCGTCAACCTCGGTCTGCCCGGGGCCGGGCGCCGGGCCCAGGCCGACGTCGAGGCGCTGCTGCGGATGATCGTCGACGAGGGCCTGAGCATCGAGGCCAACTGCGCGGCGCGGACCGTGGCCGCCGACATCCGCCCGATCATCGAGATCTCCGAGCGCGTCGGTCGACCGATCGAGGTCACCGCGTTCATCGGCTCGAGCCCGATCCGTGCGTTCGCCGAGAGCTGGGATCTCGATCGCCTCGTCCGCCACACCAAAGAGGCGATCGAGCTGACCGTGTCCGCCGGGCTCCCGGCCTCGTTCGTGACCGAGGATACGACCCGCGCCCACCCCCAGACCCTCGAGCGCCTGTTTCGGACCGCGATCGAGGCCGGCGCGACCCGCCTGGTCCTGTGCGACACCTGCGGCCACGCGACCCCCGACGGCCTGCGCAACCTGTTGTCGTTCACCAAGGCCCTGCTCCGGGCGATGGACGTCGAGGATCAGGTCAAGCTCGACTGGCACGGCCACAACGACCGCGGCCTGGCCCTGACCTTGGCCCTCCACGCGCTCGAGTGGGGCGTCGATCGGGTCCACGGCTGCGCGCTCGGGATCGGCGAGCGGGTCGGCAACACCTCGCTCGACCACCTGCTGCTCAACCTCTACCTGCTCGGCCTGCTCGACACCGAGGACCACGATCTGTCGTGCCTCGTCGACTACGTCGAGAAGGTCAGCGCCTACACCGGCGTGCCGATCCACCCCAGCTATCCCCTCGTCGGTCACGACGCGTTTCGAACCGCGACCGGGGTCCACGCCGCCGCGATTATCAAGGCCGAGGCCAAAGGTGAGCTCGAGCTCGCCGACCGCGTCTATTCGTCGGTTCCGGCCCGGGTCTTCGGTCGCCGCCAGCGGATCGAGATCGGTCACTACAGCGGGCGCTCCAACGTGATCTACTGGCTGCGCGAGCACGGCCACGAGCCGACCGACGAGCTCGTCGACCGGGTGTTCGCGTTCGCCAAGAGCCAGGGCGCGACGCTGACCGACGAGCAGATCCACAAGCTCATCGCCAGCGAGGGTTGAGCGCCCCCAACCCTCACCGGCGCTTGCCGCTAGGTGGGGTTTCATGCGAGAACTCTTGTCCATCGTCCAACGGGTTGGCTGTTGGTCGCGTGGGTGTTGCAATCGTTGCTGTGAGCGGCACACTGCGACGGTTTCTAGAGTGGCCCTCCCTCCCTCGAACATGAACGACTCCTCGACGGACGCGAACACACAGGTGGAAGAGCCCGAGTCTCTGTCCCCCTTTGCCAACCTCAAGCACGACATCCCCGCGGCGGTCGTCGTGTTTCTCGTCGCGCTCCCGCTGTGTCTCGGCATCGCCGTCGCCTCGGACGCTCCGCCGATGGCGGGCCTCATCACCGGCATCATCGGCGGGTTCATCGTCGCGTGGGCGAGCGGCTCGCCGCTGAGCGTCAGCGGTCCGGCCGCGGGTCTGACCGCGATCGTCGCTGGCGCGATCGCCAGCCTCGGCAGCTACGAGGCCTTCCTCCTCGCGGTGTTCCTCGCCGGCATCATCCAGGCCGGCCTCGGCGGCATCAGGGCCGGCTTGATCGCCTACTACTTCCCGAGCACCGTGATCAAGGGCCTGCTCGCGGCGATCGGCGCGATCCTGATCCTCAAGGAGATCCCCCACGCCCTCGGCGTCGACGCCGACTACCTCGGCGACCTCGACTTTCACCAGCGCGACGGCGAGAACACCATCACCGAGATCGGCAACGCGCTCAGCGGCCTCGGCCACACCCAGCTCGGCGCGGTCCTGATCGCGGTCCTCGGCCTCGCGATCTTGCTCTCGCTCGAGCGCTGGCCCAAGCTCAAGCGCTCGTGGCTGCCCGGCCCGCTGCTCGTCGTCGGCCTCGGCATCGGGCTCAACGAGCTGTTTCACCTCGTCAGCCCCGACCTCTACCAGGGCGCGAGTCACCGGGTCACGCTGCCGGTGTTCGAGTCGCTGGCCCAGATCGGCGACGCCATCGCGTTCCCCGACTTTAGCCGGATCGGCGACATCGAGGTCTGGAAGGCGGCCGGGACCATCGCGGTCATCGCCAGCATCGAGACCCTGCTGTGCGTCGAGGCCATCGACAAGCTCGACCCCTACAACCGCACGACCCCGACCAACCGCGAGCTCGGGGCCCAGGGCCTCGGCAACTCGCTCGCCGGCCTGATCGGCGGGATCCCGATGACCGCGGTCATCGTCCGCGGCTCGGCCAACGTCCAGTCCGGCGGTCGGACCAAGATGTCGGCCTTCGTCCATGGCCTGCTGCTGCTGGTCACGGTCCTGCTGATCCCCTTCGTGCTCAACTTGATCCCCTACGCCGCCCTCGCCGCGGTCTTGCTCCACATCGGCTACAAGCTCGCGCCGGTCTCGCTGTTCAAGACCATGTACAAGCGCGGCTGGGGTCAGTTCTTGCCCTTCGTCATCACCTTCTCGGCGATCTTGTTCACCGACTTGTTGATCGGTGTGCTGATCGGCCTCGCCGCCGGCGTGTTCTTCGTGCTCAAGGCCAACCTCAAGACGCCTTACTTCATGCACCACCGCGAGGTCTACGACGAGCAGACCGACGACGGCTCGACGCGCTCGCACGTGCGCATCGCGCTGAGCGAGAACGTCTCGTTCCTCAACAAGGCCAGCGTCAACAAGGTCCTCCACGATCTCGAGGCCGGCAGCGTGGTCGAGATTGACGGCTCGAACAGCCAGTACATCGATCGCGACGTGGTCGAGATCATCCGCGACTTCGAGCGCTCGTCGAACCGGCGCGGGGTCCAGGTCACGCTCAACGCGATCCCCGAGCTCGACTAGCTCGGCTCTTAGCTAGCAGCCCGTGGTGCAACCCAACACGTCGCCTCGCTTGGCCCTTGTGCCGCTGGCTTTGTCCCGAAAGCTTGCAGTGGGGCCACCACAGCGGCGCTT
>JGI12210J13797_10401288_pt1 | contig 16646 bp, 13 predicted proteins | sample ElkSlonscriptome_3_FD_13797 | JGI IMG/M metagenome (IMG submission 13797)
ATTTTCAAAATATCTGAGGGCGTATCCACCACCCAGTCCGCGCCACAGTCTTCCAACTCTTTCCGGTCACGAAATCCCCAGGTGACCCCCACCGTGGGCATTCCGGAATTTTTACCGGTCTGCATATCGGTGTTGGTATCCCCCACATAAAGCACCTCCTCCGGCTTCACCCCCCATACGCTCAAAATATCCAGGACTCCGTCAGGTGCCGGTTTTATGGGGATCCCCTCCCGGGCCCCCCGAACGATGGAAAAATCCACTTCCGGAAATATATATTTAACCGTCTCCACCGTGAAGGCTTGCGGTTTATTACTCAAAATCCCGATCCGCAAACCGGCTTTTTGTAACGCCTCCAGCATCTCCCGGATTCCCGGGTAGGGTGCAGTTGTATTTTTCCAGTGCGTTGCATAGGTTGTCTTCATGTCCTGGACCATATCCGAGCATAGGGCCGATGAGGCATCCAGCTCCGACGGCAAACAACGACGGACCAACTTTTCCATGCCGTCTCCAACAAAAATCCGATACGCATCTGTCGGATGGACGGGCATTCCCCGATCAGCGAGAACTTCATTCATGGAAGCCGCAATATCCTGAAGCGAGTCCACCAGTGTTCCATCCAAATCAAAAAGAGCCGCCGTCGTTTTTCCTTTAATCATCATGCCAAAGAGATTAGGGATATCCTCCGTGAAGTCGACCCCCAATCCCCCCGAATGTACCCAGAGCCAACGTCGTGAAAAAGCTGCGTCAGATGCCCTGCGTGCCCTGATACGGGACACGCTGCTGGACAAATTCCCCAGTCTCGCCGACTCTCCGCTCGAAATCCCCTTGCAGCTTTCCCTCCGCGTTACCTGCAGCGATCCCGGAACCCTCGAATTTGAGCCCGGGTTGCGGGAGCAGCTCCTCACACAGACCGAAGTGTTTCTACAACCACGGGAAACGTTTCAATTCGGTACAGTGTATGATTTTCAATCGCATACAAACTGCCGTCCTCCGGACGCCCTGGCTGTTTTCGCGGGATACGATGCGCTTGGACATCCACAGTGGTCAGCAGTGTCCGGGATTCTCAGTCCAGAGCTGCCTTTGCGGATCATGAGCGGAAAAGAACTGAAAAAAGAACAGCTCCAAGCCTGCGGCAAAAACGACAAGGCCTTTGATATCCTGGGTCAGGTCGTGCGTGGCCCTCTGCCAACTCCAAAAGCCTATCAAAAACTTACCGGAAACCCTGAATGGGCTCTGACCTGTCAAATCGTGGAATGTCGGGACAGTCGGGGGCATTTTGCCTTGAGAGTCAATCTCCTCGCCGCCGGCCTGCTACCGGAGGAACTGAACAGCCTCTTACAGGAAACGGCCTTTCACAATCTGGGTCGGGCCCTTTCAGAATTAGAGGAGGCTGTTTATCAGCTCGAACAACGTTCCCTGCAGGCCTGGAAACATCAGAACCACCCAGAACGTGCAAAGCTCCTGGAACGCGTTCCAAAACTTCTGGGCAGCTTTGCGGCTCGCCTTTCATAAGACAGAAGCTCAGGACTCTTCGTTTTCGCTTAACTGCTCACGCAGGGTTTCAAGCTCCACTTTCATTTGGCGACGCTGTTGCTCTCCCTGCATATTCTGATCCGCAAGTTGATGCTGCGTCTTCAGTGAGATTTCCAACTTTTCTTCCGCAGCATCCAAATCGGCATTGGCGGATTTCAGTTTTTTTTCCAATACAGATATTCTCTTTTGAGCATCTGCTTTTAGTTTGGATTCACGCTCTTCGAGCGTTTTTTGATGGATACTGCGCTCCTGTTCGATTCGCGTACGGAGTAATTCGAGATTTTCTTCTAATTCACTCCTCAGACGGGCGGCATGATCGCGGTCTTCGCTTAATTCCGTGTGCAGTTTCTCAGCTTCAGAAGCCTGAAGACTTACATTCTCAAATTTGCTCTGCAGCTGCAGATACTCTTTTTCGAGAGCTGTTGCTTTTTTCCGCCACTGGTTTCGCTCCTCCACCGCCAAGCTCATGTCTTCCGTTGAAGAAGCCACGAGTTCTTCCATCTGTTGACGAAGATTTTCTTTTTCGGCCACTTGTCTATGAAGATTCAGTAATTCTTGGCTGGCCTGACCCAAATACTCTGTCGCTACATCCAAGTCCCGATTTTCCGCTTCCTCCTTTTCCAGATGGCGAGTAATCGCAGCGGACACCTGTTCGATCATTTGCAGAGTGGGCCCCTCTTCCTTCACCATTTCCCGCAGGTCATTTAATTTATTTTCTAAATTCTCGGAATGCGCCACCATCGTGGTCAGTTTTGCCTTTAGCTTATCTTTTTTATCCTCCAACTCCCGAATCCTTTCCGAAGAACCCGGGTCGGATTCCCCTTCCGGTTCAGGAGCATCCTCCGTCTCCGGCTGCTCCTGTTCATCAAGGGCAAATTCTATCTCCCAGAGTTCCTTCTGGGTTTTCAACATCAAGGTCTCGATATCCCGAATTCGCTCATTGCGAACTTTGACCATTTCAACCGCGTCATTCAGCAGGCCGGTTTTATTTTCCAAATCACGCCGGTAAGGATCCACGCTCGCACAAATAGCAGACGCCACTTCGTCAGATTCATACAATGTACCCTTTTGAAAAGGCGGAGTCGTCTCATCTTTTCTATGCAGGGGAGATTCAGCAGGAAGCAAAATAAGCTTCTGGCAACTTGGGCAATTCACCTGACCTCCAATAACCTGCTTGTTAATGGCCAAGGGGGCTTTGCATACAGGACAACAGAACTCTATTAACATACAAAGGGATATGAAAAGGATTGGAACATTATAGGAAGGACACAATATGAAAAATACAGGCTTGTCAGGTCAATAATGGTTTCAAATTTCAGCTAAACCAAAAGCGTTCTTGATCTTTTCTTTTCATACAGAATAGTAGAAGCATGACGTTTACCGATCCCATTCTCTACGAAACCCACATGCACACCCAACTTTGCAAACACGCAGAGGGGACCCCCGACGACTATGCCGCAGAGGCAAAAAGACGCGGATTAAAAGGGATGATCATCACCTGCCACTGCCCTCTCCCGAACGGTATGTCCAGCCGGGTTCGCATGTCACCTGAAGAATGGGAGGAATACGTGAAATTAGTAGCCGACTGCCGTGAGCGCTGGAAAGGTCAGGTGGATGTCCGCTTGGGGCTTGAAAGCGATTATATACCCGGTTTGGAAAAATGGTTGGCGGAATTACACGCCAGGGAACCCCTGAATTATGTACTGGGTTCCATCCACCCTCAAATCGGAGAATATAAAGACCTCTATTTCAAGGGAGATTGGCCCGCCTACCATCGTCAATATTTTTCAAGCCTGGTGGAGGCTGCAGAGTCGGGACTCTTTGACTCCCTCTCCCATCCGGATTTGGTAAAAAATTATGGAAGCGACGAATGGGATTTGGAATCCCAGTTGGACCATATCCGCCACTGTCTCGACCGAATCGCGAAAACCGACATCGCGATGGAGCTCAACACCTCCGGACTCCAAAAAACCCTTCCCGAAATGAACCCCTCCCCGACGATCCTCCGGGAAATGTGCCTACGGGAAATTCCTGTTACCCTTGGGGCCGACGCCCATCAACCCGACCGCGTGGCCGCCAACTTTGAGGACGCTCTGGAGTTGCTCGAACAGGCTGGTTACTCCTCCACCCGAATCTTCCTCGACCGCAAACCGGTCGATATTCAGATTGAGGCTTCGAAAACGTCATTGATCAGCCATCAGGAATCATGAGGGGAGAAGTCATAGGTTCAAACAAGCGAACCCCCGCCTGCCGAAGGACCCATCCACCACTCACCTCCTCCGAAGCGTGCTCAACACCGGCAAATGATCCGACTCCCGCATTCCGTGCACCACGCGGTATTCCTGAATACGCCAATTCCGGTCCGGCATGATCCAGTCGATGCAGCGACGCGGGGCTTCACTGGGAAAGGTAAAGTCATTATGGGTCGCCCGCCCCCTCGCAGGTCTTCGCTGAAAGCCCCCGAAACTTTCCAACAACTCAACCGCATTTTGACCGGAGACCGAGGTTTGGGCATCCGGCATTCCCGGCGGAGTGCTGTTCAAATCCCCCAATAAAATCATGGGGAGGGTCTGCCCACGTTGAAAATGGATGACCTCTTCCGCGGCTCCCACCCGGGTCTCTTCACTTCGCACTTCCAAATGCAACCCCACGATCAACACCTGTTGATCTCCGCTCAATTGTACCGTGGCCACGAGAGCATCATGGTTTCCCGCAAATAGTACCTCCACTTCGGAATACGGTGGCAGTCGCAGGCGCTTGACTTCCGATATCGGTAAACGGCTTAATAACACATTGCCAAAGTCATATCGACGAATCCCCGGAAGTCCGGTGTCAATGTTTCGCTGACGGGCTACATACTCAAAGCCCGCCGCCTCCGCAATAATCGCCGCCTGATCTACATTGAAACTCCACCAGGTATGAAAATCGACTTCCTGCAAGAACACCAGATCCACCCCCAGGGCCTTAATTTCATGGCCAATTCGTATGAGACGATCCCGTTTTTGCTCTTGATCTCCGCCATCTGTATTCTCAGCCCCCAACGCCGGCCCCCGTCCGTGGGCAATATTATAGGTCAGAATCCTCAGGGTGTCCGGAGACGTGGAGGGAGGGGGTTGGGGATGTTCAGGAATCTCCAAGGTCGCCGCCCGCTGATCCCGGGTCAGGACCACTCGTAAAAACAGCCCCAAAAGCAAAAACACCCCCAAAAGAATCAGTTTCAGCCCTCTAATAAACAGAGTGCGAACGAAGCGATTGATTCTTGAGCGTTTTCGGTGTACCATCACGCGAACATTAACCACAAAAATTTATGCCAGACAACCCGCTTCCAACACTGAATGCCTGTTTAAACTTCACCTCACTGATTTTCCTCCTGCTGGGGTGGTATTACGTAAAACGCGGAAACATCACCTTGCACTGGAAAATGATGATCTGTGCTTTGGCGACCTCCGCCCTCTTTTTAAGCAGTTACCTCTATTATCATTTTGTCGTTGGCAGCCCCACCACCTATCAGGGCACTGGCGGGATGAAGGCTCTTTATTTGCTGATTCTAATTCCCCACGTCATCCTCGCCACCGCACAAGTCCCCTTTATTGTTGCCGTGGTATGGTCGGCCTATACCAAACGCTTCAGACTCCACGTAAAATTGGTCCGGTGGGTGTGGCCGGTCTGGGTGTACGTGAGCATCACCGGAGTTTTAGTGTACCTGATGCTTTATATTTTCCCGCAGGGGTAATTTTTCCCTGATTCCCGCGTAGAGGGTCTTTCTACACATCCGAAAACGTATCCGCCTGCCAAAGTCCGCCCGGCGGATACAAACTTTCTAACCGGGCCCCTTCCACTTTTAGTCCGGACTTGTGACGGGTGGAGGGCACCAGCCCCACATAACTAATCCGGCCCACCAGGCCCGGGCGCACCACCCGAACCGGCCCTTTTTTCTCTGTCGTGTTTTTTTCGATGAATTGAAGAAGTTGTTCGCTGTGTTTTATATCCTCTACGGTCACCCGGGCAAAAATCTGAAGGTCTCCCTTTCGTTTGAGACCAAAACTGTATTCGGGGCTTCCGCTCACTACGGCATACATCAACTCCGCCTGCACAACCTTCCGCGGAAGATTCGGATCCGGCTCTCTCTCCCTTTTCGTTTCCGGATGATGCCCCAGCAGCAACCGGTTCACCCCGATCCTCTCCGAAGTTTTACACTGATTCCACACCCGCAGCAGCTTTTCCGGAGAGCGCAACTCCGGAAACGTATCGCTTAGAAAATCAGACAGTGGCTCTGACAGTCCCGTGCCCTCCACCGGCCAGCACCGTGCCAGAGTCTCTGCCAGGTCACATCCTTCCTTTTGACAACGCGTCAGCAACCAGTCGGGAATCCCGGAATACTGCAGAAAAAGTTTTTTCAACGCAGGGCGGGTATACAGACGCTCCGGAAAAGAAGAGAGCTGTTCGATGGATGTTGCAAACCGGGTCATGAGCGTAAACTCTCGCTCATTTCCAGAAGGATTCAAGAGCGAACTCCTCGAACGTAGCGCAGGAATATGCCCGGTTTAAAGGGGAAGGCCCCAGCACATCAAATAAACAAATTTGTTCCGGACTGTGAAGACGCACCAAGAAATTCGGCGACCCCGCCCAGCTCAATGCCATCAATGAGTTCTTCTTCCCGAATACCCATCGCTTCCATGGACATGGTACACGCCACCAACCGGGCTCCGCCATCCACTGCACTTTGCAGAAGATCCGGCAGATTGGGCAGGTTTTTGTCCCGCATCCGATCTTTCATCATTTTGGTTCCCATCCCCGCCATGTGCATCGTGGACAACGGTAACTTATGAACACCGCGTGGAAGCATCCAGCCGAACATTTTATCCATGAAACTTTTGTCTCCAATCACCGGCGGCTGATCTTTCCGCAGCACATTCAAGCCCCAGAAGGTGAAGAACAGGGTGGCTTTTCCGCCCATGGCCAACGCACCGTTGGCAATCACCAGCGAAGCCATCGCTTTATCAAGTTCCCCGGAGAAGACAACCAGCGTCGCATCCTGCGGGTTCCCGGCTCCCGGGGCGGATGCCGTTTCTATGTCCGAAACAGGTTTCCGCAGGCGCCCCACAACCAATCCGTCTTTCTTTTCCACATTCAGAAATTCAAGTCCGTTGGCCGCGCAAAAGGGAGGCAAATCGTTTTTAAAGCCGCTGTCCGAAGAAATGACTTCAAGGGTCTGCCCGGGCACCATGGTTTGGACAGCTTCTTTCACCTTTAAAATCGGACCCGGACAGGCCAAACCGCAGGTATCAAGATGAGCAGGATTGAGTTCGGAATCGTTTGGTTTCCTAACCTCCGGCCTTTTAATTTCCGGAGCCACCGGACGGGTTTCAATTTTCATTCCGCCCACGTGGGACATCACCTCAAATCCGTTCTGCTGTAAAATCCGTGCCGCAAAATAGCTGGTTTTGCCCATGGCGCAGACCGTGGTCACCGGCTGGCTTTTATCCAGTTCCTCCATCCGCGCACGCAGTTGAGGATACGGAATATTCACCGAACCGGGTATCGGGCGCAGCTGTGCCATTTCCGAAGGTCGGACATCCAGCACCTGACTCTTTCCGTCGGTCGGAAGTTCAAAAGCCGGTCTATAGGTTCCGTTGCGGATGTTGTTTGCGGAAAATCCTGCGGTATTGAGAGGATCTTTGGCAGATCCGAAGGGCGGCGCGTACGACAGCTCCATATGCTCCAAATCCTCCACCGTGAGTTTTCCTTTGATCGCAGTGGCCAACACATCGAGACGCTTGTCCACCCCTTCAATTCCCACCACCTGACCGCCGAGAATCTTTCCACTTTCCTTTTCCCAGAGAACTTTCACACTCAAATGCGTCGCTCCGGGATAATAACTTGCGTGATTGTAATCATTCACAATGGTTTTCTGATAATCGACCTCCAACTGCTTCAGACGTTTTTCTGAATGACCGGTCACCCCGGCCGCCACATCAAAAACTCGTACAATGGCCGTACCGATAGAACCCGGATACGGTCTCGCCTGATCACCCAGCATGATATGATCTGCCGCACAGCGTCCCTGACGGTTGGCCGGTCCACCCAGCGGAACCGCAGCCGGACCTCCCAAAATTGGATCAATCCCTTCACAGACATCCCCGACCGCGTAAATATCCGGGTCGTTTGTCTGCATCGTCGGTTGGGTCTGAATATGTCCGCGCGCTCCCAGATTCAGTCCGGCGTCTTTGGCCAATCCATTTTCAGGTCTCACGCCGATTGACAGAATTACCATATCCGCCTCCAGGGTTTTCCCTGAATTCAGCGTCGCTTTCAGTCCTTTACCCGCGGATTCAAATCCGGAGATTCCGTCACCGAGAATTAGATTCACTCCGTGATCCATCAGTTCCTGTTCCACTGGACGGGTCATTTCCGGATCCATTTGCGGCAATACCTGTTCGACCAGTTCCACCAAAGACACCTCTTTTTTCAAATGCACAAGTTGTTCCGCCATCTCCAGACCGATAAAACCGGCCCCGATCACCAGGACGTTTTGAGCCCCTTCGGACGCGGCTTTGATGCGGTCCATGTCCTGCAAATTTCGAAGGGTGTAGATTCCCGGAAGATCAATACCTTTCAGAGGCGGGGTCAGCGGAGAGGCCCCGGGGGAAAGAATCAGTTTATCATACGGCAGATCGGATTCCTGTCCGTCTTTCAAATTACGTATGCGAAGAGTTTTGGCTTCACGGTCGATGGCGACAGCCTCGGTTTCGGCCAGAACCTTCAGATTTAACAATTTCCGCAGAGAGTCCGGGGTCTGCAGAGCCAGTTTACTGCGGTCGGTGATTTCTCCGCCAATGTGATAAGGAAGACCGCAATTGGCAAAAGAGACATCGGGTCCGCGTTCAATCAGGGTGATATCGGCATTTTCATCCAGACGGCGGGCCCGGGCGGCGGCGGAAGCGCCACCGGCCACTGCGCCAACGATTACAATACGGGGGGATAAGGAGGGAGTGTCGGTCATTATTCTTCAGGGGGTTCGTTTTTAAGGGTACATTGAAAACTGTGACAGAAGGATTTCACTTTTTCACAATTCAGAGCGTAGGACATCTTGGGTCCGTCGGGAAACTGCAGCAGCAGCCCCTCATCCAGCAGCACTTTAATGTGCCGGGACACCGTGGCCTGGGCCAGCGGGATTTCGTTGACAATTTCTTTATAAAAAACGGAGTCTTTCCCTTGCAAAAAAGTCACAATCGCGATGCGGGCGGGATGCGAAAGAGCTCCTGCAAACCTGGCAAGTTGAATGTGTTCGATCTCAAAGGGAATCAATTTGGGAGCGGTCATAATGATTGTATATCGTAGATGTACGATTATTGTAAAGCGAAAAGTCATTTTTTTCCGAAGAATTCCCCTGCCGGAGCTCAATTCCGGTTTTGCCTTTTATAGAATAGCCTGTAAGCTCCCCGGCCCAACCCCGAACTTCTTTACTATGAAAATCTATCTCTGTCTTCTTTCAATTCTTTTCCTTCTTAGTTCCTGTGGAAAACCACCGGCCGGAGGAGGAGGACGTCCTGAGGGTGATTTCCCCATGAATGTGGTGGGTTCTCCGGTTACCGTGGAACCGCTTCGGGAATCCGTGCAGTTGGTCGGTACTTTTAAAGCCCCGGAACTGCTGGTGGTTATCAGTAAAGTGGAGGGCGGAATTACCTCCATCCCGGTGGTCGAGGGCTCAAGAGTACAAAAAGGGGATTTACTGGCCACCATCGATCAACGAAAACTCCGCGCCCGCCTGACGGATGCAAAATCCAGGCTCAAACTGGCGGAATCCACCTTGAAACGTGCCGAAACTTTACGGGAGAGTAACAGCATCAGCCAGCAGGAGCTGGACGAAGTCCAGGCGGAGGTGGATCAGTCAAGAGCCTCTATTGATCTTCTGCAGGTGGAGCTGGATGATACCCGGATCACGGCGGCCATGGACGGCGTCATCAGCGAACACATGGTCAGCCGGGGACAGGTGGTACCGGTGGGTCAGGAGTTGATGACCCTGGTGCAGCTGGATCCGCTTGAAATTGAATTCGAAGTGCCGGAAAAATATTTGGCCGCGATGAAGGAGGGGTTGTCGGTAAACATTAAAACAGACACCTATGCAAACGAACCTTTCGAAGGAAAGGTCACCTATCTGGCCCCACAGCTTAATATTCGCACCCGCACCCTTCCGGTCAAAGCCTTGGTGCCCAATCCGGAGGGAAAACTCCGTCCGGGAATGTTTGGCAATGTGGAACTGGTGTTGGATGAAAAAGCGGAGGCACTGTTTGTTCCGGAGTCCGCCGTCATGCAAAAAGGCAGCACAAATCAGGTGGTCGTCCGCAATGACAACTTCCGCTCCGAATTCCGGGATGTAACGGTCGGGGTACGTCAGGGAGGCCGCATGCAGATTGTGGAGGGACTCGAAGCGGACGAATTGGTGGTGGCGGAAGGCACCATCAAAGTGTTCGGACCGGGAATGTTGTTAAACTTCACCGAAGATTCCAAACGTTACGGACTGGAGGCTTCGATGGCTCCCACTCCTGAACCGGCTCCTGAAGCAGAAGGAGAATAACATGGCCTCTTTCAGTTCCCCGTTTATCCGTCGCCCCGTGGCGACGATTATGTTGAATGTCTCTCTGGTCGTTTTCGGTATACTGGGACTGCAACGCCTCCCGGTGCGGGAGCTTCCGGATATTGATGCGCCGATTGTGAATGTGTTGGCCATCTACCCAGGTGCCAGCGCGTCGGTGGTGGAATCGGAAGTGACCGAACGTCTGGAGGATGCGATTTCCGGGGTGGAACAAATCAAAATTCTCAGCTCGTTGAGTCGCGAACAGGTTTCCAGTCTTACCGTCGAATTCAACAACAATCACGATATCGAAATCGCCGCTCAGGATGTCCGGGATGCCGTGGCCCGCTCCATTGGCGATCTGCCGGACGATGTGGAGGATCCAATTGTCAGCAAACAGGACGCCAATGCGCGCCCGGTGATGTGGATCTCTTTTTACAGCGACCGTTTCAACACGACTGAACTTACCCGGATTGCCGACGAACAGGTGCGGGAACGTCTGCAGAATGTACCGGGAGTGAGCTCCGTGATTATCGGCGGAGAAAAGCGCCGGGCTATCCGTTTGCGTCTGGACAGTAAACTGATGGCCTCACGAGGCGTGACCGTGCAGGATGTGGATGCCGCACTGCAGAATCAGAATGTGGAACTGCCCAGCGGACGTATGGAAAGCAAAGATTTGGAATTGACCATTCAGTCCCGGGGAGAATTAAAAACCCCGGAGGCGTTTGACCGTCTGGTGATTTACCGCGACGGGGATGCACTGGTTCGCTTTCAGGACATTGGCAAAGCCGAATGGGGAGTGGAGGATGAGCGATCCATCGCGCGGTTCAGAGCCAAACCTGCGGTGGGTCTCGGGGTGGTCCGTCAATCCAAAGCCAATACTCTGGAAGTGGCCGACGGGGTGAAAGAAATCATGGCCAAACTCGCACCCACCCTGCCGGAGGGTATTAATTTTGATTATCCGTATGACGAATCCGTGTTTGTGGAACGGGCGGTAGTGGAAGTGTGGGAAACTCTGGGTATCGCCTTTGCCCTGGTGGTGTTGACCATCTTTGTGTTTTTGCGCAGTCCCCGGGCCACTCTGGTGCCGGCCGTTGTGATTCCGGTTTCGATTACCGCCACCTTCGGCTGCATGTATGTCCTGGGCTACAGTATCAATATTTTCACTCTGCTGGCGCTGGTCCTGGCCATCGGTCTGGTGGTGGATGATGCGATTGTGGTACTGGAAAACATCTACCGTCATTTGGAAGAAGGGAAAAAGCCCATGGACGCTGCTTTTCTCGCCATGGACGAGATTTCTTTTGCGGTCATCGCCACTACGCTGTCTCTGGTGGCGGTGTTCCTGCCGCTGGCATTTGTGGGGGGAATCACCGGTCGCCTGCTGCTCGAATTCGCGGTGGCTCTTTCGTTTGCGGTGATGGTGTCCAGTCTGGTGGCACTGACCCTGGCCCCCATGATGGGGGGACGGATTCTGCGGGCACAGAACACCCGGGAACATGGAAAGCTCTTTAAAAAGTTTGAACGGGGATTCGACCGGATTGCCGCCCGTTACGAACGTATGCTGGACTGGGTGTTGCGTCACCGGGTGGTGATGATCGGGATTGCGCTGTTCTCGGTGGCGGTTTCCGGATATCTGTTTCTGAATCTGGATCAGGAATTCCTCCCCAGCGAGGACAAAGGACGCTTACTGATTGTGGGCGCGACCCCCGAAGGATCTACCCCGGAATTCACCAACCGCATGGTGAGTCAGGTGGAAGATATCCTTTTGGAAACGCCCGGAGTGGATTCGTTTTTTGCCGCAGTGGCACTGCCTTTTAATGGTCCGGGTAATGCAACCCAGTTCTTTGTGTTTACCCGCTTGTCGCAGGGGGATCGCCCGCATGTCCGGGATATGCTGGAGGGTCCAACGGGATTGAAATCGAAGACCTTTATGGAAATCGAAGGGGCTTTCACTATTCCGATCGTGCCCAAAGCGGTCGGGGGCGGATTTGATCAGCCTTTTCAACTCATCCTCCAGCACCCCAATCTTGAGCGCCTGAATCAGGTGACCCAGGAGATTGCCAATCAATTGCGCGGCACCGGGATTTTTGAAAACATCCGTTCTGATTTTGAAATGAACAAGCCGGAGCTGGAAGTTCGTTTTGACCGGGACCGCGCGGCCAGCCTGGGAATTTCCATTGCCGAAATCAGTCGCGCCCTGCAGATCAATTTCGGCGGGGTTGATCTCAGTGATATCAAACTGGACGGAAAACAATACGAAGTGATTGCCCAGCTGGATTCCGACAACCGTATGACACCGAACGATCTGGAAAACATGCAGGTTCGCACCGAAAGCGGGGACCTGATTCCGCTGTCCTCCGTGGTTTCACTGGAAGTGAAGACAGGACCCAATCAGATCGGACGCTATCAGCGTCAGCGCTCCGCCACCCTGGGAGGCACCCCTTCCCGAGGCACGCTGGGGGCGGCCATCGCCACAGCGGAAGAGGTCCTGGCAGAGCATCTTCCTCCGGATGTCAGTTATGACTGGGGAGGCGAATCCCGGGACCTGCAGGAATCCTCCGCCGACATTTACAGTTTTTTTATTCTGGCAATCATTGTGGTCTACATGGTGCTGGCCGCGCAGTTCGAAAGTTTTATTCACCCCTTCACGGTGATGCTTTCGTTACCGCTGGCATTCCTGGGAGCCTTTGCACTGTTGTATTGGCTGGCCTGGACCAATGTGCTGGGAGAAATGCTGTACGGCTGGGTGACCTATGCACCCGATCCGCCAACCTTTGCCGTAATCCTGCAAAAATTTGTGCCCCGGATTTCCTCCATGAATCTGAATATTTTCTCGCAGGTGGGATTGGTGCTGCTGGTGGGGCTGGTCACTAAAAATTCCATTCTGCTGGTGGAATTTGCCAATCAGCTGGTGGCCAAAGGCATGAGCTCCAAAGAAGCGATGATGGAGGCGGGCAAAAAACGCCTGCGTCCGATTCTGATGACATCGATGGCCACGATTATGGGTATTCTGCCCATCGCCATTGGTTTCGGGGACGCGGCCGAAAGTCGTCGCCCGCTCGGGGTGGTCGCGGTAGGCGGAATGATCAGTTCCACGATTCTTACCTTGCTGGTTATTCCTGTGATCTATACCCTGTTCTCCGACTTGGCTGAAAAACGAAAACGAAAAAATCCCAAAGAAACCTCTTAAGAAGTACTACAAGGAACGTGATATGAAAAATTGGATACTGGCCTGCTTCTTCGCAGGCGGATTGTGCAATGCGGTGGAACCCGGGTCAGTGCTTTTTCTTCATCCCGACGGAACCGGAATTGGACACTGGTATGCCGGACGACTGATCGCTGCCGGACCCGACGGACAGCTCAACTGGGATCGAATCGAACATATTTCAGTGTATGAAGGGCACCAGCGCGGCTGGCTCTCCACCTCTTCCCATGCAGGAGCCACCGCTCATGCCTACGGGAAAAAAGTTCATCCTAATTCGTACGGAATGGATCGAAAGAAAAAGCTCACCGCCGCCTCCGGTGCGGATCAGTCACTGATGCAGGAGGCCATCGCGGCCGGTATCCGGTGTGGAATTGTGAACAGCGGCCATATTGGAGAACCGGGAACCGGGGTGTATCTGGCATCGGTGAAGAAACGGAAAAATGTGGAATCCATTGCAGAACAAATTATAGCAAGCGGGGCGGAAGTCATTTTTTGCGGAGGTGAGATTTTCCTGCTGCCGGAAAACGTCCGGGGCCGGCACGGACAACACGGGGTCCGCACCGATGGGAAAAATCTTATCCAGACCGCTGAAGCGCTCGGATACAGGGTTATTTACAGTCGCGAGGAGCTAATGGCCCTGCCGGAAAATGCCGGCAAGGTGCTGGGAATTTTCGCAGCCACGGACACCTACCGTGTTCAGAGCGAGGAACAGTTGAAAACGCAGGGCCTGGAGACCTACGATCCGCAGGCTCCTACCCTTGCAGAAATGACCGACAAAGCCCTGGAACTGCTGGGAAGTGACCCGGAGCGGAATTTCCTGCTGGTGGCGGAGGAAGAAGGCACAGACAATTTTTCGAATGCCACCAATGCCCAGGGGATGATCGATGCCGTATTGCGCGCAGACGCGGCGATCGGCAAGGCGCTCACTTATATGCAGGCGAATCCCGACCGGAAACTCCTCCTCCTGATCGCGGCGGACAGTGATGCGGGACGACCAGCGGTCTGGGCCCCTCACGGACTGGATCCTGAAGCTCCTTTGCCGGCTGCAACAAACCGGGGAGCGGCCCTCGACGGAGCAGAAGGAAGCCAATCTCTCCCCTTTCTCTCAGCTGCGGATGCAAACGGGAAGCGACATGCTTTTGGAATCGCCTGGCCCTACAGTTTCGACATGCAGGGGGGCGTACTTGCCAGATCCACCGGGTACCGCAGCGACCTGTTGCCTCCTCTCATTCATAACACCGGAATCTATGACCTGATGTATCAGGTGCTTTTCGGTCAGAACTAAGCAGGTATGCGCTTTGATCTTTTCGGAAAATAAGGTATAAAGGACATCCCGAAAATTCTGAAAGAAAACAAACAAGGAGAACAAAATGTCTACCGAATCTGATCAAGTAATCATCGCCCTTCGCAAAGTTGTGGCCGACTCGTATGCCCTGCTGGGTCAAACCCATCTCTGCCACTGGAATGTCCGTGGCCCTTCCTTCTTTTCCCTGCACATTGCGTTTGAAGAACAGTATACGGAACTGTTCACCGCCATTGATGAGATCGCCGAGCGCGTTCGTGCCCTGGGCGCCCTCGCTCCCGGAGGACTGTCGAACCTGGCGGACATGGCGGGCACACCGGAATTAAAAGAGGATGCATCTTCTTCGGAAATGGTAAAACATTTATGCGAGCTGAATAAAAATCTGGTGACGGATTTGAACCATGCCCGTGAATACGCCGCAGAAGCCGGAGATAATCAAACAGAAGATCTGATGATTGCCCGCTTACAGGTGCATGAAAAAACCCTGTGGATGCTGGAAAGCTTTTTAGAGGGCTGAAGCCCCGGGCGCGCATCTCTCAGGTTGAAATGTAGGAAGGTGTGGTTTACGCCCGAGTGGGTGAGGATGCGCTCACCCATTCGGAGCTGTGCACCGTACCCTGTGTTCAGGGGTTCTGCTTGCCAAAGCGGTCGTAGCTATGCTAAGGCCCGCTCCCTTTTTACACCCAAGGCACCCATATGAAAAAAGTAGGATTTATCGGATGGCGGGGCATGGTCGGTTCCGTGTTAATGGACCGCATGCACCAGGAAAACAATTTTGACGGTTTAAACGCCACGTTCTTTACCACCTCCCAGGTGGGAAAGCCCGGACCGGATGGTGTGCCTCTTCAGGATGCGAAGGACCTTCCTTCTCTCATGGAGATGGATATCCTGGTTTCCTGTCAGGGGGGGGACTATACCAAATCCGTTCACCCCGATTTGCGCGGGGCCGGATGGAAAGGCTATTGGGTGGATGCCGCCAGCACCCTGCGTATGTCACCGGACAGCATGGTGGTGCTGGACCCGGTCAATCGGAAACGGATCGATCAGAATATGGAAAAGGGAGTCCTGGATTATATCGGTGGCAATTGCACAGTAAGCCTTATGCTCATGGCTCTTCAAGGCCTTTACCACCATGGGCTGGTGGAATGGATGACCGCCATGACCTATCAGTCCGCCTCCGGTGCCGGCGCCAAAAATATGAAAGAGCTGGTCAATCAAATGGCGGTACTCGGCGAAGCCGGGAAAAAATTAGCATCCGACCCCGCTTCAGAAGTTCTGGAACTCGACCGCCTGATCAGCGAAAAACTAAAGGATGGATCTTTGCCCACCGATCAGTTTGGCGCCCCCCTGGCAGCCAGTCTGATTCCCTGGATCGATTCTCCGATGGACTGCGGCCGCACCCGAGAAGAGTGGAAAGGCATGGCGGAGACCAACCGGATTCTTGGAACCGAGGAGAATCCGATCCCGGTGGACGGACAATGTGTGCGCGTAGGCGCCATGCGCTGTCATGCGCAGGCCATCACTCTCAAGCTCAAAAAAGATCTCCCGATCGAACAAATCGAAGAGCTGCTTCAGGGTGCAAACGAATGGGTGAAGTTTATTCCCAACGACAAAGCCTCCACCGTAGCCGGACTCACCCCCGCCGCGGTCTCCGGCACTCTCCGCATCCCGGTCGGCCGAGTCCGAAAAATGATACTCGGACCGGAATACATCACCTGCTTCACCGTAGGCGATCAACTCCTCTGGGGGGCCGCCGAACCCGTACGCCGTATGCTGATGATTCTGTTGGGAAGACTTTAAAACGAACATTCAGCGTTGGACGTTCAAGGTTGAATGTTCAGGATTCCTATTCTCTGCTGTGCCCATCCCCAGACGGGTGATTGCAAAATCGTAACGCACCGGATCTTCCGGGCAAATTCTCGCAAAGGCCGAGGTGATTCGCCTCGCTGCCTCCGCATCCGGATATTTGCGTCGGGTCAGCCGCAGACGTTTTGCAATGCTGAACATGTGAGTATCCAGCGGAACCCAAA
>JGI12210J13797_11186444_pt1 | contig 16641 bp, 12 predicted proteins | sample ElkSlonscriptome_3_FD_13797 | JGI IMG/M metagenome (IMG submission 13797)
GGCCGCGGTTGCGGCGAGCGCGCGCGAGCCGTCGATGCCAGGCACAGATGCAAGGCGTGCCAAGGCGGGCGGCCGTATGAGAAGATGCTGCTGCCTCAGGGTACTCCGAAATGCCAGCGGCACTGACTGCGCCGCTGGCGAACAACACCGATAGGACAAACCAGTCATGCTCACGCCCGTTGTTCGCGCGCTCTTGTTGATCAACGGTGCGGCGTTTCTTGCCGAGCTCGTCTACGCTGGCCCGCTGATCAGCTGGTTCGCGTTGTGGCCGAGCGGCCTGTTGGCGCCCACCGGCGCTGCCTCGGGTATTCCGCAGCTCTGGCCGTGGCAGATCATCACTTACTCCTTCCTGCATGGCGGGCTGCTGCACCTGGCGCTCAATATGTATGCGCTCTGGCTGTTCGGCTCGCGCCTGGAATCGCTCTGGGGCGGGCGTGTATTCGCCGCCTATTACTTCACCTGCGTGATCGGCGCCGCGGTGACCCAGCTGGTCGTCTCCGAGATCAGTATCATGCAGGGCGCCGCGGCCTATCCCGTACTCGGCGCCTCTGGCGGCGTCTTCGGGCTGCTGCTCGCGTTCGGCATGGTCTTTCCCGAGACCAGGCTCATGCTGCTGTTTCCGCCGATCCCGATCAAGGCCAAGTGGTTCGTCATCGGCTACGGCGCGATTGAGCTGCTGGCGGGCGTCACCGGCACCATGGAGGGGATTGCACACTTTGCCCATCTCGGCGGCATGGTCACCGGCTTTATCCTGCTGCGCTACTGGGGCTCGCGCCCGCCTCGGATCTAGCGTGCCGACGCGCACCTGCTTGCGGCGCGCATCGGGCCCCGCGCAGTCTGCATGCCGACGCCGCGTGTATCAATAGAACATGCATGGACCCGACCACCGGGTTGTCGCTCAAGGCCGCCTCGCGAGCACATTGCATGCAGCCGGCCCTATCCCGGCAGCCTGGGCCCGGTGGTTGGCGCAGGTGTGTCGCCGGATGGAACAAGCGCCGGCTCGCACAAGCTGCCAAGTGTGCCGCGACCCTGTCGCGCAGCGAGGCGCAGCAGGCGCAGGAACACCTGAGCGGTGAGAAAGGCGTCGCCGGGCGCGGTATGACGGTCGTAGGGCAAAACGCCGAAGCGCTCGCAAACTCCGTCCAGGGAAAGGTCGCGCAAGGCTGAGCGATCTCCACTCGCTCCTTCGGGCTCGAGCAGCAGCAACAACTGGCCGGTGTCGATCGAGCGATTGCGGATGCGGCCGCTACTATGACGGCCAAGCGCAGCGTCGAGCATGGCCAGATCGTGGCCAATATGATGCCCGACGATGACCCCATCTCGCAGGTAGTCGAGCAGACTCGCCATGGCATCGGCCTCGCCCATGCCGGTGCGGCTCTCGTCGCGGGTGATGCCATGCACCAACGTGGCGTCGGTATTGAAACGGACGCGAAGCAGCGCCTCGAAGCTGTCGGCGAGATCGATCTGGCAATCGACGACGCCGATCGCGCCGATGCTGACGATGCGATGGCGGCGCGGGTCCAGCCCGGTCGTCTCGCAGTCGAGCACGACGAAACGCACCCGTTCAAGCGCAGTATCACCCTGCCAGGATTGCGTGAAGCAGGCCTCATAGTCGGTCACGCGGCCCGTGATATTGGAATTGTTGCTCGGTTTGGTCATGGTGCCGACAATGAATGACAGACAAGTACGGCGGGGTCGGTACGCCCCAAACGGCGGAGGACGCGCGTGATAAATTGGGCCATGCATCAACAGATTCCCGCCACCGCCCGCTTTGGCTAACATGGGGGACGAGTTTCGCCTAACGGAGGACCCACGATGACCCGTCCCGTTATTCTCGCATGCCTGACCGGCTTGATGCTGTCCAGCGTTGGCACACAGGCACTTGCCTTCAAATGCACGCCGATCTACGGCAACTGGTGCGGCATCAATTATCCGGCCCAGGGCTGGCCGCCCCCCGTGGATGCCTTCGACGCCGCCTGCATGCGTCACGATCTCTGCACGGCAGGAGCGGCCTCAAACAAGCACTGCGATATCGCGTTCGTGACGGAACTGCGGGGCATCGCCGCGCAAGTGGGCTATCTCCCGCGTCCGTTGCAATGGGCGGAGTACCTGATCCGGGTGAAGTCTGGCGGCCCCTGGGGCGACATGCCTATGCCGACACCCTGGGACGCCTTTGGCGCGATGTCCAGCCTCGCCGCGCCCTGCTGGTGAAGTCTGACTCTCAGGGGCTGCAAGGCGCTCTCGGCGCGGCTGATCCGTTATCGCGGAAACCGAACACGGCAATCGCAGAGCCGAACGCCCCCGCTGGTCTCGCCAACACCGCGACACACCGACTCAGCGCGGAGCCAGGCACGCTGGGTTGGAAGACTGACCTGGCCCAGGCCTTCACGCGACCGGCAGACCTGCTGCAATACCTCGGCATCGCGCAAGACAGCCTGGCAGGAGCCATGTCGGCATCCGAGCAGTTACGGATGCTGGTACCCCGCGGCTTCGCGGCGCTGATGCAGCCGGGTGATCCGCACGACCCGTTGCTGCTTCAGGTCTTGCCGCGCGCGGCGGAACTGCTGCCGGCAGCGGGATTTTGCGCCGACCCGGTTGGCGACGAGGGCGCGATACGCGCGCCTGGACTGCTGCAGAAGTACGCCGGACGCGCCCTGCTGCTGGCCACCAGCGCCTGCGCGGTCCACTGTCGCTACTGCTTCCGGCGACAGTTTCCGTACGCGGAGCATGCATCAGGGCAACGTTTCGACGCGGCGCTGGATGTGCTGCAGGCGTCCGCCGATGTGCGCGAGGTGATCTTGAGCGGCGGCGACCCACTGATGCTCGACGACGATGTCTTGGCCAGCCTGGTTGCGCGCCTGGAACCGATCGATCATCTGCGGCGCCTGCGACTGCACACCCGCCTGCCTGTGGTATTGCCCAGCCGCGTCACGTCGGCGCTTTGCCGACTCCTAAGTCGCGCTCGGCTGCGTCCGGTCATGGTCATCCACGTCAATCATCCAGCCGAGCTACGAGACGCCGCGGCGGATGCCATCGGCCGGCTCGGCCGCGCCGGCATTCCGCTGCTGAACCAGAGCGTCCTGCTGCGGGGTATCAACGACGACGCCGACGTGCTGGCAAAGCTGGCGGAACGACTGTTCGACCTGGGCGTCACCAATTATTACCTGCATCAGCTCGACCGTGTCTGCGGCGCCGCGCATTTCGAGGTGGACAACAGCCGCGCATTGCTGCTCCAAGAACAACTGCGCCAGCGTTTACCCGGTTACCTGGTACCGCGCCTTGTGCGCGAGCAAGCCGGCGAAAAGCACAAAACGCCTGTGGGCTGAGTATCGGGCAGGAACGCTGCCGAAAGATCGCTCCTATGCTGACACATGCATCGCTATTTCCGAACAACGCCGCAAGGCCGATACTCTGGACCAAATACGATGGTTGCCTCAGCTCCAACTCCATTTACCACGGCAGTTTTTCACAGACGATGGCAGACGGCGCACACCCTTTCCGACTCGTGATTGTCGCCGCCGAGTCGGGGCAGGCACGAGCCATTTTGGAGCGATTGCAGGCGTCACTGCCGCGCGTCCTTGGTCACTTTACCCAACACCCCAGCGAACTGCGCGCGCTGTTGAGCAGGAGCACCTGCGATTTGATCCTCGTCCGCCTCGGCGGTGCGATTGCCGCCGCTGAAGTCGCCTCGGTCTACCGTGAAACGGAGCTGCAAACGCCGATGGTGATTTTGGATCAGGATGGACAGAATCCCCGTGAACTGGTCGAGCTGATGGCGGCCGGTGCTTGCCCCTTGGTCCGCGATCTCGATGACGGCCGCCTCGCTGTTCTGATTCGTCGTTGGGTCGAGCAGGCCGATGCCGCGGCGCGCCTTTCAGCGCGGCACGCAGAGCCGACCCAGCTCAACACCTCCCCACAGGACTCGGTCGAACACAGTTCCCGCCGCGTCGCACTGGTGAATCACTCCATCGACGTCGAAACCGGACTTCCGGACCGACGTGCACTGCTCGAGGTACTGTCACAGCGACTCGCCGACGACGCCTCGCATAAGCGATGCGTCACCCTACTCTATGCGCGCATGGCGGACTTCGACGCGGTGTGCCGCGGCTACGGACTGACGCGGGGCCTGGAGCACGCGGCGACTACCGCATCGCAGATCTGTGCCGCCATTCCGCAGGATGCATTCGCCGCTCGCGTTGCCGACGACGCCTGCGTCGTCCTGCTGGACAACAACGGCGAGTTGACACCGGAGGAGATCAGCGAGCGACTACTAACACGCCTTGCAGAAGAAGTCGTACCGAACGCGGCAACCCCGTCTTTGACCCTGGGCGCAGCGTCCGGGCGACCTGGGGAGATCGCCGCATCGTCACTGCTCGATCAGGCTTTTGCTCGCTGTTTGATGGCGTCGCCGGCAGAGCGGCGACCACAAGCGGACTCGGAGCAACCGCTGAAATTGCCTCCCGCATTGAACGGCTTGGGACCACAAGACGCGGGCCTTGCGGACGCCTATCGACCGGCATTCGAACCCGACTCCAGGCCGCTGACAGAAACCGCCTCGGCATCCAAGCGGCAGCCCGGCAGGCAGGGAGTGGCGGCATCTGGCCCTGCGGTCGAGCTGAAGCTTGGGCCTGAGTTCCTTCCGGAAGTCGGTGTCAAGCTTGATCCGAAGCGTGGGTCTTGGTTTGGACCTGAATTTGGGTCAGGACGAACCCGGAAACCTGGCAGCCTTTCCGATCCGAGCGGCGATCCTGGTAGCGAATCCGGCGTGGATTCCGACTCGGAGCCCCTGTCGTTAGATCTCACAATCGCCCCATACAGCGCTTCGCTGGACGATGGGATGGTTGATGACGGCGTCACCGCCAATATCGAGCGGGCGCTGGAAACGGATGGATTTACAGTGATGTATCAACCCATCATCAGCCTGATGGGCGACAGTCAAGAGCCCTACAGCGTGTTACTTCGATTGCGCGGAGAGCACGACCGGTTGCTCACGGCCCGCGAACTGCTCGGCCCCGCCGCGCGTGCGGGCAGCTTGCCGGATGTCGACCGCTGGGTGATGCAACGCGCATTTCAGGAGCAAGCCAGGCGGCGCAGACTCGGGCAGAAGGTCAGCCTGTTTCTCAGTTTGTCCAAAGAAAGCGTGAGGGACGAGCGCTTACTGATCTCGATTTGCGATGCGCTCCGTGAGTTCGAAATTCACGGCAGCTGGATCACGTTTCAGTTCCAGCAGGCCGAGGCGCTCGCGCTGGGTGACAAGTGGACGCTTCTGGCAGAGGGCCTGAAGAAGATCCGATGTCGAATCTGCGTCAATCAGGTTGGCCTGATGGACGACACCGAGCGTGAAATGGAAACGATGCAGGCGGACGTCATGAAATTTGCGCCAGAACTCGCAGTCGGGTTCGCCACCGACCAGGCAATACAGAAGCGTTTGCTGCAGCTCATCAATACTGCCCAAGAGCGCGACGTCAAGACGATCGTGACCGGGGTCGAGGATGCGCGCTCCCTGGCCCTGCTGTGGAGCACGGGTATCGACTACGTTCAGGGAAACTTCCTACACCGGGCGGTCCCAAATCTCGATGTACCGGCGTGAGTGCGGCACAATGGTGCGAAGCCTGCGCGCTGCTCTGAGCTGGCCGAGGGCATAGCGCCGAGGGCCGAGGGCCGAGGATCAGGCGCTGTTGGCCACGCCATGCGGTACATGCCCGGTTGCGACCAGAGCGCGCGCATCCAGGCAATGATTTTCCTGGTCGTCGAAATAGATGTCGGCATCAAACGCCTTCAGGAACGGCCCCTTGTTGGCGCCGCTTAGGAACAGGGCCTCGTCGATGCGAATTTCCCAGGACCGTAGCGTGCGGATCACACGCTCGTGCGACGGGGCGCCGCGGGACGTGATCAACGCCGTGCGCAGGGGCGATTGGCGGGCCGGAAACAGCGCCTGGATGCGTTGCAGTGCCATCAGGAATCCCTTGAACGGGCCATCGGAGAGCGGCTCCGAAGCCGCGGCCGTTTCGTTGGCGTTAAAGGCATCAAGCCCGTCGCGCCGGTAGATGCACTCCGACTCGTCCGAGAACAGCACGGCATCGCCGTCGAAGGCGATGCGCAACGGTGAATCGACGGCTCCGGCACCGAACGGTTGTGCCGGCACGAGGGTCGCCGCCGCACAACCCGCCGCCAGTGCTTGGCGCACGTCGCTGGGGTCCGCGGAAAGGAACAGATGCGTCCCAAAGGCGCCGACGTAACGGTAAGGGCTCTCGCCACCGGTAAAGGCCGCGCGGGTGATGTCCAGCTCATGGTGACGGATTGAGTTGAAGACGCGCAGGCCGGTATCGGAACTGTTGCGCGACAGCAGGATAACGTCCACCCTACTCCGCTCGCCGAGCTGTTCGTTCAGCGCGAGAAGTTTCCTGACCAAGCGAAATGCGACCCCCGGCGCTAACACGTCATTCTCGTGGGACACTTGGTACGCATGGTACGCGTCGACACCCTGTTCGACGAAGACCCGATGCGACTCGCTCAGGTCGAACAGCGCACGCGAGGAGATGGCCACCACCAAACGGATGCCCGCAACGGGTATCTCAACAGGCTGCGGTGGCGTCATTGATGCCAGGTCCGCGGAGCTGATGAGCGCGCGCCGCAATTGGGCCGGATCGCAATCGCGGTCGTTACCGACCGCGCCAAGGTCGTCAACACACGCGTCATTCGTGCAATATGACCTCGCGAGGTGACGCCTCAGACCGACGAGCGTACGACGCTCTCGTGCGAAGCCCGAGCGTTGTTCTCAGTGGGCCACTCGCCGAGGGCCAAGGACCGCCGTACAGCACCACTCGGAAGTCTTGGCCCGAGGCCCTTGGCGCTTGGCCCGTCGGAGGACAAACTCGTTGTCGCCGTAAGACTTGACTCACCTGCCAACATTTTGCGCCCTCAATCAAACTGGTTACCAGGGCATGAAACTATTCATAAAGTGCATGGGCCGGCTGATGCTGCGGTTCATCACGCCGAGATCGTCGCGCATGTTGGCGGTCGTGTAGGTCATCGACTGCATCGACTGATCCATGCCCTGGATCGTCGTCAGCATCGGCTCAAGGGTGCTGACATCGCGCGCCATCGAGTCGACACCGACCGCCATGGTGCGGACATTCGAGCTGATTTGCCCCATGTTATCGGAGATCGACTGCATGTTGCTGGCCAACACGGTCATATTCGTGTCAACGCTGATGGCGAGATAGTGCACGTCCTTAGCCAGGCTGAACACGAGGTAGAAACCGTAGGCAGCGAGAATGATAAAGGCGAATAGCGACGGATAGACGATCAGTTCCCAACGGCGGGCGCTGTTCTCAAAGGCCTGAGATAGCCGATCCATGGCGAAGGCGTTTGCCTGCACGTCCAGTGAACCTTCCTCGGCCAGCATTTCCTCGTCGGCCGAGCCCCGGCCTGATCGATCTTGATTGTTCTCCGCCATGGGGAATTCCGCCTCGAACTCTTATGCCGATGTGCTGTGAAACCGCGTCAGCACGCTCCCTGTCGGCTGTTATGGGTGATTCCAAAAAAGTGGTGTCGGCGGCGTCAACCGCGACCGGAGTCTGCCGGAAAGACTAACACAAACGCTCGGTTACACCATCGGCCCAAGGCCAACACACGAGATTCGCTTGCCCGTCCAAAGGGTTGGACGCCAGCCATGACCTCACAGTTCCTGCGTGGGCGCACCGCCGGCGCGATCGACCTCACTGTATGCTTCGCGTCGTTCGGTCAGGCGGCCGAGCGACGTAGATCCTGCGCCTCAGCTCAGCAGATGCGGGAACAGGGCCGCGGCGAGCGCATAAAACTCCCTGGCACCCTTACCCTTGGACTCGAGCTCGAAGATCGCGAGCCCTTCACTGAAGGAGCGTCGAAACACCGTTCGCTGCGATAGCCGCGGCTTGATGTAGCGGATGTCCGGTAGCGAGACCAGGGCCGCCGCCGCTTCGTTGGTCTCGCGCACGGCGTGATGGGTATCACCCCGATTGATGAATCCGATAATATCCGGCGGCGTGTCCCGCTTGACCGACTTCACCAACTGAATGAAGCGCTGGGTCGACCAAATATCGGCCTGTGAAGGCGGCACCGGCACCACCACCCGATCACACAGCGCAAGCGCGGTGCGCACCGATTCCATGTCCGAGGTGCCGATGTCGATCAGCGACTCCTCGTGCTCTCGGAGGCCCTCGTTCGTCAGCGCCGAGCGGTCCCGGACCAAGATCGCCGGATCAAAGCCCTCCTCTGTACGCACCTCCACGACGTCCGACAGGGTTGCCTGGGGATCTGCATCGATCAGCTGCACGTCCACGTCGGCCATCGCAAGCCATACGCCAAGATTAAACGTTAGCGTGCTTTTCCCTGAGCCCCCCTTGAGTGTCCCGATGACGGTGATCATGAGTGCAGATCTCCTACGACTAGACGTCAACGATTGGACGCATTGTTCAACCGATTCCTGACCTGTGACTAAGGATTCGAAGGGCCGCTACGGTAGTACCGATCATAGAAGCTGCCCGACGATACATCCGGCTCGTAGCCGAAGGCCTCGCCGCTTCGAGACCCGGAACCACGACCCTGGGCGCGTCGCGAGCGCGGAAGCTGCGTCACATCGGCCGAGTCGCGGTGGCGTTCAAGCTCTTTATCCGTCAACGGACGGAACCGATATCCGTTGGTACCGCTGGTGGCGGGCCCTCGATTCTTGAAACTAGGATCGTCTCTAAAGCGATAACGTGGCCGCTGAACCGGAGCTGCCCATTGATCCCGATGGGCATTATCGTAGCGGCCTTCCCAATCGCGGTCGCCCCGATAGCGGGGGGCGGCGTCGTGCGGACGCTCGTACCGGGGTTGTTCATTGACCCGAGCGTGATCGCCGGGCGGGACGTATTTGCGCCAGCCATAGCCCGGATCGGAATCAGAATAATCGGACTCCAGACCCTGACCTGGCGAACTCTCAGGCGTGGCCCAGCGCTTCTCGCCGCCGCGCCATCTGCCCCCGACCTGATCCGCATACCAATCGGAGGAGTACCAATCTGAACTCTGTCCGTTATCGTAGTTGGAGCCGCCATAGTCCTGGGCGTCGGAGCCCGAACCGCCATAGGTCCTGCCACCAGGGTCCGAGCGATATCCGGAGGTTCGATTATCGTCGCGCCGCGCGGCGCTGCCCTGCCGATAAGACCCCGGATCGGGGGACAACCCGTCGTAAGCAGACGATGGCGTAATCGGCAGGATCGCCAGCCAACTCCACGCGAGGATGATCTGAAAACTTTTCATGTCCTTCAATCGAAGCTGCTCTGATCGCCGTCTCCGGTCTTGAGCCTGATGCCGCGGCGCGGCGCCTTCTTCTGCACCTTGGCGGCGGTCGTCTTGCTCTCGCCGCCCGCCTTACTCGGCCGGGCCTTGGCCTTTTTCTTTGCCGTCTTTTTTCTTGCTGGGGTCGTCGCGGGCACCTGAGCGGACGAAGGCTTTGGCGCTGGCGACGACTTGCTGGAAGGCTGGGGCGTCGGCTTCTCGGCCGCTGCGTCGGGCACCTCGGCGGCAATAGCGTCTGTCGGAGCGGTCTTGAGCGCGTTCGGCACCGTCGCGTCAGCCCGTGGTGCAGCGGGATCTGAACCCGCTGCCCCTTGCGGCGAGGTCGGCGGATTCGAGCCAGTTGGATTCGAACTAGTCGGATTGGAACCCGGCGACTTCGAGCTGGGGGGATTGGAACTGGGCGGATTCGACCCGCGAGGGGGAGCCCCAACGGGACGCTTCTTCTTAAAGAAACCCTGTATCCAGTCAAACAGCAACAAGAACAGACCACGAATGCCGTACAGCACCAACACCAGGATGTTGCCAATCTTCGCCAGTACTGGGGAGCCGGCCGGTTTCGCCCCCGATCGCTGCGATTGCTCCTGAGTCTCGTCGACAAGCCCCTCAGCGCAGGGCACGACCGTACCGGATGGAGCGCTGGCGACAGCGACCTCGCACAGGTCCTTGCTCGCCGCGACGCAGCCGAGCGGAATCACGATCAGCGTCAACAGCGTCGACACCAAGACACCCGAGGACAGCGAGATGGCCATGCCCTGGAAGATCGGATCGGTGAAGATCACGCTCGAACCCGCGACCAACGCCAGCGCAGTGATGACAATGGGACGCGTGCGGGTCTTGCAAGCACGAATGACGGCTTCCGCGACGGGCACGCCCTTCTGGACTTCGTGGATCGAAAAATCCACCAGCAGAATGGAGTTGCGCACGATGATACCGGCGAGGGCGATCCAGCCGATCATCGACGTCGCCGTGAACTCGCCACCGAATCCCAACTGGAACGCGAGCCAGTGGGCCGGAATGATACCAAGCAACGTCAGCGGAATTGGCGCCATGATCACCAGCGGTATGCGGAAGTTACCAAACTCCCAGACCACCAGAATGTAGATCAGCACCAGCGCCACCATGAAGGCCGCGCCCATATCGCGAAAGGTTTCGTAGGTCACGGTCCACTCGCCGGCCCATTCGAACGCGGAGACCGTATCGCTGGGGGGCGGTCCAAGCCAATAGGCCTCGGGCTTGACGCCGTCCGGTGCGACATAGCCGAGTTCGTCGATGCGGTTCTGCACCTGCATCATCGCGTAGGTGGGCGCGGCAAGGGTACCACCGACATCCGCGACGACGTATTCGACCGCGCGCAGGTCTTTGCGGAAGATGATGTCCTCCTCGGGCACCCGGTCGAAGCGACCGAGTTCGCGCAGCGGCACCGTGAAGCCCGCATTGGAGCGGATGGGCAGATCGCCGAGACGATCGATCTCGGAGCGCTCCGCCAGTGGCACCTGGACGACGATGCGCACGGGTTCATGCCCAGACTGCATCTTGACGTCGCCAAGCGGCGCCCCGCCCAGCGCCATGGACAGATTCTGGTTGATGCTGTCGACTGAAATCCCACGCCGAACGGCCTTTTCAGTATCGACATCGAAGCGCCAGTAGTCGAAATTCTCGCGCATGTAGTTGTCGACGTCGCGCGCACTCTCCGCCTGTTTGAAGATGTCTGTGAGATCCAGGGCAAAGGCGCGCCTGATCTCGGCCGTCGGCCCATGCACCTCGGCCACCACCGATTGCAGCACCGGTGGCCCCGGCGGCATCTCGACCACGGCGGCGCGCGCGCCGCTTTCCTCGAGTAGCGGCTTGATCAGCTCCCGCGCCGCGGTGGCGATCTCGTGACTGGTGCGCTCGCGGTCGTGTTTGTTGGTGAGCTGCACTTGCAATTCACCCTGCCAGGGGTCCGAGCGCAGGTAGTAATGACGCACCATGCCATTGAAGTCGAAGGGGCGCGCGGTGCCGGCATAAAGCTGGAGCGCGGTCACTTCAGGCATGCTGCGAATCTGGTCAGCGAGGCGGTGAGTCAGATTGGCGGTGACCGGTAACGCCGTACCCTCAGGCATATCGACGACGATCGAAAACTCCGGCTTGTTGTCCAGCGGGAGCATCTTCACCGGCACCCACTTGAAATAGAAGAACGACAATGTAAACAGGAAGCTGCCCCACATCACCAGTTTGAAGATCAGGCGCGTGCGCTTGTTCTCGATCAGCGGCGTCAGAACCGCGACGTACAGCTTCTCGAGCCCTTCCGCCTCCTTATGCTCGCGCTTCTCGGCAACCTCCAGATAGCGCATCGACGGACGCAGCCACTTGGAGATGGCCAGATAGGGCGTAAAGACAAAGGCCGCGAACAGCGAGATCAGCATCGCCACCGAACCAAGCGCTGGGATCGGCTCCATGTACGGACCCATCATGCCGCTGACGAAGCCCATCGGCAGCAATGCGGCAATGACGGTGAATGTGGCCAAGATGGTGGGATTGCCGACCTCGCGGACCGCGTCGACCGCGGTATGGTCGTCGGTGCGACCCTCCTCCAGCCAGCGCCGATAGATGTTCTCGACCACAACGATGGCATCGTCCACCAGGATGCCGATGGAGAAGATCAGCGCGAACAGGCTGACCCGGTCGATGGTGTAATTGGTGACCCAGGCCATGAAAATGGTCATCAGCAGCACCACCGGGATGACGAGCATGACAACGATGGCCGGCTTCAGGGCACGGAACGCGATCAGCACCAACAGGAACACAAAAAAGGTGGCGATGAACAGCTTGAAGATCAGTTCCGAGACCTTCTCGTCGGCGGTCTCGCCATAATTGCGGGTGACGCTGACCTCGACGTTGTTCGGAATGCGGCCACCCTTCAGTTCCTCGACCTTCTCCATGATCGCGTCCGCGACCGTGACGCCGTTGGTCAACTCCTTCTTGGCGATGGCGATCGTGACCGCGGGCTCACCATTGGCATGCTCACCCTCCGGCGCGGCCGCTCCGGTGTAATAGGCCACCAACTGGGACGCATCCTCCGGCGCCTGGCTGACGCGAGCCACATCGTGGACGTAGACCGGTATCTCGTTGAAGGTGCCGACCACCAGGCGCGCGATCTCGTCCGCGCTCTTGAGGAACGAGCCGGTAGTGACCGAAAAATGCGAGCCGCTGGATTCCACTCCGCCGGCAGTGGTCTCGGCGTTAGCGGTCTTGATGGTGTTGGCGACGTCACCAAGGCTGATGCGGTAGCCGGACAGCCGCTCTGGGAAGGCGTCGACGGTGATCTGCTCACGTCGACCGCCGACAATGAAGGCGTTGCCGGTATCGGGCACCTCTTTGAGCACTTGCAGCATGTCTTGAGCCAGCAACCGAAGCTGGCCATCGTCTACATCCGGCTTGCCGTTGGCGTCCAGGTCTTTTGACCACAAGGTCAGGGTAACGATGGCGACGTCGTCGATGCCCTTGCTCTTGACCAGCGGAGGCAAAACCCCAGGCGGAACCTTGTCCAGGTTGGACGACAGCTTGTCGTTCACCTTCACCAGCGACGGGCCCATCTCCTCGCCCACTTCGAACTGGACCGTGACGATGCCCTGACCGCGTTGGGCCGCGGAGTAGACATGCTCGACGCCGGAAATCTCACTGATCATGCGCTCCAGCGGCTGCATCGCCAGGTTCGATACCTGGCCGGCGGAGGCGCCCGGATATTGCACCATGATGTCGATCATGGGGACCGAGATCTGCGGGTCTTCCTGTCGTGGCGTCGCGATCAGGCCGAGCAGGCCCATCATCAGCATGGCCACGTAGAAGAGCGGCGACAGCGGCGAGCGGATGAAGAAGCGGGCGGTTTTACCCGCAAGGCCGAGGCTCTCCTCATCATACTTGGGGCCGTCGTCTGGCGAGTGACGGAGACTGTCGTCCTGGCTCATTTGGTTTGCATCATTTCGGCTGTTGGTCCGCTCGGGCGGCAGTTGCTCGATACGCTGGGCAGCGCGGCAATCGCGGCTGCCCCTGCGCTGAAAGTGAGGTGTTTCGGCCTAGCGACCCTGGCCCGCGTCCTTCGCCCAACCGGTGGCCACCCCGGGGCCAGGATTCTCGAGAATGCGTTCCCCGGCCCGCAGGCCGCTCAGCACGGTCACGCCACCACTCGGGGTCGGCTCGCCGACCCGTATCAGGCGCAGCTGCGGATTGCCGGTGTCACCCAACACATAGACGCCCGGCAGACTGCCGTTGAAGCGGATCGCCGAGCGCGGGATCACAGGATTGACCCGAGCCGGCGCGTTGAAGTCCGGCACCAACACCTTGGCGTACATCCCCGGTTCCGAGACACCCTGCGGCAGATCGAACTTGACCTTGACCGTGTGCCGCTGCGGGTCGGCCATCGGGAAGATCTGTGCGACCCGCACAGGCACACCGCCGGCGTCGCCGGAGCCCGCTGCCGACCTCTGCGCCTGCACATCGAGCTCCGCGCGCAACATCATGCCCTCGCGCAGACCGGGGCGGAGTCGGGCGGGAATATCGACCTCCACTTGCAGGTACTCGACGTCGGCGAAGTTGAGCAGCGGCTGCCCCGGTTGCACCGTGTCCCCGACCTCGATGAATTTCTTGACCACGACGCCGTCGAACGGCGCAATTGCGCGCGCATCGCGTAGCTTCGAGTCGAGCCCTCGCAGTTCCGCCTGCAACCGCATCATGGCGTTGCGCGCCTCCTGAATCTGCGTGCTGGATGCGAACAGATCCGCCGACATCTCAGCGCCCTGATCGCGATCGCCGACGAAATCCTCCATCGGCCGGGTAAAGAACTGATCGAACAGATTGGGCATTCCCATGCCGCCCGGCGACGATCGCGCCCGCGGCGAATAAAGTTCGCGGGAATATTGCACACCGGCATTGCGCACTTGCGCATCGGCGGTCGCGATTTGTGCAAGCAACGCATGGCGCTTGGCCATGAGTTCACTGTCGTCGATGGCCACGAGCAGATCGCCGTCCTCGAAGGCATCGCCCTCGATACCCGCCAAATACTTGACCCGTCCTGGTAATTGCGCGGCCATGGTCACTTCTTTGTAGGGAATGACCGTTCCACCCACGGAAACCGTCGGCAGACCTTCCGCCTGTTTGACGACATAGACGTCGTCCGCGGCGGCGGCAAGACCCGGCGACAGCATCGAGCAGACGAGCAGCAAGGGCGCGGCGGTAAACGCGCGTTCAATTGATTTTCCCATGAGTTCGGGTACCTAAAAGCAGCGGAATGCAATTTGCGCCATGAGTGATTCGCGACGACGACAGGTCCCGCGAGGCGGAATCGGCAGGGTGTGGCGCCAGGTCGGGAGATCGGCGGCGTCCATTTGGTCGTCAATTGTCGTTGAGGCCGTGCACAGACCCAAGCGCTTGCCCTCGTTTTCGCGATCTAATAAATGTGCGTGAGTCAGCCCCGCAAGTATCGCGAAAACGCGCTGAAAGATCAAGCAACTGAGGCATTTAAGCCATCCAAATCAGTTTCTTAGTTCAGCCGAAACGGGCACTTTCAAGGCTCACCGCGAGACATCCGGAGGCATCGCGTCTCCATGCGCGTCAGTAGCTTAACAGCCGCCTGGAGCCTCGGCGCGCACCATGGTCCAAGTCCTGGGGACGCTCTGCCAGCATGCGGGGCCTCATGGGTGCTTGGGGCCAGGGTTACCGGTTGCAGGACTACCGCCCGACGCACAAAGCGTATAGTATCGCGGCGCGTGTTCAGCGTTTAAATTGAGCGCCCGCGCGCACATTGAGGCCCGAACGCCTGACACTACAAGCGCCCGCATGGATTCACCCCGGGCGCTCGACTATCGACCAGAGAGATTGCACGATGCCTTCAGCGGCCGGACCGGAAACCGTTCAGCAACGCCTTGGTGAACTCGAGGCGCATTTGGAACAGGAAAACCCCGTCCTGCTCAGTACAGTGCAGAGCTTCCGCGCCCTCGACGGTGTGGCCTACGAGATGGGCCTACTGCCAAATAACGAATCCTTTGCCAGCCGCATTCCCTGGTGGCCTCTGATATCCGTGCTCGGCACCTTCTCCGCCGGCAAGTCGACATTCATCAACGACTTCTTGGGTCAGTCCATACAGCGCACGGGCAACCAGGCGGTCGACGACCATTTCACGGTCATCGTCTACAGCCCAGAGACGCGCAGTCATGCGCTGCCAGGCGTCTCGCTTGACTCCGATCCACGCTTCCCGTTCTATCAGATGTCCCGTCGGATCGAGACCGTCGACGGCGGAGAGGGCAAGCGCATCGATGCCTATCTTCAGCTCAAGACCTGCCGCAGCGATCGCCTGCGCGGCAAGATCCTGATCGACTCGCCGGGGTTCGATGCCGACGCGCAGCGCACTGCCATCCTCAGCATCACCGATCACATGACCGATCTGTCCGACCTTGTGCTGGTGATGTTCGACGCGCGCCACCCGGAGCCGGGCGCCATGCGCGATACGCTGCAACATCTCGTCGTCGAGACCATGAAGCGGCAGGATTCGAGCAAGTTCCTGTTCATCTTGAACCAACTCGATACGTCGTCCAAAGAGGACAATCCGGAAGACATCGTCGCCGCTTGGTTACGGGCTCTGGGCGAGGTCGGCATGACCACCGGGCGCTTCTTCACCATCTTCAGCCGCTCATCCCCCACCATCGACGACCCGGTGCGGCGCGAACGCTTCGAGAAAAAGCGCGACGCGGACCTAAACGAGATCTATGAGCGCATGGATCAGGTGGAAGTCGAGCGGGCCTACCGCATCGTTGCGGCGTTGCGCAAGACCGCCACCGAGTTCAGCGACGAGACCATCCCGCTGCTGAGCGAAGCGGTCCGACGCTGGCGCAAACGAACCCTTTTCGTTGACGGCCTTATCATCGCTTCGTTGATCTTCATGTTCCTGTTCTGGAGCATCAACGCCGGTCATTGGGAAGGGTTGAATTATCAGCCTGGGTGGCTCCAATGGGTGGAGGATCACGGCATCAAGTACGGTCTGGAGGGTGCCGAGGCGATAGCCATCGTCCTACTGCTGATGGCCCATTTCATTGTCCGCAAGGCGGCCGCGGCCACCGTCATGCCCTGGCTGCGCAAGCAAGTGGCCGAAAAGCGGCCTCCGGGCAACGTGATTGAGGCGTTTCGAGACAACACGCGACGCTGGCGGACCGTGTTGACGGGCAAACCCGACAGCTGGAACAGCTGGTCGGAGGGGCGCGTGGCCAAGGTCTTGCACGATTGCGAATCCTATGTGCGCAGCCTGAATGAGCGCTTCACGAACCCGAAAGGCCTGCAAGACTAGATTGT
>JGI12210J13797_11339775_pt1 | contig 16639 bp, 18 predicted proteins | sample ElkSlonscriptome_3_FD_13797 | JGI IMG/M metagenome (IMG submission 13797)
CTGCTGGTCGACTTGCAGGACATCGGCACCCGCATCTACACCTATGTCACTACGCTGGCGTATGTGCTGGAGGCCTGCGCCAACCACGGCAAGGCGGTCTGGGTGCTTGACCGCCCCAACCCGACTGGGCGGCCCATCGAGGGCAGTTTCCTCGAACCCGGCTGGGAGAGTTTCGTCGGCACCGGGGCGCTGATCATGCGTCACGGCCTGACCTTGGGCGAGTTGGCCGGTTGGTTCATCAAGAAAAAGGGGCTCGAGCTCGAATTTCAACTGATCGAGATGGAGGGCTACGACCCGGACGCTGGGCCGGGCTACGGCTGGCCGAGGGACGAGATCCCGTGGGTCAACCCGAGCCCGAATGCATCAAGCCTGAACATGGCGCGCTGCTTTCCCGGCACGGTGCTACTGGAGGGGACGACGCTGTCCGAGGGCCGCGGCACAACGGTCCCGCTGGAGGTCATCGGCGCCCCGGAGATCGCAATCTATCGACTGCTGAAGCGCATGGAGTCGCTGCAGGCGGAGTGGATGCAAGGCGCCCTGGTGCGTTGCTGCGGCTTCGAGCCCACCTTTCACAAACATCAGGGTCGGCTCTGCCACGGCATACAGATCCATACCGACACGATTCACTACCAGCACCGCCGCTTCACGCCCTACCGGCTAATGGCGCTGTTCCTGAAGGCCTTGCGCCTGGAATACCCCGACTCTGTCATCTGGCGCGACTTCGCCTATGAATACGAGACCGAGCGTCTCGCCATCGACCTGTTGAACGGTGGCACTTTCCTGCGAGAGTGGGTCGACGACGACACCGCGGAGCCCGCCGATCTGGACGATCGGCTGACACCGGACGAGGCCCTGTGGCGCGAGCAGCGCCGGCCGTTTCTGCGTTACTGACGAGCAACGCAATGCCTCAGACCAACCCAAGCACGACGCAGCGTTGCGCAAACAGCTGGCACCCGCAAACCCGTTAGACCTCAGACACCACCTTGTCGTAAAAGGCGAGAAAGTCGTCCGGGGTCGACCCCTCCCGCCATTCGATGGCGGAACGCGGATGCTGATTGAGCTGGCCGGTGATGTTGTAGGGCACCATCGGTCCCCATTCGATCTCCTTACGCAACGGCGCGATGTGATGCTGGATCACGTCGATGATCGGACGCACATCGAACTTGGGGTTGCGCAGAAAGCCGAGCAGCAGTTCGGTATGGCAATTGCCGGCGCCGCGGCCGAAACCGTAGATGGTGGCATCAACGCGGTTGCAGCCGAGAATGATGGCCTCGATGGTATTGGCGAAGGCCAGCTGCAGGTTGTTGTGCGCGTGAATGCCGACCTCCTTACCGGTGCCGGCCATGGCCGTCGCGTACTTATTGTAGAGCCGGTCGATCTGCTCACGGTAGAGATAGCCGAAGCTGTCGACGATGACCATGGTGCTGGCGGGCGTGTCGGCGACCGCCTCGAGCACGGTATCGATCTCGTCCTCCGTGATGTTCGAGATCGCCATCAGGTTGGCGGTGGTCTCGTAGCCCAGCTCCGCGGCGTGGCGAATCATATCCACTGCCTCGGACACCTGGTGGGCGTAGAAGGCGACGCGGATCATGCTCAGAGGGCTATCGGCGGCCGGCACGATCTCCGCCTCCCAGTCACTCTTGCCGGCATCGGCCATGGCTGCAAGCTTAAGCCCAGTGGCATCGGCATCGTGATCGCCGACCACGCGTTGCAGGTCGGCCTCGTCGCAGTGGCGCCAGGGGCCGAACTTCTCGACCGGGAAGGTCTTCTTGGAGTTCTTGTAGCCGATTTCCATATAATCGACGCCGGCGGCGACACAGGCGTCGTAGACAGCGCGGACGAAGCCGTCGCTGAACTGGTGCGAATTGACCAGCCCGCCGTCACGAACGGTGCAATCGAGCACCTTGAGCTCCGGCCGGGAGGTGATCCATGGGGCCTTCTGGGGGGCCTTCTGGGGGGCCTTCTGGGCTTCGTCTGACATCGTTGTTCTCCGCGCTGATCGTTAACAGCGCATTCTGAGTGATTTGCCTGATCGGGGGCATTGTCGCCGGTCAGGTAACCGGCCCACGGCGTCAGGATCGGCCGGCCTTGTCTGAGCGATTCGCGATCTGGGCTTGCAGCAGATCACCGAAGGTGCCGAGCCCCGAGCCAGATCCGCTATCGTCTTGGGGTCGGGATTGCCGATCTTCCGCGGACAATGGGGCATTGTCGGGGTTCAACGTCAGACCGATGCGCCGACGCTCCGACTCCACCACAAGCACCGTTGCCTGCACGCGCTGGCCGCTGCTAACGACCTCGTCAGGGTGGTTAATGCGACGGTCGGCGCCGAGTTCGCTGATGTGTACCATGCCCTCGATACCCGGCTCGAGTTCGACAAAGACACCAAAGGACTGCGTGCGCGTGATCTTACCTTCGACCTGGGTGCCGGGGCGATAGCGGTCGGCGGCGTCGGACCAGGGATTCTTGGCGAGCGCGCGAATGGACAGGGAAATCTTTTCCGGACGCTTCGGGTTATCGGTCTGCTCGACACGCAGCACGGACACCTCGACTTCCTGTCCCAATTGCAACACCTCTTGCGGATGGCCGACGCGACCGAGGGCCAACTCGCTGATGTGCACCATGCCCTCGACACCGCCCAGATCGATGAAGGCGCCGAAGTCCTTCATGCCGGTCACGGTGCCGGTCATGACCGCGCCTTCCTTGAGCTGTTCGCGGGTCTCGGTGGCGCGGGCGGCCTGCTCTTGTTCGAGCAATGCGCGCCGGGAGACGACCATGTTGAGGCGCCGACCGCCCTCGAACTTGGTGATGCGGAAGGCGCAGCGCTCGCCCACCAGCGTGCTCAGGTCTTCGATAAAGCGCAGATCGGCCTGCGACGCCGGGCAGAACGCGCGATGGCCCCCGATCTGGACCTCCAGCCCGCCTTTGGTGGTACCGGTAATGTGGCCCTCCACCGGCAGACCCTGCTGGTAGGCAGCCTCCAGTTCCTCGCCGCCATGCAGTTGCTTGCCATGGCGGTTACCCAGGGCCACCGCGCCGGTCTCGGCATCGATGCTGGCGACCACGGCGCTGAGTTCGTCGCCCGCCTGGACGGATACCGTGCCGTCTTCGCCGCGCAGGTTCTCGATGTCCATGCTCGCCTCGGCCTTGCCACCAAGGTCGACGAAGACCTGCTCGGCACCAACCGAAATGATGGTTCCCTTTACCTGGTCGCCGACCTTGGGCAAGGTTGCCGAAATGGCCTGCTCGGTCTTCTCGAGCTCCCGCAACAGGGCCTCGAAGTCGTTATCGTCTGTCATGCTGTGTTGGCCTGTCCGCGGGCCGGTCCGGTCTTGAAGCTGATGCACATGGCGAGGTGCCAGTGCTCGTGAGATCAGTGCTCGTGAGATCAGTGCTCGTGAGAATGGTCGTTGCCGTGACCTTTCCCCTGGCGCTTTCCCAGGATCTCAAGCTCGCAGCGATAGTCGACAAAGTCGCGCATGTGGGCGCCCAGGCGGGCGGCCAGGTCGGCATCATCGACATCTCGCTGGCTATTGTTGTTGGCGATGGCGAGGTCCGGGGCAACCATCTCAACCGCCACGTAGGCGAGCAGCCCCTCGGCGATGAGCCGCGTCGCCTGTGCCCGCCAATCGGGCTGTTCCTGCTCCAGCGCCAGACGCAACGGCTCCTCGAGTGTACCGGCCTGCTCCGCGACCCAGGCGTCGACGACGCGCCGAATCCTGTCGGGAGAAACGGGGTCCGGAGCGGAGGAGAGAGAGATGCTCATCGGAGGCGTGAGAAGAAGAATTGGGCGTATGGCTGGGCCGAAACGGGGAGAATCGGCCAAAATGGGCGCACATTGCTGCTGAAGTCGCGATTCTAACCCCGACGAGGGGGTTCGGCCAGCGAGAAACGCGCCGACAGGTCGGCTAACCTCTAAGTTGTCTTGACGCCCGACCTCCGTGTCGGGCTGTGGCGGTCACATCAGGCACTGACGGCGAACGCCAATCCTGCGTCATCTGGTACAAAAAATCTCCGGCAATCACCTAAGGTTCGAAGCGGGCGAACTCCGACGGGTCGAGTTGGTCGTCGGCGTCCCGGTCCAGGCGCTTCCACTGCGATTTCAGCGCAGGATCAGCCTGGCTCTCGGACGTGGAGATGTGCCCATCCCTGTCAACGTCGAAGTAGCCGAAACGCGGACCTGCTTCCTCGGTCACTTGCCCCTGGTAGGGCGAAACAGGCATGCCCTCGACCGTCATCCCGCGGGCGGTGGGGGGCCGCTCGGTCGCGCCTCCCGGGACCTTCTGTAAGGCTTCGGTCTGGTGCTCGGTCGCCGGTACCGAACCAGTCTCCATCTCGGCGGTACTCGCAAGGCAAGGTAAGAGCAGGGCCGCGCCTGCGGCAAATGGCAGTAGTCTCTCAATCATGACCGACCTCCGGTTTTGAGGAATCTCACCGTCCGTAACGGTTCTCGACCAAGATCAACCAACTTCCGTGCCACCTCGTGGCCAACTGCCGTGCTACTCCTGCGCGTCGCCGCTAGGGCTAGGCGCAAGCCAAGGTCGAGCCCAGTGCGTGGCGCCCCCCGCGAGCGGGTTCCGCTCCGTGGCGCTGCGGACCGGACGCTTGGCCCGCGTTCGCACGGAGGACGGCCGATCTGACCGCGTGGGGTATTTAAACCATGGACGGTTCATATGAATCACTCAGTTAGGCGAGCAACAAGACCAACGCGGCGATCGCGGCGGTCATCACCACCAGCACGATGGCTGTGCGCCAGATGCGCAGCGCGGCCTCGGCGGCAGCCAGGCCGCGCTGTACGGCCCCGGTTGAAGCGGCCGATGAGACGTGGGATTGCATTTGGGTCCGCCAATGGCCGAGTCGTGGAATCACGCCGTGCCGGATGCGCTGAGCCGTCACGCCAAGCAGCGCCACGATCGCTTTGCCCAAGCCCCCCAATGGAAGCGGGGGCAGCCGTCGGGCGAGCGGCTCGAACAGCGCGCCGACGACGCCACCAAGCAGGAATGCCGTGCCTTCCAGCCATGGCACATCCATGCCCCGGGAATGCCCAGCGGCCATCAGTACCGCGACTAGGACGAGCAGCACCGCGGCCGGCACGGCAGCGACCTCGGGCGACTGGGCCGGCGGCAGGGTCAGACGCAACGTGCGCACAAGCAGCAGACCGGCGGCTGCACAGACCAACGCCAGCAGCAAAACGGCGGGTGGGGAGGGGTGACTGTCGGCTGCGAATGGCGCCAGCGCGGTGAGCAGTGCATCGACCAGCAGCAGCGCGCCGACAGCGGCCGTCGCCGCGCGCAGCCAGCGCCAGCGGCAGCGGCTCGGTGCCGTCAGGGCCATCGGCGTGACGATCAGCAGTAGCGCGCTAAGCGCCAAACCCGACTGGGCGATCGCGGTGGACAGCGCAGTGGAAGTCGGATCGGCGACGGCGCGACCGCTCATCAATGCACCGAGGTGCGCCAGCCAGAGGCCGCTCATGGCCATGACGCTGTAGCCTGCCAGCGCGTCGAGACGGCGTTGCAGCAACCCAATGGCGAGCGCAAAGCCCGCCATCGCCAGTGCCAGCCATTGCAATGGCAGGGCTGCCTCGGGCCAGTCGATCGCCCCCGGAGCCAACAGCCTTAGCCAGGGCAACAGGCCGGCCGTGAGCACGAAGGCGATCACTGCCAGGCGCTGTTCAGGACGGGCGCTGCTGATCGTCGGCGCCAGCCAGTAGTGCACTCCGAGCAGGCCCGCCTTGGCGCCGAAGCCGAGTAATAACAAGATCAGCAGCAGCCCATTGTCTGTCGCGGAGGAAATCGTTTGCGGCAGGCTAGCGAATTCGAGGCCGTCTCCAGCGGACACCAGCAATAACAAGGACTCGAACAGAAGCAAGTCACTCAGCACCAGCAGCTTGACCAGCACCTGAGCGCCACCGCGTCCGCCGAGCAGCCCAAAGAGTGAATAGCCGCTGACGGTGGAGGCGAGTAGGAACAGCGACAGATCCCCTGCCAGGGCCATGGCGAAGGTCCCGCTCATCGCCAACAGAGACAACAGTGCCGTCCCCGTTCTGTGCAAGCCGGCGCGACCGAGCACACCGGCGGTCAGCCAGAGCACCGCAACCGCGAACAACAGCGGCCGTCCGGTCGCGTCGAGCTCCAAGTGACTGCCGAGCAGCACCGCCGGCAATGCCAGCCGCGTATCGGGTGCGCTCACGGCGATCAGAAGCGCCGGCGCCGCCGCCCAGGCGGCGACGCTTGCGACGACCGTGCGCAGCCGCGGGATCGCGAGCAGGGACGCGACGAGCAGCGGGATAGCGAGCGCGATCAACGGTAGCCACGCGAACAGTGCCACCGCGTCCCAGACCTGCCGCGTCGGTTCGCTCAAGGCTGGTAGAACTCCCGGTCGGCGATCAACAGCGCCCACTCCAGCGGCGTGAAGGGCAAGGCCGCAAACAGGCCGATCATCAGCGCCAGGGCGGCCGTTACCAGCGGCGGGAGCAGCAACAGCCAGGCCGTCTCCTTGCCGCCGAAGTCACGCTCTTCCGGCCAGGCCTCGGGCGGCTCGCGGAACCAGGCCGCGTGCAGAATGGGCAGGAAGTAGGCTGCATTCAGCAGGCTGCTGCCGGCGAGCAGATAGATCGGCCAGTGCAGACCGGCCTCCATGGCGCCAAGACTCAGGTACCACTTGCTGACAAAGCCAGCCACCGGCGGCAGCCCGATCATGCCGAACACGCCGATGGTGAAGGCAAGCATGGTCCAGGGCATGCGCCGGCCGACACCATTCATCTCACTGACCTTGTGCACGCCCAAGGTCTCGGCGAGATTGCCGGCGCAGAAAAACAGCGTGATCTTCATGACGCCCTGATGGACCAGATGCACCAGGCCGCCGACGGTCGCCAGCGGCCCGACGATCGCCACGCCGAGCACGATGTAGGAGACCTGGCTGACGGTCGAGAAGGCGAGCCGGCGCTTGAGGTTGTCCTGAAATAGGGCGCGCACTGATCCATAGAGGATGGTGATGGCGGCGACCGTCGCCAGCGGGCCGGTAACGCCGAGCTCTGCCGCGACCTCGACGCCGAACACGTCGTAGACCACTAGGATGATGCCGAAGGCGCCGGCCTTGACCACGGCGACGGCGTGCAGCAGCGCGCTGACCGGGGCTGGCGCGACCATGGCCTGAGGCAGCCAGCTGTGCAGCGGCACCAGTGCCGCCTTGACGCCGACGCCGATGATCAGCAGTACAAAGATGGCGATCAGCGACCAGCGGTACGTCGGTACTAGATCGGCGACGAATCCGCGTGCGGTAAAGTCGAGCGTGCCGGTCAGGGTGTAGAGCCAGACCGTACCGGCCAGCAACAGGGCTCCCGCGATGACGGTATGGGCCAGATAGATCTGCCCCGCGCGGCGCGCCGCTTCGGTACCGCGATGCACCACCAACGGATAGGTGGTCAGTGTCAGCAGCTCGAAGAAGAGGAGGAACGTTAGCAGGTTACCCGCCATTGCGACGCCAACCGTCGCGGTGACACAGAGGCTGAAGAAGCCGAAGAAGCGACTGCGGTTCGGCGAGTCTTCCAGGTAGCCGATCGCGTACAGTGTCGTGACCAGCCAAAGACCGGCGGACAGGGCCAGGAACAACAGCGACAACGGCCGCACCCGCAGCGCCAGATCCAGCCCCGGCAGCAGGGCAACGCTGACCGCGTATTGCTGCTGATGGTAGACCCCCCAAAGCATGACGCCGACCAGCGCCAGTTTGATGGTGGCCCCGGTCAGGTTGAGCAGGGTGCGCGTCCAATAGCGCCGCTCATCCAAGAAGAAGATCATAAGCCCAGGCACCAACGAGCTGGTCAGCACCAGCAGCGGCAGCCAGGCGTTCGGCGGCAGGGCTGACTCGACGCCGCTGATCATGGGCCTGTACGGCTCGCTATCGCCAGCGAGGCAAAGGGCGCGCCGATATCCAACAGCGGCCAGATCAGTGGTCCGGCAAGACCGAGCAGAATGGCGCCAAACGCGAGCAGCAGGGCACTCCATTCCATCGACGCCGGTACGCTGTCGCCGGCCTGGGCCGACTTGGTGGGTGTGAAGGCATAGCCGACCACCTTGAAGACATAGGCCGCAGCCAGGACGCCGCCGATGAGAATGACAACGACCAGGCCCCAGCGGCCTTGCAGGAAGGCGGCCTCGAGCAGCAGCCATTTGCCGATGAATCCGCCGCTCGGCGGCAGTCCCATGATACTGACACCGGCCAGCATGAAGGCGGTGACGGTCAGCGGCAGCCGACGCACGACGCCGTCGAGATCGGAAATCCGGTCATGACGGGCGAAACGCAGCAGACAGCCGGCGGACAGGAACATCGCGGCCTTCGCCAGCGCGTGCGCCAGCGCCAGGTAGATGGCGCCGCGCCATGCCTGCTCTGCGCCACTTGCGGCCAGCGGAAAGGCAAGGAACAAATAGCCGATCTGTGCCACCGTGGAATAGGCGATCAGCAGCTTCAGCCGCTGTTGGCGCAGCGCTTCAAGCGAGCCCCAGATAATCGCGGTCGCCCCGAGCAGGCCAAGCAATTCAGCCAGCAGCGGGCCGAGCCCGCCGAACAGTTCGAGCCACAACCGCAGCATCAGATAGAACGAACCCTTGATGACCAGCGCCGAGAGCAAGGCGCTGACCGGCGCTGGCGCACTGGCGTGTGCTGGTGGCAGCCAGAAATGAAACGGAAACAGCGCCGTCTTCAGCAACAGACCGGCGAGCATCACCGCCCACGCGGCCGTTGCAACCGGCCCAGCGCCGATGCGCGCGGCCAGCAGGTCAAGATCAACGGTGCCATAACCGTGGTAGAGCAGCGCGACGCCGAGCAGGTAGGCAGCCGATCCAAGCAGGCTCACGAACAGATAGCGCATGGCCGCGTTCAGCGCCGCGGCACTTCTACCGAGCGCGGTCAGGCCCACCGCCGACAGCCCAAGCAACTCGAGCATCACATAGAGATTAAAGACGTCGGCGGACAGGAATAGCCCATTCAAGGCAGTCCAAAGCAGAAGCCACAATGGCCAGAAGTAGTCGCCCTGCTCGGGATGTTGGTCGAAATAACGCGACGCGTAGCTGCTGACACCAAGACCGACAACCGCGGTCATCAGCAGCATGACCGCGCTCAGTCCATCCGCCGCGAGGTCGATACCAAGCGGTGCCCCCCAGCCGCCGACGTTTACGCGCAAGCTGCCGTCAATGAGCAGGCGCTCGATCAATCCGACGCTGGCAGCGGCGTTTCCGACCGCCGCGAGGAGTCCGATCAAATTCGCGCGGCGCGGCGCGAGAAAACAGGCGAGCGCGGCGAGCAGTGGCGTGAAGACGAGCGCGGCCGCCCAGGCAGCACCGCTGATCGGGAACGGCATCAGGCCTCGTCGCTATCGTCGAGGCGCGTGCGGCCGGTCGCCTGGCGCAGCGCGAGCATCAGCGCCAGTGCGAACGCCGTGGCGGCAACCGCAATGACGATGCCGGTCAGGACCATGGCTTGCGGAACAGGGTCCGATTCCGCTGCCGCGCCGCCCCTTGCGAGTCCGGCCAGCACGAGAAAAATGCCGCTGCTGGTGACGTTGAAGGCCAGCACCTTGCGCAGAAGGTGACCCCGAATGATCAAGGCATACAGACCAAGGCCGATCAGACCGACGCCGACCAGGGCGAACAGCAGGCTGGAGGTCATGGCCGGCCTCCGATGAACAGCGCTGCCAGGATGACGCCGATCGATAGGGTCGCGGTCAGCTCGATGGCCAGGATCAAGGGCTTTGCCCAGCCGCTCGGATAAGCCAGAAGCGGTTCGCCCAGCATCACCGGCGCGAGACCGATGCATGCGAATACCGCGACGCCAGCCAGCAATGCCAGCCGCAAGGGCCAACCGGTCGCGCCCGGCGGCACCCGCATGCCGCTTAGGCGCAACAGCACGCCCGCCGCGCCCAAGACCGAGCCGGCTTGAAAGGCGCCGCCCGGGGCATGCGCGCCGACCCAAACCAGATAGGCCGCCACCAAGATCATCAGCGGCGCCAGGAGCCGGCAGAGTTCGACCAGCGCGGGCTCCGGATCGCTGTCGGTGAAACGCGGCGCGCTGGCCAGCGACCAGACGGCGATCAGCGCCAGCAGCAGCACGGCCAGCTCGAGCAGCGTGTCGTAACCGCGGAAGTTGAGCAGGACGGCGGTGACCGGGTGCTCGACCCCGCTGTCGACCAAGCGCTCACTGACCTTTTGAGCCAGGCCTGGTGTCGGTTCGGGTAAGGAGAACAGCGTGAAGGCGAGGCCGCCCAGTAGCCCGAGCAGTAGCAGGGCGAGCATGCCGCGAACCGCGACCGAGGCCTGCGCAACCTTCGCGTCGTCGAGCCTGTGGTGCCCTGGGGCCGTCTCTGCTGGTGTCCGCACCGAGGAGGACGGCGCTTGGCCCACTCGAAGTAACGCAGAGGTCGAGCAACACGGCGCCTTACTCTCGTCGGCCTGAGGCATTGCCTCGCTCGCAGTCGGCGCTGGCTCGGTGTCCGTGACGACTGGCTTCTGCAGACTAGCCAATGCCCCGAGCAGCAACGCGCCAGTGACACCTGCCCCCAGCGCAGCCTCGGCGAGCGCGATGTCGGCGGCCTCCAGCCGGACCCAGGCCAAGGACAGCACCAACCCGAAGGCGATGAACAGCACCACGGCGCGAAACAGGTCCGGACTGCTCAGCGCGCGCCACGCGAGCCACAACAGCATCAGCGCGAGCACGCCGTCGACGGCGAGCGGCAGCAGCGCTACCCACGCCATGGCAAGAGCCCGTTGTCCTGCGCCCAGCTTGCGATCAACTGGCTGGCCGACGCAGAGGCGGCGAGCAGAAGCAGCCAGATGAACAACAGCTTGCCGGCCGTTGCAACGGACTCCGCTTGCAACATCAAGCCGAGCACGATCAGCCCGAGGCCGAGGTTGTCCGCCTTGGTCAGTGCATGGAGGCGCGTATAGACGTCCGGAAACCGGACGAGACCCAAGGTACCGGCAAGAAAAAAGCCCGCACCGACCAGCATCAGGGCCAGGGATAGGTTATCGATCATCGTCTTCTCCAGGCGGATCGGCGACCCGTAAACGTCGGGTAAAGGCGGTCACGGTGATGGCCGCCAACAGCGCGAACACCAATGCGACATCACGCAGCGCCGGCAGCGCCGATGCCTCGGCAAGCAGCAGCAGAACGGCCGTTGCGGTGGTGCCGAACAGCTGTGCCGCCAACATGCGGTCTGCTCGGGTCGGGCCGCGACGAACGCGCCAGAGTCCGGCGGCGAGGGTCAGCAGCAGGAATAGGACCAATCCGAAGTAGAAGCTTTGCATCATGTCAGTGGTCATTCGGCACTCCGTGTTGCTGGCGAGCGTCTTGGGCGTTGGCTTCGCTTCGTTTTTGGAACTCCGCGCCGACCACCACCCTTTGGTTGGAGGGCGCCGCTAACTGGAGACCGAATACCGCGCCGACATGGCGTTCCAGCGTCTGCAGCTCGCGCCAAAACTGGCCGCCACGATCCAACACATGGACCCTGAGGCGGCCCTCGCAGATGACTGCAAGCGTGCCCGGCATCAGACTGACCAGCCCGGCCATCAGGACCGTTGCCGGCCCAGAGGGCAGACTTAACGGATAATCGACCAAGTCGGGCGTTAACGGCAGCGGTCGTTTGAACGCGCGTATCGCGACATCGATTCCCCCGCTCAGTGAGTGATACAGAAAGAATGGGATCAACCGACCCAACGCGGGCAGCGCAATGCGCCCGCGACCGTTCCTGCCGTGGGGCTTGTACTTGAATGCGCTGCTCAGCAGTGCCGCGGTCAGAATGAAGGGAATGCCAAACGCCAAGGCATCGCCGCGGCCTTCGGTCAGTATCCACCACAACAGCGTGAAGATGGCCAGTCGCCATAGCAAGCCGCCGACCAGGGCACCTGTTGCAGCCGCCATTAACGATTCCTCCGTGCCAGACAGGTCGGTCGCGCAAACGCCGTTGGTGCCCGCATCCACTCGGGTGCCGCGTGATTGGCTATTGTTCGGATCTGGGATCTCCGCCAAACCGGAGTAAGCTGATGATGCGGTTAACCCTATGCTAACACTCACAACCTCAGCGCTAACACCCACAACCTTCCGCCTGAGGCATTGCCTCGATGCAGGTGACGGCCCGACACCTCCGTTATTCTAGCCAGCGTGGGTGCCGAGGAACAACGCCAGAAAATCGAAAAACACCTCGGCTGGACGATATCCAGGTCGCGCCTCGATTCCCACCAAGGAGAACCAGCGATGAAGCGCTTCAAGAACATCCTCTATGTCCTCGGATGGGCCGCACGGGCGTGCCCGGCCTGTTCATTGGCAACACGGCGGAGTCGGTGCTCCACCAGGTGGACTGCTCCGTGCTTGCGCTGAAGCCGCCCGGGTTCGTCAGCCCAGTGACCTGTTAGCGCGGGTTGCCCACTGCGCCCGCCCGCCGTGCTGTAGCAGCGCCTTTTCCAGCTCGACGCTAAGCAGCACCGAGGCGGAGACCAGCACGATGCGCAGCCAGATACTGGTCGGTCGGCCCGGCGAAAAGCCGCTACGATCGCCCCAAGCCCTTGACAAGAGGAGACTTCCATGTCCGTAACCGTAGATACCGTCGTCTCCATGGCCAAGCAGTTGCCGCCGGAAGACCAAGCCGCTTTGCTGTCCTCGCTCTTCGAGCTCGTTGCCCCCAAGCCGACCGAATGGGAAGCCGTTTGGGACCGGGAATGCGCTGACCGCCTGTCTGCCTATCGGCGCGGAGCACTCGATGCCGTCGATTCGACCCAGGCGATGCAGGAGCTCAGGCGCAAGCACGGCCTCGAATGAGGTTTCGCGAGCTGACGGTTGCGCTCGCAGAGCTGGGCGAGGCGATTGCCTACGCTCATTAGAGCCGGGAGCCGCACTATTGGAAGGAGCGCCTTAAGACGCCTTCCAACGCATGGGCAGGCCGAGATTACGCCGCTCTCATCCTGAGCTTGACGCGGAGATCGGCAAGCTGCTCAATGCCCACGAGGTTGCTGCTGCAAATTGCGGCAACAGCTTACTAAATAGGCTGAATTATCGTTGTTCGGGAATGCCGGTCCTGGGTAGTCTTGCCATGCCGAGAGGATGTCATATTTAATGTGTTTGGTGAACTGTCACCGTAATGTCAGTGACTTAAGTCAAGTTGACTTGGGTAACGACTGGGGCAGCGGCTAGACTCCAGCCAGCGACCATCTTCTCCGTCCCCAGGCTCCGGCGTGGGAACGCCTGGCGGGCGCTCTGCGCCCCGGATCGCCCGCATTCGCCCCAGGTCGCAGGCCACCTCCCTCTGCCGCCATCCAGGCGATTGCCCTTACAATCGTGCGGTGGCCGCTCAGGCCATCGGCTCCAGCAACCACCGGATCGAGACGTCACCGCCCATGTCCCGGACAACCGTCGCTCTGTTTCTTTTGGCCGCGCTGGCGCCGGCCGTCAGCCATGCCCTGTCGCCCGAGGCGAGCGAAGGCCAGGCCTTCTTCCCGGCCTGCCACGTTTGTCATAACCCGACGCTGGATCCCCCCTTGGGGCCGCCGATGTGGGGCGTGCAGCGGCGCTATCGCAACGCAAGCCTCGACCGAGAGGACTTCGTCGAGCGGATCATCGCCTTCGTCAAGGCGCCGTCACTGGAACAGGCGTTGATCACGCCGGCGGTGGAGCGGATGGGCCTGATGCCGGCCCTGCCGCTGCCGGACGACATGCTGCGCAAGATCGCCACCTACATCTGGGAGGCCGACTTCGCCCCGCCCTGCGAGCACTGGCGCAACGCCGCACGCTGGGCCGAGTCCACCGGCGACGGGGCGCACGCCGCACACGATGCGCAGATGCTCCAGCGCTTCTGCTCGGAGCGGCCCTGACGCTACTTGACCTTCATCCCCGGCTCGGCGCCATCGTCCGGGCCTAGGATGAACAGGTCCTTGCCGCCCGGACCGGCGGCCAGCACCATGCCCTCCGACAGGCCGAAGCGCATCTTGCGCGGGGCCTTGCTCGCGCCAGCGGCTGAACCGAGGAGGAAGCTGGGCTCCTGCGCGATGCTGCACCCATGCACGATATCGGCAAGATCGGCATCCCTGACAGCATTCTGTTGAATGCCCGGACGGCTCGATGAGGCCGAATGGGCGATCATGCGCCGGCACAGCGAGATTGGCGCCAAGATCATTGGCGAGAGCGGCGGACAGTCTCCACTCTACGAGATGGCTGCGAGTATCGCCCTGACGCATCATGAACGCTGGGATGGCTCTGGCTATCCGAGCGGTCTCGCGGGTGATGCCATTCCGCTGTGCGGCCGTGTCGTGGCAATCGCTGACGTCTTCGACGCGCTGATCTCAGTGCGACCCTACAAGGCCGCATGGTCGGTTCAGATCGCGATCGAGCATGTCCGACAGCAGGCCGGCAAGCATTTCGATCCGGTGCTAGCCGCCCGATTTTTGGAATTTCTCCCCGCGATCACGCAGATCATGTCGGATTGGCAGGAGCGCTAGAGCCTGTCGATGGCGGTCCGAACCGGCGCACTGGCTCCGAATAGACGTCAACAGGATCAGGATCGCCGTCCCATCTGCTGTGCGTCCTGAGTCAACGCGCTGGAACAGTACCATCGACGCGCGGATAATGCGGAAATCACGCACCATCCGGATCAAGAGTACCCACCGATGCCCACCGTCACCTCAGCCGAGTTTCAGCGCGACTTCGGACGCTACCAAGACCTCGCCCTTACCGAGCCGGTGACCGTCATCCGCAACGGTCGCGAACGTCTGGTCGTAATATCGGCCGAGGAATATCGGCGCCTAAAACAGCGCGACCGCGAGGTGCTGGGTCTGGATGATTTCACCGAGGCGGACCTGCAAGCGATCCGCGCCGCCGAGCCACCGCCAGAAGCCGCCGCCTTCGACGAAGAGACGAGAAGCTGAGCCGGTGGCACTTCCGGAGCCGGTCCCAGGCTTGGTCGTTCGCTACGCCTATCTCTGGCGGGAAGAGTATCTCCGCGGGAAAGAGGAAGGACGCAAGGACAGGCCATGTGCAGTGATCGTGGTCACGACTGGCGAGGCCGGAGACAGAGTCGTCACGGTGCTTCCCATCACCCACACGCCACCCCCGAAACCGGCCTTGGCTGTCGAGATACCCACACCGACCAAGCGCCGCTTGGGTCTGGACGATGACCGATCCTGGGTCCTGCTCAATGAGGCAAATCGGTTCGCCTGGCCCGGACCGGACTTGCGCCCGACAAAGCCTGGAAAACCCACCGAGGTCACATACGGCCTCTTGCCGCGCGCACTTTTCAAGGAAGTCACCGCCAAACTCGCCGCTGCCATTGAAGCACGCTTGGTCCGAGTTGTGCCACGCAGCGAATGACCGGCACGGTTTGCTTCGACGAAAAACAACTTCAGTATACTGTCACCTTAATTGCAACCTTCAGGCTGGCGGTCGCATCCGAGCTTCTTGTCGTGCGATTTCAGTCATCGACGTTCATGTTAATTGAACCGGCCCCCCAGAGGGCACTGCGTCAGGTAGAAATCTCAGCCTCCGTTACGCCCGCTCGCGCGCCGCGCCGTACCAGCGCCGCACCAGCGCCTTCTCCAACTCGACGATGAACAGCACCGAGGCGGAGACCAACACGATGCGCAGCCAGATCCCGGCGTCGATGGCGGCCGTACCGAACAGGGCCTGCATGGGCGGCAGGTAGGTGAAGGCGAGCTGGAAAAGGAGCAGCACGGCAACCGCGTAGAGCACGTAGCGATTGCCGAACAGGCCCTCGCGGTTCAGCACCGGCGCCGTGATGTAGCGGGAGTTGAACAGGTAGAAGATCTCGAACATCACCAGCGTATTTACGGCGACGGTACGGGCCTGCTCGATGGACGCGCCCTGGTGCTGCTCCAAGAGGAACAGGCCAAAGGTCCCCGTTGTGAGGATCAGCGAAACGTAGGCGATGCGCCACAGGAACAGAGGGGTGAGAACCGGCTGGTGGGCATTGCGCGGCGGTCGCGCCATGACGCCGGGTTCTGGCGGCTCGAAGGCCAGCGCCAACGCAAGCGTCACGGCCGTGATCATGTTGACCCAAAGGATCTGCACCGGCATTAGCGGAAACTCGCGAAAGCCGAACAGGATCGCACCCAACACCACCAGCGCCTCGCCGCCATTGGTGGGCAGGATGAACAGGATCGCCTTCTTCAGGTTGTCGTAGACAGCGCGCCCTTCCTCGACGGCGTTGGCGATGGAGGCGAAGTTGTCGTCCGCCAGCACCATCTCGGCCGCCTCCTTGGCCGCCTCGGTGCCGTTGATGCCCATGGCCACGCCAACATCGGCGCGTTTCAGCGCCGGCGCATCATTGACGCCGTCGCCGGTCATCGCCACGGTTGCGCCGGAGCGCTGCAGCAACTGCACCAGGCGCAGCTTGTGCTCCGGCGTGACGCGGGCGTAAACGTCCACCTCGCTCACTCGCCGGGACAGCTCGGCATCGTCCAGCGCATCCAGCTCAGCGCCGGTCAGCGCCTGGTCTGGATTCTGCAGACCCACCTGGCGCGCAATGGCGCAAGCCGTGGCGGCATGGTCGCCAGTGATCATCTTCACGCGGATGCCCGCTGCGCGACAGGTCTCCACGGCGGCGATGGCCTCCCCTCGGGGCGGGTCCATCAGGCCAAACAGCGCCAGC
>JGI12210J13797_10066358_pt1 | contig 16628 bp, 16 predicted proteins | sample ElkSlonscriptome_3_FD_13797 | JGI IMG/M metagenome (IMG submission 13797)
CGACAATTCCTCTACGCGATGCGCCCCCAGCCGTAGAGGAACTTGGAACAAGTTTCTGAGTGCGATACCTACCGGCACCGGTAAGAGGAATCCAACCAAGAACACCGGACCCGAGTTCATACAGTTACTCCCCGCAAACGCTGCATCTCAGCCAAGCATTCGTGTCGGCCATGTGAGCGCGGATGGGGGCGGGTGATTGGGATCAGCACGGCATGATCTCAACGATGCCTTGACCGGATTCGGCGGGGTTCCAACCTGTCAATCGAACCATTCATCCTCCGGGTCATGACCCGGCATGGGAATGACGATGGTCTTCAAGTTACCGACCGCGCGATGGCGGCAGCCAGGTTTAATAAAAATGGAGGTGTGCGGTTTGACCGGGATTCGCTCGCCATCAAGTTCCATGTAACCTTCGCCTTCGAGGAAATAATAGATTTCGGTTAGCTTTTTATGATAATGCGTTTCGGAATCTTCTTTGATGTCGACGACATGCAGGGTGGCGGTCTGGTTATCATCGCGCACAAAAGCGCGCCGACTCAGACCGCAAGGGCACGGTTGAGGTTCGATGGCTTCCAGGTCGGCGATCCAATAGCGGGGTTCGGTGGGATTCATGAGGTTGGTGGGTTGAGAATGTCTCGGAAATACCGGACTTCGTGTGTGAGGTTTTGAATGAGCGTGTCCGGATCGTGCTGATGGTAAAAAGGCATGAAGACAGCGAACAGGGAGGGCGATGATGGCAGAGCATTCACGATCGCTTGCCAATCGAGCAAGCCCGCCTGGAGTGGTGCCCAGGGAAATTGCCAAGTGCCGTCCGCCGTCCGCACGGGTTGTAGATCTTTCACGCCAATGGCGCCGAGTTGTTTCCCGAGATTGCCGATGCTCACTCCGATATCTTCGCGTCCTTCATGAAATTGGTTGCCCGGATCAACCATATACTGAAGCCATTCAGCGTCGACCGGTTGTTTGGCAAGGGACTGCGCCAGGAGAATCGCGGTAGAAGCATTCAGCAGCTTGCGATGATGAAGTTGATAGAGAATCCGAATACCGGCATCGCGAGCCAAATTGCTGAGGACCGCCAACGTCTCGCCGGCCGACTGATAAGCGAGCAACCCGGGCTGTTTGGGTAACGGAAAATAACCGATGCGGACGGCCTCAATACCGGCATCCGCAAGGACACGTAACGGTTCGGGGTTCTGTCGCAACTCTTCGGGCTCATAGGCAGCCGTCGCCAGACGAATCGGGATGCCAGCCTGATTCATGGCTTGCACAAACTCCGGCGCGGCCGTGGTCAAGTTCTCAGGCGTTACCCAAAACCCGTTGCGCACGACTAGATTCACCGTATCGAAACCGCATTGCCGCACCGTCACCGCCAATTCTTCGAGGCGGAGATGTTTCAGGAACTTCGGGAAGAGCGAGAGGGTCAGTGGCATTTAGGCAAGTTGTGCTAACATTGATTCCGTGACGAGACCGGGAATCGGTTTTTGTTGTTGATACGCCTCAATCGCCGCTACCGCTTGTTCGCCAATCCTGACACTCGGCCCACCCGCCCGGTGAGGGGTCACCACAAGGTTCGGCAGATCACGATGCGGATAATCGGGCGGCAACGGTTCCGGGGTTGTGACATCGAGAAATGCCAGCAAACGACCCTGACACAGTTCGGTTTCCAAGGCGGGTTGATCAACGCAGACGCCACGGGAGGTATTCACGAAGACAGCGTCGTCTGCCATTGCTTGGAATTGTTCGCGCCCCACCATTTTGCGAGTGGCGGGCAAATCTGGGGTGTGGAGAGTCACGACGTGGCACTTGCGGCAGAGTTCCGTCAGATCATCTACTTGGGTAACACCCAAATCGGTTGCTTCTAATCCGCTGAGGTAAGGGTCGTAGACCAGGATTTCTTTGCATAAACCTTGAAGCAGATGGATGACGCGGCGCCCGACTTGCGATGCGCCCACCACCCCGACTGTCGCTTCGAAGAGGCGCCTGCGAGGAGCGTTTTCCGGGATGGACACTTGCTCATGGTTCCAATGCGCCCAGGCGTATTGGGGCAGGCGGTAGAGGCCGGTAATCATGAGGCCGATGGTGTATTCCGCGACCGAATGCGCAATGGCGGATGCACATGAGACGATCCGAAGATCGCGATGAGCCAGATGCGGACCGAAATGCCCTTTTACCGTCCCAGCTGCATGCACCCAAAGCCGGAGATCCGGGCAGTGATCGAGTAATGCCGCCGTCGGTTTGGCCGTCCCCCAACTACCAACAGCAACGGTGCAGCTTTGCAGAAGCTCCTCGGCGGATTGCGCCGATTCGATCCACCGAACATCACCGAGAGCCTGAAGGCGTTCAAGTGTTTCAGAATCGAAAAGCTGCCTCTTTCGTTCAGAAGCTATCAGGAGACCAATTCTGGTATTGTGATCCGGCATGAGTTAACATCCTATCAATTCCGAAGTAACCGCCAATGGCGAAACAATGAAAAAAGATAGCAAAACAGTGGATTCCAGTGCCATGGCTTGGCAGACAGATCTCCGGTTTTGGCAGCGGTCGTTTCGGCCAGCAGCGGGTCGCAACACGGGTTTGCACGCCCATCCGTTCTGGCAAGTTGAACTGATTCGTTCGGGACCGATCGACCTCATCATCGAGTCAGAGACTGCGGTGCTGACAGCAGGCGATCTCGTCGTCTTGCCGCCCGAGATTCGTCATGCCTTTGGGTATTCCGGGCCGGAAAACGAGTGGTTGACCTTGAAGTTTTACCTTTCTCCGAGCTCGCTTCGCTCGGAGGGGAAGGTCTTCCGGGCTCAAAAGGATTCCGTCATCGAAGGCTTGGTCCGGGCGTTTAACGCCCTTCCGCTGTCCGGTTCGCACGAACAGCCGATCACCACCACAACCCGCAAGACCGCCGAACAGCTTTTAGTTCCGTTATTGCAATGGACACTCTTCCGGCAGCCTGAGGCAGTCGCTTCGCACCCAGCTCTCGTCGGTGCGGTGGAACGTCGGGTTCGACAGGCCGCCGGACAGGAATTGCGAGTCCGGCAATTGGCGGCGGACCTCGGGTTGTCCGCGAACCACCTGTCGACGCAGTTCCGTCAAATGACCGGTCAACCACTGAAAACCTTTATCGACGAACAACGGGCGGAGGAAGCCAAGCGGCAGTTGCTTTACAGCGAGAATCGCATCAGCGAGGTGGCAGCTCAGCTCGGCTTTCCTGATGTCTACAGCTTTTCCCGATTCATGCGGCGCCATTTCGCTGAAAGTCCGCGCGCGATGCGCCAGCGGCTTTGGGAACAACGGCCGGTGTAACCACGGAAGGGGCTCTAGGAAAAATCACGCCACCCGGAGCTTGAGCATGCGGCCGGTCGTCCGGGCGAACCATTCATTTGGTTCCTTGCCCGCTATCTTTTGCTCGCAGACAGGCGTATTCGGGATGGTTATCGAGAAAGCGGGCCACGTAGGAACAGACAGGATCGACCGTCAAGCCATGCTCCTCCGCATGCTCCAACACGACAGCTACCATGCCACCGGCAATCTTGCGGCCGCGGAGAGCGGGTGGGACGAAGGTGCTGGTGATCCGTAGGACAGTTTCTTCCCGTTCGTAACCGACGTAAGCTTCCTCCCCGTCGATTTTCAGAACGAATCGCGAATCAGCAGCACGATGCTCTAATTTCGGTAGGTTCGACTCGGGTTGCCACCCCGGAATGGCGGCTGCCATTTCCGCCTCGAACCTTGCTTCGAGTCCAGTGGCCTGGGGCGAAGGATCTTTCATCCCGCAATCTCCGCAAATCACGAGTGGAATGCAAGCCTGCTGGGAATGATGGTGCGTCGCCGGTTTGCGCAACAAGCGCCGCGGTTGTTCGGGTCCAAGCAGGAAAAACTCACGCTTCCAACAAACCGCGGCGCATGGCTTCCACGGGGGCTTCGCGGTTGAACCAAATCTCGAAGGCGAACGCGCCCTGATAAAGCAGCATGCTCAAGCCGTTCGCCGCGCGCGCCCCAACTTCTTCCGCTGCCTGCATGAGTTTCGTCCGCCCACCAGCCGCGTAGACCGTGTCATACACCATGAGATGCGGCATCAGAATTTCCCTTGGCAATGCCGGTGGATCCATTCGTTTCATCCCGATTGCCGAGGCGTTGATGATCAAATCGATGCGGGCGAGTTGCTGCTGTATCGCGTCGGGATCGAATGGCACCACTTCCAGCCGTTTCACGGGGCCAGGCACTCGATGATCTTCCATCCGAGACTTCAACAACGGCAGCAAGGCCTCGGCTTTTTCCAAGGTCCGGTTTGTCATCACTAGGCGTTGACAATGTTCCATCGAACATTGCACCGCGATGCCGCGCCCAGCACCTCCGCCAGCGCCGACAATCAAGACTCGCAGATCCCGCACATCCATGCCGAATTCATACCGGACGGCCTGGACCAGCCCGGGTCCGTCCGTGTTGTATCCGAGCATTTGCCCGCCTTCGAATAGGACGGTATTGACCGCGCCGAGCTCTTTTGCGTGGCTGTCGATTTCATCGAGCAGGGTCAAGGCTTCCTGCTTATGAGGAATGGTGAGGTTGACTCCAATGAAGTCATGTTTCTGGCAAAGTCCGAGAGCTTCCTCCAATTCGGCTGGCTTGATGGCCAACCGCACATAATGCGAATCGATCTGACAGGTTTCCAGCGCGGGTTCATGCAATTGCGGCGATTTCGAATGCGCCACCGGATCACCAAACACGGCCAAGCGCGCAGGTTTATCCAAATCGCGCGTCGCTTCAGGCCAACGGCGTAGGTCGTCAATCGTGTATACTGCCTGGGGCGAAGCGCTCATAAGGTCGAGTCAGCATTATTCGTTGCCTGCAACCAATTCCGCCAGCTCTTTTCGAGCGCGTTCGAATCGTTGCAAGACACGCTCCTGACCCAGGACCTCCAGCATATGGTAGAGGCTCGGACCAACACTGCGTCCACTCACCGCCACTCGCGCCGGATGCACGAGGTCGCCGGTTTTGCAGCCGACAGCTTCGGCGACCTGTTTCAAACTCAGCTCCAAGGCCTCCGTTTCCCAAGCCGCTTGATTGGCAAAGGCTTCCTGCAACGCGGCTAATCGGTCGAGAGCCCCTTCCTTCTTCATCACTTTGGCGATGGCTTTCTCGTCGTAAGGGAAGGTTTCCGTGAAGAAATAGCCGAGCCAATCGGGTAGATCAGTGAGATGTTTGATCTTCTCCTTCGCCAACGGCAGGACTTGCATCAGGTAATCGTCGTCTCCCCACTCGATGCCCGCTTTTTCCAATTCTGGGATGGCCAGTTCGCGGAAACGTTCCAGCGACATCTGAATCAGGTATTGGCCGTTCAACCAAAAACATTTATCGAGATCGAACGCAGCGTTCCGGCGGTTGATTTTGTCGAGATCAAATAACGCGATCACCTCCTCAATATCGAGTTTCTCGCGATTATCCTTCGGCGACCAACCGAGGAGGCAAAGGTAATTACGCACCGCTTCCGGCACGTAACCTTGCTGGACGTATTCCCGAATGCTGGAGCCGGCATCCCGTTTGCTCATCTTCGAGCCGTCCCGGTTCAGGATCAGCGGGATGTGCGCAAATTTCGGCGGGGTGATCCCAAGCGCATTGTAAATCTCGATATGCTTGGCCGTGTTGGTCAAATGATCTTCGCCCCGAATCACATGACTGATCTTCATTTCGGAATCATCGATCACATTGACAAAATGAAAAATGAACGAGCCGTTTTTTCGGCGCAACGTCATATCAGGCTCCATCGACCGGTCAACGACGATATTGCCGCAGACTTCGTCTTCGATGGTGACAGGCTGGCGCGGGGACCGGAAACGCCAGGTCCCTTCGTCTTCGTAGAGATGACCGCCGGCTTTCAGCGTTTCGAAATGATCTTCGTAACGATCGCGCCGTTCACTCTGGCGGTATGGACCGTAATCGCCACCGATATCGGGACCTTCATCCCAGAGCAAACCGAGCCAGCGAAGGCCGTCAAAGATGACTTGATTCGCCTCGTCGGTATTGCGCGCTTCATCGGTGTCTTCGATGCGAAGCACGAAAGCACCATTGTGTTTCCGGGCGTAAAGCCAATTAAACAAAGCCGTCCGTGCACCTCCGACATGCAGAAAGCCGGTGGGCGACGGGGCGAATCGAACGCGAACAGGGTCACTCATAAGGATGCACAGTTAAGAACGGACCTGGCTCGCTTGCAAGGGGCGATCGCGCTTTGTCCGAGAGGTCACCGTGAAAGTGGGTGCGCGCTAGAGGCTGGAAAGCGGTAGAGGACGCCGCACGCCAGATCTCGGCATTTGCACGATCCGCCCTTGCCCGGACCCATGAAATCTCTCTAAAGTATTTGCCCCGCAGTTTGCACCGACATGAAAGCCCTATTTCTCACAAACGAATTTCCTCCAAACACCTACGGCGGCGCCGGGGTGCACGTCGATTATCTCAGCCACGAACTCGCTAAAAAACAGATCGCGGTTGATGTCCGCTGTTTCGGCGATCAGACCGAACAATCCGATCACTTGGCGGTGCGCGGATTTGGATTGCACGAGGGGTTCGAATGTCCCAAACCGCTCAAATCGACGCTCGGAGCCGTGGAACGGTGCACCGAATTCAATAAAGCTGGCATCGACGCCGACGTGGTCCATTGCCACACCTGGTATGCCCATTGGGGCGGGATTCTCGCCAAACTCAACTACGGCATCCCGCTCGTGATCACGGTTCATTCCCTCGAACCGTTACGACCCTGGAAACGGGAACAACTCGGCAACGGCTATGATTTCACCGTTTGGCTCGAGAAAACCGCCATGGAAATGGCCGACGCCGTCGTGGCCGTCTCGGAAGGCACCAAAGCCGATATCCTACGTTTATTCGATATCCCGGAAGAACGGGTTCCCATCATTTACAACGGCATTGATCCCGAAGAATACCAACCGGTCGAAGCCACCGATGCCCTCCAAAAACATGGAGTAAATCCGGATCTACCTTACGTGCTGTTTGTCGGACGGATCGCCCGGCAGAAAGGTATCGTGCATCTAACCAACGCCATCCGCTATCTCGATCCCGGTTTTCAAGTCGTGCTTTGCGCTGGGGCGCCCGATACCCCCGAGATTGCAGCTGAGATGAAAGAAGCGGTGGGACAAGCGCGCGCCGAGCGGGATGGGGTTATTTGGATCGAAGAAAAATTGGGGAAATCAGCAATTTACCAATTCTACACGCATGCCGCGGTATTCTGTTGTCCGTCGATTTACGAACCGTTCGGCATTATTAATTTGGAAGCCATGGCGTGCGAGACGGCCGTGGTGGCGAGTGCCGTTGGCGGGATTCCCGAGGTGGTGGTCGATGGGGAGACTGGATTGTTGGTCCCACTGGAACAGCAGCAGGTTAGTCCGTTCGAGCCAGTCGATCCCGATCGGTATGCCAGAGATTTGGCGGCCAGCATCAATGAGCTAATGGCTAATCCGGCCCGACGCGAGGCGATGGGGAAAGCGGGACGCAAGCGGGCACTAGAAAAATTCAGCTGGTCAGCTATCGCTGATCAAACCATCGAGTTGTATGACAATCTGATCCAGCAGAACAAGGGGGAGTGAAACCGCCGGTTATTCTCCAAGGCATCATAAATCGTGAAAGTGCGTCGGCGTAAAAGGAACATGGCGTTGCCACCGATACCGGGGCTGGCTAGAATCCCAATAAGTGACGCCAGGCAGAATAACTCCGCTTTCTAAGCGTCTCGACGACGACGCGCGAGAATCAAAAGGCTACCGATGAGTAATAAGCCAGCGGTGCCAGGTTCGGGCACAACATTGAGGGCCACCTCCCCAAGGACCGATGTATCGATGCTCCCGCTAAATCCCCCGGGAAGACTCGAAATGGAAAGTCCGTTGTCCGTGAAACCACCGCTATAGGTAAAGAGCAGATAACGCCCTGCGCCGAACCCTCCGAGATCAACCACCTCCAGATCGCCATCCAGCGTCAGGGCCCCACCGACTGTCACGAGATCGTCTGTCGTGCTGCCAGCAAAATCGAGTTCAAAGCGGGAGAGAGTCGAAGCGCTCAAAGTAAGATCACCGGAGAAGGCAAGAGTGCCCGGACTGTTGCCAGGCGATAAGGTGCCGCCCTCGAAAGTGGTTTCGCCTCCCACCGTTCCGGTTCCCCCGAGAACGCCCCCAGTCACCGTGGTCTCGCTGAACTGATGCGTTGTTCCATTGATCAAAAGCGTGCCGTTCGTCAGCAAGGTGTTGCCCACATAGGTATTGGTCCCTGACAATGTCCATGTGCCGCTGCCGTGCTTTTCGACCCCGCCTAAGCCGATTGCGATGTCGGTGCTAATTTCGCCTTCCCCATCGCCCGTCAACACGAGATTGGCCCCATGGCTCCCCACCGAAATGCCGCCGTCGTAGGTGACCTTGCCGCCGGGCGACCCGTCCAGTTGCTGGTCGTCCGCCTCCAGCGTCGAACGCCCCTGAAGGGTAATGCTCTTGTTTACCGTATGCGTGGCTCCCTGGAACTTGAGCGTCGCGTTCCCGAGCGTAACAGGCGCTCCATCGGTGCCAAGGGCGCTTTTTGTGCCCCCTCCATTGGCGCCGCCAGAAAAGGTCAAGGTTCCGTCGAACACCGCCAGATCAGTGAAAGAATTTTCGACGTTTGTGAGAATCAATTCTCCTGGCCCACTCTTGATCAGGTCGTTCCCGGAAGTGAAATTATAGATGCGCGCATCGATTCGCAGCGGAGCGGCAGTATTATATTGGTGAATGGTTAGATTCGCATTCAATCCGTTGCTGGCCAGTTTTTCACTCCCATCGATGGTGATTTGGTTCGCTCCTACATTGGCGGTGACCAAAATGCCGGCGTCCGAGCCGTTCCCGTCGTCATCGTTTCCGTAAAGATTTAGATCACTAGACAGCGTCAGAGTTGCTGCGCCGGTGCTATTGAATCGGAGACCGCCGCGAGCCACACTCCCACCGCTGATCGTTTGCGTCCCGCTCACGTCGACATAAGCGTTGTCGGCCACCGAAGCGAAGTCGTTCGACAAATAGCCCGAGAAACCCTGAATGGCAAAGTTGCTGTTCGCATCGGGTGTGGTAGAAATCTCAGCGAAAGTTTCACCCCGGTAAGTGAACCGGCCTCCCATCAAGCCAGTATTTACCTGATTAAATCCGCCGATGGTTGAGGTAATCGTCGAGTTCGCATCAGGATTGAAGTCGAGCGTGGTAAAACCATTGATGACGAGGTCGTCGAAACGAAACTCGGCGCTCTGTCCCGTGCCAGCATTGAGCGTGATTCTCGCTGCGCCATCCTGACTGTTCTGACTTAATCGAAGATCGCCAACCTGCTGGAGTGTGTCGGCGGAAGCGTTCCCCTCCATTACAAACTTAGCGTCTAGATCGAAATTGGCGCCCGCTGCAGCCTTACTATTATTGTTGGCTCGGTAATCATAAATCACCGTTCCGTTGCTGATTTGCGTAGGCCCGGGATAGCTCGACTCACCTCGGAAGGTTAATAACCCCGATCCAACCCATTCGAAGGCCTGCCCCCCCGACGCATCGGTGATATTTCCAGTGAAATCGATATCCCCCTGTCCCCCGAACGTTGGCCCGCCGGAACCGCTGCCGACCGATGTGATGTTCCCATCGAGTGTGGATGTCGTCCCATAATTCTGATTCACGATGTTGCCCAGCCCCTGGACGCCGCTCCCATTGCTGAAGGAGAGGTCTCGTCCTAAAAAATCGTTGCCGTAGAGATCGAGAGTTCCATTGGCTCCCACACCAGTTTCCGTGCTAGTTGCATCGGCCATGACACCCCCTTCCAACCGCACATAGCCGCTAGTGACATCGAGGCCAGAGGCATTGAAATCGCCTTTCACCACCAAAATTCCATCTTCCGAACTATCATTGCCCGCCAAATTAAATGTTTTTCCTGGAGCATTTTCGATCATGTCTCCGCGGATGATAAGTTTGACCGGATCATTATCGATGGAAGAGCCGACAACGATGTCAGCACCATTGGTCGTTTCAAATCCAACGTTGGCATCGAAATCGTAAATAGTCGGGCTGATTCCATCCGAACTGAGAAACTGCCATCCTCCGAATCCAGACCTGAAATAGTCAATATCCGGGGAGGCCGGAAGAGCGGCAAGCGTCTCGGGAGATTGAAAAACCAGTGTGGACTGATTGTTCCGAAACCCGCCTGTGGTGGTCACCTGATCGTTGAATCTGACCGTCCCATTGTTGTTGACCGGCCACGCGAAGCCAAGCCCGCTGGTTTCCGAGACTGTCTGATTAAAGACAAGCGTAATCTGGCTGCCGATCGACCATGAACTCGTTCCGGCAATCGTAAATGGGACATCGATCGTGTAAGTGGAAGGGGCGTTCGCGTTATTCGGCGTCGTGACTCGATTCGCGCTGAAAGCCTCCCCGACAATGGTGAGGCCATCCGATGGTGGTTCATCTCCACCGCTGACTCCCCAACTAAGAACGCCCAACTCCAGATTGCTGATATTCTGGTTGGCCGGTGCCGTTCCTTGATCGGTGAGAAAGATATTGTCACCATTGACCGGCACCCCGTTATCCCAGTTAGCCACATTATTCCAGTCGCCGCTGGCGGCGCCGGTCCAGACCGTATCTTTTGCGAGGAGAAGGGACTGTGCCAGGCTCATGCATACAACCAAGCCTGCCACCCGAAGGGATGCAGAAGGTTTCATAGGAGGAACCAGCCGAGGGGTTAACGCATGAACGACTGATGTTTAGCTCATAATTCAATGAATGAATCGAGTCAATTGCTTTTTTTCAGCTACTGGAATCCAGGGAGCTGATGGAAAATGCAATTTCGGAGATTGACGGATGGGTTCGTGTGGCATACACACGAACCATGCCCATACCGCTCCCTCATGCCCGGCCTTATTCGGCGTTGCTGACCGATCTCTACCAGCTGACCATGGCGTTCAGCTATTGGAAATCCGGGGTGCAATCGAAGGAAGCCGTTTTCCATCTCTTCTTTCGGAACCAACCTTTCGGTAGTGGCTTCAGCATCGCGGCAGGTTTGGGCGATGCAATCGAGTATCTGCGGACGCTGACTTTTTCGGATGATGAACTTGCCTATCTCGGGACGTTGCCTGGTAACGACGGCAAACCGCTCTTCGACCCCGAGTTTCTCAACTATCTGCGAACGATGAAGTGGACCCTCGACGTGGACGCGATTCGCGAGGGCACCGTGGTCTTCCCACACGAACCGCTCCTTCGCGTGCAGGGTCCTTTGATCCAATGTCAGCTCGTCGAGACCGCTCTGCTGAATCTGCTCAACTTTCAGACCTTAATCGCGACCAAGGCGGCGCGCGTCTGCCACGCAACTCAAGGGGAGCCGGTTCTGGAATTTGGTCTGCGCCGTGCCCAGGGTGTGGAAGGGGCGCTCTCGGCGAGTCGTGCCGCTTTCATCGGAGGCTGTGCCGCCACTTCGAATGTGTTAGCCGGTTACCGCTTCGGCATTCCGGTTCGCGGCACGCATGCGCATAGCTGGGTGATGTCCTTCGACACCGAAAAAGAAGCTTTTCTCGCCTATGCGAATGCGATGCCGAACAACTCGATCTTTCTCGTGGATACCTACGACACCTTGAAGGGAGTGGAGTGCGCTATCGAAATGGGACGCTGGCTGCGTGATCGTGGCCACAAGCTGAACGGGATCCGTCTCGACTCGGGCGATCTGGCATGGCTCAGCATCGCGGCTCGAAGGATGCTGGACGAGGCGGGGTTCCCTGATGCGGTGATTGTCGCGAGCAACGATCTCGACGAAATTACCATCGCGAGCCTCAAGGACCAAGGCGCCGCGATTAACGTCTGGGGAGTCGGCACAAAACTCGTGACCGCCTTCGACCAGCCGGCACTCGGAGGCGTTTACAAATTGTCGGCGATCCGAGAGCCCGGCGGCGAATGGCAACATCGGGTCAAGCTCTCGGAGCAGGCGATCAAGGTCTCGACGCCCGGATTGCAACAGGTGCGGCGCTTTCGGCTCGAAGGGCAATTCCTCGGAGACATGATCCACAATCTTGACCGCGCCGATGAGCAGGAACGGGTCATCGTGGATCGCGCGGACCCGACTCGCCGCAAACGGATTCCTGACGCAGCAGAATTCGAAGATTTGCTCGTCCCAGTTTTTCAGGGGGGTACATTTGTTGGGAAAGCACCCACGCTTCCCGAGATTCGCGAGTATGCGCAGACAGAGCTCGCGAGTCTGTACGAGGGTCACAAACGATTTGTGAATCCGCACGAATACCCGGTCGGCCTAGCCCCTTCGCTTCACGAACTGCGCACCCGCCTGATTCTGGAAGCGCGCGGCACTGACGGCTAGGTTCGTGAGGACGAGAGCAAACAACACACTTGACTTCGTGTGTCTTTCACACTTACACTGCCCGCAATGAACGCACTCATCCTTGTCGATCTTCAAAACGACTTTCTCCCCGGCGGCGCGTTGGCTGTCCCGGAAGGGGATCGCATTCTTCCGCTCGTGAATCGGCTCCAGCCGCATTTCGATCGGGTCGTTGCCACCCAGGACTGGCATCCAGCTGATCATGGTAGTTTTGCGGCAAACCATCCGGGCCGCGCCCCTGGAGAGTTTGTCGATTTGAATGGTCTGCAGCAGATTCTCTGGCCAGCCCACTGTGTGCAGGGAACCATTGGTGCGGACTTCGCCCCGGGCTTAGACCAGCAACTTTGGAGTGGAGTGTTCCAAAAGGGGACAAATCCCACGATCGATAGTTACAGCGGTTTCCATGATAACGGACATCGTCAGGCGACGCATCTCGACGATGACCTTCGAGGGAGTCAGGTGACCGATGTTTATGTCGCTGGATTAGCCACCGACTACTGCGTGAAATACACCGTGCTCGATGCGCTGATGCTAGGGTTTGAGACCCATCTTCTTGAAGATGCCTGCCGCGGCGTCGAACTCGAAGCTGGCGATGTGAGGCGTGCAGTCGAGGCAATGGAAACGGCAGGGGCAAAAATCATCGCCACTAAAGACATCCTGACAGATGAGGGGGCATTTTAGATGTATGCGAGTCAGATCGCGCGGGATTGGAACGTAAAAGCATCAGGATCCGGCTATGTGACTCGCTTCCATGTGATCGCTTCTCATCTCGATCGTTACCCCGTAGAAACGGTTGGTGGTTCGCTTCATCGCGAGCTGTGGATTCCTGCGGAGGACTTGCCCGAACTGAACCGTAATATCGTCGGACATATCGAGGTGATTGCAGAATTTCACTAGCTATATTCTTTATGTCATACACCTACGAATATCCACGCGCCGCACTCACCGTGGACTGCGTCGTTTTTGGCTTCAGCGAAGCCGCTCTGAGCGTCTTGCTCATCCGGCGCGGGATTGCGCCCTACAAAGGCAAGTGGGCGCTCCCGGGCGGATTCGTTCGCGTCGACGAAACCATCGACGAAGCCGCTCGACGGGAACTTTCTGAGGAGACGGGAATTGGTGAGGTGTTCCTTGAGCAGCTTTACACATTTGGTGCGGTGAAGCGGGATCCCCGCGAGCGGGTCGTCAGCGTCGCCTACTACGCGCTCGTGAAATTGTCGGAACATCCTGCGACCGGAGCCAGCGATGCTAGCGATGCGAGATGGTTTCAGGTCTCAGCGCTCCCGACTCTCGCATTTGATCACGCGAAAATTTTGGAAACGGCCATCCAGCGGCTCCGGGGCAAAGTGCGCTACGAACCGATCGGGTTCAAGTTGTTGCCTGAACGATTCACGCTTTCCCAACTCCAGCACCTCTACGAGACAGTGCTCCAGACGGACCTGGATAAGCGTAATTTCCGCAAAAAGATCCTGTCGATGGACCTCCTTATTCCGCTTGAGGAAAAAGTCCGAATGGGCGCGCATCGGCCGGCACAACTGTTCCAGTTCGATCCCCGAAAATACGCCGCTCTGAAGCAACGCGGATTCCATTTCGAATTATGAAAACCACTTCGCAGAAAACAACGCCCTGCGCTTCTAATGGGCAGGCGGCCACCTGCACCGCACTCGAAGGCGTTTTGATCGGGACTGCAGTCGGCGATTCATTAGGGCTGCCGATGGAGGGCCTCTCCTCCCGCCGACAACGAAAGTTATTTCCACCGCCACTGCGACACCGGCTCCTAGGTCGTCACGGTATGGTGAGCGACGATACCGAGCACACCTTCATGCTCGCCCAATCGCTGCTTGACGCTCCGGGGAGCCCCGAGGCCTTTCAACGCTGCCTCGCCCGCCGCCTGAGATGGTGGTTGTTCGCTCTGCCCGCAGGTGTGGGCTTGGCCACTTTGCGTGCGATCATCAAGCTCTGGCTTGGGTTTTCGCCGAACCGCAGTGGCGTCTTCTCCGCCGGAAACGGACCTGCCATGCGCAGCGCACTGCTGGGGGTCTTTTTTGCTGATGCCCCGGAGTCTCGTCGTCAGTTTGTGCGAGCCAGCACTGAGTTGACCCACACAGATCCCCGGGCGGAAACCGCCGCCCTCGCAGTTGCCGAGACAGCAAAGTGGATGGCCGGGCAGAGCGAGGATACGGAGCAGATTCTCGAAATTTTGAGGCACCTCGCCAGCGACGGGGAATGGTCTGCCCTCCATTCTAAGTTGCGCCACGCGCTTTTGGGCAACCAATCGGTCGGCGTCTTCGCAGAACAGATCGGAGCAGACCATGGAGTTTCGGGATACGCCTATCAAACGGTTCCGGTCGCGATTTACGCAGCGCTTCTTCATCGCAACGATTTTGCGACGGCTCTCACCGAAGTCATTGCCTGCGGCGGCGACACCGATACGGTTGCGGCGATCACCGGGGCATTGGTCGGCGCACGGGTGGGGGCGAACCGCATCCCACAGGCTTGGCGCGACGGCATCACCGAGTATCCCCTGACTCTGAAGTCCCTTCGCCAGGTTGCGAGGAGACTGGCGGAGCCATCCGAGCCCCAAACGAGACTTGGCTCCGTGAAGTATTTCTGGCCCGCAATTCCCCTCCGGAACGTGGTATTTCTCGGGATCGTCCTCGCTCACGGCTTCCGACGGTTACTCCCACCTTACTAACAAACAATCAATGCGATGAACGAGAAACAGAAAACCAAAGTGAGCAAGTTTCTTAGCCTGATTCTTCGACACGATCCCGGGCAGATCGGAATCACTCTCGACTCGGCCGGCTGGATCGAAGTCGAAGCGCTGCTCCAAGCATGCAGACGGCACGGCAGAACTTTGGAAAAAGAGGACTTAGAGGAAATCGTTCGGACTAACGACAAGAAGCGGTTCGCCTTCAGCGCAGACGGTCGGAGCATTCGCGCGAGCCAGGGGCATTCAGTGGAGGTATCGCTTGGATATGCACCGCAGGTGCCCCCACCTCTATTATTTCATGGAACGGCCACTCGATTCGTGGACTCGATCCAAGCGGAGGGACTGCAAAAGGGGGACCGTCACCATGTACACCTGTCAGCCAGTCGCGAAACGGCAAAAATGGTAGGACTCCGCCATGGGCGGCCTGCAGTGCTGACAGTGAGAGCCGCTGCAATGATCGAGGGAGGTCATTGCTTCTTCCTATCAGAAAATGGCGTTTGGCTCACAGAACATGTGCCTGTGGAATACATTGAAGTTCCTTCATGAACCCTGCTCCACGAACGGACTCAATCAATAGCCCAAAATTGGTTATTCCCCTTCACGTTTCAACACAGGGCGTTCCCAATTGCTTGCTATCCACCCTCGGAACCGCCACAATGCCTAAATGAAACGATTTCTCATCACGATCCTGGCCGTAGGCTTTTGCGGAACTCTCAACGCGCAAGTGGTTAAGACCTCAGAACATCCATTTTTTAAAGCAATGCTCGGAAATTGTGTCGAGAAAGGAAAGCTGCTTCTCCCGGGTGCTTCTGAACCGATGCCGATGGAAATCACGATGAATCTTAAACCCGCCTTGGACGGGGTTTGGGTGCAGGAAGATGGAGAGGCTGTCTCGCCGAAGTTCAGTTTCAAGTTTCGCTGGATGTTTCGGGTCGTGAAGCAGCAGGACGGAGAAATCGTAATCGCTCGTTTCATCACGAGCCAGGGTCAGGTTCAGGATTATATGGGATCCTTTTCCGACGAGAAGACCTTGGTGCTGCAACGCAAAACCAAGGAAGGCAATTACCAAACAACGGTTGCGCAGATTGCGGCAGACAAATGGACGATTACGACGCTCTTCCAACCGACCGGATCCGACAAACCCATTACGATCTACCAGTCGGAAAAGACGAAGGCCGGGGCGTAAAGGGCGCAATGCTTGGACCAAAGACGAGCGCAAGGTGGATCACGATTGTGGTAAGTTCGGTCGGAATACTGGCTCTTGGTTAGTCGGGACTTATTTAACTAAGCTAAACCGAACTCCCAACTCGTTCTCTAGAACCGTGATCGCCTTTCGATCCTCCGGCTCAATCAGGCAGAGCGATGTTCCCTCCTTACCGGCACGCGCGGTTCGCCCAGCCCGATGGGTGTAGTATTGATACTGATCCGGAAGCTGGTGATGAATGACGAAGGCCAAGCCTTCAACATCGATCCCCCGCGCGGCAACATCGGTGGCAATCAGATAGCTAATGCGTGCTTTCTTAAAGCCCCGCATTAGTTTGTCCCGCTCACGCTGACTCAGATCGCCCTG
>JGI12210J13797_10383366_pt1 | contig 16619 bp, 15 predicted proteins | sample ElkSlonscriptome_3_FD_13797 | JGI IMG/M metagenome (IMG submission 13797)
TATCACCTGAAAACTGAAGATCTTGATACCGGTGTTCCCATAAAGAAATCTTGCTGAAAGCCTTCCTTACAACTGCCCGGCGCTCAGGCTGACTCCCCGGTCTCAGATAGAAGTTTTTTGGATCGCGCCGAGCGACGAAACGGAAGGCATCTCATCTCCAATAACCAAAAAATCCGACTGATATATGATATGAAAAAACGATTGACCTTGGGCAAGGGTATTGGTTCCGGCGTGGTGTTGATGATGGTGTTGATCATCGTGGTCGGGGTCGTCGGTTATCTGGCATTGAACCGGGTCCTGACGGTAATGGATCTCAACCGCACCATCAATGCACTTCAGGATGAAATCACCGCCATTCAGGATCATACCGACGAATATACGCTCTTCGCTTTTCAGGAGAATCCGGAAGCCCGGAAGCAGGCACGGGAATCGCTTTTATCCGGAGTGGAGATAACCGGAGTCCTTCTGAATGACCTTCAGCGGCAATCCGATTTCTCCGGGAAGAAGGCCCTGATCCAAAATGCTCGAGAAATTCTGGATACCTACCGAACCGCCTTTGGGGAATTCGTCTCTGCGGACGAAGCCAAACAGGAGCTGACGACCGCCATCGAGGCCATGTTTCCGGCGGTGCTTCAGAACATTTCCCGGGGCCGCCTCTGGTATGAACCAATGGAAGCGGCCTTCAAAGTGCTCGCCCAAGACATTCGCATGTACCTGAACAAACCCACCGACGAAAACCGAGACCGAACCGGAGCAAGCTTCTCCGAATTCGAGAACGCCTGGAAAACCTGGTATGAAAAGATCAACTCGAGTGAAAACCTTCGAGAACTGGGGGACCGGATTCAAGCCCAATATCGGCAACTCGTGACGACAACAGAGCAGTTTCAGGCCTATGTTCTTGAACAGAACACCCTTTTGGACAGCCTCGATTCCCTTCACCGGGACCTTGTATCGCTTCTCACGCAGCTCAAAAAAACAAGCGCGGATCGGCTTCAGTCGGAAATCCGAACCGCCAAAAATTCCATCCTGGGGTTCATCATCGCCGCCTTCATTCTCGGCATTTTGTATTCCATCCTCTCCATGAGATGGATGATTCGCCGCATGAACCGATTTATCGGCGGCGTCGATGAGGGCGCCGATATCGTCTCCGGGAATGCCCGGGAGCTGGTATCGTCGGGTCAGATGCTGGCGGGAGGCGCATCCGAACAGGCGGCCTCCATCGAGGAGATGACCGCCTCCATCGAAGAGATGTCGGCCATGACCCGCCAGAATGCCATGAATGCCAAAAAGGCCAATGAGTTGATGCAAGAGGTCAAGGAGGTGATCGGAGAGGCGACCGCGGACCTGAACCGGCTGACGGAATCGATGTCGGCCATCTACCGGGCCGGAGAAGACACCGCCAAAATCGTCAAAACCATCGATGAAATCGCCTTCCAGACCAACCTGCTGGCCCTCAATGCGGCGGTGGAAGCGGCCCGTGCAGGCCAGGCGGGGGCCGGGTTCGCGGTGGTGGCCGGCGAGGTGAGAAACTTGGCCGTTCAAGCGGCCGAAGCCGCCAAGAACACGGCCGGGCTGATTCAGTCCACCACCGAAAGGGTCCGGGAAGGATCGGAGGACGTCACCCGTACCAACGACACCTTCGAAAAAGTCCGCACCCGCAACGCCCGGGCCGCAGAACTCATTTCAGAAATCTCCAACGCCTCCGCCGATCAGGCCCAGGGCATCGACCAGATCAGCCAGGCCCTGGCCGATATCGACAAAGTGGTCCAGCAAAATGCCAGCGACGCCGAAGAATCGGCCGGTTTGGGCGAGACCCTGCTGTCCCAGTCTGAAAATTTAAAGCGTCATATTGAAGAACTGGCCGGTTTTATCGGGTCGCGGAATTCCGGCAGGATCAAAGAAAATGATAAAGCGACCTCTCAAGAGATTCAGATCCCGAAAGCTTCTCACCCGGTTTTATTCCAGGATGAGGAGGATGGGTGAAAATGGCGGAAGAAGGTCTGATGAAGTTCAGAGTGGCCGGGGACGGCAATCGCTCTATGGATCTCCCGCATCATTTACCCGATGATGACTCCCGCGATCTTTTCATCAACAACAGCGTATTCCCGATCACGGTCAAACTGCTCAGCAGCATGGCGATCACCGCAATCACGGGTGTCAACAGGCCGCTCATGGCGATGGGAATGGCCAGGATATTGTAAATCACCGAACAGAACAGGTTCTGATGAATCTTTCGGTTGACCCGGCGGGCCAGGTCCAAAAAAGAGAGTATCTGGCGGGGGTCGCCGCGCATCAGGGTGATGGAAGCCGCCTCTTTACCCAAATGGCTGCCGGAATGGATGGCGATGGAGAGATCCGACTGGACCAGGGCCGGCGCATCATTGATGCCGTCGCCAATCATGGCTGTGATGCGGCCCTCCTGCTGGAGAGTTTTTACAAACCCCGCCTTATCAGCGGGCAATTGATCACCGAAATGATGTTCAATTCCCAATTGATCTGCAATGGCTCGGGTGGTCTCTGCTCCGTCTCCGGACACCAGAAATAATCCCACTCCCTTCTGCACCAGTTTCCCCACCGCCTCGAAAGCCCCCTCCCGAATCTCATCCCCGAAGATCAGAATTCCGGCCGGATGCCCATCAACCGCCATGTAGACCCGGGAAGCGTCCTTTTCAATCGGGTGAACCACGACTTCCATAATCGCTTCAATCATAACCGGTTCTTCAAAGGCGAAAGCCGGTGAGCCGACCCGGACCCGCTTTCCGGACCAAACGCCGGAGACGCCGTTTTCATGGACGGTGACCGACTGAACCGGTAAAGGCGGAAGCCCTTTTTTATCCGCCGCCCGGCGAATCTCCGATGCGATGGGATGGTCGGATTCTGCCTCCAGTGCCAGGGCCAATGAAAGAAGGGTTTCCTCTGAAAAAGATTCACGAGGGAGAACCTGCTGCAAGGTATACCGGCCTTGGGTCAGGGTGCCGGTCTTGTCGAAGATGACCGTATCCACCCGTTCGGCCGCTTCGAAGGCCGAAAAATCCCGCACCAGAATGCCGCTCCCGCCCGCCAGGGAAATGCCGGCCACCCGGGCCAGCGGAATGGCGATGCCCAAAGCGCAGGGACAGGAGATCACCATGACGGTGATGGCCCGAATCATGGCCGCCTCAAAAGACAATCCCATCCAAAATCCGACCGCACCGGTTCCCACCGCCAGGGCCAGAATAGCCGGTACAAACCACTGGAGCAGAACATCGGTACGGCCTTCGACGGCGATTTTCCGGCTGAGGGTCTGCTCCATGATGGAGATCATCTGCCCCAGGATGGAATCGGCGCCGACCGCATCGGCCCGCACCCGAAAGCGACCTTGGAGAACGCGAGCACCGCTTTTCATCCGGTCTCCCGGTTTTATGGAAATCGGGGTGGCTTCCCCGGTGAGGGAGGATTCATCCACCGTTCCCCTCCCCTCCACTATGAATCCGTCCGCCGGCACGATTTCGTCGGCATCGGCGATGAATTCATCTCCCGATTGCAGCATATCGATGGAAACGTATCGGCCGTCGGGATAGGCATCGGTGCGGATTTTTACTTTGCTCGGCTTGAGAGAAAAAAAGGCCTCCAGGTCGGACAGCACCCGGTCTTTGGCATTCCTTTCCAGCAGCTTGCCCAACAGGGTCAATGTGATCAGCATGGAAGCCGTATCGAAATAGAGATGCAGGGTGCCGTATATCAGGTTAAAGAGGCTGTAAAAATAAGCGCCGGCCGAGGCGGCGCTGATCAGGGTCTCCATGGTGAAGGCACCGGAAAAAACACCGGACCAGGCCCGCCGGTGAATGGTCCATCCGCCGTAGAAAAACGGAATGGAAGCCAAAACAAAGATGGGCCAGGAAAGCTTGTAGATGGTATCCATGTCGAACCGCGTGAAAAACCCGGTGTAGAGGGCGAACGAGAGCATCATCACGTTCATGGTGAAAAGCGCGGCGACGCAAAAACGGATGAACTCTTTTCGTTTGGGCAGGGTCCCTTCGTCCCCGAAAACGGCGGCACGGTATCCGAGAGAATCGATGCGGCGGATGACCGCATCCGGCGAGGTCAGCACCGGATTGTACCGGCACCGGAGAATATCTGTGGAAAAATTGGCGGTGGAATGGACGACCCCGTCCAGTTTTCGAAGGGAGGCATCGATGACCCAGGCGCAGGCGGGGCACCACATTCCTTCGACTTTGAGGGTCAGATCCAGAAGGTTGTCGTCAGGCGGGGCTTCAGATCCGGTATCGGTAGAAGCATCTTCCGAGGCGCCATCCCCCCGGGACCGGTGTTGAAGATCGGTTTCATCCCGGGGAATGACCCCCATTTCCCGGCATTTCCGAAACAGTTCGGTTTCCTTGAAATGGGCCGGGTCCGGAGAGTCGGATGCCTCCAGGAGCATGCGGAAGACCTGTCGGCACCCGGGGCAGCAGAATCGGTGGGTTTGGCTTGGGAATTCGGCGGAAACGGCACCGTACCGCAGCGGCAGGCCGCAAAGATCACAGGTATCGGTCGGGGTCACCTATACGCGGAATCCGATAGGGATTGAATGAACGCGGCGATACGCCAGCGGTCGGGGACCGAAACGGTGGTGGCCAGGGCCGGATGCCGGCTTTTCGGCTTGCTGTACCCGATGTACTTGAACAGCGCCCCCTCGGACATTCCCTGCACATCCTGGCTGGTCAGGTCTTTGGGCTTCGGCGCAAAACTCTGCCCAACCGTGCCGTAGCCGTCATAGTTTTTCCCGTGGCAGTGAATACAGTAGTTGACGTATTCCTTGGCGCCGGCGGCGACCACCTCGGCGTCATTCATGTCGAAGGGCGCTTCGAGTTCGGCTTCAGGCATATTCCGATAAAGCGCTTCCCCGCCTTCAAAGGGGACGACGCCGTCACTCATGATCAACAGCGGTTCTTCGTGGGGTTTGACACCGGGGGTCTCCCGCATGCGTCCGTATTCACTGCACCCGGTCAGCCCGAGAACCAGGACCGATAAAACCATCCATTTCAAAGCGGTATTCATCATTCTCCTCCCCGGCCGCGAACATGCTGCTGGTTCGGCAGTTTATCGTAAACACCGTAGGGCGACTCGGCCGGAACATCCTTGACCGCGCCGTAGTCCCAATCGGGCATGCCCATGCTGCCCACCCAATAATAGGTAAATAATCCGCGGATCAAAATGGCCCCGACAATCAGGCCGATAATAATCCAGGAAAACTTTTGTGTGCGTTCGGAAGGTTCCATACTAAATCTTTATCCCCCAGAGTCCGATGAACACGGTATACAATATCCCCCATATCAGGGAACCCCCGATGATAAGAAGCATGCCGATGGGAAACGGCGCGTTCCGCCCCTCGATGCCGGTGGGAAACCGTTCGATGATTTTGTGCAGCCGCTCTTCGGTATCCGGCCGTCGAAAGTGGCTGTAGCCCAGCAGCAGCGCAAAAAGAATAACAAAAATCAGGGCCGGAAACAGGTACAGCATGACATGCTGGAAATTGAGCAATTCAAAAAAACGCATGGGATGCTCCTCTATTTACCTCCGGTTAGCAGAATATAGAACACCGCGCTGAAACTGACCAGAAGCCCCGCCAATCCGAAAAGCAGAAGGATATAGGCTTCAAACCGCTTGAAGCCGGTGGCTGCGGTCAGGGGTGCGACCGGTTCGCTTTCGAGCGGCAGAAACCGGGCCCGATCCTGGTTTTTGAACTGGTTGTTTTTAAGCGCCCACCCGAAAACCAGCACCGTCATGATAAAGCCGACGATGATATAAGTGATGAAATAGGGAAAATACATTTCCGCTCCTTGAGTTACGGCTTCAGGTCGATCAGGGCTCTAAGGCCGCATCGATCCCTTTGGGTTCGGTGTCGGCGTCGCTGTCATTGATGAAATAGACCGCCACATAATCGCCGACTTCCCAGATCTTTTCAGATTCCAGATTTTTCTTGAAATAAGGCATGGCCGACCCGGTTATGCCGTTCATGATCTGATAATAGAGAATCCCGCCGGAGATCTCCCTCCCCTTGAGCAATGTAAAATTGAGCGGCGGCGGATAGAGATAGGGCTGGGCCGGGCCCATGCCGTCTCCCACCGGTCCGTGGCAACCGATGCAGAATTCCTGATACACCCTTTTGCCCCGGGCCAGACTGGCGGCAGTGGTAGGATACGGGTTGGGTAGATCCCGCCAACCCTGAGGAATATGGGCGTTCAAAAACTCGATATTCTTATCCGGACCGGCTTCATAGGCCTCGATCAGCTTCGATTTCCAGACCCGCTGTCGCCGGGTGCGATTATCCGCCGCCTTGAGCCCCAGGCTCTGAACATAAGCGGTGAGAAATTCCAGCTTCTCCAGGGAATAGAAGTTGAACCGGGGCATAATCGAGTTGGGGCTGGTATAACGGGGGTTCATGAAATGGGCGATATGCCAGTCGTCCGGGTGCTCTCCGCCTTCTTGAGACAGGTCCGGCCCGGTCCGCTGGGAACCCAGCAGGATCGGATGATCGGCAATGTAATCCCCGGCCTGGGCGATCCGGTCAGCCCCCACACCCCAGTCGAAGGTGCGGATCGATTGGGTGTGGCAGTAAACACACCCGTTTGCGATATAAATTTCACGGCCTCCGGCCTCCATTTCCGAGCGGCTCCGGAAGATCTCGGAGGGGGTTCGGTCGATGGTGAAGGTGGGGGTGATGACCGCCACGATCACGACGGACAGCAAAATGGCGACCGAGCCGAAGACGACGACCCTCAGACTCATTTTCATGATGTTACTTCTCCGGGGGTATAAAAAATAGTTCTGAAAATATTGTACATACCGATCAGTGCTCCCGTAAAAATCGTGACCCCGAGGGAAGCCCGAACCACATAGTAGATATGAACCTGGTGCAGCACCCGGTAGACCGTTTCCCCGTTGTACCAGGAATTGCCTTGAACCAGGCCGGCAATAGTCAGCACCACGGCAAAACCGATGGCCCCGATCAGAATCAGCCAGTACTGAACATCCACCAGGAATTTGCTGTAGATCGGTTTGCCCACCACCCGGGGAAGCACATAATAGATGCCGCCCAGGGCGATCATGCCGGCAAAGGCGAAGACGCCGATATGGGCGTGCCCCACCACCCAGTTGTTGAAGTGGGTGACGCGCTGAACCGACGGCAGGGCCATCACCGACCCCTGAATACTGACGATAAAATACATGATGGTGCCGGTAAACACGAATTTGGCCGCGGTGTCGTTCTGAAGGACGCCCAATCGGCCTTTTGCGGTGTACCAGATATTGATCAGGAAAGCCATTACCGGAATCACCATGCCGATACTGTCCACAATGCTGATGACCTTCAGCCAGGTGGGCACCGGCACCTGAAGCAGATGATGGGTGCCGATGTGGGTATAGACGATGAACAGGGACCAGAACCCCAGAAGAGACAGGGTATGGCTGTAAAGCGGGTTTCCGGTGGCTCGGGGTACTACGTAATAGGCCACCCCCAGGGCCAGCGGGGTCAGCAGCAACCCGAAAATATTATGTCCGTAAAACCAGAGCAGGGTGGCATCGGGTATCCCGGTAAGGGCCCCGGACGACGGCCGCCAAACCACATTTCCCAGTGCAAAGGTCAACATCGTCAGAATGATGGCGGCGCAGATATACCAGACCGAAACATACAACAGCTCTTCCTTGCGGTTTCGAACCGTCATCACGAAATTGTAAAAGACCAGGGAGAAGACCACCACGATCATCATGTCTACCGGCCAGATGAATTCGGCGTATTCCCGTCCCTGAGACAAGCCCATCATCAACGTCGCCATGCCGGCAAACACCGTCAGATTCCAAAGCCCGACGGTGATCACACCCAGCTTTTCGCTGTAGATATCGGTTCGCAGCAATCGGGGAAGAATGTAGAAAGCGGCGCCGAGAAACCCGGGCACGACGAAGCCGAACAGCACCAGATTGACATGGGTCGGGCGAAGCCGGCCGAAGACGAGCCATCCGATCCCTTCCGTGAGATCCGGTGCGATCAGTTCGGTGGCGGCCGTCAGGCCCACCAGGGTAGCCATGGCCATCCAGAAACCGGAGGTCATCATAAAAAGCACGGAGGTTCGATGCTGCTCCGGCAGCCAATTCGATACGGATGACATTAAAGATCTCCTTGATTAACTATGACATGCAAGCCAGCAGTCGAGGTTGGCATTGTTCTCCTGATGACACCTGAAGCAGAAGCCCATTTTGAAATAATGCTTGTTCAGGCGATCCATGGTTTCGATCGCGCCGTGGCACTTTTGGCATTCGAAATTCCGCTTGATATGCCGCTGATGATTGAACAGCACATGCTCGGGAACATAGAAGACCTTTTTCCAGGGCGTAGGGGTCTCGGTGTTGTAGTAATTGTGTTCCTTTACAATCTGAGGATGGTTGGCAATGATGTATTCATGGCAGTACAGACATTTTTCCACCGGCGGTATCCCCGGATATTTGGACCGGGCCACATAGGGATGACAGAACCGGCATTCGATCATTTTGGTTCCGGCATGAAGCCGGTGGCTGAAGGGAATGGGCTGCTCAGGGCCGATCCGGGCCGCCGGCGGCGAGTAGAAAAAATAGAGAAACGCACCGGTCAAAACAAAGGTGAGTGCCGTCAGAAACAGAAGCCCTTTGTTCTGTGCCACGGCACGGAAAAAATTCCGAATCCGTTCGAATAGGTTCATTAGCTTACCTTCATATCGGCTTTGAGCACAAGCTCTGGGAATAAACTCAGGAAATAAGCGACCGCCATCACCATCAGTCCCAGAAAGCCCAGGCTGATCAACAGATCAAACAGCTGCAATGCCAAGGAGGAAATATCGAATTTCAGGGGCGGGCCGATCAGCAACAGATTGTCCAGCCAGATGCCGAGCATGGCCAGGGAACAAAGTAGCAGCATCAGCCTGGGTTTCGTCTTGGCTTTCATGTTGAGTAAGCTGAGAAATGGGATCACGAATGCGGCGACGAAAATGAATGCCAGAAGCATTTTCCAGGGCTGGGAGATGAACCGGTTGAGAAGATAATGGGCATCCTCGGGCACATTCCCGTACCAGATCACCAGCACCTGGGCATATAGAAAATAGGCCCAGACCACGCAGAAGGCGAAGAAAAGCTTTCCGATGTCATGAAAATGAGCCGGCTTCAGCTGGGATTCGTCGCCGTAGGTCAGAGAAACGACGGATGCCGTAATGATCACCCCACCGAGACCGATATAAAAGGCCTTGATGAAAAAATAGCCGCCGAACAAGGTGGAAATGAAATGGGGATCCATGCTCATCACCAGGTCAAAGGAGATCAGGGTAAGCACCCAGGCATAGGCGAACAGGTAGACGATGGCGGTGACGGTCATTCTGCGCTGGTAATGTTCCCGGTCTTCGGGCCGGTAGACGCCGGTTTTCTTCAGGACCGAGCGGATCAGACCGCCTCCTTCCGTGTGGATTTTTGATTTTACGGCATAATGGCAGTAGGCGAATCCGGACCCGTAGAGAATCAGAAGCCCCACCAGGTCCCGGGTAAACAGAAACGGAAGGTTCAGCCAGACCTCTTTTCCGTGAAGGTCCTGATTCAGCCAGGGAAACAGATGCTCCCGCCCCAGAAATAAGACCAGAAAGAGAATGAAGGAGATCGGAAAAAAAGCGACAAATGCTTCGGAGAGATTTTCAAGGGCCCGGCTCCACCGGGCTTTGGTGATGTGCATGACCATGGAAAACAGAAGCCCGCCTTGGGCCACCGCTGACCAGAAGAGAAAATTGACCAGGTAGATCTGCCAGGCCCGTTCGTATTGTCTGAAGCTCAGCAGCAGCAGAAATCCGCCGATACCGGCCAGAACGAAAAGTGAAAAGATCCAGAAAACCGATCTGGTCTTGGCGATTGATCCGTTGGCGTTTTGGGTTGTCATGCCGATCCTCTGTCGATCTCCCCCACCGATTGGGGTCTAAGTGGTTGGTTGCTTCGAATCCGTTTCATCAAAACGCCGCACCTCCCCGCCTTGCTCCTCAAAAAAGGACGTTAGTCCCGACTCGCCGCCGGGATCGCAGGCGGCGATAATGCCGAAGTGTTCTCCCGAACACCGCTCGTCATAGAGTGTAAGGCTTTTGAATTCGGGGATTCCGGCGTTCAGCAAAAGCCCGAGTACCGTTCCCAATACCCCGAACAGAATGGTCAGCTCATACCCGACCACGAAAAACGGGATCGGCGCGATAATCGGCTTGCCGCTCACGATCAGGTCCCACTGGACCGATGTAAAAATGGGGACGACGAAGCCGGTCACAAGCCCGGTGATGCCGCCGATGAGTGTGAAGTATCCGACTTTGCTTTTTTTGAACTTAAGGGCGTGAAGGATTTTCTCGCTCGGATAGGGGCCGTGCACCCGATGCAGTTTCCACTGAGATTTTTTGAGGGCTTCCAGTGCGGAAACCACGGCGCTTTCTTCCTTGAACAGCCCCATCACATAGTTACGACTCGTGGACATCGCTGCCTCCGTGTGCAAGGGTCTCCTTCATTTCCGTCATGGAAATCGAGGGCATATGTTTGACAAAGAGGAGAAACAGTAAAAAGAACATGCAGAAGGTCCCCATCATGATCCCCATCTCGATCATCGATGGGGCGTAGAGCCCCCAGGCATGGGGAAGAAAATCATGGGCCGGCCCTCCGACGATGATGACGAAGCGTTCATACCACATGCCGACGTTGATCAGAATCGAAATGGTGAACAGGGCCTTGATGCTGGTCCGGATTTTCTTGAAAAACAAGAGAATCGGAACGAAAACATTGCAGATGGTCATGATCCAGTATTCGATGCCGTAATCCCCGAAGATCCGCCACCAGAACATCTCCCGCTCCACCGGGTTCCAGCTGTACCAGGCGATGAAGCTCTCCACGAGATAGGCATACCCGACGATCATTCCGGTCAGGATAATCGTCTTGGCCACGCTCTCCAGGATCTTCATGGTAATGATCTCCTCATAATGGAAGATCTTACGCATGGGGATCATGAGGGTCAGTACCATGGCGAGCCCCGAATGGATGGCGCCGGCCACGAAATAAGGTGCGAAAATCGTGCTGTGCCATCCCGGGACGATGCCGAGCCCGAAATCCCAGGAAACCACGCTGTGTACCGAAATCACCAGAGGGGTCGCCAGGGCCGCGAAGAAAAGGTATCCGCGCACATAATGGCGCCACTGGTCGAACTGACCGGTCCAACCCAGAGACAGAATGGTGTAGATCTTTTTTCGGGTGCCGACCGCCCGGTCTCGAATGGTCGCCAGATCCGGTATCATCCCGGTGTACCAGAACAGGGCGCTGACCGTGAGATAGGTGCTGATGGCGACGACGTCGAACATCAGCGGCGAGGTGAAATTGGGCCAGAGGTTCCGCTGATTGGGATACGGGATCATATAGTAGACCAGCCAGACCCGCCCCAGATGGATCAACGGAAAAAGGCCGGCGGTCATGACCGCGAAAACGGTCATGGTTTCGGAGGCTCGGGCGATCGGGTTTCGCCATCCGGCCCGAAACAGAAACAGAATGGCCGAAATCAGGGTCCCCGAATGGGCGATCCCCACCCAGAAGACGAAGTTGATCAGGTAGGTCCCCCAAGCCACCGGATTGTTCTGGCCGCCGACCCCGATGCCCACGATGATCTGGTAAATCCAGCAGCAGAGCCCGATAACGGCGCCGAGAAACAGCAGGGCCACCGTGTACCAATAGGTTCGGTTGGCGGGGGTGAGGGTCTTCAGAACAATGGAATCGATTCTCGCGGGAGTCAGATTCGCCGTATTCTCCATGTCTTCAGATCTCCTGAACTACCTTCTTCAGATAGATGACAGCGGGTTTGGTGTTGAGGTATCCCATGACCTGGTATGCACGGGGATTTTCCGTCAATCTGCGGACCCGGCTGTTTTTATCGGCCAGGTTTCCGAAGATCAGGGCGTTGGTCGGACAGGTCTGAACGCAGGCGGGCATCACCTCCCCGTCCAGAATGCGCCGCTTTTCGTCTTTGGCTTTACCGTGCGCCGTTTTGATCCGCTGAACGCAGAAGGAGCATTTTTCCATGACCCCCTTGGTGCGGACGGTGACATCCGGGTTGAGCTGCCGGTTCAAAGGCTCGGGCCATTCCCACTTAAACCAGTTGAAACGGCGAACCTTGTAGGGGCAGTTCTGGGAACAATACCGGGTCCCGATACACCGGTTGTAGATCTGGTTGTTGATCCCCTCTTTTCCGTGGTGAGGCGCGTATACCGGACAGACCGATTCGCAGGGGGCGTTGTCGCAGTGCTGGCAGAACATGGGGAAAAAGGTGATCTTCTCCATCCGCTTCTGATCATGGTAGCGTTCGACCCGCATCCAGGACATTTCACGGCCCTCGATGATCCGCTCTTCTCCCACCACCCCGAGGTTGTTTTCGGCATAACAGGCCGCTGCGCAGGCGGCACAGCCGATACATCGGTCCAGATCGACGATCATTCCCCACCGGTAGTCGTTCTGGTGTCCATGAGGCGGATAGAGATCCCGATGGGGAGCGTACCCCTCGGGCAGCGGCAGGGTTAAGGGGAATTCGTGCATCCCGAATCCGTGTTCTTCGCCGTGATGACCCCCGTGGCCGCCCAATTCATGGATCCCGACCGAAAGGGCGATCTTCCGGTCGTGCTGGAATTTACTGCCGTCGGTGTGAGAGATCGTCATTCCCCCGCCCGCCTTTTCGATCGATACCGCGGGAATCACAAAAGCCGGCGCGCCGGAGACCGGACCCGCTTCATGGGAAAGCAACCGGAAGGGATTGGCCCCTTTTGCCTCGGCATACCGCCCGTAAACCGAATGGCCCTGGCCGATGGTCATCACCGCCAGCCCGGGGCGGACGCCGGTGAATCCATAGGCGGGCGCCTTCAGCTCCCCGCTTTTCGACTTTAAGGTAAGAAAATCTCCATCCTCGGCATTCAATCCTTTCAATGTGTCCGGATGAAGCAGGACCGGACTCTGCCAGGCCACCTTGGTCAGCGGATCGGGGATTTCACTGAGCCAGGGGCGGTTGGCGCCGCGGCCGTCGAAAAACCGAATGGAAGGGGCGGCCATAAAAGCCGCGGTATGGTCGCCGTGTCCGCTTTCAGCAGTCGGCAGGGTCTTTTCGAAACGCTTAAAGAGATCCTTGGAAATCACCAGCTCGGGGGATTCGGTCTTTTTCGACTCATTGTCGAAAACACCGCCCCGTTGAACCGTGTGCAGCCAGTCCCCCTTCGATTCAATTTTTTTGTCCCGGACCAGCTCTCCGATGAGCACGGTCTGAATATCCTCGGCGATGCCGCCGATGGGCGAGGCGGTCGACCCAAGGAGCACCTCGGACAGAGAGGGGGCGCCGATGAAATTTCCCATGGTCGGCTGAAGCGTCGATACCACCCGATGCTTTCCGCCGTATTCCCCCCATCGTTCCAGGGGCAGTTGGACCGGAAAAACCAGGTCGGCCAGTTCGGCGGTCTCGTCCATGAAGTTGCTGAAACAGACCGTAAAAAGCGAATCCCGGGACAGGATTTCCCGGACCCGGGCCGCCTCGGGCAGTGAAAAAGCGGGATTCACATTGTTGATCAGCAGAAAGGAGACGGTTTTATCATCCAGCCCCTCGAAGAACTCCCGAACCTCGGCCCCGGTCGCCGCCAGTTCCACCCGGTGGCGATCGGAAAAGTCGAACAGGCTCAGATACGGGTCCAGAATCATATTGAGCAGATTCACCGCCACATGGGTATCCAGGGCGGAATCGGCGGCCGCCGTCCCCGGCCCCAGTACCAGGGGGCGTTTCGCGGCCAACAGGTGCCGGACCAACTCCTGAAAGGCGTGAGGCGCTATGCCGGCCTCCGCCGCTACCTGTTCGGGGGCATAGGATTCGGTCTTTTTCTTGAGAAAGGAGACGACAGACCCGGGCAGAGCGCCGCCTTTGCCCCTGCGGAGAGCTTCCCGAATGCAGCCCAGCACCACGGCGGTTTCTCCGCCGGGTACCGGCGCCAGCCAGTGATCGGCATTGGCGCCGGTCATGGATTGATAGGGGCTGACAAAATAGAACAGCGGCTTCCGGCCCCCTTTATAAGCATGCATTTCCTTGAATTTTCCGGCATATTCCACCGGAGAGAGCCAGGTCTCCAGAAAATCCGCTCCGAAGCAGAGCAGAAAATCGGCATCCTGCATGCGATAAGAAGGCAGCCCCTCCCGTCCGAATGCGATCCGGTTGGCCGTCTTCAAAGACTCGTAAGCGAAGGGTTCGTAGAGAAGCGGTTCGGGCGCATTCAGAGAATCGAGAAACCGGTTCATGACCCGAAGGGTGCTCTCCCCCGGCACTTCGGTGATCATGCGAACGCCGCCCTTTTGCCTTGAGGCCGCCTGAACCTTTTCCTGTAAAACCGCTTCGGCCTCGGCGAAAGAAAGCGCCTGCCGACGATCGCCGTTCTTAATCAGGGGGGTTTTGATTCGATCGGGATTGTAAATCGCCTGAAGCGCGGACTGGCCGCGCATGCAGATTTTGCCCTGATTGATGGGGTGAAGCGGATTCCCTTCCACCTTGACGACCCGACCTTCCCGGTTACGGGCGATGACGCCGCACCCGGCCGGGCATTCCCGGCAGGTGCTTGCATACCAGCTTTCTTTTCCCGTGACCATATCGTCGGGGGCGCGAACCAGGGAATAGATGGTTTTATCGGGCTGAGAAGAGCAACCCACGGCGACAGAGAGGCTGCCGATACCGGCAAATTTAAGGAATGTTCGACGGTCCATTATGAATTAAAATCCCCATGCAAAATCTGAAACGCGTTTATTTACCAAATCATCAAGGCTTACTGAATACCACTCGTATAGGCCATGGAGTCAGGGATTTGAAAAAAAGGTGTTGCCTACCCATAGGGATGGAAAGTCTCGCCAATGGCTGATGCCAGGGAGTTCCTCTCCTTGTGCATCATAGCTACCAAATCGGTCCTCAAAGTGTCAACAAAGAATTTGTGGGTTAATAGAGGTTTACGTTTTGAGGTGTGAATTACAATCTAAATGAAATTCAACAAGACGGTTTCAGCCATGGGGAAAAAAGATCAGGTACAATGCACAACGATTTTGGTGGCGAGTTTGGCCGCGGTGAATTCGGACACCTGAGTGCCGGGGATTTTCACCAATTCGTTGATATCGGCGGCGATCACCTTTCGGTTTCGCCCCACCGCCTGAAGAAGTCGGACCAGCTGGCGATAGGTGAGGCCCCCGGGTTCCGGGGTGCCGGTGCCGGGAAGGACGGCGGGGTCGAGACCATCCAGATCGAGGGTGATATAAACCTGCTCCGGAAGGAGGTTGACCACTTGCTCGATCCAGTTTCCCATCTCCGACCCGGGGGGGCCTTCGGAAATCGCCGCAATCTCATGGGCGTAAAAAGGGGCCAGCCGCTTTTCCTTCACATATTGCGCCTCTTCCCTGGAAAAAGATCGAATGCCCACCTGAACAAAGGAAAGCCCCATGTCATCGGCCACCCGCCGCATGATACAGGCATGATTGTACCGGCTGCCGTTCCATTCATTCCGAAGGTCCAGATGGGCGTCCACCTGAAGCACTCCGATCTGTGGGTAGCGCCTGGATGCGGCCTGAATGGGACCGAGGGAGACGGCATGATCTCCGCCCAGAGACAAAAGGAAATTGCCTTGAGCGAGCACCCGGTCGGCGGCGGCCCGCATGTGGTCTACGGCCGTTTTCGGGTCCCGGGACGGAAAAACCGGCGGCAGGGTATGGATCGGCAGGTCGGCCCAAACCGTCATCGTTTCTTCATCCACCGCCTCCAGCTGGGTCGAAGCGTTCAACAGGTGCAGGGGGCCGTCTCGGCTGCCCTTTCCATAAGAGGCCCCATGTTCGTAGCAGAGGGGAAGCACGACGATTTGCGCCTCATCGAAGGGAATAGGCCGTACCTCATCTCCGCCGAAGGGAATAAAATCGGGGACCGTCATTTGGAAAATCCCGCACGACCGGAAAAAGACCGCCGCTGATGCCGGGTGGGTGTCATTATTTGACAAATACCGCCGCGGCCACTACCGTCGTCCAGATGCCCCCCTCGGCCCCCAGCGCCCCTTGAGTGAAGTGCTGGGATTCGACGATTTTGCCCGACATTTTATAGACTTCCCGCCGTTCGTCATAGTCCTTATTGGGATCGAACTCGATTCCAAGGGTGTTGGCCAGCATGGAGGCGGCCAGGTCTTCGGCATACTCACCGGCCTCCGGTTCGGTCTGGCCGAACCCGTGGTGCTCTGAAAGATACCCGTATTGCCCGCTTTCCGCCGGAAGCGCCAGGCCGATACTGGCGACGATGCGCCGGCCCGCCTCCATAATCTGCTCCTTGGCGAGCACGCAATGGGTAATCTCACCCGGCTCCAGGTGGGCCACCCCGTCTTCCAGCTCGAGTATTCTGCAATAAGGCGGAAAAATGGAGGATACCTGTACCAGGTTGAGGTGGGCGATTCTGGCGGAACGGAGGGCATTCTCAAAAGATGCCAATTTTTCCTTGGCATTTCCCACCCCTTTGGTAAAAAACATATACCTTGGAACATACATAATTTGCACCTCCCTCTTATTTAAGCTATACTGAG
>JGI12210J13797_10000898_pt1 | contig 16611 bp, 16 predicted proteins | sample ElkSlonscriptome_3_FD_13797 | JGI IMG/M metagenome (IMG submission 13797)
CAGTTTGCCGCCGCGCTTTACCAGAACCACCGCTACGGTGTGCCGATCATCGGCTGGAAACACGAGATGGAAGAGCTGGACATGGATGACGTCATGGCCTTCTACGACCTCTATTATTCACCGAACAATGCCATTCTGGTCGTCGCGGGTGATGTAGTGCCCGAGGATGTGCTGGCGCTTGCCGAGGAATACTACGGTGTGATCCCCGCCGAAGCGCAGTTGCCCGAGCGCACCCGGCCCCAAGAGCCTCCGCACCGCGCCGAACGTCGTCTCACCTACGTCGACCCGCGCGTCAGCCAGCCTTTCCTGATCCGCAACTACCTTGCGCCCGAGCGTGACAGTGGCGCACAGCAAGAGGCCGCGGCATTGGTCTATCTGGCCGAATTGCTTGGCGGATCGCCCTTCACGTCCGCCCTAGGGCAGGCGCTCCAATTCGATACCCAGACGGCAATCTGGACCAACGCATCCTACAGGGCGTCGAGCCTTGACGAGACCGTGTTCTCATTTGCCGTCGTTCCATCCGAAGATGTCAGCCTTGCCGAGGCCGAAGCCGCCATGGATCAGGTGATCGCCGATTTCCTTGAGGCCGACATCGACCCCGAACGCATGGAGAGCATCCGCACCCAGTTGCGTGCATCCGAGGTCTACGCGCTCGACAACACGCAAGGGCTGGCGCGCAGGTATGGCGTGGCACTGTCCCAGGGACTGACTGTTGAGGATGTCCAGGCATGGCCGGATATCCTGCAGTCCGTCACAGCCGAAGATATCAAGGCGGTGGCCGAAAAGGTGCTTGATCGCAGGCAATCCGTGACAGGCTGGGTCGCCCCATCCCAAGAAGAGGCCATGTAATGCTCCGATACCTTCTGATCGTCTGCACGTGTGTATTCGCATCTTCGGCGCAGGCCGAGATCGATATACAAGAGGTGACTTCGCCCGGCGGAATAGACGCATGGGTGGTGGAAGAACCCTCTATCCCCTTCGTGGCGCTTGAAATCCGGTTTCGGGGCGGCGCATCGCTGGACCTGCCCGGCAAGCGTGGCGCCACGCACCTGATGACAGCACTTCTCGAGGAAGGTGCCGCCGGAATGTCCGCGCAAGAATTCCAGACCGCACTTGAACGGCTGGCAGCGACGTTCAGCTTCCGTGTCTTCGATGACACCCTGTCGATCTCGGCGCGTTTCCTGACAGAAAACAAGCAGGAGGCGCTGGAATTGCTGCGAACGGCATTGATCGAGCCGAATTTCGATCAGGAGGCAATCGACCGTGTGCGGCCGCAGGTTCTTTCCGGTATCGCCAGTGATGCGCTGGACCCCAATGCCATCGCCAGCGACACGTTGAACGCGGCAGCTTTCGGCGACCATCCCTATGGCTCGGCGATCGAAGGCACAGCAGACAGCGTGACCGCCCTGACACGGGAAGACCTTGTCATCGCACACCGCAATTTGCTGACGCGCGACCGGCTCTACGTCTCTGCAGTAGGCGATACGACCGCGCAAACCATCGGTGAGGTTCTAGACACTCTTCTGGGCGAGTTGCCCGCCGAGGGCCCGCCCGAACCGACTGATGTCGATTTCGGGCTCGATGGCGGCGTGACGGTCGTCGATTTCGAAACGCCGCAGTCCGTTGCCATATTCGGCCACAGCGGAATCGAGCGCGACGATGAGGATTTCTTTGCCGCCTTCGTCATGAACCAGGTTTTGGGTGCGGGCGGATTTGAATCGCGGTTGATGTCAGAAGTGCGCGAAGAGCGCGGTCTGACCTACGGCATTGGAACCTATCTGGTGCCCAAGTTTCATGCCGAAATGATCCTGGGCTCGGTCGCTTCTTCGAATGCGACAATGGCCGAGGCGATCGACGTGATCCGCGCAGAATGGGAAAAGATGGCGACCGACGGCGTCACCCCTGAAGAACTGGAAGCTGCAAAGACATATCTGACCGGCGAATATCCGCTGCGATTCGACGGCAACGCTGAAATCGCGAAGATCATGGTGGGCATGCAGACGGTCGGCCTTCCACCCGAATACGTCGTCGACCGCAACGACTATATCGAGGCGGTGACCCTTGATGATGTAAATCGTGTCGCCAGCGAATTGCTGCGCCCCGAGAATCTGCACTTTGTCGTCGTGGGTCAACCAGACGGGCTGGAGATCACACAGTAGCGGTGCACCGCTTTTCCCACTCGCAGAATCGTCGGCAGGCATGCTACAGATTGTGGCATGTCATTTGCCGACCCCCAGATAGAGCGCCGCCCGACCATCCGGCAGCTTGACGAAGCCGCGATCAACCGCATTGCGGCGGGAGAAGTGCTTGAACGTCCCGCGTCTGCCGTCAAAGAGCTTGTCGAGAACAGCATCGACGCGGGCGCAGGCCGGATCGAGGTTGTGATCGCCGACGGTGGCAAGACCCTGATCCAGGTTACCGATGACGGCTGCGGAATGACGCCGGGCGACCTTCCCATTGCCCTGTCCCGACATTCGACATCAAAGATCGATGGCTCGGACCTGCTGAACATTCATTCGTTCGGCTTTCGCGGCGAAGCCCTTGCAAGTCTCGGGGCGGTGGGACGATTGACGATCACGTCGCGTGCCCCGGGGTCCGAGGCGGCAACCATTTCCGTCTCTGGCAACCGGGTCGAGCCGGTCAAACCTGCCGCCCTGTCGGGCGGTACCGTCATCGCATTGCGGGACATCTTCTACGCGACACCAGCGCGGCTCAAGTTTCTGCGGACCGACCGGGCCGAGGCGCAGGCCATCACGGATGTGGTCAAGAGACTGGCCATGGCCGAGCCCGGCGTCAGTTTCGTCTTACGGGATATCTCTGGCGGGGATGCACGGGTCGTCTTTCGCGCCGACGCGCAGACCGGTGACCTTTTTGCGGCGCTTCATGGGCGCTTGCAAACTGTTCTTGGCAGGGATTTCGCTGAAAATGCCCTGCGCATCGATGCAACGCGCGACGGGGTCCATCTCAGCGGCTTTGCGGCACTACCGACCTATTCGCGCGGTGCTGCGGTAGCGCAATACCTTTTCGTCAACGGCAGACCGGTGCGCGACAAGATGCTGCTGGGCGCGCTACGGGCGGCCTATATGGATGTCCTGTCGCGTGACAGGCACCCCGTTGCGGCGCTCTTTGTCACCTGTGATCCGGCATTTGTGGATGTGAATGTGCATCCTGCCAAATCCGAGGTGCGGTTCCGCGATCCAGGGACGGTGCGCGGGCTGCTGATTTCTGCAATCCGGCACGCGCTGGCCGAGGCAGGGCACCGGGCCTCGAGCACGGTGGCCGATGCAACGCTCGGCGCGGTCCGGCCCGAGGTGGCACCCGCCCGCAGCTATCAGATGGACCGGCCCGGTTTCAGTGCGCGATCAATGACGTTTCAGGCACAGTCGCCGGGTTTCGCCGAAGGCCCTTCGGCACGATTCGAACCTGTGGCCGCGCCGGACGAGGATCGTTCCGACCTGCCTTTGGGTGCCGCCCGCGCGCAGGTGCACGAAAACTATATCATCGCGCAGACCGAAACAGGCATGGTCATCGTCGATCAACACGCGGCACACGAACGACTGGTCTATGAAAAGCTGAAGAAACAGATGGCCGAAAACGGGGTCGCGGCGCAGGCGCTACTGATCCCTGAAATCGTTGCACTGGGCGCCGACGAAGCGGCCGAGCTTCTCGGGATCGCCGATGACCTTTCGCGTCTCGGCCTGACCATCGAAGCCTTTGGTGGCGATGCAATCGCGGTGCGCGAGACACCGGCCATCCTGGGTGAGGTCGATGCGCAGGCGATGGTCCGCGATATCCTTGACGAATTGGCCGATCAGGGCGAGAGCCTGTCGGTTCAGGCCCGGATCGAGGCGATCCTCAGCCGCGTCGCCTGTCACGGGTCGGTCAGGTCGGGCCGGCGGATGCAGGCGGCCGAGATGAACGCGCTGCTGCGCGAAATGGAAGCCACGCCGCTCTCTGGGCAATGCAATCACGGCCGGCCGACTTACGTCGAACTCAAGCTATCGGATATCGAAAGGCTTTTCGGGCGCACATGATGACTATCGGTTCCTATAGCCTGGACCTCAATGAACCGCTGACGCTGGCAGCCCTCGGGGGGGGTGCCTTGCTGATCCTCATATGCATTCTGCTTCTGGCAACCTTGCGGCGCGCGGGCCGATCGGCTGACGCGGTGCAGATGGTGGCAACGCAACTTGGCCGCGTTTCGCAGGACGTCATGGCGCTGGGACAGGGGCAACAGCAACTGGCCGGCAACATCCAGACCGTCAGCGACGCGCAGGCGACGTCGCAGGTGCATGTTGTCCAGACGATGGAAAGGCGCCTCGCCGACGTTCAGGCGCAAATGGCCGAGAGGCTGGCCGAAAACGCCACACGCTCGGCCCGTGCCATGACCGACATGCAGGAGCGCATGAAGGACACTCTGGCCGGTTCGTCCGAGAAAACGACCAAGAGCCTGACGGAATTGCAGGAACGCCTCGCCACGATCGACAAGGCCCAGACGAATATCGAGAAACTGTCGGGCGATGTCCTGTCATTGCAGGACATCCTGTCGAACAAACAGCGGCGGGGGATGTTCGGGGAAATCCAGCTGACCGATATCGTGTCCAAAGCCCTTCCGAGTGACAGCTACTCATTGCAGGCGACGTTATCGAACGGGCGAAGGGCGGACTGTCTGGTGCACTTGCCCAACCCACCTGGCCCTATCGTCATCGATGCGAAATTTCCCTTCGAGGCCTATGAGGCATATGCCGCAGCCGACACACCGCAAATGCAGCAGGCGGCCCTCAAAGAGCTTGGCAATGCCGTGCGCAAGCACATCAGGGACATCTCCGAGCGGTATGTGATCGAGGGCGAAACCGCTGATGGCGCGATCATGTTCCTGCCGTCCGAAGCTGTATACGCCGAGCTTCACTCGCGCCTGCCCGAGGTAGTGCGAGGCGGTTTCGATGCACGGGTCTGGATCGTTTCCCCGACAACATGCATGGCGACGCTCAATACGATGCGCGCCATCCTGAAAGACGCACGGATGCGCGAGCAGGCGGGCGAGATCCGCAAGGCACTGCGTCTGTTGCACCGTGATGTCGAGATCATCGGCGAAAAGGCCGGCAAGCTGGAAACCCATCTCCGGCAGGCAGGAGATGATGTGGCCGGTGTGCTGACGGCCGCCACCCGTGCAGGCAAACGCGCCGACCGGCTGGACAACTTCGATTTCGAGGAACTGGCCCCTGATCGGCCCGAGCCTGCCTCCCTGCTTTCATCGGAAAGCTAGGTGATGCCCCAGCGCGTGTTGATTACGGCGGGTGCGGGGGGGATCGGTCGCGTCATTGCAGAAAGGTACGTGGCACAAGGCGCAAATGTATTCACCTGCGACGTGGATCCGACGGCTGTCGACCAGCTTCCCGACGGGATAACCGGGCAGGTCGTGGACGTCACGGATGAGATAGCGTTGGATGCATGGCTGGCCGAAGGACTATCGCGGCTTGGCGGGTGTGACGTGCTGATCAATAATGCCGGCATAGCAGGGCAAGCTGGACAGATTGAAGACCTCGATCTGGACCAGTGGAAAACCTGCCTTGCAATCAACCTCGATGCGCAAATGCTGACGTGTCGCCGCGTCGCTCCGGTCATGAAAAGGCAGGGCTCGGGTGTGATCACCAACCTGTCCTCGACATCGGGCCTTTACGGCGTTCCGTTTCGCGCCCCCTATGTCGCGGCCAAGTGGGGGGTCATTGGCCTGACCAAAACCATAGCAGCCGAGCTTGGTCCCTTCGGCATTCGTTGCAATGCGATCTGCCCCGGTGCCGTCAGTGGCGAACGCATGGACCGCGTCCTCGCAGCCGAGGCCACAGCGCGCGAAACCACGCCGCAGAAGGTATTCGAGGATTATACCTCGGGTACCTCCATGCGGCGCTTTGCGAGACCGCAGGAAATTGCGGATCTCTGCCTGTTTCTTTCATCGGACGCAGCGGCTTTCGTTTCGGGGCAAGCCATCGCTGTCGACGGCAATACCGAAACCTATCACACCGAACATCAGCCCCGGTGATCACGCATTGCGTCACACGCACTTGGAGTTGCGAACAATGGCTACAACTGGCCTGCGCCGTGAGGGGGATGTGGTTTAGATACCCACAAACCGCTGTGCGAGACGTGGTACCAAACCGCTGAATTGAAGCGGTGCGTCTGTGGCGGCCAGACAAATGCAATCCGGTCCCGGTGCCGCGATGGGCGTATGCTGCAGGTCTTCGTTGGCGACTTCGACATCGCCGACCCCGAAATGGTCATCCTCATCGTGGAAAGCACCCTGCAGAACAAGCGTCAGTTCCGTGCCCTGATGTCCATGATCCGGAACAGCCGTTCCGCCGGGAATGCGCAACAAACGTACGGTCGCCTCGGATGACGTCTCGAGCACAAGCTGGCTGACACCGCCCCCTACTTTCCGCCATTTCAGCGCCTCGGGATCGCCAGCGACATAATCCTGCAAAGGCGCGGGGAAGACAGTCCGTGCGCGGGGTGAAGGTGACGTCGCAGTCTCGGTCGGGGCCGCATCGATCATCGCCAACGTCTTTTCAAATGCATCTGTGCCCATGTCGACCGGCTTGCTATCCAGCATGACCTCGCCGCCGACCGCATCATATTCGGCCAGCGCTGCGCGGCAGGTGTCACACATCGAAATATGTGTGGCGACGACCAGATTGAAAGCTTCAGGCAGGGTGCCCGCGGCATAGCCCATCAGCAGTTCGTCGGTCAGATGGTGTTTTATCTTGCTCATGTTCGTTTTCACTTCATTGCGTGACGCAGTCGTTCCAGCGCCAACCGTATCCTCGATTTGATCGTCCCGAGCGGCAAACCAGTCTGTGCAGCGATCTCACTGTGGCTCAGTTCGCCGAAATAGGCCTTTTCGATCAGTTGTCTCTGTTCGGCGGGCAACGTCGAAAGTGCCCGGCCAAGTTGTTCCGTTTCTTGTTGCAGTCCCATGACCTCGACCTGATCGGGCTCGGCCTCGGGACCCCATGGCAAATCCTCGGGCTCTGGCCTGCGCTGCTTGCGCAACATGTCGATCCTGCGATTGCGTGCGATCGTGAAAATCCACGTCGATACGCTCGCTTTTGCGGGATCGAACATTCTGGCCTTGTTCCAAAGGGTCGCCATGACCTCCTGTGTGCATTCTTCCGCCAGTTCCGGGCTGGCCCCCGATCGCATCAGAAACGACTTCACGCGTGGCCCGAAATAGGCGAACAATTCAGCGAATGCCGCCCGGTCCCGTTGATCCCGTATCGCTATGACCTGGGCGACCCAGGCCATCCGCTTGTCCATCATTTCTGTTGACACAGATTTCTTCCTCGCGAGGCGTGAAGGCTTTTCGCCTCCCTCAGCATAAGCGGAGATGACCACCTCCGCATCAGCTTTCGTGACAGAATGGGTTTCTGTGAACATATCGGTATTACGCGCAGCGATCTGCAGTGGATCACTCATGTGTCAGTTTTTGTTATGATCCAGCTAAGTTGCAGTAACGTAATAAAAAAGGTATCGATCAGGAAGACAGGCGGAGCAGTAAATACATGCCATTTGAGACCGGGACGGCCGTGCCCAGGAAGATTGCGGTAATTGGGGCAGGCATTTCCGGGATGGGGGCAGCACACGCGCTGGCCAAGCATCATCAGGTTGTCCTTTTCGAAGCGGAAAAGCGTCTGGGCGGACACGCCCGCACCAGAATGGCGGGACGTAATCATGATCAGCCTGTCGATACGGGTTTTATCGTTTTCAACTACGCCAACTACCCCAATCTGACCAAGCTGTTCGACCACCTGCAAGTGCCTGTGGTCAAAAGCAACATGAGCTTTGGCGCATCGTTCTCGGGTGGCGCCCTCGAATATGCGCTGAACGACCTTGGTGCCCTCTTCGCCCAGCGTCGCAATATCGCCAATCCCAGATTTCTTCGCATGATCGCTGACATCATGAAGTTCAATGCCAAGGGGCTGGAGGCTGCCAAGAACGAAAGCCTCACAATCGGCCAATTGCTGCAGCAACTCAACCTCGGCGATTACTTTCGCGATTACTATCTTTTGCCCTTCTCGGGTGCCATCTGGTCGACCCCTAAGGAACAGATCCTCGATTTCCCCGCTTACGCGATGATGCGCTTTTTCGACAACCACGCGCTGCTTGGCGTCACAGGGCAGCACCAATGGTACACGGTCGATGGTGGATCGCAGCACTATGTGTCGCGACTCGCCGAGGACATGATCCAGCGCGGCGTGAATGTCCGGCTGGGTGCGGGAATAGACGCAGTACGCCGAACCACCGATGGTGCAGAGGTCAAAACAACCGGTGCCGAGTGGGAGCATTTCGACGAGGTCGTCTTTGCCACCCATTCAGACGATACGCTGGGCATGTTGTCAGATGCCACCGGTGCCGAGCAATCGGTACTCGGTGCGGTGCGATACCAGCCCAACAAGATCATCCTGCACTCTGATACCTCTATCATGCCCAAACGCCGCAAGGTCTGGGCATCGTGGATCTATACCGAAGATGCGGAACGGACCGACACCGAGATCAATCTGACCTATTGGATGAATTCGTTGCAGCCGTGGCTGCAGGACGAAGACATGATGGTCACGCTGAACACAAAGCGACCGATCCGCGAAGACTTGATCTGGGACGAGGTGACATTGCATCATCCCGTCTATGATCTTGCAGCTATTGCCGCGCAGAAAGCGGCGGCAGCTATGAACGGTACGAACCATACGTGGTTCTGCGGGGCATGGATGAAGAACGGTTTCCACGAAGACGGGCTGGCGAGCGCGCTTGATGTCGTCCATTCACTCAACACCCGCGAACAGACGACGGTCGCGGCCGAGTGAGCTCTGGCGTGCATCATATCGCAGCCGAAACCTATCATGGGCGACGGGGGCCGACGAAGAACGCCTTTCGTTACTCGATCGATTACGTGCTGATGGATGCCGAGGCGACGTCGGACACCCCCGCGCTGTTCTCGCGCAACAAGGGCAATCTGATGTCGCTGCAAGACAGCGATCACGGAGGGCCGCCGAAACAGGGTGTGGGTGCAGCTTGGGTGCATGAGGTACTGGCGCAACATCAGATCAGCGATACCGACAGGATCGTACTGCTCGCCCAGCCACGCGTCCTGGGCCATGTGTTCAACCCCGTGTCGTTCTGGCTTTGCTACGATGCCACAGACCAGCTGCGCACGGTCATCGCAGAAGTCACCAATACGTTCGGCGATCGCCATTCATATTTGTGTCGAAACGAGAACGGCGAGCCCATAACCAAAGACAAGACCATTTCGGCACAAAAGCTCATGCATGTGTCGCCATTCCAGCCAATCGAAGGCGGCTACACTTTCCGGTTCGACATCCAGCCCGAACGTATCGGTATCTGGATCGACTACAGCCGTGGCGAAGGCGGATTGATCGCAACGCTTACAGGTCAACGTAAGCCCATCACCAACGGGAGCATCATCCGCGCGGCCCTACGGCGCCCCTTCGGATCCCGCCGCGTGCTGGCGCTTATTCACTGGCAGGCGATCAAACTCTGGTGGAAAGGCGCGACCTTCCGGTCGCGACCGGTGCCGCCCCGCCAAGAGGTCAGCCGGTGAAGGCACTGCAAGAGCGGCTGCCGGCGTATTCGCTTTTCGCAGCCGTTCTATTTGGTGCAGGGCTACCGATCTACATCTATGCACCGCGATATTACGCCGACACATACGGGGTCAGCCTGACGGCGCTGGGGACCGTACTTTTCGTGCTGCGCCTCTTCGACATGATCCAGGACCCGGCCCTCGGCTGGATCAGCGAGCGTCTGTCGCGGCGAAAGAAGATCGCGATCACCGCCGGCGCCGGAGTGATGGCCCTTTCGATGCTGGGGCTGTTCGGTGTGACACCACCGATCGATCCGATCTGGTGGTTCGCGATCACGATCACCGGCCTTTTCACGGCCTTCAGCTTTCTGACCATCAATTTTTACGCGCAGGGCATCAGCAAGGCAGGCGATGGCGATCAAGGTCATGTCCGGCTTGCCGCATGGCGCGAGAGCGGCGCGCTTTTGGGTGTCTGCGTCGCGGCCGTGACCCCGACACTTCTGATGGGCGTTGTCGCGGCACCCTTCGCCACCTTCGCTGTCGGTTTCGCTGCCGTGACCATCATCGCCGCTGTTTTCATGTGGCCCGAGTGGACCGCGCAGACCGAACACGAACCGTCGCCGATCGGTGATATCGTGCGTGATACGACCGCACGCAAGCTACTGATCCTTGCCCTGGTAAATGCGACGCCCCTTGCGGTGTCTTCGACGCTTTTCCTGTTCTACGTGGAAAGCAAATTGCAGGCACCGGGATGGGAGGGCGGGCTTTTGGTGCTCTTCTTTCTTGCGGCCGCGATATCGTCTCCGGGATGGTCGGCGCTGGCACGGCGTTTTCGCCCCAAGACGGTTCTGCTGGCCGCGATGTGCCTCGCTGTCGCTTCGTTCGCCTATACGCTGACTTTATCGCCGGGCGATGTGATCCCCTTTGCAGTCATATGCGTACTAAGTGGTGCAACGATCGGCGCAGACCTTACCTTGCTACCGGCCATGTTCGCGAAACGCATGGCGGTTATTTCTCCGAACGGGGGGCAGGGTTTCGGTCTTTGGAACTTGGTCAACAAGTTCACGCTGGCTTTTGCTGCGGTGGTTCTTCTGCCGCTTCTGGAGCGGTCGGGGTTTGTCGCGGGATCGACGGACCTCCCGCCCGACGCCATGACGATGCTCACGCTACTGTACGCGCTGGTGCCATCACTTTTGAAATTGTTGGCAATCGGTCTGCTGGTTGTCACGAAGATTGAGGACTGACGATGTCGTTTCTGATCTACACCCTGATCGGTGCCGGCCTTGTGCTTGTCGCGCTCGTGCTGAAAGAACGATATGTCTCGTTCCGCGCCCAGACATCAGAGGATTACGCCGATGGTCCGATCTTCGATATCCGCGAACGCTTCAACGGGCCGATCGTCTGCGAAGGTGTGATCTATGGGCCGACCGGCAAGGTGTCTTCGCGTTTCGTCGCGGACTTCGAAGCCAGCTGGAACGGCAATGTCGGCACGATGACCGAAAAGTTCTATTATGACAGTGGATCGGTGCAGGATCGGGTGTGGACCCTGACACTTGGCAACGACGGCAAGATCAAGGCCGAGGCCCCCGACGTCGTGGGGGCGGGATCAGGCCAGCAAAGCGGTTCGGCAGTCTTGCTGAACTATCGCATCAAGCTGACGGAAGAGGCGGGTGGTCACGCCCTGGATGTTACCGACTGGATGTATCTGATGTCGAACGGCTCGATAATGAACCGAAGCCAGTTTCGGAAGTTTGGTATCAAGGTGGCCGAACTCGTCGCCACCATGAGACCGAAAGACAAGGCCTACGCAGGAGAATAACGTGAGAGACTGGCAAGGAAAACGCTACTGGCTGGTTGGTGCAAGCGAGGGGCTCGGGCGCGAGGTTGCCTTTTGCCTGTCCCGTGCCGGCGCCGAGGTGGTCGTATCCGCACGATCCGAGGATCGCCTCAAGGAGCTGGTCGAGGAATTGCCGGGAAAATCGTCTTACGTGACAGTTGATGTCGCGGACAGAGCGGCTGTCGAGGCTGCCGCCAAGGACGTGGGCGAAATCGACGGGGTTGTCTATCTGGCCGGTGTCTACTGGCCGATGAAGTCGCAGGAATGGGACAACGAGAAAGCTGATCTGATGGGCGAGGTCAACTTTCTGGGTGCATCCCGCGTCGTCGGTGCCGTCATCAAGGACATGGTTGCCAAGGACAAGGGCCACATCGTTCTGGTGGGCTCTCTGTCGGGTTTTCGCGGTCTGCCGGGCGCTATCGGTTACTGCTCATCCAAGGCGGGCATGATGGCCCTTGCGGAATCCATGCAGGCCGATCTGCGCAAGACGCCCATCGACGTGCAGCTGGTGAACCCGGGCTTCATCAAGACGCGCCTCACCGACAAGAACGACTTTCACATGCCGTTCATCATGTCCCCCGAAGATGCGGCCAAGGAAGTCTTCGATCACATGAACAGCGATGACTTCAAGAAGAGCTTTCCGATGCTCTTTTCCTGGGTGTTCCGGCTGTCACAGTTCATGCCTGACTGGATGTACTATCGCCTGTTCGGGGCAAAATAGTTGCGTTGATTTGCGCTGGATCAAGGCCGATGTGGAGGTTCTTGCCCTTTGATGAGGGCAGGAGGACACGCTGATGTTACCCATATCTTCTGACAAGATCGCCGAAGTGATCATCCTCGCCCGGGAAATCGACAGGGCGCGGAATGAGTTTTATGGTTTCGTCGATCAACTCGCCGAAGACGAAAAATACGCGCTCGTCGCCGTTTTCTGGATCGGACGCGGCAGTTTCGACCCCGAAGACCTGCCTGAGGCGCTGATGACCGCAGAGGCTGAAGCCACGACACCGACCGCCGAATATCTTTTGGGATCACCGCACCTGGCCGACCATCTCGAAGCGGGGCTCGATGCCTTGGGCATAAGTGCCTCGGCCGAGGAAGACGCGCTTTACCGCCCCGCCTGATCGCGATCCGCCCGTCACGCCGTGGCTCTTGCGAACCACTCTTGCGCGCCTGCCCAGACCCCCTCGTTCAACGCATCCAGTGTCTTGAGGTGGGGCAAGAGTTGCGCCGCGAAGTCCTCGCTGCTTTCAGCCGGAAGCATCGACGGCAGATTGTCGATCGCTGTGACATCCAGCACAGGAGCTGCCGACACCCGCAATGCGGGGGCGTCCCATGTTGTGGTCCGATCATAGACCTTTATCGGGGAAAAGTCGCTGTCGGGATCGCAGGCAATATCACCGATCACCGTAAGTTTCCTGTCGGCGCCCAGCGTGCTGGTTGGTACGAACACCGGCGTACCGGGCCGCGCCAGGATACAGTTGAGGAAAATGTCATGGGCCAACACCTGCGGAAAGGGGCCGCCCGCCGCAGTTTCGGCCATGTCCCATTTCGTCGTCGCCACGCCCATCGCCTGACACAGGTCGGCGGCACCGGTCCCGACACGGCCCAGAGCACCGATGATAAGCGCCGTCGGTCGCTCGGTTCCTGTGCTGACCAGCGCCTGTTGCAAGGCCATCAACATGTGGCTGGCGCTTGGAAAGGCTTTGACCGGTCCCACCGTCTGGCCTTTGCGTTGTGCGATCCAACATTGGAGCGCCACTGCCGCGCCGGCGTAGCCAGCCCAGTAACCGAAAGCCGCGACGCGACGGCCCTCATGATCGGTCAGGTATTCGAGGTCGAGCAGCATCCCGCCTCCGGCCTTGAACCTTTGAAGAAGGCGCTGACCAGCGGGCTGGCCCTTGTAGGCATGGCCGAACATGATGTGCCGGTGGCGCAGCGGCGTAGCGTCGTCGGGCAGTTCCTTCAGGCCGAACACGATGGCATCGTCAGGCGCCTCGGTCCATGAAAACTCGGGCACGATGTGGCAACCCGCATCGGCATACTGGGAAATCGGAATGATCCGCTGGCGGCTTTCTTCGACGCTCACCTCGAAACCCGCGGCAAGCAAAGCCGCCGCACCCTGCGGGCTGAGGCCGACCCGCTCTTCGTGGGGGCGGCTTTCGGCACGGACCCAGAGATGAGGCATCAGAGCATCCCCTTTGCATAGACGGCCTGCACCGCGTCATGGGTATTCATCCGGTGCTGAAAAGCCGCAAGACGCGGGTAGTTCCCGATTTCCACGCCGTCACCGGAAAGCCAGGTCAAAACGACATAGAGATATGCGTCCGAGACCACCTCGAGAGCACCAGCATCAAAAGGCATCTTCGGCAGTATCGCTTCCAGATGCGCGGCACATTCGGCCATACGGATCGGAACCATCCTGCGCATATCGGCGAATGAGCTTTCCTCACGCGCCCAGCGGCCACCACGCATCTTGTGTGCATGGTGCGGATGCATTGTTCCGTTCAGATAGGCCATCAGCTCGCGCATTCTGGCCGCTGAATAGGCCGTCCGGGGAACCATATCGGGGGCGATATATTCCAATATAGCCGGTGTTTCCGTCAAAATTCCGTCTGGCGTTTCAAGGGTAGGCACGCGACCCTTTGGATTGAGCTGCAGGTAATCATAGCCTGTTTGCTGGCTCGCCCCGAAATCGACCATGACCGCGTCATACGGGGTGCCGGTGTGCTCAAGCAGGATCGCCGATGCGACAGAAATCGTCTTTGGGGCGTAGTGCAGCCTGGGCATGAAACGTCTTTCGTTGCGTTAGAAATGTGTACGCGCATGAGCGCGGGCAGGATCGTCAAGATGTGGGATCGCGTTGAAGCCCGCAAGGATCGGCCCTTGCGGGATGACGTGCACCCTGTGCATCGAGGTGTTCATGATCGGCAGCAACACATGGGCCATGCGGCGCGGATCAAGCTCCAGCAGATGGCGCATGATCATCCCGATGACCCCGCCCGAGGTGATGCAAAGCACCCGCACCCCCGGTTGCGCCGCTTCCTGCAAGACCGATGTCACCCTCTGTTCGAAAGAGGCGAAGGTCTCGACACCCTGGATCTCGGCACGGTGCCACGCTTCCATCACCTGGGTGACATGGGCTGCGAATTCCTCGGGACCCGGAAAGGGTACACCGTGCACATCTTGCAGGGCATGCCCGAGGTTGAAATAGTCCATCTCGTTGAGACGGGGATCGATCACCATGTCCTGATAGCCGATCCCGGTGGCGGTTTCACGATGGCGGCGAAGGCTGCCGGCAATGACCTTGTCGAATGGCCCCTCGCGGTCGCGCAGATAATCGCCAAGCCACACCGCCTGCTGGTGCCCAAGTTCCGAGAGGCGGTCATAGCTTTCCTCGTCCTTGGCTGCGGAATTGGCCTGCCCGTGCCGCACCAGAATGATTTCGCCCATCTGCGTCTCCTTTGCGTCGAGGGTTAGGGATTTGACGGTCGGATGGCAACGGCTTCTGTACAGCAAACCAGCATGTGACATGACTTGGCGGTCTTCCCGAAGGCCATAATCCGAAACGGTCGATCACGCACCGGCGAGGCGCCTGAAACAGCAAGCGATCACAGAAACGCGTGGCGGTGAAATCCGTGAGGCACTGCAATGCAGACCAGCCTGCAAAACAGGGTCGTCTGCTCTTTTGCGCACCGAAGCGGAAGTCTTTGTGTGCAACTGCGCACCAAGCGACGCTGGGGGCTGAAAACTCAATTATTCAAGTGATTTAGCCGATCACGTAAGCCCGATTTTTTGTGATTGGGCTGGCTCTTTCTCGGATCGGGTTTTGGCCCAATCTTCAGGGCATCGAACGACGGCGAACGGGCCGCGTCGACCACACAAGTCCGAGCGGCCCCACCTGCCGCAACAACCTGAAAGGAAACATCATGTCTATCAAAGCAATCGCACTGGCGACCGCTGCAATCGCCGCAACCGCAACCACCGCCTCTGCAACGAACTATTTTGCGTTCGGCGAAAAGGTCGATCGCAGTTCCGTCATCGAGCTCGGCACAGTGCGCGCCGAGAGCAACGGGGTTGTTGAGCTTTACGACTTCCGGAATGGCGAAATCGGTGCGCTTCTCGGCTCTGAAATGGTGAACGCCGGCGCCAACGGCGACGTGCGTGTGAACGTAGGTATCCCACCACAGAGCGATGTGGTCGCCCTGCTACGGATCGGTGACGACGTCGTCGCCGAGCGTGACTACCGCCTCAACGACTGATCGCATATCCAATGCACATTATCCGGCCGGTGTCGAAACGACGCCGGCCGTTTTCGTTTCCCGCCCCGCTTCGCGTCTTGTGTCCTTATTTGTGACATGGGATGATTTGGCCCAAGAGCAGTGATAACAACCGCAGAACGGTATTCCGAAGGTGTCGGGCACAAAACTTCTCAGCGACGTTTTCGGGTTCAGCGACTTTCGTCCCGGACAAAAGGAAATCGTCGACGCGGTCGTGCGCGGCGAAAACACGCTTGCGATCATGCCGACCGGCGGGGGCAAGTCGCTGTGTTTTCAGCTACCTGCGCTGATGCGCGATGGCGTGACACTGGTGATATCTCCGCTGATTGCGCTGATGCGCGATCAGGTACGCGGGCTGACCGAGGCTGGCGTTCCCGCCGGGGCTCTGACCTCGGGGAATACGCCGGAAGAAACCGAAGCGGTATGGCGCCAGCTGCAAGACGGCACGCTCAAGCTGCTTTACATGGCGCCGGAACGCCTTGCCGCTGGCGGCACCGTAAACATGCTGCGGCGCGCTGGGGTCGGTCTGATCGCGGTCGACGAGGCCCATTGCGTCAGTCAGTGGGGCCACGACTTCCGCCCCGATTATCTGCGGATCGGAGAGTTGCGCGAAGGTTTGGATGTGCCGCTGGCAGCTTTCACCGCCACGGCAGATGCAGAGACCCGCGAAGAGATCGTCGAAAAGCTCTTCCGGGGGGAAACCCCCGCCACCTTCCTGCGAGGCTTCGACCGTCCCAACATTCATCTCGCCTTCGCAGTCAAGGATGGCCCGCGCCGTCAGATACTGGACTTCGCCGCAGCCCGAAAAGGTCAACCGGGGATCGTCTATTGCGGCACGCGCGCCAAGACCGAAACCCTGTCTCGTGCCCTGGCAGAGGCGGGCCATGCCACCTGCCACTATCACGGCG
>JGI12210J13797_10179091_pt1 | contig 16610 bp, 15 predicted proteins | sample ElkSlonscriptome_3_FD_13797 | JGI IMG/M metagenome (IMG submission 13797)
CTCTCCCCCGAGTCCGCGTCGACGCCGGTGGTGGAGCCCGCGCTGGTCCCCGGCCCCGTCGAGGCGTCGTCGGCACCGCCCGAGCCCGTCGGCGCGTCCGTGGTAGACCCCTCGGCCGGGCCGGTGCTCGTGTCGGCCGGCATGTCTCCCGTGGAGCTCCCCGACGAGCTGCCCTCGCCGCCCGCTCCACACGCCGCGCTCCCGAGGGCGAGGGCATGGGCGAGGCTGATCAGAGCGAATTGGCGTGTCGATTTCATTCTGCGGACTCCCGAATCTTCGATGGCTCGGACCGGGCCCCGGTCGACGCCCGGTCGGTGGGTGGACCCGCCAGCAGTACCGCCATCGGGCTTCGGCGGCTCGCCACGATCGACGGGCCATCGCCCCCCTTCCCGGGGGCTGCACGCTTCGACCCGCCCGGAAGGCTCCGATCCGCACCCCGGATCGGGCCCCCCGCTCGAGCGGCCATCGCCGCTGGAACAGCGACCACGAGCACGGAGCTGCGTGAATTATGCCATCGATGAATTCATGCAATCCGCGACTCGGTTCACCCGACTTCGCGAACGACGGAACGCTTCATTCAGCGCACACCATGGACACATCTCGACCGCAGGGCTGGCCATTCCCTTCCGCTCCATATTCTTGCCTGAACGACACGATAGAGGCCCCTAGGCTCAGGTCGCCGTGCCATGATGCTCACTGGAATAGGGAGTGACGACGATGATGAATCGACGAATCGTAGGACGACTGAGTCTCTTCGGACTGGGCCTCGCAGTGGGGTGCACGGGCGGCGACGACGGCTCGTCCCCCACGGGCGCAGCGATGACCGAGGGGGCCACGGGCACCAACGGCACCGACGGACCCGACGAATCGACCACCGCGGGCCCGGCCGCGACCGACACCACCGGCCCGGGCAACGACGACGACCCCGACACCACGGCGGGAGCCGAGGGGCCCGACACCACCGGGGTCGACACCGGGACCGACACCAGCGGCGGAGAGACCACCACCGGGGGCGAGGAGGTGGGGCGCTTCGTGGGCAACATCACCACCAACGGCATGGTGCGCCCGGACTTCGTCGACTACTGGAACCAGATCACCCCGGAGAACGAGGGCAAGTGGGGCTCGGTCGAGGGCACGCGCGACGTGATGAACTGGGGACCCCTCGACGCGGCCTACGACTATGCGCTGGACCACGGCATCCCCTTCAAGGGGCACGTGCTGGTGTGGGGCAGCCAGCAGCCGAATTGGATCGCCGGGCTGCCGCCGGCGGAGCAGGCCGAAGAGGTCGAGGAGTGGATCCGGCTGTACTGCGAGCGCTACCCGGAGACCGCGATCCTCGACGTGGTCAACGAGCCTCCGCCCCACACCACGCCGCCCTACATGAACGCGATCGGGGGCCCGGGCGCCTCGGGCTACGACTGGATCATCTGGTCGTTCCAGACCGCGCGGCAGTACTGCCCCAACACCATCCTGGTGCTCAACGACTACAACGTGCTGCGCTGGAACACGGCCAGCTTCGTGAACATCGTGAACGCGGTGAAGGGCTCGGGCTTCGTCGACGCCATCGGGGCCCAGGCCCACGGCCTGGAGACGCTCCCGTTCGGGGAGCTGCAGGCCAACCTCCAGGCGGTGCTCTCCACCGGGCTGCCGCTGTACATCTCCGAGTACGACATCGACGTGGCCGACGACGAGCAGCAGCGGGCCATCATGGAGGAGCAGTTCACGCTGTTCTGGGAGACCGAGGAGATCGTCGGCATCACGCTGTGGGGGTACGTGTACGGCTCGACCTGGCTGCCCAACACGGGCCTGCTGGTCGACGGCCAGCCCCGCCCCGCCATGACCTGGCTGATGGACTACCTCGACGCGCAGGGCAGCTAGCGGCTAGACCACCCGGAAGCCCGCCTCCACCACCACGGCCCGCAGCCGCGGGGTGGGCACCCGGCCGCGCACCACCGCGCGGCCGGCCTCGTGGTCGACCTCGGTGGAGACCACGCCCTCCTCGGCCAGCAGCGCGCGGCGCAGCCGGCTGGCACAGCCGCCGCACGTCATGCCCTGGACCGACAGCTCCACCTCGCGATCGCCGGCCTCGGGCGCGCTGGCCCCTCGCCGCTGCTGCACCCAGCCCCGCCCCTCCTCGAGGGCGAACCAGGCCATGAGCAGCACCAGCCCCGCGGCGGTCACCACCTCGAGGGGCGAGCCGTGCCCCCCGTGCTCGTGGGCCGTGCCCGTGCCGCCGGCGAGCACGAAGTCGAACAGCACCGCCGCGCCCACGCTGCCGGCCACGATGACCCCGAGGTAGATGCCGAGCGCCCGGCCGCCCAGGGCCCGGTACACCGCGCCCAGCGTGGCCACGTTGGTGGCGGGGCCGGCCATCAGGAACACCAGCGCCGCGCCGGGCGGGAAGCCCCCGGCCACCAGCGCCGCGGCGATCGGCACCGAGGCGGTGGCGCACACGTACAGCGGCAGCGAGACCACCAGCACGGCCAGCAGCGCCAGCACCTCGCCGTGGCCGGTGAGCGCCGCGAACACCTCCGCCGGCACCAGCACCTCGATGACGGCGGAGACCACCACCCCGAACAGCAGCCAGCGCCAGATGCTGCGCAGCACGTCCAGCGTGTGGACGAGCGCTCCCTTCACGCTCCGGTCGACCGGGGCCGCCGCCGCCGCGCCCTCGACCGCCGCCTCCTCCTTCACGCGCCCGGGGAGCGCGTCGGTGAGCCATCCCCCCACCACCCCAGTGACGGCCGCCGCCCCGAGCTTGAGCAGGGCGAAGGGCCAGCCGAGGAACGAGGCCGCGACCAGGGTGGAGTCCACCCCCGTCTGCGGGGTGCTGATGAGGAAGCCCACCGAGGCGCCGGGGCTGGCCCCGTCGCGCCGCAGGCCCAGCCCGGCCGGGATCACCCCGCACGAGCACAGGGGCAGGGGCACGCCCAGCGCCACCGCCTTGAGCACCCCGCCGCGCCCGCCGAGGTGCCGCCGCACGAAGCCCGGCGGCAGCACCACGTGCAGCAGCCCCGCCACCGCCGCGCCCAGCAGCAGCCACGGCGCCAGCTCCAGCATGACCCCCCAGATCGCCGCGAGCAGGTCGGTGATCACTTCGCCGCCCTCCCCCCGTAGCGGGCGAACACTTCCATCAGCTCGTCGATCATCTCGGCACGCGCGGCCGCGTCGCCCCGCTCGAACGCCTCGCTCACGCAGTGGCGGATGTGCGACTCGAGCAGGATGTGCCCCACCTTGCCCAGCGCGCCCTGCACCGCGCTGATCTGCAGCAAGACGTCGACGCAGTACTCGTCGCCCTCGAGCATGCGGCGCAGAGCGCCTACCTGCCCCTCCACCCGCTTGAGGCGCGTAATCACCTTCTTCTTCTCGGTCGCGTCGAGCATGGATACCCCTCGGGGGTATCCGCATCTTATACCCCCTAGGGGTATATGCAAGCCCGACCGCTCGAATCAGAAGTCGTATGCGGTCCACCGAAGTGACGAAGGCCAGGATCCTTCGCACGGCTTGCCTGCGCGGACTCGCTCGGCCCGAGAACGGCGTCGATCCGAATGCGAGCGCCCGCCGTACCCACCGAGAAACCGACGATTGTCGGGCTCGAGCCCCACCTCTATGCTCGCGCCGAGCGGGCAGCAATGCGTCCCTCGTCCCCACGCCATCGCCTCCGCCACCGCGCGGGGGTCCTGCTACGCCGACCGGCCTTCGCCGTGGTCGCGGCGTTGGTGTGGCTGCTCGGCGTGGAGATCGGGCCGGGCCTGCACATCGCCCTGCATGCGCAGCACGGGCACCACCACCACGGAGCAGGCGAGGAGCTCGGGTGTGCGGGGCACGAGAACGCGGGGCACGAGAACGCGGAGCACGAGGACGCGGGGCACGAGGACGCGCAGCACGAGGACGCGCAGCACGAGCATCGGCAGCAGCACGCGGCGGCGGGGCATCATGCGGTCTCGGAGCAACACGAGCACCACGCCGCCACGCAGCATCACGAGCCCCACGCCGCTCCGCAGCCTCACGAGCCCCACGCCGCCACTCAGCATCACGAGCCCCACGCCGCGCCACAGCATCACGAGCCCCACGCCGCTCCGCCGCCTCACGAGCACGCTGCGCCCGACGACTCGCCTCCCCCGGAGGCGTCCGAGCGCGAGCACGCGACCGATGAGCATGCGACCGGCTCCACCGTTCCGCACGGCACGGGCAGCCTTGCCCACCGCGACCTCGTCCCGCTGACGCCCCTGCCCGCGCTACCGCCGATCCCATCGGCACCGTGGCGCCCGGTGGAGGTGGCGGCGGTCCCGTGCGTCGCCCCTCTAGACCGCGTCCCCGACGTGCTCCGGGCACGAGGGCCGCCGCGCGGCCGCTCCAACCCCGAGCCGTCCTCAGTCGTCTGAGGTCCGAGCGTCTCTCCAGGCCTGCGCAGCTCTGCGCAGCTCTGCGATGGCATCGGCTTCGCCCTGCTCTCGATCGCCGGTGAGGACGAATCCAGGGCAAGCCACGCTCCGCATCACCGCCTACGGGAGTTCACCCGCGTCCTCATCGCACTGCGCGAGGTGGAGGCCGACGGTGATGGTGAGGTGACCGAGACCGAGCTGCGCGCGGTCGACATCACGGGACAGGCTCGATCACGGGACAGGCTCGCGACCCGTCGGGCAGCCGCGACATCACCGATCGGTGGAGCTTCGTCGCGGTGCAGTCGAGGACCCTCGGCCACCTCGATGGCGAGGGCCACCGCGACGTCGAGACTCCTGGACCGCGACTCGAACCGCTCGCCAAACGGGTGAAGACCTCGGGCCTCGCTCGTGCGGATCGTGCTGCCGTGCGCCCCCGCTTCCTCCCAGCCCACGCCAGGAGCAGGCTCCGATCATCGCGTCATGTCGTCGATGACCGTGCACGAATTGATCGAAGAAGAGAGTACGAAATTCATATTCGAAACACTTTGCACATTGCATGCATGACGACTATTAACGTTCACCGACTTCTGAACTCGTCTCTTCGATCTCATCATTCATCGAGATGGAAGTGAAAATGATATGAACATGAGATCCTTCGCTCCCGCGCTCACCAGGCTGACCAGCCTCTTCCTTGCGTCCCCGCTGCTCGCATGCACGACCACCGCCGAGGCCGACGGCGAGTGCGATGGCCATGGGCGCATGGTCGACACCTCCTGCCGCTGCGACCTCGGCTACCTCGGTGCCCCCGACGACGACGGCATGCCCACCCCGACCCCCGAGGGCTGCGTGGAAATGAGCGCCGAGGATCTCGACGGCACTGCCCCTCGGCGCTTCTTCACCGTGCATGGAGACTTCCGGCTCATGGCCGAGGGCGAGGACGACGTGTCGGTCGACGACCCTCGCAACCCCGGCCGCGTGCTGCTGCAGACGCCGGGCTCGGGCGTGTCGTATGCCACCACGGTCATGAGCTTCACCGAGCACGGCTCGGCCGATCGCTTCACGGCCCGTGATTGCCACTATGACTACACGGGCAGCCTGCCCGATCCTCACTACTTCCCGCAGGGCTACCTGAGCTCGGTGTGGGACCTGTTCACGCTGCTCCCCGACGAGCCCTCCGCCTGCGCTTCCTTCCACCACGTGGCGCTTCGCTCACCCCACGACCAGCCCGCCCACATGCACATGCGCTACGGCGATGCCTCCCGCGAGCACGAGGCGCTCTTGGCCATGAGCGAGGATCCCGAGGCCGGCTTCGATCCGTGGTGGAGCAGCTACGAAGGGGTCGGCGATGACACGCCCCGCAGCCAGCCGCTGTCGTTCACGAACTTCGACGGCACGTTCGTGATGGACACCACCGTCGCGCTCACCATCGACGATCCCCGCAATCCGAGCCTCATCACCGCGACCATGTCCACCGAGCGTGAGCCGGCCGAGCCGCTGCCCGACACGGGCGAGGTCGCCCGCATCGCCTTCCACGATCACGACGACCCTAGCGTCGTGACGGGGGAGTGTCTCTACCGCTACGCCGGAGCGCGGCCCGATCCGTTCTACTCGGTCGAGTTCCGCACCTCGGTCTGGGACGTGTTCGAGCTCGTCGGTACGCAGGCCGGTGACTGCGACGACTTCCACCACGTGATCGTGCGTACGCCTCACAGCGATCCCCAGCACGTGCACCTGCGCTACGGCGGGGCCGATCAGGGCGTCGAGCGCCTGCTGGAGCTGAGCCTCGCCCCCGAGCAAGGCTTCGATCCCTGGTGGAGTGTCTACTGCCGCGAGGGCGTCAGCGGCTGCGACTAGCCGCTCGTCCCTCTCCATTCATTTCATCTCGATCTCGGGACCGCGCCGGTCTCGTCTGGTCCTTCGGGCTCGGCGTGGATCCCACCTTCTTGCCATCGTTCGAGAGTCAACCATTCGTCGCTCTTCGTTCGTCGCCTTCGATAGGAAAGTAGCATCCGTGAACACTCATCCAGACTTGATCACCCGTCGCCTGGCCATGGCCCGCGTGGCCGCAGCCGCGGCGAGCCTCTCGCTCGCCGTCAGCATGTCCATCGCTCGCAAGGCCCAGGCGGTCGTCGAGCCCGAGCCGGATCCCGAGGCAGACAACGTCACCTTGAACGCGCTCCTCGCCGCCGAGTACGACGCCATCGCCACCTACACCGCGGGCGCAGGCATCATCGCGACCGATGCGGTCACGCCCCAGGCCGTGCGTGACCTCGTCACCGACGTCGCCCTCCACTTCCAGAGCCAGCACGTAGAGCACGCCGCGGCGCTCCGCGATCTCATCGAGACCAACGGCGGGACCCCAGTCGACGACCCGGGGCTGGCGGCGATCCCCGACTCGTTCCCCGCCGACGCCGACACCACCGACGTGATCCGACTGGGGGCCGACAAGGAGAAGCAAGCGGCCTACATCTACGCCCAAGTGATGGAGACGATCAGCACGCAGGCCGCAGCGCGGCTGGTTGCCTCGATCGGCGGGGTGGAGACCCAGCACTTCGTGGTGCTCTACCTGCTCGCCGAGGGTCTCATCGGGGCCAACGACAACACTGCCATGAATCCCACCCTCGTCGTCCCGGCGGCCTTCGTGCTCGACGGGTACGGAACCACCAGCCTCGAGGTCTTCCCCGCACTCGACGCTCTGCTGGAGCTCGATCCACCCGCATGAGCGCGAACGCGTCCACGCCACCTCCCGCCATCTTGGAAGCGAAACCGAGGAAGACGAACATGACCGAGCATAGTCACGATCACGACGAGCGCCGCTCTGCCGAGACCACCGCCCCACCCCCGACGAGCCCCAGCGGGCTGGGTCTGGCCGCCGCCGCGGCGGCCAGCCTCGCGGCGCTCGCCTGTGGCGACGACGGCGGGGCCGACGGAAGCACCGACGGCAGCAGCACCGGAGAACCCGATCCCACGACGACCGGATTGACCACCACCGGCGTGGACGAGAGCACCACCAGCACCGGGGCGGTCGACAGCTCCACCACCGGAGCCGACGACACCACCTCCGACACCACCTCCGACACCACCGGCCCCGACGAGCCCGACGCCGACATCGAGCCCCTCAACGCCCTGCTCACCGCCGAGTACCTGGCGATCGCCGCGTACACGGCGGGCGCGGGCCTCATCGGGGCCGCGCCCATGGAAGACCCGCTGTTCCCGCTCGCGGGGGTGATTACCGACGTGGCGGTCTCGTTCCAGTCCCACCACCAGCTGCACGCCGAGGCGTTGGTGGCCGCCATCGAGGGCCTCGACGGCGAGCCGGTCGATCAGCAGACGGTGACCGATACCTTCGTACCGCCGCAGGGCCTGGTGGACAATCCCACGATCGCCAACGTGCTCAAGTTCGCCGCGGGAGCCGAGCGCGGGGCGGCCATCGCCTACAACCAGGTGCTCGGGGGCCTCGAGTCGGCGCAGCAGCGCTTCTTGGCGACCGCGATCGAGGGCGACGAGACCCAGCACTTCATCGTGCTCGCGGCCCTGGTGCTCGGCTTGGCCGATCCCGGGGCCAATCTCGACTCTGGTACCGCCGCCCTCGTGGTCCCGGCTCCGTTCGTCTATACCGTCGGCGGGGAAGATGGCCTCAACGACGTACCGCCGGACTACTTCCGGTAAGCACGATGAGCACCGCAGCCCAAGGCCCCGGCAAGGCCTGCTCCAGGACCGTACCTCCGTCACGGGCTCGTGCCCCTCGAGTCGTCCGTGACGGAGGCCGCAGATGGCTGTTGCGTACAGGGCTCGGGCTCGGGCTCGGGCTCGGGCTCGGGCTCGTCATGGCCGCGTGCGGCGATGACGAGCCCGGCGAGGACCCGGGGCCGAGCCCCGGGTCCACGGGCAGCAGCAGCGAAGGATCCTCCTCGTCGTCCTCCACCTCGAGCGCGAGCTCGAGCACGGACGCCATGGACGACAGTACCGGGGCGGACACGACCGATGACGCGACCGTCGGGGCCTCCTCCGACTCTGGCTCGGAATCCTCGGGAGGGGGTCTTGCGATCCCCGAGTGGAACGGCTGCACGACGGTCGACTACGACGACCGCTCGGCAGACGATGCCGACCGTACGATCGCCATTGCCCAGCAAGGGCTCACGTACACGCCCAAGTGCATGATCGTGGCGCCCGGGCAGACCGTGCGGTGGGAGGGCAGCCTGTCGGCACACCCGCTGGCCTCCGGCAACGCCAACGATGGCGCGGCCGGGAGCCCCGACAACCCCATCGTCGCCACCTCCACCGGATCGAGCGTGGAGTTCACGTTCCCCGACGCGGGGACCTTCCCATACTACTGCGAGCTACACTCGTTCGGGGACGGCGAAGGGATGGCGGGCGTCGTCCACGTGCTCGGGCCACAGTGAACGACCGGTCACGGGGTCGCGCCGGGGCGGGCTCGCTGCTTCGGCGGGGCCGCCGGCGCCCGGGAGGCCTCGATCCCGACGCCCCGCCGCTCGAGCACCAGCAGCAGCAGGCCCTTGAGCGCGTCGTTGCTCTCGAGGTTGCCCAGCAGCCGCCCCAGGTCGTCGGCAAACTTGGGGTCGCCGATGAGCTTGCCCAGCGTGCCCTTCTCCTGGTCGATGGCGTCGCCGATGTGGGCGACCGCGTCGGAGATTTCGTGGGTCTGCGAGAGGATCGCCTCGAGGCTGGCGATCATCTCCCCGTCGGGGTCGTTGAGCAGGATGGCCACCACGCTGCGATTGGCGGGATCGCGCAGGTCTTCGATGAGCTGCTCGAGCGCTTGTAGCGAGACCTGCACGTCGGCGATGAACGGCTTCAGGTTGCGATCGGCGGTGGCGAGGATGTGGTTGCCCTGGCCCACGATCCGGTCGACCCCCGCGGTGGTGCCCCCCAGCGCGCGGAGGATCTGCCCGAAGTCGCGCTTGTAGGCCGGCTCGCCCACCAGCGCTCCCACCAGCCCCCGGCGCTCGGCCACCGCGAGGCTTATCTTCTCGAGGTTGGCGACCAGCCCCTTGATGGCGTCGATCGTGCGCCGGTCGCTCAGCTCGGCCACCAGCCCGGAGATGGCGGCCAGCGCCGCGTCGGTGGTCTCGATCACCCGCTCCAGGCGCAGGCGATACAGCTCGATGTCCTCGGCCAGCGAGGGCGTGGACAGCACCCGGTCGTTGGGGCCCACCGGGTCGCCGACGCCGGGGGTGATGTTGATGAGCTGATCCCCCAGCACGCTGTTGGAGGCGATCGTGGCCCGGCTGTCGCGCCGGATGATCGGCAGCGCGTCCTGCTCGATGGTCATCTCCACGCGCACCCGGTTGTGCACGGTGGCATAGCGACCACACACCCCGTTGGGCCCCAGCCACAACACCCGCGGCTCTCGGCGCCGGAACTCGGTGGTGATGCAGATCTCGTCGGCCTGGCAGTCACGCGTCTCTACGCAGCGGGTGTAGTGGAAGTCGTCGGCGAGCCGCTCGAACTCGCCGCACAGGCCGGTGGGGGCGCAGAACAGGCGCTTGTCGCAGTTGTCGGTGCGCCCCGCCCCATACCGCCCGATGTCCTCGGTGAGCGGGTCGCAGGCGTAGCGCACGTTCACGTAGTTCACGTCGCTGACCCGACCCACCTCCACGCCGGCGAGCTGCACCGGGCTGCCCTCGCGCAGGCCGCTGGTCAGCTGGAAGTCGGAGTAGACCTGGGTCTTCTCCTCGAACAAGCCCTCGGCCTGGCCCACCAAGAACAGCACGACGAACAGGATGAGCGAGGCCACCACCACTACGATCCCGATGCGGATCCGGCCTCTTCGCTCGTCACGCTGCACGCTGCTCCCGGCCGCGAATGATACAAGGCGCGCCGGAGCGAAGCGAGGTGACCGCCCGGGGCCGAGCCGAGCACCCCGCCGGGGCACTCGGGTGCCGCGATGCGCCCCCCTCGGGGCGGGATGCCCCGCGGCGGCGGCGGCCCCGACCCCCCGAGAGCCTCATATTTCGGGCCCGGGCCGCTCGGCACGGCGGCTGCAAGGCAATGGAGGAGCTCCCCATGGCCTTCTACGTCACGTCCCGTTCCCAACCCGACTCCCCCAAGCGCAGCGCCTTCGCTCCTCGCACCCTGTGGCTTCTGGGGCACCCCCAGATCGGCCGCTCGATGGCCCTCATCGCGCCCGAGGGGCACTCGTTGATCACCTCGCGCATCGAGCGGATCCTCGAGAGCGCCGCCCACTCGCTGTACGTGCAGACGCGCAACAGCACCTACGAGCTGGAGCAGGCGCCGATCGTCGGCGAATCGTGACCGCTCGGTGGTTGCCCTGCCCGCCCAGCCCCCGCACCATGCCGCCATGAAACGAGTGGGTCGTCGCCGCTTCTTGATGCATGGATCGCTGGCCGCCGCGGGGCTGAGCGCGTCGTTCTCCGGGCTGCTCGCGCGCCGGGCCGGCGCCCGCGAGTACGGAGCGCTGGTGCCCGACCCGGCGGGCATCCTCGATCTCCCCGAGGGCTTCTCCTACGTGGTGCTCCAGCAGCGCCTCGACTCGATGGACGACGGCTACGTCGTGCCCGGGGCCCCCGACGGCATGGCGTGCTTCGAGGCAGACGACGGCACCTGGGTGCTGATGCGCAACCACGAGGTGAGCCTCGGGCTGTTCACGATGGGCCCCTACGGGGCGGGCGAGGCTCCGCCCGAGGCCTACGACCCCGACGGCTACGGCGGGGTGACCCGGGTGGTCATCGACCCCGACACCCTCGCGGTGGTGTCGAGCAACCTGGTGCTGACGGGCACCGTCCGCAACTGCGCGGGCGGGCCCAGCCCGTGGGGGTGGCTTTCGTGCGAGGAGAACGTCGACGGCGACCACGGCTACGTGTTCGCCTGCCCGATCGACGCCGCCTCGGTGCTCGACCCCGATCGGATCGACGGCTACGGGCGCTTCAACCACGAGGCGGCCGCGGTCGATCCCGAGACGATGGCCTGCTACCTCACCGAGGATCGCGGCGACGGCTGCCTGTATCGCTTCATGCCCGACGACCCGGCCAGCCCCTTCGCGGGCACCCTGCAGGCGCTGCGGGTGATCGGCCAGGATGCGCTGGAGACCGCCACCGGCCTGAGCGTGGGCGACGAGCTGATGTGCGACTGGGTGGACGTGGATGATCCCACCCCGGCCGACGACACCGTGCGCGTGGAGGCCCAGGCGGCGGGGGCCGCCGTGTTCAGCCGCGGCGAGGGCATCTGGTACTACGAGGGCGAGATCTACTTCGCGTGCACCAACGGCGGCCCGGCCGGGCTGGGCCAGATCTTCCTGCTCACCGACGGCCCCGCCGGCGCCACGCTCACGCTGGTGGCCCAGTCCGAGAGCGCCGACGTGCTCGACTTCCCCGACAACGTCACCGTGTCTCCGTGGGGCCAGGTGTTCATCGCCGAGGACGGCGACGGCGACCAGTTCCTGCGCGCCATCTCCGACGCGGGCGACGTGGTGCCGTTCGCCCGCAACGCGGTGAGCGACAGCGAGCTGGCCGGGGTGTGCTTCTCGCCGGACGGTCGGGCGCTGTTCGTGAACATCCAGGGCGACGGCCTCACGCTGATGGTGACCGGCCCGTTCCCCGAGACCGAGCCCGGCGGCGCCGACGAGACGGGCGGCTCCGACGAGACGGGCGACCCGGACGACACCGGCACGCCCGGCGACTCGGCCGACGGCACGGGGGCCGCGTCGACCGGCGGAGGGCCCACCGGCGGCGACGGCAGCGACACGGGCAGCGGCGCCGACGGAGGCGCGCAGGACGGGGGCGACGGAGGCGGCTGCGGCTGCACGACCGGGGCGGAGCCCGCCGCGGGGCTGCTCGCCAGCGCCGCCGCCCTGGGCGTGGGTCTGGTGGCCCGCCGCGCGCCCCAGACCGACGGCGACCGCGATCCCGACCCGACCTGACCGCGGTCTCCACCCGGCCCGACCGGCTTCGGGACGCCGCGCCCGGCCGGGCTCACTCGCAGGCCGATTGCTGCACCAGCTCCACCTCGATGGTGGGGTTGGCCGCGAAGCGCTCGTCGTCGACCAGCAGCTCGGTCTCCCCCGCCTCGCCCCAGCACGAGGCGAACAGCGAGTCCTCGCCGCCGAGGGTGACCACCTCCACCCGGTAGCGACCGGCCTGGGTCAGCTCGACCCGCAGGTCTTGGACCGACGCCCCGGCGCAGTCCACTCCCTCGCCCACCGTGGGGCGCAGCGGCTCTGCGATCGTGCACGGCGCCGGCGGCGGATTCACGCACCCGAAGCGGGTCGCGTGCAGCTCCACGCGGGTCGCCCCGGCCCGGGTGCAGGCCACCGGCACGTCGGCCTGCACCGCCACGATCACCGGCGCGGTGTTCATGACCCCGCTGCTGCTGTCGTCGCTGGGCTCGCCCGTGCTCGAGGCACCGGATGGTTCTGGGTCCTCGCCGCACCCGGCCACCAAGCCCACCAAGCCCACCAGCACCCATCCCCCCGTGAACGCCCGCCATCCCTTCATGGAGCCGGACGATACCAAGGGGCGGGGCGCGCTGCCCCACAGTGGCGCGCGTCCCCGCCAGCGGGGACGATCGGGCCCCGGAGTCCCCGCCCATCGCGGCCAGCCTCGTGTTCTCTACCCTCCGAGGGCCCACCGTCGACGAAGCCGCCCCGGTCGGGCACTCTTCCCCCGACCAATCCCAACCCCCCCATGTTCGACGCCATGCTTCCTCGACTGTCCCGCCTGTTCCGCAATCCCAAGGCCCTCGGCCCGGCCCTGGCCGCCCTGATGCTCGTGCTGCCCGGATCGGGCTGCAAGAACAAGAACTACCCGCAGTGCAAGAAGGACAAGCACTGCAAGCAAGAGCTGGGCGAGACCTGCGTGGACGGGTCGTGCCAGAACTGCAAGACCGACGCCGAGTGCGTGGGCAAGGGGCCGCAGGGCGGAGCGGCGTGGGTCTGCCACGACTTCCGCTGCATGGATCCGGCCGAGGCCGCCGCCGCGGGAGCGGGCGGGGCCGCGGGCTCGGGCGAGATGAACGCGCCCTGCACCCAGACCAACGAGTGCGTGGGCGGGCTGGTTTGCTCCGCCGGCGCCTGCTCGATGTGCACCGACGACATCGAGTGCTCGCCCAGCACCTGCACCTTCGACACCGGCCGCTGTGCCGCGGCCGGCCAGTGCACCGTCGACGACGAGTGCCCGATGGACGAGATCTGCGACGGCGGCATGTGCATCTTCACCGGCGGCGGTGAGGTCGGCGGGGGGCCCTGCAACCTCTCGGTGATCTACTTCGCGTTCGACAGCGACTCGCTCACCCCCAAGAGCCAAGAGGAGCTGACCGCCGCGTCCACCTGCATCGGCGAGCAGGGCCAGGAGGTCATCCTCGAGGCCCACGCCGACGCGGTGGGCACCGAGGAGTACAACATCATGCTCACCGAGCGCCGCGCCGCCTCCGTGCGCACGTTCCTCATCGAGCAGGGCGTCAGCGGCGAGATCCTCCGCACCCTGGCCAAGGGCAGCCTCGAGGCGGTCGGGTCCACCGAGTCCGAGCGCTCCAAGGACCGCAAGGTCAACCTGATCTGGCCGTAGGCCCTCGCGAGCGAGCCCGCGTCCCCCCAACGGGCGACGCGGGCCGATGAGGTCGCGGTCGGGAGGCCGGGGCTGCTAGACTGTCGCTCGATGCGCGTGGCCCTCGCGATGATCCCGCTGCTGAGCGGCTGCTCCGAGCCCGATCCCGACTTCGCCGTGTCGCAGTGGTTCGACGGCGTGGAGACGACCGGCTCGCTCTCCGAGAGCCTGCACACCGACTCGGCCAGCTCGGCCCCGGGCTTGTGGGCCCGCTCGATGGCCCAGGCCCGCAGCGGCGAGTCGTCGTGGCACTTCGGCGACGGCACGACCTACCCCGTGCTCACCTCCGCGTGGCTGGAGACCCCGGCGTTCGAGGCCGGGCGGCAGAGCTTCCTGAGCTTCTCGGTGTGGACCGACGTGCCCACGCTGTCGCCGTCCACCGCCACCGACGGCCTCATCGTGGAGGGCCAGATCGACGGCGGCGAGTGGGTGCACCTCGAGCCCGCGGGCGGCTACCCCTACGTCATCGACCAGATCGTGCTGGCCTCGCCCCTGTACATCAACAAGGGCGCGTTCGCGGGCACCGAGCGCGAGTGGATCGACACCTGGGTGGAGATGCCCGAGGCCGAGCCCGGGGCCATGGTGCAGTTCCGCTTCCGCTTCGGCACCGACATCGACGCGACCAACAACATGGGCGAGGGCGCCTACGTCGACGACGTGGAATTCCTGATCGTGGAGTGAGCGGAGGTCGGGCGGTCAGGCCGAGATGGCGTCGCGGTAGATCGCATCGACCTCGAGATCGAGGTCGAGGGGCTCGACGGCCAGGCGCTCGCCCGGGCCGGCCTCGATGATGACCCAGCGGTTGTCGGACTGCCGGACCTGCAGCTCGAGGCGCGGGCGATCCTGGGCGACCAGCAGGTACGCCTGCAAGCTGGGGATCCGGCGATAGTTGGACGCCTTCAGCCCGCGGTCGTAGGCCTCGGTCGACGCCAACGAGACCTCGACGACCAGCGTCGGGTTGATCAGCGCATGACCATCGAGCGCGTAGGTCTGCGGCTCACCGCAGACCACCGAGAGATCGGGGTATGTGTCGACGTCGGCCGCCTCGATCCGGATCCGAGCGTCAGCGGACAGGACGCGGCACGGGCCGCCTTCGAGTGCATTGCCGAGCAGGCGCCCGAGCTGCATCGCGATCCGGCTGTGCTCGAGCGTCCCGCCCGTCATCGCGAAGACTTCACCGGCCACGTACTCGTGCTTGACCGTCGCCTCGCGCTGGAGGACACAGTACTCGGCGTAGGGCATGCTCCGAGCCGGTGCGGCGGCACTCATGACTCGATCATAGCGCGTCGCCACGACCTCCGCGGGATCCCGACCGCCTGCGCGTAGATCACGCTGCCTCACGTGGGCGCGCATTCTCCCATGGGAAGCAACCACCGCCCGTGAGAGTACGGGGCGGCCAGGACATCCCGTCCCGACTGGAGCCAACCCCATGGACCACGCCGATCCGCACCCCCGCCCCTTCATCCCCGCCGCCGCCGGCATGCTCGCCGCCGCGCTGCTGCTCGCCCCGGCCTGCGGTGATGACGTGGGCTCCGCCGACGCGACCTCCGACGCATCCACGGGCACCGGGGGCGAGACCTCCACCGACACCACGGGGGCGCCCGATCCTACCGCCGTCGATTCCACCGCCGCCGATTCCACCGCCGCCGACTCCGACGGGAGCACCTCGACCGGAGCGACCGACGACACCTCCACCGGCGGCGAGGCCAACGAGCTGGACGAGGACGCCATCGAGCGGATCCACGCGGCGGTGGACCAGAGCCTCGGCAACGGCTTTGCCACCGGCTGTGCAGTGGCGATCTGGCGCGACGGCGAGGTGATCTACGCCGAGGGCTTCGGCACCAAGGACGAGGCCGGCAACCCGGTCACCAACGACACGCTGTTCCAGATCGGCTCGGACACCAAGAAGATGACCGCGATGACGGTGCTGCAGCTCGTCGACGCCGGCGAGCTTTCGCTCGACCAGACCGTGGGCGAGCTGCTGCCCGCGCTCGACCTCGCGCAGTCGCCCGGGCACTTCGACCAGACGACCGTGCACGATCTGCTGTCGCACCAGTCGGGCCTGTGGGACTACACCCCGTGGATCGAGGCCCCCGCCGACGGCGAGCTGGCGACCCTGGCCTACGGCCCCTTCGCCGCCAACGAGGTGGCGATGATGCCCGCGGGGATCGCCTGGAACTACAGCAACCCCAACTTCTCGCTGGCGGGGCTGGTGGTGGAGCAGGTCGGCGGGCAGAGCTGGGCCGACGTGGTCATCGACGAGGTGGCGATCCCGCTGGGCATGACGCAGACCTACGCGCGTCGCGACGACGCGATCGCGGCCTCCACCGACCTCGCCAGCGGCTACGGCCCGCTCTTTCCCGACGGTATCGACAGCTTCGACCTGCTCGAGCTGATGTCGCTCGAGCCCGATCCGCCCGGCTGGGTCACGCCCGATGAACAGGCCGACAACGCGTTCACACGGCCGGCGGGGCTTCTGTGGGCCACCGCCTCCGACATGGCCCGCCTCGAGGGGTTCCTGCTCGAGGGCGATCCGCTGGTGCTCTCGGAGGCCTCGCGCGAGGCGCTGGTCACCGGCCACGTGGGCTTGTACCCCGGGGTCGACCCCGCCGAGCTCGGCTATGGCTACGGCATGCTCTCGCAG
>JGI12210J13797_10289984_pt1 | contig 16609 bp, 20 predicted proteins | sample ElkSlonscriptome_3_FD_13797 | JGI IMG/M metagenome (IMG submission 13797)
GGCTCAATAGCCGTGAAGGGCGCGATTGTGCACAAATATGTGGGCAGGTTTTACGAGGGAAGGTGTCATTCGCCTGCGGCAGCGGCGCCTCCGGGCGCATAACGCGCCTCGAGCGCCTCGCGCAGTGCAGGCCAGCTGTGCACTTCTTCGAGCAATTCGCCGTCCATGGCGAAGCTGGGTGTGCCGCGCACGCCGATCTCCGCCCTGTCCGCAGCGCCGTTATCGAGGAGCTGCCTGGCCGCCGCATCGTCCCTCAGACAGTTGTTGATCTGGGCAAGGGTCAGGCCGTTGTTCACGAGCGTGTCATCGAAATCGAGCGCGCGCGCCGCGTTCAGCCGCGCTGCCGCATCGCCGCGCGCCCAGGCCGCCTGCTGGCTGCGCGGCGCATTGGCCGCCCGGCCGAGCCATTCGTCCTGGGTGTAGAGAAACAGGCTGTGGCGGTCCTTGAAGCCAGAGACATCGCCGCACTGGACGAGCAGGCTTACCGTCATGTCGAGCCAGTTGCGGATCACAGGGCGCACCTCGAGCCCGAGCTTGCCCGGTGCAACTAGGGCGAGATCGAGCGCCTGCTCCCCCTGCTGCGCGAAATCGGCGCAGTGGGGGCAGGTGTAGCTGATGAATTCGGTAAGCTGAATGTCGGCTGCGGGATTGCCGATCAGGTGGCCGCGTTCGGTTTTGGTGATCTCCGCCTGCCATGCCTTTGCCGGCGTGGTGTCGACGAAGTCGCTGTCGGGATTGGAGAGGTCCTGGCTCTGCGCTGCTGCCGGGGCGGCAAAAGCTGCGCAGCTTGCCGCGAGCGCCACGATTGCTGTTCTCACGTCTTGTCCTTTTTCGTCTGTTCCTGCGCGTCGAAGCTTCGCGCGAGCGATTCGAGCACGGTGCGCAATTCGGGATCGCCGATGTCGCGCAGGCTGTCGCCCAGTTCCATCGGAATGGGCTTCAGCGATGGTGGCGGCTTGGCGGGCCTTTCGGCAGGCGCCTTGACCGCGCCTTGCCGGATCTTGACCCGCGCGAGCGCCCGGTAGCCGAAAAAGCGGTTCACCCGCTCGATGATTTCCGGCGTCACCTGCTGGATCAGCGGGGCATGGGCGGGGGCGACGACAAGGTGGAGCGTGCCCTCGGCGCGCTCTCCGGGCGGAAATCGGATCGCTTCGGGGCTGCAAACCTTGGCATGGCTAGGCCCGACGATTTCGTGCCAGCGGGTGACGACCGAGCTTTGCACGAAACCGAAGCGGCGGAATGCGGTGCGGCCGATCTCGGGCATGAGATCGCCGATCGGCTTTGCCCCTCGGCCCCGCGGCCGCTGGTAAGGCGTGGCTGTCTTTTTCCCGCCCTTGTTGCTGCGCTTTTCGCTGTCGCTTCCCATGACGCGCCGAGCCATGCCATAGGCGGGACGTGACCGCCAGCATCTCCGACGCGCTTCTTCGATGGTACGACCGCAACGCCCGCGCGCTGCCGTGGCGCAATCCCCCGGGCGCGCCGCTGCCCGAAGACGCGGCATGGCCCTATCGGGTTTGGCTGTCCGAAGTGATGCTTCAGCAGACGACGGTGGCCGCCGTGAAACCCTATTTCGAGGCTTTCACGCGGCGCTGGCCGAATGTCGAGGCGCTGGCTGCGGCTGGCGAGGAGGAGGTCATGGCCGCCTGGGCGGGGCTCGGCTATTATTCGCGCGCCCGCAATCTGGTGAAATGCGCGCACGAGGTCGCGGAGCGGGGCGGCTTTCCCGAAAGCGAGGCGGAATTGCGCGAGCTGCCCGGCCTTGGCGCCTACACTGCCGCCGCGGTCGCCGCGATTGCCTTCGGTCGACGCGCCGTGGTGGTCGATGCCAATGTCGAACGCGTGGTGGCGCGGCTCTGCGCGATTGCCGAGCCCCTGCCGGGCGCGCGCAGGGCGATCCGCGAAAAGGCCGAGGCGATCACGCCTGATGCCCGGGCCGGCGATTTCGCGCAGGCAATGATGGATCTGGGCTCGCAGGTCTGCACCACGAAGGCCCCGCGCTGCCTGCTCTGCCCGGTTTCGGATCATTGCGAGGGACGCGCAAGGGGCCTGGCCGAAAGCCTGCCGGTGAAGCCTGCGAAAAAGACCAAGCCGGAGCGGCGCGGCACCGCTTTCTGGATCGAGCGCAAGAACGCGGCGGGGCGCGAAGTCTGGCTCGTCAAGCGGCCGGGTACAGGGATGCTGGGCGGGATGCGCGCGCTCCCCGACGATGGCTGGTCGGCGCGCGCGGACGGTTCGGGCAAGGCCTCGCTGGCAGGCGAACGGGAGGGCGCCTGGGAAGACCTCGGCACGGTCCGCCACACCTTCACCCACGCGCAGCTCACGCTCGGCCTGGTGCGGGCCGAAATCTCTGTGGAACCGGAAGACGGGGGCGAATGGTGGCCGATCGATCGGCTGGAGGAGGCGGGTCTGCCGACGCTCTATGCCAAGGCCGCGCGGCTTGCCCTGGCGCGCGACGACTAGAAGATGCCGCCGCCCAGCATCAGCCGCACGACCGCGATCAGCAGCACGATGAGGCAGAAGTTCCGGCCTCCGTCCCGCGACGACAACGCGCCGAGGATCACTCCGAGCACGATGATCGGAAGCGCGATCCAGTTGGCCGCGCCGAGCAGGGGGAGCTGCGCCGGGATGACGATGACGAGGCTGAGAAGCCCGACGAGATAGGCAAGGACGTTGAGCATGTGTATTAGATAGATAGGACACTGGCCTCGCGCAAGTCCCAAGCATCCGATTGACCCTGCCGCCTTAGTCCCGCACAAATCGGCCCGACCGTTTCAGCCCTATCTGCCGGAGATTCTTCGCCCATGGCATTTCGCGACTTCGACAATCCCGATCTCTCGCGCCGCTCGCTGCTGCGTTTCGGCAGCGGCGGTGCCGCTCTTGCTGCCCTGTCGGGCCTGCCGTTCGGCCGCGCGCTCATGGCGCATGACGTTTCGGAGGGCTGGCCCAATGTCGCCGCGCTCGCCGAGCGATATGTCAGTGAGGGCAGGGTCGCGAACATGATGCTTACCTTCGGCTGGGGAAGGGATGAGCACGCCCACACCATCGCGCGCGGCAGCCCGACTGCGGGCAGCACGGGGGAGGTCGATGCGAACTCGCTCTACCGCATCTATTCCATGACCAAGCCGATCACCGGCATGGCCGCGATGATCCTCGTCGATGAAGGAAAGGTCGGCCTCGATCAGCCAGTCCATGACCTGCTCCCGGCGTTTCGCGACATGCAGGTGCTGGTCGATCCCGAAGGTCCGCTGGAGAATGTCGAACCGGCGATCCGCCCGATCACGATCCGCCAGCTGATGACGCACACGTCGGGCCTCGGCTATGACATCGTCGCGAAAGGCCCCCTGCAGGAGGCCTACAGGCAGGCCGGCACGGTCAGCGGGCAGGTTAGCAAGATGCCAATCCCCGGTTTTCCCGACATTACACCCGCACCCGGGCTCGAAGCCTTCGCCGACCGGCTTGCCCGGATCCCGCTGATGTATCAGCCGGCAACGAAATGGAGCTATTCCTTCGGGCTCGACGTGCTCGGCCGGGTGATCGAGGTCGCCTCTGGCCAGAGCTTCGACGCCTTTCTTGAGGAGCGCATTTTCGGCCCGCTCGGCATGACCAGCACCTTCTTCGCGGTGCCCGAGAGCGAGGTTTCCCGGCTCACGACCAATTACGGCATCCTGAACGGCATGCCGCTCCCGCTCGACATTGCGAGCAATTCGATCTTCGCGGAGCAGCCGCCGATCCTGTGGGGCGGTTCGGGCCTGGTGAGCAGCCCGCGCGATTACGACCGTTTCCTCAACATGGTGCTTGGTCACGGCCTGTTCGAAGGCAGGCGCGTGATGGGCGAACTCGCGGTGCGGGTGGGCACCTCGGACCTCATCCCGGCGACCGTCGACAAGAAAGGCTCCTGGTCGGAAAAGGAAGGCCACGGCGCGGGCGGAAGGGTGCAGGGCCGCACTTTCGGCTGGGGCGGCGCTGCCGGCACCCTGGCGGCGGTCGATTACGGGCTTGGCCTGCGCACGACCCTGTTCACGCAATACATGCCGAGCGAAGCCTACCCGGTGCGCGAGGAATTCCTCGAAGCGATGGAATCCGACCTGGCCGGAATGCGCGGAAACAGGGCGGCCTGATGCACCAGCCAGCGCCCGCCAATTCGCCTGCTGCCGCGCCAATCGCATTTGCCGGTTCGCCGATCGACCGGGCGGATCATATCCGCACGGATCAAGCCGCGCTCGGCAACCTGATGAACTGGCGCGCCCGTGTGCTCAATCTCGATGGCTTGTTGCCCGAATTCGATGATGACGGGCGGCTGCTGTGGCATACGCTGGCCGATGTGGAGGAGGACACCGAGCTCGTTTTTCTCGGCCTCCTCGACGACAAGGCGCATTTCGCGCCCGTGCCAGAAAGCGGCGCTTCGGGGCCGGCCATGCCGCGCGCGTGGCAGGTGATGCAGATGCTCCAGCCCGAAGACCTCGCGGTCTATGGCGGCGCGCGGAGCCTCGTCGACTGGCATGCCCGTCATCGCTTCTGCGCCAATTGCGGTTCGCCGACACGGATGTCCAAGGGCGGCTGGCAGAGGAATTGCGGGAACTGCAGCGCGCAGCATTTTCCGCGAACCGATCCGGTCACGATCATGCTGGTCGAGCACGAGGACCGCCTTCTGCTCGGCCGACAGCCGCGTTTTCCGCCGCGGATGTATTCAGCCCTCGCCGGCTTCGTCGAACCGGGCGAAACGATCGAGGAAGCGGTCGCGCGCGAGGTCCACGAGGAAGCGGGCGTGCACGTGCGCGAAGTGCGCTATCTCGCGAGCCAGCCCTGGCCCTTCCCGAGCCAGTTGATGATCGGCTGCACGAGCACGGCGGACGATCCCGAAATCGAAATCGACCGGACCGAGCTCGACGATGCGCGCTGGTTCACCCGCGAGGAGCTCGAGGATGCCCGCCGCGCGGGGCCGGAGGGCAACGAGGAGCTCATCTTCCCCCAGAAATTCGCGATCGCCCATCGCCTCATTGCATGGTGGCTCGACCGATGACCGACACTCTCACCATCGATATCTATTCCGACGTGGTCTGCCCGTGGTGCGCGATCGGCTATGGTCAGCTGACCAAGGCGCTGGCCGAACTGGAAGGCGAGATCGAGGCGGAGGTGCGCTGGCGCCCGTTCGAGCTCAACCCCGACATGGCGCAGGAAGGCGAGGACATCGAAGCGCATCTCGCTCGCAAATATGGCCGCCCGGCCGAGGAAGGCGCGGCGATGCGCTCGCGGATGAAGGAAATCGCCGACGGGGCGGGCGTGTCGCTGTCCTATGAGGGCCCGGAAGGCGAGGGCGCCGAGGCGCCGCCCCAGCGGATGTGGAACACGCGCGATTGCCACAAGCTGCTTGCCTTCGCGCTCGAGCAGGCAGGCCCGGAGGTGCAGACGCGGCTCAAGCTCGCCCTGTTCAGGGCCCATTTCAATCAGCGCACCGACCTTTCCGATCGCGATGCGCTGCTCGACATCGCTGCCCGGGCCGGGGTTCATCGGGAGGCCGCCCGGGCGGCGCTCGACGATACCGACCTGGAGGCACGCGTTATCGCGGAGGAACGGCACGCCTGGGAGCTCAACATCACCGGCGTTCCTGCGATGATCGTTTCGGGCAAGTTCCTCATCCCCGGCGCGCAGTCGCCCGAAACCTATGTCAACGCGCTGCGCAAAGTGGCTGAAAAGAGCCGCCCGCCGAGCTCTTGACCGGGGAAGATCCCAAATTCGCATGGAAAGCTTGCATAGGCCGGCGCGGTTGTCCTAATCATCATCAGATGCGGGACCGGTGTCAGGTCCTTGTTTTGCGGCGTTAAAGCCGTGCGATTGGCGGGACTGAAGACAGAAAATGGACGAACATTTCGGCTTCAGCGATGAGGGTCCGACGGCTGAAACGGCGCGGCACCTGCTCGCTCACATGCCGCTTTCGATGGTGATTTCCGACCCGCATCGCGAAGATTGTCCGATCGTCTACGTCAATCGCGCCTTTACGGAGGTCACGGGCTACAGCCCGAACATGGCCGTGGGGCGAAACTGCCGTTTCCTCCAGGGCAGAAAGCGCAACCAGGGCGCGCGCGAAGTGCTGCGCAGGGCGATCGAAGACCAGGAGCCCTGCGCGGTCGACATCGTCAATTACCGCGCCAATGGGGAACAGTTCTACAACCGCCTCATGATCGGTCCGGTGCTGGACGACAACGACAACATCTTCGCCTATATCGGCGTGCAGACGGAATTGTCGACCGAGGAACATGCGACGAGCATAACGGCGGAAGAAGCCAACCTGATCCTGCGCGAAACGCAGCACCGGGTGAAGAACCATCTCGGCATGGTCGCCTCGATGATACGCATGTCGTCGAGGGACAGCGACCCGATTGAAAGCTACAACCTGCTCGCCCGGCGGGTGGAATCGCTCAGCCTTCTCTATGACGAATTCTCCGCGCATGACGTGGCCAAGGAGGGCCAGTACGACGTCGTTTCCGCAGGAGGCTATATCAGCCGGGTTGCCGCGACGGTGGGTGCGCTCGACGGGCGCAAGGCGATCCGTCTCAACGTCGATACCGAAGCGGTCTACATGCGCACCAACGATGCTGCCGCGCTCGGCGTTCTGACATCGGAAATTCTCTCGAACGTGTTGCAGCACGCCTTTCCGGGACGGGCCGAGGGGCTGGTCGATGTCCGACTGCGCAAGATGACCAATGGACTCATCCGCCTCGTCATCAATGACGACGGGGTTGGTCTCGGCGACACGCAATGGCCCGAGGGCAACAGCACGGGCGCGATGATCGTGCGCGGTCTGGTCGGCCAGCTGGACGCGGAAATCGACGTTCGCAGCGGGCAGGCCGGAACGAATGTCACCGTCGATATCCCGTACATGTTGGCCACGGTTGTCGATGACGACGGCGAACGGCGGATCGTCGAAAGCCGGCACAATACCGAAGAGGTGCCGGACAGGCCGGAAAAATGATCCGTGGCTTCAGCGGCTGTGTGCGATGATGAATTGCGCCGAGCCCAGCATTGCAGCCCCGACCGTGAAGCCGATGAGATTGCTGTTCACGCCGAAGACTTCCAATGCATGACCCTTGCCGGCGAGCGCGCCATCATAGACTGGCTGCGCAAGGGCGGCGAGCCCGAAAGGCACCAGCGCGACCCAGCCGAGCGTAGCCGCCAGGGCGAGATTGCGCGGGGCATCGGTGCGCTTGCCATGCCATGTGACCACCAGCATGACCAGCGCCAGCGCGGCGAGCACGCCGACCAGCCAAATGGCATGGAAGCGGGCGTGGGGCGGCCATTCCGGGTTGAAGGCATGGCTGGCCGAAAGGTCGAAGGCGAACGGAGCCAGGCCAAGGCCAAGCGCCGTTGCCGTGAGCAATAGCCGTGCCAGAAGCATCGCGTTGGCGCTGGCCAGCCGCTAGCCGTCCTGCTTGCCCTGCTTGATCTTTTCCATTGTCTTCGGGCCCTTGCGCGCATCGTCCTCGGGATTGTCGGAGCCGATTTCGGGCTCGCGGTTGTCGGGATCGGTCGCGCGGCGTGTCTCGTCGCGTTTGCCGACGCGGCGATTGACCTCGCCGCCCGAGGAACCGGACTGCGAAGGCGTCTTGCTCTCGGTCAGCTCGTCGATGAGGTCATTGTCGGGGTGGCGGCTCTGTCGTTCTGGCATGTTCGTCTCTCCTTCACCCTAACAATGGGCGGAGCAGGCGCGATGTTCCGAGGCGCGGCTGCCCCGAATGCGCGAGGATACAATCGCCGCGTCCATGCGTTCGGGAAACATGACAAACGGCGTCAAGCGATGCCCGACAGCGCGCCGGAGAGCGCGAGATCGAAAGCGATGGGAGGAGAGCCATGAATACCACCACCGGCGATGCCGAGCACGCCAGTTCCCCCGCCAACCCCGGAGGTCCGACGCCCACCCCGAAAAGCGATACGACCGACCCGGTCGTCGGCGCGCTGCCCGATCCGACCCGCGTCATCCCGAGGCAGGGCGAACTCGGCCGCGGCTGGTTCATCACGCTCGGGATCCTGCTCGTCCTGACCGGGGCGGGGGCGCTGGTCTTCCCGCTCGCCATGGCGCTGTCCGTCAACCTGCTGGTCGGAATCGCGCTGCTGGTCGGAGGGGTCCTGACGCTCGCCCACGCGATCCGGGCAAAGGGCTGGAAGGGCCGCGCGCTGACCGCGCTCATCGGCCTGCTCTATCTGGGCGGCGGAGTGTTCTTTCTCGCCGATCCGCTCGCGGGGCTGTTCACGCTGGCGATAATGCTCGGCGCGTTCTTTGCGGCCGACGGGGTCGCGCGGCTGATGCTCGCCTTCAGGCTGCGACCCGAAGGCGCATGGTGGCTGTTCCTCGCTTCCGGTTTGCTCTCGCTGCTGATCGGGGTGATGCTGTTCTTCGGCATGGCAACCGGGATATCGATCGCGTTTCTCGGCATTCTCGTCGGCGTGAACCTGATCTTCGCGGGCGTATCCTATGTGTGCTGCACCGGCGTGGACGGCGACCGTGAAAGCGCCGCGACCTAGATCAGCGCAAGCTTTTCGAGCTTCGCCGCGAGCTTGCCGGGCAGGGTGTCGCCGATATCCTCGCCCTCTGCGAGATCGCGCGGCGGTTCGCCCTTGAGATAACGCCAGCCCTGGTGGGCGCGCTTGCGCACCGGATGGACCCGGACGAGGACAGGCTCGAGTTCGATGTCCCAGCGTCCGTCGCTCGTCTCGGAAAAGCCGAGGATGAGCGAGCGCGCGACGAGCTGGTGATTGAGGATCCAGTAGAGCGAGCTGCCGACCATTTCCGCGTGCCGTTTCGGGCAATAGCGTGTCGTCAGAGCGATCCGATCGCGCCCCTCGTACCAGCCTTCGAGATCGGCATAGCTTTTCGCCCCAAAGGCGATCTTGGTCATATGGAGCGGCATGATTTCGCGTCTTCTCCCTGAAAGGTCACGGCAACGGGCGTAAAATCGTCCGTCAGCTGAAGAGCCATCGGCTCGAGGTTTCCGGTGCAGAAACGCCTGATGGGTCCGGCGGATTTCTCCCATGGCTGTCCAACTTCCATCGACAGAGGAAGTTTCGATGAGGCGAGGTGTCGAACACGCCCCGACCAGCACAGCACGACCAGGAGCACGACCGGTTCGCCATCCATTGGCGCCACCAGTGACCACGCTGCGCGCGCGGTCAAGCGATCGACAGCCCGCCATCCACGATGAAGGGCGCGCCGGTGGCGAACCTGCTCTCGTCGCTGGCGAGATAGACGACGAGATGCGCGATGTCCTCGGGCTCGCCCATGTGGCCGACCGGCTGGGCGATCGAGAACGCGCTGCGCGTGGCGTCGGGATCGGGCGTGCCGGCGATGACGCTTTCGACATTGGGGGTCAGGATCGTGCCGGGCTGGACCGAGTTCACGCGGATGCCGTTCTTCTCGCGGGCGCAGTAGAGCGCGATCGACTTGGTCAGCATCGGCACGGCGGCCTTGGCGCTGTTATAGGCCGCGAGATCGGCGCTCGGCTTGTTCGCAGCGGCGCTGGAGAAGTTGACGATCGACCCGCCGCCGGACCTGGCCATCAGCGGGATCGCCGCCTTGCAGCCCATGAAGATCGAGTCGACATCCACGGTGTAGCAGCGCCGGAAATCCTCGATACTGATGTCCATGATCGATCCGAAGACGGTGATCGCGGCGTTGTTCACCAGCACGTCGAGGCGGCCATGTTCGCGCTCGATCTCCTCGATCACGGCGAGCCAGCGGTGCCAGTCGGTCACGTCCTGATGAATGAAGCCGCAGCCAAGCTCTTCCGCCGCGGCCTGGCCCGCATCCTCGTCGATGTCGGTGATGACGACCTTCGCGCCCTCGGCCACAAGAGCCTTCGCCGCCGCCTTGCCAAGGCCCATGGCGCCGCCTGTCAGCAGCACGACCTTGCCCGAAACCCGTCCCATGCCCTCTCTCCCTCATTTCCAGGGAACGGGCTAGAGCGAGGCGAGCCCGCTTGCCACTGCCAAACCTAGGAAGGCGAAGAACCCCATCGAATCGGTGATCATGGTGACAAAGACGCTGGAAGCGACCGCCGGGTCCTGACCCAGCCGCTCGAAGATCACCGGGACCAGCACGCCGGCCATCCCCGCCACCGCGATGTTGATGACCATCGCCGCAGCGATCACCGCGCCCATCATCGGCGAGAACAGCACGCCCGCCGCGATCCCGATAAGCACCGCGACCGTGACCCCGTTGAGCATCGCCACCCGCATCTCGCGCCACAATATCCGCCGCGTGTTCGACCTTGTCAGTTGGTTGGTCGCGATCGCGCGGACCGACACCGCCATGGTCTGCGTGCCCGCATTGCCGCCGATGCTGGCGACGATCGGCATGAGGATCGCGAGCGCCACCAGTTCCTCGATCGCCGCGCCGAACAGCGCGATGATCGCGCTCGCCACCACCGCCGTGCCGAGATTGGCGACCAGCCAGCGCACGCGGCTCGAATAGGCCTCGCGGATCGGTTCGTTGATGTCGCCGTCGCCCGCGCCCGACATGAGCAGCGCGTCCTCGCCCGCTTCCTCGGAGATGATGTGGACGACATCGTCGACGGTCATCTGGCCGACCAGCCGCCCGCTCTCGTCCACCACCGCGGCCGAGATGAGGGCGTATTTCTGGAACATCAGCGCGACTTCCTCCTGGTCCATCGTGACCGGGACAAGCGTCTGGTCGCGCTTCATGATATCGGTGAGCTTGACCCAGCGCGGGGCAGTTAGGATCCAGTTCAGCGCGCAGGACCCCACCGGGTGATGCGCCGCGTCGATGACGAAGACCTCGTGGAAATCGTGCGTGAAATCGCCGTTTTCGCGCAGATAGTCGATGATGTCGCCGACCGTCAGGTGTTCGGGCACCGCCATGACATGGCGGTTCATCAGGCGCCCGGCGGTCTCCTCGGGATAGGACAGCGCAGAATTGACCACCACCTGCGTTTCGGGCTGCAGGTTGGCGATGATCGCCTTCTGATCCGCTTCGTCGAGGTCCTCGAGGAGCTGGACCGCGTCGTCGGTTTCGAGCTGCTGCGCAATCAGCGCGACCGCCTGTGCGGGCAGCGCCGTCATCATCTCGCCGCGGACGAAATCGTTCAGTTCGGCGATGACCTCGACCGTCATCAGGTCGGTGATCGCGCTGGCGAGCTGCTCGCGTTCGTCCCGGTCGAGCAGTTCCAGCAGGTCCGCTATGTCCGCCGGGTGAAGCGGTTCGACGAGATCGTAGACGACGCCCTTGTCGCTTTCCTCCAGCGCCTCGCGCACCGCGTCGACATATGCGGGCTTCAGCCGGTTCTCCTCGTCGTGCCTTTCATCGTCGATGCGGTCGTCGGGACGCACGCCGTCCTCGAGCGCATCTGCCAGCAGCACGGCGTCCCTTTCGGAGTGGGTGTCGGCAGGTTCGACCATGCGCCCGGTCTACGGATGGGCGATGGAAAAGCAAGGTGCTGCGCAGAGCGGGGAAGGGGCGGGGTGACACAGGACGTTCAGTCATTATATCGGCCCCTGACACGACGATCCAATTCCAACGGGAGATCAATGCATGGCAGACCAGACCCTCACCCTCACGCTCGACACCGGAAACGGGGAGGGCGGCGATGTCGTGATCAAGCTGCGCTCCGATCTCGCGCCCGGCCATGTCGAGCGGATCACGGAATTGGCGAAAGAGGGCTTTTACGATGGCGTCGTCTTCCACCGCGTGATCCCCGGCTTCATGGCGCAGGGCGGCGATCCGACCGGCACCGGCACGGGCGGCAGCGACCGGCCCGATATCAAGGCCGAATTCAGCGACGAGCCGCATGTGCGCGGCGTGTGCTCGATGGCTCGCACGCCCAACCCCGACAGCGCGAATTCGCAGTTCTTCATCGTGTTCGACGATGCGACCTTCCTCGACAAGCAGTATACCGTCTGGGGCCAGGTCGAAAGCGGGATGGAACACGTCGATGCCCTGCCCAAGGGCGAGCCGCCGGCCAATCCGGGCAAGATCGTGAAGGCGAGCGTATCCTGATCGTCGCAGAGTAGATGCCCAGATCCCTTGCGCTGGCGGGCGGCTTTTCGCTCGCCGCGCTTGTCCTTTCGGTCGCCGCGATGTTCGCAGGCGGCGGTCTCGCTGCGCTTTTCGGCATGGCTCTGCCGGAGACTGCGTCGCTCGCCCTGGGCGTGGCGGGGCCGACCCTGGCAGCGCTGATCTTCGCCCGATGAGCGGGACGGGAAAGCCTTGCCGCGCTGTGGCACAGGCTCGTTTCCTTGCCGCCGCTTCCCGCGCTGGCGCTCATCCCGCTCGCCTACGCGCTGGTCGCGTTCATCGCTGCTTCCCTGTCCGGCGGCGAAGTCGTGCTGCAGGCACCGCTCGCCTTCGCCACGGCGGCGGCGGTGCAATTCGCCATCGTCGCGCTGCTCGAGGAAATCGGCTGGCGCGGCTGGCTCACGCCGACGCTGCTCGCCCGGATGACTCCGCTCGCGGCGAGCATTCTCGTCGCGCTCGGCTGGTTCGCGTGGCACGCGCCCAAGTTCGCCATCGGGCCCGCCTTTACAGGGCTGCTGCTGGTCGGCTGTTTCGCCCATTCGATCATCATGACCGCGATGATGGCCGAGCGCCGCGCAGGGCTGTGGGCCTGCGTCGTGCTGCATGGCAGCGTCAATCTCTCGCAGGTCGTCGTCGATCCGAAGCTTTCGGCGATGTCGGCGCAATATGCGGCCTTCGGGGCGGCGGTCGCGCTTTCCTGCGTGTTCGCGGTGGGGGTCTTCCGTGCGAGGGCCGCATGGTTCCTCGGCTCCGCCGTGATTGAACCGAGCGCCGATCGGCGCTAAGGGCACCCGTCCATGAAATCGCAAACGCCCCCCAAAGACCTACCGCGTCAAGAGCTTCGGCTGCCAGATGAACGTCTATGACGGAGAGCGCATGGGCGAATTGCTCGGCGCGCGCGGCATCCGGCCTGCGGCAGATGGCGAGGAGGCCGATCTCGTCGTCCTCAACACCTGCCACATTCGCGAAAAGGCCGCCGAGAAGGTCTATTCCGATATCGGAAAGCCATAGAGGGACCTTTCGCGCGCAGAATGCTCACTGCCCTGTGTAGGGGTTCAAACGCCCTGCTTCTGCCAATCAAAGAATTCGGGCCGCAACGAACTGCGGGTCGGCGCAAACACAATGTCGATCTGAATCAGCATACCCTTGATGCGTATGAAGCCTGCTATATCGACGGGGGCAAAGTCTCGCTCTTCCATGAAGGCCACGACTTCACGCATTGTCGGCGCGCCCTCATTATAAGCCAGAATGGCGGTTTCCAACTGTACGAGGCCTGCGCGTTTCAGGGTCTCGCTGGCACCTTTGAGCACTTCGAGTTCCGCGCCCTGCACGTCGACCTTCACAAACAGATTGTCGCCGGGCAATCTGTTGGCAAGATTATCGAGCGTTTGCATCTGAAGCTCGACCTTCCGCCTCGCAACGTCGCTCTTCTCGGCCATCATGGATGAGCCGGTCTCCATTTCATAGAAATTGACTGTCGCGCCCTCTTCAGCGCCAAGCAGCGTGATTTTGTAAGTCCAGTCCTCGTGGTCCTTCGAGCACTGCCGAAGATGGGCCTCCTTCTCGCGCTGGGCATCGACCATGAGCGTGGGGACGTCACCAAAGATCGCGCGCGCCGTTTTCGACCAGTGGCCTTCGTAGGCGCCCACATCGACGATGCCGCTGGGTGAAAAGCCGCGTTCGCGCAATGACGTGTAGACGCGCTCTTCCTCCGTCATTTCGGCCTGCCCTAAAAGGCGTTTTACGAAGTGGCGCAAAGGATGATCCTTCCAGCAGTCTCAGCAATGGCTGCGACCATACCCCGCAAAGGTACAATTGCCAGTCCCAACCCGATGCCGATCCTGCGATTGAACAGCTTGGCGCTTCCGGTTAAAGCGCGCAGCCATCATGAAACCGCAAACGCCTCCAAAGACCTACCGGGTCAAGAGCTTCGGCTGCCAGATGAACGTCTATGACGGCGAGCGCATGGGCGAATTGCTCGGCGCGCGCGGCATTCGGCCTGCGGCGGATGGGGAAGAGGCCGATCTCGTCGTCCTCAACACCTGCCACATTCGCGAAAAGGCCGCCGAGAAGGTCTATTCCGATATCGGCAGGTTGGTGAAGGCGGGTGACGAGGCTGGGAAGAAACCCATGATCGCGGTAGCCGGCTGCGTCGCGCAGGCCGAGGGCGAGGAGATCATGGCCCGCGCGCCAGCCGTCTCCATGGTGGTCGGCCCGCAGGCCTATCACCGCCTTCCCGAAATGCTCGACAAGGCAGTGCAGGGCGAGCGCGCGACCGATACCGACATGCCCGCCATCGCCAAGTTCGATGCGCTCCCTGAGCGCAGGAAGCGCGCGCCCAACGCCTTCCTCACGGTGCAGGAAGGCTGCGACAAGTTCTGCACCTATTGCGTCGTGCCCTATACGCGCGGCGCGGAAATCTCGCGGCCATTCGAGAATCTCGGCGAGGAAGCTCGTAAACTGGTCGATGCGGGCGCGAAGGAGATCACGCTGCTCGGCCAGAACGTCAATGCGTGGCGCGGCGAGGACGAGAGCGGCCGCGCGGTGGGCCTTGCCGGCCTGATCCGCGCGCTCGCGCAGATCGACGGGCTCGAGCGCATCCGCTACACCACCAGCCATCCCAACGACATGGAAGACGACCTTATCGCAGCGCACGGCGAGGTCGAAAAGCTCATGCCCTATCTCCACCTGCCGGTGCAGGCGGGAAGCGATCGGGTGCTGAAGGCAATGAACCGCCAGCACAACGCGGAAAGCTATCTGAAACTGCTCGAACGTTTCCGCGCGGCGCGGCCCGATATCGCGCTGTCGGGTGATTTCATCGTCGGCTTTCCCGGCGAAACCGAGGCCGAGTTCGAGGAAACGCTGCGCCTGGTGGACGAGGTGCGCTACGCCCACGCCTTCAGCTTCAAGTATTCCCCGCGCCCGGGAACCCCGGCGGCGACGATGGAGAACCAGCTTCCGCGCGAGGTGATGGACGAACGGCTCCAGCGGCTCCAGGCGCGGCTGGGCCGCGATCAGCTCGCCTTCAACGAAGGCACCGTGGGCCGCACCTGCACCGTCCTCGTCGAGCGCAAGGGCAAGCATCCCGGCCAATGGCTCGGCAAGTCGCCCTGGCTCCAGAGCGTCTGGTTCGAAGGGGGCGCGAAGATCGGCGACATCGTGAACGTCGAACTCGCCGAGGCCGGTCCCAATTCCATGCGCGGCGTGTTGCGGCAGGTCGCGCTCGCCTGACGCGTCCCGGCTGTTGCGAAATCGCGACGGCGGCGTTTCGCGCGCATGACTTTCCACCGCCGCGCACAGGCCGCGTGCTTGCCAATCCTCCCGCGCGCCCTACGTTGAAAGCCCGCAAGCGAGTCCCGACTCGAAGGAGCATATGGGCCGACGACCATCCCGCGCAGCCGATCCGGCGATCTCGCCCGATCCCCCCCGCCATGCGGTCGCGAGGCGCGCGCAAGCGGAGATTTCCTTCGAGAACCAGTCGCTGCTCGGACCGCTGTTCGGCCAGTTCGATGCGAACCTCGTCCAGGTCGAGAACCGCTTGGGCGTTTTCATCCACGCGCGCGGCGACAAGGTCATGATCGAGGGGCCCGAGGACAATGTCGCCCGCGCACGCGACACGCTGCAGACGATGTACGACCGTCTCGCCATGGGGCAGGACCTCGACGCGGGCGCGATCGAATCGCTGATCGCCATGTCGAACGAGCCGACGCTGGAGGGCATCATATCGGGCGAGACGAACGAGCCGCCGATCATGATACGCACGCGGCGCAAGACGATCGTGCCGCGCTCGGCCACACAGATCACATACATGCGCAGCCTTGCGCGGGACGACATCATCTTTGCGCTCGGTCCGGCAGGGACGGGCAAGACCTATCTCGCCGTCGCGCAGGCGGTGAGCCAGTTGATGACGGGCAGCGTCCAGCGCCTGATCCTTTCGCGCCCTGCGGTCGAGGCGGGTGAGAAGATCGGCTTTCTTCCCGGCGACATGAAGGACAAGGTCGATCCGTATCTGCGCCCGCTCTACGACGCGCTTTACGACTGCATGCCGCCCGAACAGGTCGAACGCCGAATCGCATCGGGAGAGATCGAGATCGCGCCGATCGCCTTCATGCGCGGGAGGACGCTCGCCGATGCCTTCGTCATCCTCGACGAGGCGCAGAACACCACGCGCGAACAGATGAAGATGTTCCTCACCCGCTTCGGCATGAACAGCCGAATGGTGATCTGCGGCGACCCGCGCCAGGTCGACATCCCCGGAGGCAGCGGCATGAGCGGGCTCAATGACGCGGTCGGCAGGCTCGAAGGAGTGGACGGCTTCGGCACGATCCGGTTCACCGCCGCCGACGTGGTGCGCCATCCGATCGTCGGTCGCATCGTCGAGGCCTATGAAGGCGAGGGGGCGTGATCGGGCATATCCGGTTCCGAGTCTCAGGCCCCGGAGCAGGCATCGCCTTGAAAGTGATTTTCGCCGGTTGGGCCAGACGGAAACACTATGCCGGGTTAAGGCGAGGACGATCCATGACGCCTAACCCTAAGCCTTCATCGCAGCGATAGCCTCATCGGATCGACGCCACGACATGAACGACC
>JGI12210J13797_11031808_pt1 | contig 16608 bp, 13 predicted proteins | sample ElkSlonscriptome_3_FD_13797 | JGI IMG/M metagenome (IMG submission 13797)
TTCCTGTAAACCTACATTGTCAGACCCTGAGCGACAATGTTTCTCCAAACACACTATTCTATAGTACTTTTACTCAAACGGTTAATGATCTAGCGTGCTATTCATATTTCGAGTATTAGTGCTTTGTTTATTTTGCTCTTTATCAGGGGCATCCTGGGCGCAGTCGATAAAAAGAATTCTAAAGACCGCGGATAAATACTACGACCATGGCTTTTACTACGAAGCAGCCAATCGTTATCAAGAAGCCGCTAGAAAATCTCCGAATAACCTCGCTATTACCTATAAAATTGGGTTAGCCTACCTAAAAAGTCGGTATAAGCACCGCGCTATGCCCTTCTTAGAAGAAGTCTACGAAAACACCCAAGATTCAACTTCTACCCTCGTTTTTCACTTAGGACTAGCCTATCAATACAATCAAAAGTTTGAGAAAGCTTTAGAGTATTTCCATTATTACCGCAAAAATGCAGAGAATACGTATACCGTAGACCGTCATATTCAGCAGTGTAACATTGGAATAGAATATGTGAATAACCCCAAAAATGTAGAAATTCGTAATCTCAAAAAATTAAACTCTAACAATCAAGACTATGCTCCGCTAATCACTTCTGACGGTAAATCGCTCATATTTACTTCGCGCCGAGAAGGTTCAACCGGGGGTAGAAAAGCCTACGACGATAACTACTACGAAGATATTTATATTGTTAAAAGGCACAAAGGTGATTGGCTCATTCCGAAAAAAATTAGCACCAACATTAATACCCACTATCATGAATGTGGAGCCGCTATTTCACCCGACGGAAAAACACTATTTATCTACGTAGACGAAGGAGACGGCGATATTTATTATTCTACTTACCAAGACAAAGAGTGGTCAACACCGTTTCCCTTAAACCAGCATGTCAACTCACCCTTTCGAGAGTTATCGGTTTCAGTAAATCAGGCAGGCGACAGACTGTATTTTTCGAGTAATCGTCCCGGTGGCTTTGGTGGATTCGATCTGTATGTATCTCGAAAAGATCGCCGGGGCGAATGGGGCCCTCCCGAAAACCTCGGACCAAAAATAAATACTGAATCTGACGAAGATGCTCCTTTCATTCACCCTTCGGGAAAATCCCTATTTTTTAGTTCAAAAGGGCATATGGGTATGGGGGGCTACGATATTTTTCAGAGCCGAAATTATCAAGAAAAATGGACTACCCCTATCAATATGGGCTATCCAATTAATACTGCCCAAGATGATATTTATTTTGTTACTTCGGCTGACAATGCTTACGGATATTACGCTACCGCTCGGGAAGACGGTTTAGGAGGGAATGATTTGTATGTAATTAATATGAAACCCAAGAAAGTAGCTCCTAAACCAGTGGCAGCCCAAGCTCCTGTTAAAAACACAACGCTGTTTGTTGGTCAGGTGACCGATGCTAGTTCGGGGCAACCGGTTTTTGCCGAGCTTGTTTTATCGGACAACCGCAAGAATATCGTAATTGATCGCCAGTACGCTGATGCTACTACTGGTAAGTTTAAAATCTCTATTCCAGAAGGGGAAAACTTTGGGCTTACCGTAGAAGCCGAAGGCTATCTATTTTATTCTACCAACTTTGGAACAGATCAGCTACAAGGTAAAAAAGAAATTAAGCGCTCTATTCGCTTAGATAAAGCAGTGGTAGGTTCGGTAACTATTCTGAAGAATATCTTCTTTGACACCGGCAAAGCTAGTATTAAAGAAGCTTCTATCTCTGAACTCGACCGGATTCACGAGCTTTTAAAGGCGAATCCTAATCTTAAAATTCAGATTAATGGCCATACCGACAATGTAGGTGAAGCAGGCTATAACCAGAAGCTCTCCGAGCAGCGTGCTCAAGCAGTAGCTAGCTACCTACTCCAGTACGGAACATCCAAATCTCAGGTAGGGGCAAAAGGGTTCGGAGAGACCCGTCCACTAGTTTCTAACGATGACGAATTTGGTGGTAGAGAGATCAATCGTCGCACTGAAATTGAGGTTCTTTCGGTGCAGGAAAAGATTGAGGAGAAGAAGAAGAAAGGCCTGTTGCCAACATTAACCTTTTAATGAATAGTGACTAATGATTAGTGAAAAATTACTACTCACTAATCATCAATCATTACTCATTATTTATCACCCTAGTATCGGTAGTAATCAGGTTTGTACGGTCCATTCACCGTTACGCCAATGTATTCAGCTTGATCTTCCGACAGCGTATCTAACTCTACTCCTATTTTCTCTAGATGAAGCTCAGCAACTTTCTCATCCAGATGCTTAGGCAGCATGTATACCGCATTCTCGTATTTATCGTTATGCTTCCATAGCTCAATCTGCGCTAACACCTGATTGGTAAACGAATTAGACATTACGAACGAAGGGTGACCAGTAGCTACTCCTAAATTTACTAAGCGACCTTCGGCTAGCAAAATAACCTCATTGCCATTAGCCATTTTGTACAAGTCTACCTGAGGCTTAATCTCATCGCGCTCAGCGTTTTCCTTCAGCCAAGCAACATCTATCTCATTGTCGAAGTGACCAATATTACAAACGATAGCTTTGTCTTTCATCTGCTCAAAGTGCCGGGCTGCTATAATATCTTTGTTTCCTGTAGCAGTCACAATAATATCAGCACGAGGAATGGCGTTATCCATCTTCTTTACCTCAAACCCATCCATTGCAGCCTGAAGAGCACAAATTGGATCAATTTCGGTAACGATTACCCGCACACCCGCCCCGCGTAGGGATTGAGCCGAACCTTTTCCTACATCGCCGTAACCGGCAACTACCGCTACTTTTCCAGCTAACATCAAGTCAGTAGCTCGTCGGATAGCATCTACTAACGATTCCTTACAGCCGTACTTATTATCAAATTTAGATTTAGTAACCGAGTCATTGATATTGATTGCCGGCAGAGGCAAGGTTCCTTTCTTCATGCGCTCGTACAGACGATGCACTCCAGTAGTGGTTTCCTCCGAGATTCCTCGAACGCCTTCTACCATTTCCGGGTAACGATCAAGTACCATATTCGTTAAGTCACCTCCATCGTCCAGAATCATATTCAACGGCTGGCGATCTTCTCCGAAAAATAGCGTTTGCTCAATACACCAATCAAACTCTTCTTCAGTCATCCCTTTCCAGGCAAATACTGGCACACCCGCCTCAGCAATTGCTGCTGCTGCGTGATCTTGCGTAGAAAAAATATTGCAAGACGACCAAGTAACTTCAGCTCCTAGTTCGATTAAGGTTTCAATCAGTACTGCCGTTTGAATAGTCATATGTAAACAGCCCGCAATTCGCGCTCCTTTCAGCGGTTGCTGAGGACCATATTCTTCCCGAATGGACATTAAGCCCGGCATCTCGGCTTCCGCTAAACGGATTTCTTTCCTTCCCCAAGCAGCTAGGGCTATGTCTTTTACTTTGTAATGGATTTGTTCTTCAACCATGCTTCTCGTATGTTTTAAATTTGCGGGCAAAATTAGCATAATAACTTGTAAAGACGAAGGTATAACTTTTTATTCTCAGAATAAGTCATTCAAAAACCTGACTCAAATCATTTTTTCTGATAGTAGATTACGTAACTTATGGAAGTATTACTACTAACAACAATTACTATCATGAAAACACCTATTTCTTCTCTTTCACCCCCCCAGCTCAATGTACTGGTAATTCTACGAGTTCTAATTGGCTGGCACTTCTTGTACGAAGGCGTGGTCAAACTGTATAGTTCCAGTTGGTCAGCAGCGGGCTACCTAAACGATTCGCAAGGTCTTTTCGCGCCTATATTCAAAGCTATTGCAGAGAACTCTAGCTTAGTTACAGCGGTAGATTTTCTAAACACTTGGGGGCTGATAGCCGTCGGTTTAGGATTGCTCGTAGGGTTTCTTACCCAGGCGGCACTCATTGGCGGAATGGTTTTGCTTGGCATGTATTATTTGTCTCACCCACCGTTCATTGGCGCTCAGTATGCGCTACCTAGCGAAGGAAGCTATCTGTGGGTAAACAAGAATCTTATTGAGCTATTTGCTATGGCGGTGCTCTACGTTTTTCCTACCAGCCATATTATCGGTCTGGATCGGCTCATGCAACGCTATACTCAGCGGAAGAGACAATCAGCTCCGGAGGAAGTCGCTGCTTAATAACCCAACAATCACTACAAATCATCATCTTATGAAATCCGAAAACTCAAACAATCACGCCAGCGGTATTACCCGTCGCGATATTATTAAAGGAATGGCTACGGTTCCCGTACTGGGGGCTTTCTGGGGAAGTGCTGTTGCCAAGCAGAGCTACGACCAAAGTGTAAAGGAAGAAATACTGAACGAGCTCGATATTAAAGCCTCGCTTCCTCCACCGACTGGTTCTATGGCGGGCACTCCACTTCGCTTAGGTATTATCGGATTTGGTATTCGGGGCAAGCAACTAGTTAAAGCTTCTGGATTTGCCACCTCCGAATGGCTCACTAATATGAAAGAGGCCGCCCAGAAAAATAGTAATGATACCCGCTTACAGGATTTCTTAGAACAAGAAAGCTTGAATATTCAGTACACCGGAGTTTGCGATCTTTTTGATGTGCGAGCCGAAGAAGCAATGGAGACGGTAAAAACCGACCAGAATACTCCGAAACGCTACCGTACTTACCAAGAGATGTTAGCTAGCCCCGATATTGACGCGGTAATCATTGCTACCCCTGACCACTGGCACGCTCCTATTGCTATTGATGCCGTACAGGCGGGTAAGCACGTGTATGTGGAGAAATGTATGACGCATACTATTCAGGAAACCTATGATCTTTACGATGCCGTAACCCAATCGGATGTTGTGTTTCAGGTGGGGCACCAGCACCGCCAAACCCAAAGTTTCTTAACGGCTCAAGATGTTATTCGGAAAAATGTGCTGGGCCATGTTTCGTTAATCCAGGCTTGTACTAACCGGAATTCGGATAACGGGGCTTGGCAGTATAATATTCACGAAGCGGCTAGTCCCTCAACTATTGACTGGAAACAATTTCTAGGACCAGCTCCGACTATCCCGTTTAATAAAGAACACTTCTTCCGATGGAGAAAGTGGTGGGCGTATGGTACTGGGCTATCCGGCGATTTGCTCACGCACGACTACGACCGAATTAACTGTTTGTTAAAAATGGGAATACCCAAATACGTTACTGCCTCCGGCGGAGTGTATGCCCACCGAGACGGACGGGAAGTGCCAGATGTATTTCAGGTGACCATGGAGTATCCTGACTACTCCACTGGTTCTACCCAGGAACCGGGTAAAGAGAAAGGTATGACCTTCCTGTACTCAGCTTCTTTAGGAAACCAGTATAGTCGTCCTACCCTACTGATGGGCCACGACGCTACAATGGAACTAGGGAATAGTTTAACGATTTATCCTGATTCTCGCTCTACACGCTACCAGGATATGCTTGCGGATGAAACTATTGATCCCAATCTACCGCTGTACGCCTATACTCCCGGACGAGAAGGAGTAGACGGCGTAACCTCGGCTACTGCGAAGTATTTTGCTGACAAAGGGTTACTTTATACCTATCGGGATGGTAAACGAGTGGACTCGACCTACCTGCACATTCGAGAGTGGCTCAGTTGTATTCGCAATGGTGGTCAACCGAGTTGCGGAATACAAGAAGGCTTTGAGGAAGCAATATCCGCGCATATGGCTACATTATCGTACAAAACCGGTCAGCGGATAGAGTGGGATGCTGGAGCCCAGCGGGTAGTCAATGTAGAAGAACCGCTAATTACTTCAGCTTAACGGACATTGGCGTACTAAACTTCCTTCGTTAATCCCAGTGATAGCGAACCTCGTGAAAATTGTAGTAGCGAGGGTCGTTTTCTGTTTTAATGACTAACCGTCCTTGCTCGTCCAATCCGGTTATTACTCCCTGAAACAATCCATTATTATCTTCAAAGGTTCTGGTTACTCCTTTTCCGTAGAGGCGAGCATTATATTTTCTCTCTAACTCGGTTGAATCGCCAGTTGATAATTCTTCCCACATATTCTCAAGACGTATTAGAATCTCATTTAATAACTCTTCTCTGTTAATAACTTGATTGCGAATATTAGCCAGAGAAATGGCTCGAGGATGATTAAAATGAAGTTGATTTACGTTAAGTCCAAGGCCAACTACCGACGATTTTACGACAACTCCCTGCAAATTATTCTGAATTAGTATTCCACCCAGCTTTTGATCGTGATAAAAAATATCGTTGGGCCATTTGATCTTAATTTCATCTTTAACCCACTTATTCACGGCTTCGGCCACTGCTAAAGAAACCAATATATTTAAACGGAAAAAGTGCTTTACGGCCAGATTGGGTAACAGTACTAGCGAGAAAGTCAAATTGTCTCCAGAGGTAGATTCCCAGGTTTTTTGTTGCTGTCCGCGGCCCTGAGTCTGAAATTCTGTAAAAATCAAGGCTCCGTGCTGAACAGTTCCTTGCCGAACAAGCTGAGTGGCTATTTTATTGGTAGAATCGCAGCTTTGGTAATAAAATAACTGTTTGCCTATTTGTGACGTTGTAAAAGAAAATGATTTCAAGGTCAAATATTTTAGTACTTAATCCGTCTAAAAAAATAAACGAACAATACGTGCATGAATTCTAAGGAACTTAGTGACATAATGGTATTCGGAATGCAGGAAAAGAAAGCCGAAGATATTGTAAAACTGGATTTAAGAAAAGTAAAAAATGCGGTAGCCGATTTCTTTGTCATTTGCTCCGGTAATTCCGATACGCAATTGGACGCAATTGTTGACTCCATTGAGAAGGAAATAAAAGAAAGAACTGGAGAGAATCCCTGGCACCGAGAAGGTAAAGAAAACCGGGAATGGATGCTACTCGACTATGTAAATGTAGTAGCTCATGTTTTTACGCACGATCGTCGGGAGTTTTTCGCTTTGGAAGAACTTTGGGGAGATGCAGTAATTACCCACGTAGATTCGGATGTATCGCTCAAAACTTTGTAGCAAAAGTATGCGTTCGTAGTTAAGTTTAACTAAATTGCATTTCATTCAGAATAAGGATATTATCAAATAAATGGCAGATTCTAAGAAGAAAAAAATGATGCCGAAGCCCCCGCAACGGCCCAATTATCCAATATGGATTATCGTAACCTTACTGGCTTTGATCTTGGGGGTTACGTATTTTAATAAAAGCAACTCTACGGTCAAGATTGACCAACGTCGCTTCGACAAAATGTTAAGCGAAGGTGACGTGAAAGAGGTGATACTGATCGCCCAGCAAAATCGGGCGGAAATTACGCTAACAGCAGAAGCTTTAGATAAACCAGCGTACCGCAATGAATTGGAAGAACGTAATCCGTTTCCGATGATGTCGGGACCACACTATCTTCTAAAGATATTAGATGCGAAAGTTTTTGTTGACGACTTTAATGAAGCCCAAGAAGATTTGCCCGAAAGTCAGCGTATCGGCTATGAGGTGGAAGAACGATCTGATGTCGTTGGCTGGCTATTTCAGTGGGGATTTCTATTTCTACTACTATTTGGCTTCTGGTTCTTGATGCGAAGAATGGCCGGAGGCGGTGGCCCGGGTGGACAGATATTTAATATTGGGAAATCGCGAGCCGCCCTGTTCGATGCGGAAAATAAAGTAAATATTACTTTCGATAACGTGGCTGGCCTAGATGAGGCGAAAGAAGAAGTCCGGGAGATCGTCGATTTCCTAAAAAACCCCTCTAAGTATACTAACCTGGGAGGTAAAATCCCCAAAGGTGCTTTACTTATTGGTACGCCGGGTACTGGTAAAACATTGTTAGCCAAGGCCGTAGCCGGTGAGGCTGGCGTTCCTTTCTTCTCACTATCCGGTTCAGACTTTGTAGAGATGTTTGTTGGAGTTGGAGCCGCTCGAGTACGCGACTTGTTCAAACAAGCCAAGGAAAAAGCGCCCTGTATCATATTCATTGATGAGATTGATGCGGTAGGTCGTGCTCGAGGCAAGGGAGCAATGCCTGGTTCTAACGATGAGCGAGAAAATACGCTCAACTCATTGCTTGCCGAAATGGACGGGTTCTCTACTGATTCGGGAGTTATTATTCTAGCGGCCACCAATCGTCCCGATGTGCTAGATTCTGCTTTGCTACGTCCCGGACGATTTGATCGTCAGATTTCTATTGACAAGCCGGATATTGTTGGTCGGGAAGCTATCTTCAAAGTACACTTGAAGCCACTGAAAACATCGAAAGACATAAATCCTAAAAAATTAGCTGCCCAAACCCCGGGTTTTGCGGGAGCTGAAATTGCCAATATTTGTAATGAAGCAGCTCTGATTGCCGCCCGAAGGGATAAAAAGGTTATTGAAACCCAGGATTTTCATGATGCTATCGATCGGGTGATTGGTGGACTAGAGAAGAAGAACAAAATTATTTCGCCGGAAGAGAAAGAGATTGTGGCTTACCATGAGGCTGGTCATGCGGTGGCCGGATGGTTCTTAGAACACGCGGATCCTTTGGTGAAAGTAAGCATCGTTCCTCGGGGGGTAGCGGCATTAGGCTACGCTCAGTACCTACCCAAAGAACAGTTCTTGTACCGTACCGAGCAGATGCTGGATCAGATGTGTATGGCATTAGGAGGTCGAGCGGCTGAAGAAGTAGTCTTTGGCAAAATATCTACTGGTGCTCAAAATGACCTGGAGCGGATTACAAAAATGGCTTACAGCATGGTTACCGTCTACGGTATGAATGAAAAGCTAGGTAATGTATCGTTCTACGATTCTCGTCAGCCGGACTACAATTTTACCAAGCCATATTCGGAAGCTACGGCTCAAACCATTGATGAAGAGGTTCGCCAACTTATTGAGCGAGCGTACGAGCGCACTAAAAAGCTGCTAACTGACAAGCGAGAGCAACTAGAAGCTTTAGCCCAGCAGCTATTAGACAAGGAAATACTTTTCCAGAACGATTTAGAACGACTAATCGGAAAGCGCCCCTTTGCTCGACCTACCTCCTATCAGGAATATACTGAGGAAAGTGAAGAAAATGATACTGAAAAAGAAGAAAAAGATGCGACAGCTTCTAACGGTCATGCCACTGCAACCGATGCAGCTCCTTCAGAAGAAACAGGAGATTCTCCTGAAGAGACTACTGCCGCTGAGGCTAAAGAAAATCCGTAGGCTAAAGTTATTCGATTATAGTAGAAGGGCTGTTAACCAGCCCTTTTTTATTGCCCTAGCTTCTCCTTACTTTTGCCCGCATGATCTCCCATACGGATTTATCAAGCCCCATTCAGCTTCCTACCGGAAAAAAACTGTACTTCGCCTCTGATTTTCATTTGGGTGCCCCTAACTTTCACCAAAGCAAGAAACGGGAGCAATCCATTGTTCGCTGGCTAGAAACCATTCGGACTGATGCTCATGGCTTGTTTCTATTAGGAGACATCTTCGATTTTTGGTTTGAGTATAAGCGAGTAGTTCCTAAGGGTTTTTTGCACCTTCAGAGCAAACTGATTCAACTACTGGAACAGGGTATTTTTGTAGTTCTTTTCACCGGTAATCATGACCTGTGGATGTTCGACTACTTTAAGCGTGAACTTAGCGTACCCATAATTCGCCAGCCGATCTCACTTCAGATTAATGATATTCATCTTCATATTGGACACGGAGACGGTTTAGGGCCAGGCGATCATACGTATAAATTTCTCAAAAAGATCTTCACTGCTAAAATTGGTCAAACGCTCTTTTCCTTTATTCATCCTGACATAGGTATCTCTTTAGCTAACTATTGGTCGAGGAGTAGTCGCAAGGGTAATGCGACAAAAGATGAGTCGTTTCGAGGGAAGGAGTATGAGTGGATTTATCAGTACTGCCAGGAGATTGAGCAGCAAAAGCACCATGACTACTATGTCTTTGGTCATCGTCATTTACCGCTCGAGATACCACTCAGCGAACATAGCCGTTATTATAATTTGGGAGAATGGATTTCTCAACCGCACTACGGACTCTTTGATGGTCAAACGTTTGAACTACGTACTTTTCGGAATTAGCCTATGGCTATTCTGTTTTAACCATGCTACTTTACCGGCTCAATCCTGGCAGTTGGAGGACAGTACTGCCATTTCCTTACCCAAATCAATAGTTAACAGTACGCATAATTGGTTTTATATTGCAACCGCTGAAGGGTCTATTATTCAGTACACTCGGCAAGGTGATACTCTTCGCACGTATCAACCTACTCATCAAGAACCTCCGATTCTACTACCCTGGCAGACACTGAGATTACAAGCCTATTTTCCTTTTCAGCAGATTCTTACTGTACTGGATCAGAATCTCAACGAGGTTTCTAATATCTTGCTTCCCGAGGCGACTACGGGTAATGCCACACTCAGTGCTGACCAACAGGTTTGGTATATTTCTACTAACCTGATTCTAAACAAGTACAATCCTCAGCTTGCTGAAAACACACTTTCCACATCTTTACAATGGTATCTCTCAGCTGAAAACCAAGTACATTTACTACAGGAGTACCAGAACCGTTTATATATTCAGACTGATAAAGCATTGCTAATTTTTGACTTGTTTGGCAATTTCCTTTCTAAAAGACTGCTGTCAACTAATTTTCCAATTCAATTTCTCGCTGATGAATCGTACTTTCTCTCCGGTGAAAGTATTCATTTCATTCATTTGTATTCTGCTGCTACCCGCAGACTTACTGTGCCAGCAGGAAAAAATATTCTTAAGATTTTAATAGAAAAAGAATATCTTCACGGGTATTCGGAACGTTTTTGGTACACGTATTCAATAATAGACTAAAGCCAAGAACAATATACTTTGCTGATGCAACTTAACTTCGGCCGCCATGTTATAGCCTCCAGTATTGGCTGCATAACGATACTCGTTTCTTTTCTGCTTTGTACCGAAGTGCTAGGGCAAGAAATAGTGCCGTATCGTGATACATTAGCTCCCAGCATCGATACTTCTTTGTTTTCCCCTCCCGCTACACCTATTGAAAACCGCCTCAACTATTCGCGTAACATACTAAACCAGTCGTTTGATTTTAAGCTAGAACCAATTTCCGACGGTAAATTTGAAATTAATATTTCGGGCAGTCCCCGTACCGATCTAAAAATTCGGGTCTACGATGTTATTGGTAATCTCCTCTACGAAGATGCCGTTCGGATTCGCGGATTTCTGCGCAAAAAGCTCGATCTATCCGACTACAAGTCAAATTTTTTTATTATTGAGATTGGCAACGAAGACGTCAACAAAACCAAAAGTATTGTGGCAATATAATCTCGTGAAAAATGAGAGCATGTCCCTGACTACGTTCTGAGATGTGAACCCGGAACCTGTCCGGGGGTGAGATGTTAATAGTCTTTTTTCTAAATACTATCCGCTATAAAACTATTCCTCCAGATTGTCAGTCTCTGCCGTTCCTAAGTCAAGATTAGGTACCCCTGCTTCGTAGTAGAGTTCGGCCTTCGATTTCTCACGTTGGGTTTGAAGTTTAAGCAATTTAATCCGGGCATCTAGCAGCTCCGTTTCCCGTGTATTGATTAAAAAGATGGAGCTTTCTCCAAATTCAAACTTGCGAAGTTCACCTTCTAACAACTGCTGATAAAAGTTTACCATTTGCGACTGTTGCCTAATAATCTGAGCCAGATTTTCTACAGTATTGTACGTTGTCAATATTCCATTAGCTACTAGCTGCCTTTGGTACGACTGCTCAAAGTACAGCTGTTCTAGCTTAATGTTAGTTTGTGCCAGTTTTCCTCGTTCTTTCCGTAGAAATAACGGAAAGTAAAACTGTATTCCTGCTTTATAGTCGTTAAGGAAAAATTGTTGAGTATCGCCATTACCAATACTCCCGTCTGGCCCCAATTCAGATACTTGTTCGCTCAAGAAATTGTATTTTAGATCAATTTGAGGTTTGAGAAACTCCAATGCTAACCGACGATCAATTTCAGTCTGTTGAAATTTAGCAATCAATTTTCTCAGTTCAGGATGTGCCTCCATCGCCAATTCTTGTAAAGCAGCCAATACTTCAATACTTACTGCTTCACTTTCGTTTAACAGTGGTATGGTTGCTTCAGCAAGCTCCAGTGGTAGTGTTTGATCGCTTTCTTCATCAGCTGTTGCCCAAAGGTATACGGAAACCGCTAGTCGGGCATTCTCCAGTTCAAGCTGAGCTTGTACCCGTTGAACGTCCCGTTCCTGATAGTTGATGAATGCTTTCAAAGAATCAAATGGAGCAACGTCACCGTTAATCACCTGCTTAACTACTCCATTATAACGCTGTAGCGCAACATCTTCTACCTCACTAATAATATCATATTCACGGTACGCGTAGTACCAATCCCAATAAGCTTTAGCTGCACCAAATAGTAACTTATTTATTTCTTTAGTTTGGTCGGCCTCTGCTAAATCCCGCATCAGCTGGGCCTGTCGAATAGCAGCTCGCCGCTGATCAATGAATAGCCCGCGCCCAATAGGAATAGAAAAGCCGGCGTAAATTAAGCCATCAGCAGGAGTACTTTGAGACTCATCTAAGAACTGACCACTATTGCGTTCGTAACCACCCTCCAGATCAATAGGAAACCATAAGGGGACTTTAAGCTTGCTATTCCAGGTGCGGTAGTAGTTCTTATCGTCAAATTCTTTAATATCAAAATCAGATTGTATCACTGGATCAAGCATTCCCCGAGCCATTCTCAACTCTTGGAAAGCCATATCATCAAACAGATTTGCTCGCCTCACCAATGGATGGTGTGTAAGGATATGTCCGAAAAAGTCATCTAAGGTAAAAGTCTGATTTTTTACTACTAATGAGTCTTGAGATACTAAAATTGAATCCATTTGGGCATAGGTGGTCTGGGCTACGCCTATAGATAGCAGTAGCACTATCCCAATTTTTTTTAGGCCGGTATATTTTTGCAAGGGTATTATATTTTTAACCAAACGTTGCATAATGCCTTAGCGGCTATTTAGCAGCGGTTTTGACATCGGCATCCTTCATTTCCGGTTCTTCTTCCAAACTCGGCGGGAAGCCATTGTACAGTCGCCACAGTTCGTACCAGAGAGGCACCTCGTTGAGCATAGCAAAGCCCTTTACCCCCGAACCTAGCCTCAACTGCTCAGGCCAATCTCCGTCATTCGTAGGATCAGGTGTGACTAATATACGGTACTTTCCAGCTTTTTTGTCGGTTTCCACGTAATCTATCACCTGAATAATACCGCCAAAGGTACCCACCGCTACACTAGGCCATCCGGAAAACTGGAGAGCAGGCCAGCCGTCGAATTCTAGCCGCACATGCCGTCCAGTTTCTAATAAAGGCACATCCATGGGCTTTACGTATAGCTCAATTGCCTTATCAGGATTGCGAGGCATCACGGTTACTACCCCTTCACCTTCTTTGATTGTTTCGCCAATTCCAGTTTTTAGGGCTTTTACAACGAAGCCATCCTGCGGAGCAATAATTGAGTAACGATCTAGTCGCTCCTCTACGTTAGCATAATCATTCCGTTGCTTAATTAAACTTCCATCCGCTTCAGCTAGTTCGGCTCGGGTTAAGCTAAGGTCTGACTGGGCTTTACTAATTTTCTCCAAATACTCCGCTTCGATGGAGTTAAGCTCAATTTGAGCATTAATTAACTCGTTCTGGGTGGCCAGAAACTTATTTTCACTAGCGATTAATTTTGCTTGGGTTTGTTGAGCTTTCTGCTCTTTCTGTTGCAACTCCGTTAGCGACTTTAACCCTTCATCGTACAGTACTTGCTGCCGTTCAAACTGGTTCTCAGCAATATTAACATTCACTTTCTCAGCTATAAAGTCAGTGCTATCACTAATAACCTTTAATTTGCTTTGCTTTACTTTATTTCTAGCTTGCTTAAGCTTTAATTGCAATCCATCCCGAAGTGCCGCAATTTGCCGTTCCAGTGCACGTGCCTTATCTTCTTTAGCTTCAATGCTCGTTTCTTTAGCACCGATTTGGCCTTGCAAACGAGTAAGTAGCTGAGGGTCAAAGAACTTATCTTTTACGTCTCGGATGGTCAAAATTGTATCACCTTCTTGAACATACTCTCCTTCATTCACAAACCAATTGGTGATTTGTCCTGGAATAGCACTTTGAATAGTTTGGGGACGGTTTTCTGGCGAAAGCGCGGTAACTTCTCCGGTAGCATTGATATTCTGCTGCCAAGGAAGAAATAGCACTAAAAACAGAAAAATACCAATTCCACCCATCCAGCGAGCGAGTACCCGCCCCGCCCGAGGCGACTGAAGTACGTTCATAGACTCCAGTTGAGATAAATATTCTGGTTGAGCTAAAATAGCTTTTCTCATGAGTTTGATTTATGGTGTAATAGGTCGGGGTGTATCCTCACCAACGATTTCTTTGAAGTGTGGGTTCTGACTTATTTCTTCTTGCGTTCCTTCAGCTACAATTTCTCCTTCTTTCAGTATCACTACTCGGGTACAATTGGTCAATATTACTGGGTCGGTTGATACTGTAATCAGTGTCCAGCTATGTTGAGCATCGGTTAAATATTCAATTAGCCGCTCTTTTTCAGACCGTTCAAAGAAAAAGAAAAAATCATTGAGAATAATTACTTTAGGTCGCTTAGCAATACATCGAGCTAAGGTAATTTTATGGGCTAGACCGGTAGAAAGAGTTTTGCCTCCGCTCACTAGCGGAGTATGTAAGCCCTTAGGTAGCTGATTGATTTCATCGCTGGCTCCTACTGCTTCTATAGCATCAATAGCAGTTTGGTACGTTGCATTCGGTTTACCTACCAAGATGTTTTCAATGACTGTTCCGTCGAAAATATCCTCTTGCGATACATTTTTGGCAATACCATCGCGCAGGAAATTAATATCAATGTCTTTAAGTGACACATTGTTGTACGTTACCACTCCTTGATAAGAGGAATAAATACCATCAATAATGTTCACCAAAGTAGATTTACCACTACCTGAGTGGCCGGTAATACAGATTCTTTCACCCGGCTTAAAGGTCAAATCAACGTTCTTTACTACCTTTCTACTGTAACCGGGATAATTATAGTTTAGACCTTCAACCTTAATCTCAATCCCTTCCTCAAAAAATGTTTTAGGTAAACGTACCCCCATCTGATTTTCTAAAGGCAGATCGGTTACATGACCGATCTTATCTACGGCAGTTAGCACATCATAAATTGTGTCAAGGTTGATAATTATCTTTTCCACGGCCCCAAACACTAGAACGATAATGATTTCTGCTGCTACGAATTGCCCCAACGTGATTTGTCGATCAATTACTAAAATAGTCCCCAGCACTAAAACGCCTCCGGTAATCAGTACTTTAAAAAGTACAATGAACGAAAACTGACGAATTAGTACTCCAAAATGGACTTTCCGGTGCAGTAAGTACTGATTAATATTGTAGTCAGCCTTCTTCATTGGTAAGCGAGTTGTTCCTGCTATTTTAAAGGAAGAGAGGGCTCTCGCTAACTCTTCTAACCAAAACGCCACCTTGTATTTGTATTTAGATTCAATAATGGACGACTCTAATCCTTTAGGCCCAGTGAAATAAAAGATAAGAAATAGTATGGTGACCAATAACAGCGCAAAGAATACGAAGAACGGATGATAGAACGACAGTAAAATAAGTCCAAAGAAAATTTGTAACAATGCCGTAGATAGGTCAATCAGTATCTTGGGCAACCCTTTCTGTATGGTCAGAATATCAAAGAAGCGGTTGATTAGTTCGGGAGTATGGTACTTAAATAATGCTTCTGCATCTATTTTGGGCACTCGGTAAGCAAATTCAAAAGCCGTTTTGGCAAAGACTCGCCTCTGTAGCACCTCCACCATTGATATCTGCATAATTTGTAACACCCCTGATACCAGTATAGCAATAATAACCAGTGCGATCAGCAGCACTACCGAATTGAACCACATCCCCCCTGAAATAAACCCGACAATTGCTTGGGTTCCTAACGGTAAAGCCAAACTAACAATACCAATTGCAATAGCATAAACGTAGATATAAATAATATCTTTTCGCTCGGGAGCCAGTAGCTGCATAAACCGCTGAAACGGGGTAGGATGCTCCTTCAAATTCTCCGTCTTACTTACCATACTGTGAAAAGGAAAGGCAGTTACGAAAACCACCTCGTCATTTTCATCCAGGTAAAGGTTGTTCGCAAGACTACTGATAACAATTGGACGAAGGGTTCCATCGTCCTCTATTTTTCCAGCTACGTGCTGTAGTTTCTCATCGAGTTGCACAAAAACTGGCTCAAAGTCTCCGGATTCATCCTTTTGGAACAACATCATCGGAAAATCCGCATCCCTCACAAAGGATTGAAATTTGTCCTTGGCAATGCTGTTAGCGATGAAAACCAGTTGCATTCGCTCGCCTACTTCCGAAAGGTCGCTGATAAAATCATCTACTGAGGTAGGACAGGTAGGACATACATTGGTAACTACATCCTCTAGTTCGGGTAGCGAGTATTCGTGTTTAAGCGCGTCGGCAAAGTGGTGTAGAAGTGAAGATATTTGTGGAGTATCCATAAACCGGCAATTTCAAACCTCTAAACAAAAACGAGGAGATTAATGAAAGGTTTACTTTCATCATTAATAATAATGCTATTATTGCTGTG
>JGI12210J13797_10015037_pt1 | contig 16589 bp, 13 predicted proteins | sample ElkSlonscriptome_3_FD_13797 | JGI IMG/M metagenome (IMG submission 13797)
ATGCACCTGAATGCCGATCCCGGCGACCTCGACGCCGATATCGGTGCCCCACGCCTTCAACATCGGCACGAGAACTTCCGCGCGATTTTTGGCATCGGCCTGCCCGATCGTTCCGCGATCGACTTGGCCGGCACAGTAATAGAGAAGCGCGCGGCAACCTTCGGTCAGCGCCTTCATGCGCAGGATCATGCGGCGGACATCGGGATGTTCGATGATGGCCACCGGCTTCTTGTCGGGGGAGCCGGCCCGCGCCGATTGCACGCGGTCGAGCGCATAGGCGAGCGCCTGCTGCGTTGCACGTTCGGCGATCTGGTTGCCCTGGTTGCCGACATTGATGCGCGCATTGTTCATCATCGTGAACATCGCCATCAGGCCGCGATTCTCTGCCCCGACGAGTTCGCCGATACATTCGCCGTTGTCGCCATAGCTCATGACGCAGGTCGGCGAGGCATTGATCCCGACCTTGTGTTCGAGGCTGACCGCGCGCACATCATTGCGCGGGCCGAGCGAGCCGTCCGCATTCACGTGATATTTCGGCACCACGAACATCGAGACGCCGCGGCTTCCCTCCGGCGCATCGGGCAGGCGTGCCAGCACGAGGTGAACGACATTCTCCGCCAGTTCGTGGTCGCCCCAGGTGATGTAGATCTTTTGCCCGACGATTCGGTACTTGCCCGCGTGTTCGCCATCGTCGATCGGTTCCGCAGTCGTGCGCAGAGCGCCCACATCGCTGCCTGCCGCCGGTTCGGTCAGGTTCATCGTGCCCGACCATTTCCCGCTGACGAGATCGCCCAGATAGCGGGCTTTCTGCGCATCGCTGCCGTGATGCTCAAGCGCCTCGATCGCCCCGACCGAAAGCATTGGCAGCAGCGTGAACGCCATGTTCGCCGCGCCGAGATTTTCCAGCACGTTGCAAGACAGCGTGAACGGCAGGCCCTGACCCCCGAATTCGACCGGGCTGGCAATCGCGTTCCAGCCCTGTTCGACATAGGCGTCGTATGCGCTTTCGAATCCGTCGGGGAGGCGTACGACCCCGTTTTCCAGCTTCGCACCCTCGGTATCGCCGATCCGGTTCAGCGGTGCGAATTCGCCCGCTGCGAACTGCCCGACACCCTCGACGATCGCTTCGACGAGGTCAGGCTCGGCATGGGCGAACTTCTCGGTCCTGGCGAGATCTTCGATCCCGGCATTCACGCGGATGGCGAGCAACTGGTCCTGGGTGGGGGGCGTATAGGGAGTCACGATGGGTATATGTCCTGTTCCTGAGGATCGGTCCGCTGTGCACGGCGGCTTGGCATGCTTTGCCATTGGATATAGCGAGCATGGCATGAGCGACAAGAAGCTTACGCGCGTGTTCGCGGTGGATGCGGCCGGGCTCGCCCGGGCGAAAGATACGCTCGAGGCGGGCGGGCTGGTCGCGGTTCCGACCGAGACGGTGTACGGCCTCGCCGCCCGGGCTGACAGCGCGAAAGCCGTTGCAAGGATATACGCGGCGAAAGGGCGTCCGGATTTCAATCCGCTTATCGTCCACGTCCGCGATGCTGGGCAGGCGGCTCGGTTCGGAATGTTCACCGGGCCTGCAGAGGAACTCGCGAACCGATACTGGCCAGGCCCGCTCACGTTGGTGCTGCCGCTGCGCGATGGCGCGCCCATCGCCCCCGCCGTGACGGCCGGCCTGCCGAGCATCGCCGTGCGAGTGCCCCGCCACGCCGCCATGCGCAGATTGCTGGAAGCGGTCGATTTCCCGCTCGCCGCGCCATCGGCCAATCGCAGCGGGTTCATCAGTCCGACCTGTGCCGCGCACGTCCTTGCCTCTCTTGACGGTCGGATCGACATGGTGCTCGACGGCGGTCCCAGTGATGCGGGTGTCGAATCCACCATCGTCGCGATCCGCGCCGATGGTTCCGTCGAGGAGCTGCGGTCCGGTCCGATCAGCGTGGAGGGTACGGCACGCAATGTCCGGGATGGGAATGCCGCGATCGAAGCGCCGGGGCAACTGAGCAGCCATTATTCACCCGGCAAGCCGATGCGATTGAATGCATCGTCGGCCAGCGCACAGGAATTCCTGATCGGATACGGGCAGGTCGCCGGTGATTTCAGCCTGTCGATTGCTGGCGATCTTAACGAAGCGGCCGCGTACCTGTACGAATCGTTGCATTTGGCCGAACGCTCGCCAAAGCCGCGCATTGCAGTCGCGCCGATCCCGACCGAAGGTATCGGACGGGCTATCAACGATCGACTGGCCCGCGCCGCGACACCGGCTGAGTAAGCCGGCGCTAGAAGTCGCGCGGCGCAACTGCGGATGCGGGCGTTAACCTGTCGATGTCGGCTTGAATTGCGCGGGCGTCTTCGCACGCCCTGCGGTCGTTTCGGTTGCAGGCGGAGCGCTTGTCATCGTATTCACGTTTAAGCCGACCGGCACGTTCTTCGCGATGGCGCAGTTCGCGGCCACGTTTCCGATCCCGTTCCGACTGGCTGGTTGTTGCAAGGTCGACGACCTTCGCGCCGACCCGGATCGGTGCAGTCGCGATATCCGCAGCGGTTTTCACGATGCATCCATTCAGCGCCAGCGGCAGCGCCGCCAGCCCTGCAGGGCGGATAACCCTCCAGAAGCGAGGTCCCGCCATTGCCGGTTACTGCGAAGCGGCCGTTTGCGCCGCGGGCTTGCAGGAAAGCGATCCCGAACCGGCGCTTTCGACCGAGCACGTGGCGGATCCGGTTACGGAAACGTCGCCTGATCCGGCGATTTCCACCCTGACGTTTCCGTCGGATGCCAGGTCGACATCGCCCGAGCCTGCGATTTCCACCGATACGTCGTCGGCCTTGAGATCGGGCAGGCGGACATCACCCGATCCTGCGATTTCGACCTCGAGCGTCTTCGCCGTTCCCGCAGCACGCACTTCGCCCGATCCCGCCAGTTCGATCTCAAGCGATTCCGCGGCAATCTGGTCGACTTCGACGCTGCCCGACCCGGCAAGCTCGATCGTTGCGTCGGGTGCCATGCCGAAAGACTGGATCGACCCGCTTCCAGCCATCAAAAGGCTCGACGGCGCGGGGATGGTCATGCGGACGATCGCCTTGCGCGACCCGTCGTAGACGTCGCTGTCGCGAGCGATTGTCAATGTATCGCCATCGCGATCGAAGCGCAGCGCGCTCCCGGCTTCGGCATCGCCTTCCACTGTAATGGTCAGCGTGTCACCTTCGGCGATGACCACGTTATCGGGTCCGGCCAGGCCGATGTTCTCGGGCGGCGCGCCGCTCATGTCGAGCTGGGAAAGGGCGACGCCCTCCACATCCACACCGCCCCAACTGTCCGAATAGGCGCATCCAGCGAGCGTCATTCCAATGCCGAGCGTCACGAAAGCTGTGGCTAGCCGTGCGACTGATTTGAACATTCGACGTCCCTCCCTCTCAATTGGTGTATTGATACGGTAATGCACCTTTTTCAAGTGAGCAAGGTTTCTGTCTGCGCCGCGCAAAAAAAAGGGCCGCCCCAAGGACGACCCTTTCATGATTGCGTTAAGGATTTGCGACTTAGTCTTCTTCGGTGTTCTCGTAATATTGCGGCGCATGCTCGCGCAGAACCTCGAGGATCTTTTCCAGCGCGGTAGGCTCGTCCGTTTCTTCCATCGCTGCAAGCTCGCGCGCCAACCGGCTCGATGCGGCTTCGAAGATCTGACGCTCGGAATAGCTTTGTTCGGGTTGGTCCTCGGGGCGGAAGAGGTCGCGGGTCACCTCGGCGATCGATACGAGTTCGCCCGAATTGATCTTTGCCTCGTATTCCTGCGCGCGGCGCGACCACATCGTGCGCTTGACCTTGGGCTTGCCCTTGAGCGTTTCCATCGCCTGGCCCAGCGTCTTGTCCGAGGACAGCTTGCGCATCCCGATCGCTTCGACCTTGTTGGTGGGAACGCGCAGCGTCATGCGCTCCTTTTCGAACCGCAGGACATACAATTCGAGCTGCATGCCGGCGATTTCTTCGTTCTGCAATTCGATGACCCGGCCAACGCCGTGCTTGGGATATACTACGTAATCGCCTACGGTGAAGGCGGTCGCACTGCTTGCCATGCGCAATTCCTTTTAGATCAGGCGTATCCCCTAGCGAAAGCGCCCAGATCGGACTTGCGGTTCCTGTACGCCAAGGCGAAGCAGAAACCGTTCCGGGTTCCGAACTGAATGTTGCTGCTGGAGAAGGGCCTTTCTGGTTTCTCAGCCCGTTGCGGGACCAACCGCTACGGGTCTTGCCGTATTGTATAACACATTCGTAACAAAATTGCGAGTCCCTGTTACACTGCCGGTCAGTCGTATTCGGGCCGATGGTCTCGCGGATCCGACGCACATGCGGTGTGCGCGCCGAATAGCAACAGATAGGAACTGAGGAACAGCCACGTCAGGAACACCACGATCGCGCCCAGCGATCCGTAAGTGGCGTTGTAATTTCCGAAATTCGCGACGTAGAAGCCGAACGCGGCGCTCGCCACCATCCAGCCCAATGCAAACAGCAAGGCCCCGTGAAACGCCGCGCTCTTGCTGACCTGCCTCGTATTGGGAACAAGCTTGTAGGCGACCATGGCACCGCCAACGCCGGCAAGCCCCACGATCAGATAGCTCGCAAAGGCGCCGACTGACTCGTTGAGGACGGTCGAAGCCAACGTCGTCGCACCGGCGACGATGCCAATTGCAACCACTGCCCCGATCGTGATCGCGAGTGCCAGCAGGTTCGATTTGATGAAACCGCGATCCTCGTCCGCGCCGAAGGCGTCGTTCAAGGCCTTGATTACCGCCCCCGCAGCGACGCGCGCGGCGAACAGCGATGCCGCGAGCGCGGCGACGAGGCCCAGGCCGGAAGTCCCGCTGCGGGTATCGACCACGGATTCGAGCTGGTCGCTCACCAGTTCGGATGCCGAGCCGGGCAGGGATTGGGCAAGCTGCGCCGTGTGTTCGGCCAGCGTCCGGGGGTCCACGGCAATTCCGTATATGAGAACTGCCGCCGCCAGAAGCGGAACAAACGAGAGGAAAGTGTAATAGGCGATGCCCGCCGCGATCAACCCGATATCGCAGTCATTCGCGCGCGCCCATGCCTGTTTGAGAGTCTGGAACGTCGATGCCATGACAGGCTAACCCCTGTGACTGCACCAGTGTTCCCGAAACCGGAACGGCAGCCGCAAGCCGGTCAGTCGCCTTCGCCGGGTTCCGTGCTGAAATATTTCTCGAACTTGCCCTTTTCGCCCTTGTGCTCGTCGGCATCGGCGGGCGGTTCCTTCTGGCCGGTGATGTTGGGCCATTCCGCCGAGAACTTGGTGTTGAGCTCGAGCCATTTTTCCAGCCCGTTCTCGGTATCGGGCAGGATCGCTTCGGCCGGGCATTCAGGCTCGCACACCCCGCAATCGATGCATTCGCTTGGATTGATGACCAGCATGTTCTCGCCCTCGTAGAAGCAATCGACTGGACACACCTCGACGCAGTCGGTGTATTTGCAGCGGATACAATCATCGGTGACGACGTAGGTCATTGAACAACTTTCTTTTCGGTGAAGCCGGTCGCGAACAAGGTCGCAAGCGAGCCTCCCGCCATTTTATTCGCAGCGCTGCTAGATGCAATTCACCCTAGGGGTCAAGGTCGCGATAATGGGATCGGGCCATTGCCGGCGAAGCGCGCCGCTCGGGAAGCGACAGAACTTCGATGACCCTGACCTGCGATCCCGATTGCAGCGTCAGCACATCGCCTATACCGATCCGTTCGCTCGCGCGCTGCACACGAATTCTATTCCGGCGTAAAGTGCCCGTCGCAATCAATCTGATCGCGCCCGAGCGTGTCCGGGCGAGCCGCAGATAGACCAGCAGCCGGTCGAGCCGCATCGTAGGGGTGTCCGCATCGCCGTCACTGGACGCCCCGATCATTTGCGCAGCAGGTCTGCCAGTTTGTCGAACGCTCCACCAGCGCGTGCGGGGCCGGTGTCGGGCTGTCGCGGCTGGGGCCTGCCGTGCTTTGCGACCTTCCCCCGCGAGGGCTCTCGCCGCGGTTTGCCGCCATGCGATTTGCGGTCGTCATTGCTTTGCGCCGATTGCGGCTTTCCTGCCGCCGCATCCCGGTCCTGGTCCTGTTTCGTCCGATTATCTGTCCGCCCGCCCGATCTGTTCGAGCGGTTCGCGCCCGGGCGGGCTGACCCGCCCGCGCGACCGCCGCGCCTCGGGTTCCAAGTCCACCATTCGGGAGCGGGCGGCCCGAAAACCCCTTCGGCGAGAGATCGAGGGCGTTGCAGCCGGAATCCCGCACTGCCTAGCAGGCGCCTAGCATTGTCTTCGGCAAGCCCGATCGAGACGGGGAGCGAAAGATCGAGCCGAAAGCGCGGTTTCTGGCGCTTCGACGCCTCCCCCTTCGATGGACCTTTCGATGCCTGGCCATTCGACGCCGGGCCTCCAGCTTTCGAACGGGCTTCGAAAGCGGCGCGCAAGATCTTCTCTGCGAGGTCCACGCGGATCAGCTGGCTTCCTGCATGGCGATACCCCGCGGGTAGCGGCGTGGCGTCAGGCAGGACCGGCAGCATGTTTTCGCGCAACGGACGGGGATCGAGAGCCAGTCGGTGCAGCAATTGACGCGGCGCGGGCTTGAGCAGGCTGGATGCAAACACGTCGAGCGCACCGAAGGTCACGCCGAGCTTGCGCAGAAACGGACGCATTTCCTTGGGCAGGTGCTGCAGCCCGGCGTCTTCGCGGGCGATCGTGCCGCGCGCCTCGATCAGCGTGATCAGGAGCGCGCGCGCCTCGCTCCCGGCCTCGGGATCGCGGGCCGCCTGTGCCAGCTTGCGCATCGGGTCGAGCGGTTCGAGCTGTTTGGCGAGCCATTGCGACAGGCCCGCTTCGAGCGCGCCACGCGAAGGTTCCGGGAGGACAGCGACGTCGCGCGCGAGTTCGAGCCGGGCGGGGCCGAAATCGCCCGGGATCACGATCTCGGCGAGTTTGCGTCCCTGCCACGATATCGCGCCCTGCTCGATCGACAACTCGCCCAACCCTTCGCCCAGCAGCCATTGCGCGCGCTTGGCAAGAATGCCGGGAAGCGCCTTTTCTCCCGCTGCCAGCAACATCTTGCGATCCGCCGCGCCGGCATTGGGATCGACGATGAAGCGAAACCCGTCGAGCCGCCCGATCGTCTCCCCCTCCACAGTGAGCCCGCCATCGGGTTCGAGCGTGACGGGCAGCGCGCCGCCATCCTGTCCAAGCGATTTCATCAGTATCGTCGTCCTTCGATTGACGAAGCGCTCCGTCAGTCTGGCATGGAGCGCATCGGACAATTTCGCCTCGGCCGCACGGGCGCGTGCCGCCATCTCGTCGCGCGCCAATACCCAATCCGGCCGCTGGCAGATATAGGCCCATGACCGTATTGCGGCGATCCTTCCCTGCAGGGTGTCGATATCGCCCTGCGTACGGTCCAGTTCGGCAATCCGGGCGGCGACGAAATCCGCCCCGATATAGCCCGAGCGCAGATCCTGCCACAGCCGGGCGCAGAAGCGGGCATGCGGATCGAGCCCGACCTGCCGGAAATCGGGCAGCGAGCAGACCTCCCAGAACCGACGGACGCTGCCGTGGCCCCGGACGGTATCGCCGACGGGTTCGTTCGCGAGGCGTTTGAGCACTGCCAGATCGATCGCCTCGGGCGCGCGTTTCAGAACCTTTTCGGGGGGGCGCGATTCCAGGTCCTCGATCAATACGTCCAGCGTATCGTATCGCGGCTCTGCTTCGCGCCAGTAGAGATCGGTGATCGGTGCGAAGCGATGCTCCTCGATCGCGTAGATCTCTTCCTCGGTGAATTCGAGCGGGGCGCCCGACCGGCTGCCGCCGCCGGTCAGGGTGCCGAAGCTGCCATCGCGTTGATGCCGCCCGGCACGCCCCGCGATTTGCGCCATTTCCGCCGGGGTCAGGCGCCGTTTGCGCCGCCCGTCGAATTTCGACAGCGCGGCGAAGGCGACATGGTTGAGATCGAGATTGAGCCCCATGCCGATTGCGTCGGTGGCGACGATGTAATCGACCTCGCCATTCTGGAACAGCTCGACCTGCTTGTTGCGGGTTTCGGGCGATAACGCGCCCATGACGACCGCCGCGCCGCCGCGAAAACGCCGCAGCGCCTCTGCCATGGCATAAACCTGTTCGACCGAGAAGGCGACGACGGCGCTGCGCGGGGGCAGGCGCGAAAGCTTGGCCATGCCCGAATGGGTGAGGGTGGAAAAGCGCGGTCGCTCTACCATTTCCGCCCGCGGGATCAGTTGGCGAACCATCGGTTCGAGCGTTGCCGATCCCAGGATCATGGTCTCTTCGCGGCCGCGCGCATTGAGCAGCCGGTCGGTGAAGATATGGCCGCGTTCGGGATCGGCACCGATCTGGGCCTCGTCGAGAGCGACGAACGCGACCGGCCCATTCGGACCGGCCCCGGTCCGGTTCATCGCCTCGGCCGTGCAGCAGAAATAGCGCGCATCGGGTGGTTCGATTCGCTGTTCGCCAGTGATGAGCGCGACCGCCGCATCGCCCTTGATCGCGCGGACCCTGTCATAGACCTCACGCGCCAGCAATCTGAGGGGGAAGCCCATCATGCCGCTCGAATGGCCGCACATCCGTTCGATCGCGAGATGCGTCTTGCCGGTATTGGTCGGGCCCAGGACGGCGCGCACGCGGCTGTCATCAGGGGGCGGACTGGGCGTATCGCGGGTCACGGTGCGAGCTTGTGTCAGGCTTGGCAGGCAGGGGCAATAGGGGAGGCAGGGCGCAATGCGGCTCTGGCGGGCTCATCCCGGCTCATGCCGGCTCATGCCGGGGGCAACGGGTCGCACCGGGGCGGGGCGGTTAAGAGCAGGTTTACCTTGATTTGCGATCAGGCATCGGCTGTCGGGTATGGCGGGTCGCCGGTCTCGGCGTTATTGCGTGAAAGTTACATGGGCAAAAAGCCGGGTCAACATCCACGAGGAAGAGCGGTCGATGCCGAGACCGCCCGCGAACTCGCGCCCTATCTCGCCGCATCGGGAAAATTCGCGCGTGCTTCTGGCACCCGGCGGGCGAAGCGTCAGGTCCTCGCTCGGGTGCGCAGCGTGGGCGAGCGCTACGACGAATGGAAGCTTGGCGTCGCGGATTGGTTCGAGCAGCGCGACATCGCCGTGGACCTCGCCGACAACATCGGCAGCCGACGCTGGTTTCGGGGGTTCGGTACGATGCTGGCGCTGGGCGCGCTGGCCTTCGTTTTCTGGCCCGATTTCTCACCGCTCGAAGCGCGCACCGCCATGCCGCGGGGCGAAGAGATCCGCTCGCAATTCCGCGCGCAGACGATTTCGCCGCTCGCCCTGGGAGCCGATAGCGGGCGACGCGTCGGTCCCACGGCGCAGGTCGTTCCCCTCGCCAGCGCGCCCGAACGACCCCGGATCGAGCTGGTGGCAACGCTCGCCCCCGGCGATAGTTTCGACACCATGCTGCGCCGCGCGGGAGTGGCCGCGGCCGATGTCGCGCGGGTCAGCGCGATGATCGGCGATGCCATGCCGTTGAGCGATATCGAACCGGGAACCGCGATCGACATCGTTCTAGGCCGGAGGCCCGAACCGGGCGCGGCACGTCCGCTCGACGCGTTGTCCTTTCGCGCCAGGTTCGATCTCGAACTCGCGGTCGCACGCAACGATGAGGGTGGCGCGCTTTCGCTGGCGCGCAATGTCATTCGCGTGGACGATACCCCGCTGAGGTTGCGCGGGACGGTCGGGCCGGGCCTTTATCGCTCGATGCGCGCGGCGGGCGTCCCTGCGAGCGCGGTGCAGGATTATCTGCGCGCGCTGGACGATCAGATCGACCTCGACAGCGAAGTGCGCGCCAACGATGAATTCGACATCATCCTGGCTTATCGCCGGGCCGCGACCGGGGAACGGCAGGCCGGGAAATTGCTTTACGCCGGGATCGACCGGGCAGGCATGCCCAGGACCCAATTGATGCGATGGGGCGAAGACGGCCAATTCTACGAAGCGTCGGGCGTGGGAGAGCAGCGTCAGGGCCTGGTCGCGCCGGTTCCGGGGCGAACGACCTCGCGTTATGGAATGCGGCGCCACCCGATCCTGGGCTATCGCCGGATGCATTCGGGACTGGATTTTCGAGCCCGTCACGGCACGCCGATCGTCGCCGTCACCGATGGCCGGGTTCGTTCCGCCGGGCGCGCAGGCGGCTGCGGGCTGACCGTGCGGCTCGATCACGACGAGAGCCTTTCCACCCGCTATTGCCATATGAGCCGGACAGCGGTGCAGCGCGGCCAGAGCGTGCGGCGCGGGCAGGTGATCGGCTATGTCGGATCGACCGGACTGTCGACCGGGCCGCATTTGCATTACGAAATGTATCGCGGCGGTCGCAAGATCAATCCCGAAAGCGTAAGCTACGTCACGCGGGCCGTCCTGACGGGAACCGAACTGCTCGATTTCAAGCGCCAGCTGATCGAACTCAAGCAGGTCGAGACCGGGGCGGCGCTGGCCGATCTCGAACCGATGCCCAGCGAGGTGCGTGAGCCGCTGCGCGAGATCGAAAAGATCGACCTCGCTCGCCGCGTCGATTGATTGCACGGTCACTTTGCGGCAACACGCATGGCCATGACAGGCAGCTATCCCAACACGCGGCTGCGCCGCACCCGCGCCACGAACTGGAGCCGCACGCTCCACCGCGAAACCACGCTTTCGCCATCCGACCTGATCTGGCCGCTTTTCGTGACAGCGGGCGAGCAGGTCGAGGAGCCGATCGACACCCTGCCGGGCGTTTCGCGCTGGTCGGTCGACGGGATCGTTGCACGGGCGAAAGAAGCGGTGGAACTGGGCATTCCGCTCGTCGCGCTGTTTCCGAACACCCCCCGGGACAAACGCAGCGATGACGGGGCCGAAGCGCACAATCCCGACAATCTGATGTGCCAGGCGATCCGGGCGATCAAGCAGGCCTGCGGCGAGGATGTCGGCGTGCTGACCGATGTCGCGCTCGACCCCTATACGACGCACGGGCAGGACGGCCTGCTGGACGATCGCGGATATGTCACCAACGACGACACAGTCGCGATGCTGGTCGATCAGGCGATCAACCAGGCCGAAGCGGGGGCGGACGTGATCGCCCCGTCCGACATGATGGATGGGCGCATTCACGCGATCCGCCGCGCGCTCGAAATGGGCGGGCACACGAACGTTCAGATCATGAGCTATGCGGCCAAGTACGCCAGCGCGTTCTACGGCCCGTTTCGCGACGCGGTGGGGTCGGGCGGGCTGCTGAAAGGCGACAAGAAAAGCTACCAGATGGACCCGGCCAACGCCGACGAAGCCATTCGCGAGGTTGAACTCGACATAGCCGAGGGGGCCGACAGTGTGATGGTCAAGCCCGGCCTTGCCTATCTCGATATCATCTACCGCGTGAAACAGCGTTTCAACGTGCCGGTCTTCGCCTATCAGGTGAGCGGGGAATACGCGATGATCGAGGCGGCACAGGCAGCCGGTATCGGCGACCGCGACGCCTTGCTGATGGAAAAGTTGATCGCTTTCAAGCGGGCCGGTTGCTCGGGCATCCTGACCTATCATGCACCGGTCGCGGCACGGCTTCTGAATGGCTGAATTCCGGCATGAGACACAGCGACTGATCCTGCGCGACTGGCGCGAGCGGGACTGGCCCGAATTCTGGCGCGGCACCAATACGCCCGCCGTGATGCGCTGGCTCGGCGGCGTGCTGGACGAAGACGGTCGCGCCCGGACCCGGGAGCGGCTGGAGAGCTATGCTCGGCAGCACGGTCACACGTTCTGGGCGGTCGAGCAGCGATCGGACAAGGCCGTGCTCGGCTTCTGCGGGCTGAAGAAATGCACCTCTGCGGGCGGTCCGATCGGAGCGATGGAGGCCGGTTGGCGCCTGCGCGAAGATGCATGGGGTCAAGGCTTTGCCAGCGAGGCCGCGATCGCTACGCTCGCTCTCGCGTTCGAGAAATTCGAAGCCGAAGAGGTCATCGCGCTGACCGTCGAAGGCAATTCGCCGAGCCGCAACCTGATGAAGCGGATAGGCATGGTCCGGCGCGAAGACCTCGATTTCACCGAAGATCACTGGTCGGGTGAGCAGCGACCAGCCATCGTCTATTCCATCTCACGCAAACAATGGGAGAGGTCGCAATGATCGACAACGCAAGCCATCCCGGCGTCAATATCATCCCGATCCACGGCAAGACGCCGCGAATTCACGAAACCGCCTTCGTCGCGCCGGGCTCGACTTTGATTGGCGATGTCGAGATCGGGGCCGGCAGCTCGATCTGGTACAATTGCGTGCTGCGCGCCGATGTCTTCAAAATTCGAATCGGCGAACGAACCAATGTGCAGGATGGCAGCATTCTCCATTGCGATCCGCCCCGCCCGGACGATCCCGAGGGCAGTCCGCTGGTCATCGGCGATGACGTGCTCATCGGCCACATGGCGATGGTCCACGGGTGCACGATCCACGACCGTGGTTTTGTCGGGCTGGGCGCGATCGCGATGAACAAGGCGGTGATCGCGTCGGATTCCATGCTGGCGGCAGGAGCGATGCTGACCGAGCGCAAGGTCATGGGAGAGCGCGAGCTATGGGCTGGCCGCCCGGCAAAGAAGCTTAAGGACCTGTCCGACGCCGCCATCGCCGGCATGGGGATCGGAACCGCCCATTACGCCGAGAACGCAAAAGATCATTCGCGGGCGGTGAAGGACGCTTTCGGTCGGTAAAACACGCAATCCCCAAGTAAAGAGCGGAAAAATCTGTTCGCGAGTCGCATTACGCGCCGTTTTGCGCAATCACGAAGATGACGTGAAAAAGGGCCGAGTCGTTACCTCGGCCCTCCATTCACTCCGCGCAGATTTCTTAGCAATCGTCTGCGGGCATGGGCTGTTTAAGCGAGGATGACGATATCCTCTTCGCTCCTAAGGTCAAGGCGATTGCGCATCCGAATGGAATTTTAGCAATGCCAACCGAAAGAAAAGCTAGTCCGGTAGTAACTCGCGAAATGGCGGCACATATCCGGTTCCTCGTAAGAGCCCAGGGGCTCTATCAGCATCAGGCTGCCGCCCTACTTGGTATAAATCCAGGAAGGGTCAACGAAGTGATAAAGGGCCATCGCTTCCCTGAAGAGCCGCCTGCTCAAAAATCGTTCCCATTTTGATTGTGTTGCCTCGGGGATTGTTCCTCGAGGCAACCTAATCGCGCACCAGTGCCTGCAAGGCCTCGATCCGGTCCGCTTCGTGCACCGGCTTGTCCCAGCGGATACGGTGGATGCGCGGAAACCGCATGGCGAGGCCGGACTTGTGCCGTTTGGAGGAATGCACGCTGTCGAAGGCGACCTCGAACACCAATGTCCGTTCCACCTCGCGCACGGGACCGAAGCGGTTCAGTGTCGTTCGTCGCACCAGCCTGTCGAGCTGTTTCAGCTCTGCATCGGTAAAACCCGAGTAGGCCTTGCCGACCGGCAGCAATTCGCCGTCCGCGTCGGGATCGCCGCTCCAGCAGCCGAAGGTGTAATCGGAATAGAAGCTGGATCGCTTGCCGCTGCCGCGCTGGGCATACATCAATACCGCGTCGATCAGCAGCGGATCGCGCTTCCACTTGTACCACAGCCCGACCTTGCGTCCGGCGATGTAGGGGCTGTCGAGGCGCTTGAGCATCAATCCCTCGATCGCATCGTCGCGCGCGCTCTCGCGGATCCGAGCGAGGTGGTCGAAATCGCGAGCCTCGACCAGGCCGGACAGGTCGAAATGGCTGTCCGGCAGGCGGTTCATCAGCGCCTCCAGCGCCTCGCGCCGCTGCGTCCAGGGCCGCTCGCGCAAGTCTTGGCCTTCGATGATGAGCGCATCGTACAGGCGCACGAATGCGGGCGCTTCGGCGAGCATTTTCTTCGACACCGTCTTGCGACCAAGCCTTTGCTGAAGCGCGTTGAAGCTTGCCGCTCCACCGGCCTCACCGCCCTGTGCCGATCCGCGCACCAGCAATTCCCCATCGAGCACGGCATCGACCGGCAGCACGTCGAGCAGTTCGGGAAAGCTCGCGGAGATATCGTCGCCGCTGCGCGAATAGAGGCGGGTTTCGCTCTCTCCGCTATCGCCGGTGACCCGGACGATCTGAATGCGTATTCCGTCCCATTTCCACTCGGCTGCAAATTCTCCGAGGTCGACCTGCGTTTCCTCCAGCGGATGGGCGAGCATGAAAGGGCGAAAACGCGGGCGGCCCGTTACGTCGGGCGGATCGCCGCCATCCGCCGCCCATGCGAACAGTTCGGGATAGGGCGCTTCGAGCGCGTGCCAGTATTCCTCCACCTCTTCGACCGCCACGTCGAAAGCCTGCGCGAACGCGGTCTTTGCCAGCCGCGCGGAGATGCCGATCCGCATGCCGCCGGTCGCCAGTTTGATGAGCGCAAACCGGCCATTGGCATCGAGCCGATCGAGCAGTCCGGGCAGTTCCTTGGGCGCGGTATTGCGATTGAGCCGGGCGAGCGCATCGACCGTTTCCGACAGGCTGGCCGGATCGTCTTCGACGGCCTCGCCGCCTGGCCACAGAAGGCTGGCTGTTTCGGCTGTATCGCCCACGAAATCGCGGCTGAGCGTCCACAGCACCGGGTCGATCCGATCCTTCATCAGGTTGCGGATGGTCGAGCTCTTGACCGCGGGAAAGTCCAGTTCGCCGGTCAGCGCCGCGAGCGCCCAGCCGCGATCGGGATCGGGCGTCTCGCGCAGATAGGTTGCGATAAGCGCCAGCTTGCGATTGCGGCTGGTGGTGTAGACCAGCGTGTCGAGCAGGGTGGAAAAGGCTTTCACTCGGGCCCGCCCGTCATTCGTCCTCATCCTCGCGACCGACGAGGGCGAGGGCGCGCGCGCTGCGCTGACCCAGCTGGCACCAGCGCAGCAGCGCTTCCTCGCGGCCGTGGGTGATCCAGGTTTCCTGCGGGTTCACCTCGTCGATCGTGGCGGTCAACTCGTTCCAGTCGGCATGGTCGGAGATGACCAACGGCAGTTCGACATTGCGTTGCCGTGCGCGCTGGCGCACCCGCATCCACCCGCTCGCCATGGCCGTGATCGGATCGGGCAACCGGCGGCTCCAGCGATCGCCAAGCGCGCTCGGCGGAGCGACGATGACGTGCCCGCGCATGTCGTCCTTCGAATATTCGCTCACCAGTCGCAATTCGCCCAGCGCGACGCCGTGTTCTTCATAGAGGCGGCACATCTTTTCCATCGCGCCGTGGAGATAGATCGGTTCGTGGTGCCCCGCCGCTCGCAGTTCGGCGATGACCCGCTGCGCCTTTCCCAGGGCATAGGCACCGACAAGCACGCACTGATCGGGATGCTCCTCAAGCGCGGCGAGCAGCTTGGCCATTTCGTCAGCGATCGGGGGGTGGGTGAAGACCGGCAGGCCAAAAGTCGCCTCGGTGATGAAAATGTCGCACGGCGCAACTTTGAACGGGGCGCAGGTCGGATCGGGACGGCGCTTGTAATCGCCGGTGATGACGACGCGCTCGCCCGCACGTTCAAGCAGGATCTGCGCCGAACCGAGCACATGCCCCGCCGGAATGTAGGTCGCATCGACGCCGCCGCCCAGGCTGATCGTCTCGCCATATGCGACCGGGGTCGCCTTCGAAGGCATCTCGCCCGTCTCGTCCTCGATCCCGGTGCGATAGCGCAGCGCCATGATCGCTAGCGTTTCCGACGTGGCCACGGTTTCTCCGTGGCCGCCGCGCGCGTGATCGGCATGGCCATGCGTGACGAGCGCGCGCGGCACGGCCCGGCCCGGATCGATCCAGCAATCGGCCGGCACGACATGCACGCCCCATGGTTCGGGCCGTATCCAGGAAAACGGGGCGCTCATGCAACCTTGAACCTCCAAGGCCGCTCGCCCGTTCCCGTCATTGCGGGTCAGCGGCCGTCCGGTACTTGTCGAACCAGGCGATCACCGCCGCAGTTTTCGCGGCGAGCTGGCTGGGTGACATGGTGAGATCCCCGTGGCTGGCTCCCGGTGTGACCAGCAGCGCGGTATCGACTTCGAGCAATTGCAGCGCGCCGTAGAATTGCTCGGCTTCGCCGCGTGGCGTGCGGTAGTCCTCTTCGGCCACCAGAACCAGCGTCGGCGTGGTGATATTGGCCGCCGCGGCAAGCGGGGAGCGAGCCCAGTAGCCTTGCGGGTCTTCCCAGGGGAGCGCCTGCATCCAGTATTCCGCGAAGTAGGGATAGGCGTCGGCCATCAAGGCCATCGTGGTCCAGTTGATGACCGGTTTGTTCGAAGCGGCCGCGGCGAACCGGTCGGTCTGGCCAACCATCCACGCGGTCAGGATGCCGCCGCCCGAGCCGCCTGTCACGAACAGGTTGTCGGGATCGGCGTAGCCCTGGGCGATCGCGGCATCGACCGCCGCCATCAGCTCGTCGTGATTGGAGATCGGGTAGTTGTCCTCGATCCGGTCGGCGAAGGCGGCACCATATCCGGTCGATCCCCCGGGATTGGTGAACAGCACGGCATAGCCCGCGCTCGCATAGAGCTGGTAGTCGGACGCGAAATGCGGGCCATAGGCAGCATAAGGCCCGCCATGGATCTCCAGGATCGTCGGCACCTGGGTGCCGG
>JGI12210J13797_10532675_pt1 | contig 16586 bp, 9 predicted proteins | sample ElkSlonscriptome_3_FD_13797 | JGI IMG/M metagenome (IMG submission 13797)
TCGCTTGGGGTGTCCGCCGATCCGGATGTGCGACCGGACGTGCTGCCGCTTGCCCCGCGGCCCGTCGTCGATGCGGGCGACCACCGTCACCGAAACCCTGAGGACGTCGTCGTCCTTCTCCCACGCGAGCTGCGTGACCTTGGCCGAGAGGGAGTAGGTGGACGACTTTCGTCGCTTGGCGCTCTTGCCGGAGCCCTTGGTCCAGTCTTCCCCGCGGCTCGCGCGCTCGAGCTCGCGCTTGAGGATCCGCGCCACACGCGAGCCGTCGTCACCGGGGCGAACGTCGATCTTGGTCCACTTCACCTTCGGACCCGCCGCAGCGATCCCCGGCGTCATGATGCTGAAGGCGAAGACGAGCACCGCAACGCAGAAACGTAGGTAACGTGAGGAGTGAGCCACGTCCGGACGCTATCGGCCGGGGACGGCGCGGGCCAAGTCGACTACGCTCCGGGAGCCATGCGGTGGTCAGTTGCGGTCCTGGGTGCACTCCTCGCCACGAGCCATGCCGCCGAAGCGGCCCCGCCGGTTGCAGCTACCCCCGACGCGACGGCCCTGGCGGCACAGAGCGAGCTCGCGCACGGGGAGGACGATCTGGGCGCGCTTCTTTTCCTCGCCCACCTGCGGGATCGAGCGGCGGACGGAAAGGTCGACCGCATGCTGCAGTCCCTCGCCAAGGGAGACGGCCCGCTCGCCGACACGGCCCGCTGGCTGGCGCGACGGGAGCTGCCCGCCTCCACCTGGCATTGGCCCGGGCTCGCGCGAGGCTTCGCCGTGGTGGGCCCCTACCAAGACGTGGGCGGCGGCCTCGATCGGGTCGAGGGTCCGGAGACAGCTCACTTCCGCTTCGCGAGCACCGACGACTCCTGGGGCGTCTACCGCGTCGTGGCCCAGACCATCCCCCGCGGCTTGGTCTCGCCCCGTGGGGTGCCGCTCGACCGCTTCATCGCGCCTCGCCGTGAGACCTGCAGCTACCTGGTGAGCCGGGTCGAAATCCCCGAGACCATGCGCGTGGTGGTGAACCTGGCGAGCACCGGCGCGGTGAAGATGTGGTGGGACGGCCACGTCGTCGCACGCGACGAGGCCGTTCACGCCCGCGCCGTGCTCGACCGGCTCGCGGTGGAGGTGCCGGCGGCCGCGGGCCCTCATCGCCTGCAAATCAAGGTGTGCTCCGGAGCGCGAGACGACGCGGGACGGGTACGCGTGCGGTTCAGCGCCCCCAGCGGAGAGGACCTCACCCTGGACACCAGCGGTGCCCTCCACGCCCTCGATGCCCTGGCTACGCCGCAGGCCGACGTGACGACCGAGAAGGTCCACACCACACCTCTGCAGAGGGCGCTGGATGCGGCCTCGGGCGCAAGCCCTTCGCCCACCAACGTCCTGCGTGCGGCGATGGTCGCACGCTTGGCCGGCGCGGACGACCTGCGGGCAGAGCGCGCCCCCGGGTGGCTCGATCGGGTCGTTGCGAGCCGTCCGACCCCCACGGTCCGCGCGCTCGCGGGGGACATCGCCCCGAGCGAAGCCAACCGAAGCGGCTGGCTTCAGCAGGTGGTGCGCGAGGCTCCCGAGAGTGCCGCCGGCGCCTTCGCGCAGCGCCGGCTCATCGAGCATCGGCTCGACGGCGGCGCGGTCGACCTTGCGCGTCAGACCAGCCGGCAGCCCCCCTTCTCGGAGGCCACTGACGCCGACGCGGTTCGCATCCGGGCCCGCATCGACGCCCGCCTCGGGGGCGACGGACTGACCACCGCTGCCCGTCAGCGGCTGGAGAAGCTCATGAAGGAGCCCGGGTCGCCCCTCGCGGTGTGGCGACTCTGGGGCGACCTCGCGGTGGCCCCCCGGTCCAAGCGGCACGCAGCGCGGTACCTCGCGCGGCGCTACCTCGAAGGGCACGACGTAGCCTACGTGGTCGCCCACGCATCGGACGGCAGCGAGGTCATGGCCGAGCTCGCGCGGCGCTGGGGTCCACGGCGCCCCGATGCCGAGGAGGTCTTGGCGCTCGCCGGCCTTCTCCTGCAGCGCGGAGAGACGAGCACCTCGGGGGCACTGTTCGCCTTGGTGGCCCAGCAGAGTCCCAACCTCGTCGCGGCTCATCGCGGCCTCGCCCGCGCCGCGCGTCTAGAGGGTCACGATGCGCGCGCCGAGACCGCATCCGAGCGCGTGCTCGAGCTCGACCCCACGGACACCCGTACGCAGGCCGAGCTCGACTTCCGGCGGGGGAACGATGATGGGGCCAAGCTCGGCGAGGACGCCGCCTACGTCGTGCCGGCCGAGACCTTTCTCGACCGCGCCGTCGAGCGCGACCGTGCCACCGCCTCCCCCGGCGTCTCCGAGCGCGAGCTGCACTGGCGGCGGGTGGTGCGCCTGCACGACGACCGGCGAGTCTCGCAGCTCATGCATTACGCGCGCGAGATCGTCGTCCCTCCCCGAATGGGTGACCAGCGCTACGAGTCGGTGCCGAAGGGCGCCCGGACGGAGCTGCTGATCGCGCGCGTCCACCGGAGCGACGGCGCCGTGGTCGCGCCCGAGGAGCGAGACGACCGCGGCCTCGTCGTCAAATGGCCTCGTCTCGAGCGGGGTGATGTGGTGGAAGTCGCGGTCCGAACGTGGACGCGCGGTCCGGTCGGCCGGCGCGGGGATCCTCCCTTCCACTTCACCGACTACGTGGGCTCGGTCGCCAGCCGACCGAGCCTGCACAACGAGGTGGTCATCGACACCCCGACGAGCGCACCCATGTCCTTCGACGTGATCGGGGGTCGGCCCGACGAGCGACGCGAGGAGAAGAAGGGCGATCGCACGGTTACGTGGATGGTGTGGAACCAGCCCCCCATGGTGGCGGACGAGCCCTTCGCACCCCCGCTCACCGAGACCATCCCCACCGTCGTCGGGTCCATCTACCCGGATTGGGCATCCTTCCTCACGTGGTACCGCGGCGCGGTCGAGGGTTTTACCGAGCCCGACGAGCAGATCAAGCGGCTGGCCCAGGAGCTGACCACCGGCAAGCGCAGTCGGGAGGAGAAGGTCGAAGCGCTCTTCAACTTCGTGGCCGACGACATTCGCTACGTGAACTACCGCTCCGGAGAGTGGTGGCTACCCAATCGGCCGCAACAGCTCCTCTCGCGCCGCCAGGGCGACTGCGACGACAAGGCCATGCTGCTCATCAGCCTCCTGCGCGCAGTAGGCATCGAAGCGCGCGAGGTCCTCATCCAGACCCGACAGACCCGACGTCGGCGGATCATGAAGAGCTCGCGCGTCGCCGTCCCCGTCTTCGATCACGGAATCATCTACCTTCCAAATGAAAGCGGTGAGGGTGGGCGCTTCCTCGACGCCACGAGCCCCCAGAGCCGCATGGGCGTGCTTCCCGCCATGGACAGCGGCGCCATGGCGCTGGTGGTCGAAGCCACCCCGAAGATCGTCGAGACCCCGGTCGCCGCCGCCGACGACCACGGCGAGACCGTGACCTGGACCATCAAGCTTGAGCGAGATGGCAGCGGCACCATCCAGGCGAAGGAGACCCACGTCGGCGACGCCGCCTTCCGGCTGCGGACTCATCTGCGACAGCCGGACACTCGAGCGGCTTGGGTCGAGCAGAACCTCCTGCTCGGTCGCGTCTCCTCCGTGACGCTGGCCCCCGAGGTCACCTTCGAGACCGTCGCAGCCGGAGCCACCGTCGGCTACCAGGCGACCTCGCGAACCCTCGCCCGGAGAGAGGGGGACGACCTGGTGCTCACCCTCGCGCCCTCGACCCCAATCACCACCTTGCTCGCACCGCTCGCCAAGCGCAGTCTGCCCGTCGAGCTGCCGCCCGGCATCGCGCCGCGCCACCGTCGGCTGCACGTCGAGGTGCTCGCGCCTCAGGGCATGCGCTTCGCCCCTGCCCCGCCAGACGTCACCGTCGACGCCGGCGACTACGGCGCGACCACGGTCACCCTGAAGGTCGCGAAGAACGGCCGCCGCGCGACCATCGATCGCGCCATCGCGCTGAAGCGAGCGAGAATCCCGTTGGCCGACTACGCGGCCTGGCGACGCTATCTCCAGCGAACCGACGCGGCCCTGCGCCGGAGCCTCAGGCTCACCGCGGACGAATGATCGTCGAACGCCGTCAGAAAGCGAAGCGCGCCTCGAGGCTCGCGAGCATCCACCACATGCGTTCGGTGGCGCGCATCTAGAGTGTCACGAACGCCCCCGGGGGGCTCGGTCCTGCGAGGCCTCCCAGGCTGACGACGGGGGCGCGACGACGGGTTTTCTCGTCGGCTCACACCAACAGCGCCGACAAGTCGTCCGGGAGCTCGCTCTCGACCTCGAAGCCCGCGACTTCGGCATCGCCCGTCCAGGCGATACGACTGGCGTGCAGCGCGTGGCGCGGCGGGCCCGCACGGCCTCCGTAGCGAAGGTCGCCGAGCAGCGGAGCGCCGACGTGGGCGAAGTGGACGCGCACCTGGTGTCGCACGGCCGGAGAAGCCGACGCCTCGACGAGGCAGCGATCGCCCATCCGACGCAGCACGCGGTAGCCGGTCGTCGCCGGACGTCCGGTCTCGTCGACCCGCACGGTGGGGCCCTCCGTGCGCACCGCGGCCTCGATGCTTCCCTCGTCGTCGAGCTCGCCCCCGCAGACCAACAGGTAGCGCTTGTCGACCTCGCCCCGAGCGAGCGCCGCCCGAGCCCGGACGAAAGCCTGCTCGCTGCGTGCGGCCCAGACCAAACCCGAGGTGTCGTTGTCGAGCCGGTGGACGAGCCCCGGCTCACGAAGCCCGTAGCCGACGCCCGCCATCTCGGGGTAGTGCCCGAGGAGGGCCTGGGCGAGGGTCCCCGTCTCTCCTGCTGCCACCGGAGCGCAAGCCTGGCCGGCGGGCTTGTCGACGATCACCCATGCTTCGGTCTCCCGTGACACGCGCAGCGGCGCGTCGGGCTCGGGCACGATGAGGACTGCGGGCTGCGACCATTGGACCATGTCACCCGGGGCCACGCGGTCGCCCTTTTTGGCCCGATGTCGGCGGCCATCCCGCTCGACGAGGACATCCCCTGCCGCGAACCAGCGCCGTACGTCGGCGCGGCTGAAGCCGGCCGGCTTCACCGCCTCGGCGACGAGCTGCTCACACCGGGCCTCTCGGCCCACCTCCAGGTGGCGCTCTACCTTCTCCGCCATGGCTCACCAGGGCCCACGCCAGGTGAGGCCGTAGCCCGGGGCCGCGACCTCCCCCGGGACGCCGGGCGCAAAACCCACCGTCGACGGCCGCGGGAGGTAACGCCAGCCGGCCGCGGGCTCGGCCTCCTCGGGGTCATCGGGCAAGAAGAAGGCGGCGGTCACCGTGCCCGCGAGGAGCCCCCCGCCGGTGGCGGCGACCCAGCCTCGGGTCTTACCGATGGTCGGCGTCTCGAAGAGGAGCGGGCTCGCGGCCGAGGCCCCGGCGAGACCTCCGAGCAGCCCCCCGAGGTCGAGGATGAGGACGTCGACGGCGTCGGGGCGAAAGAGGGTGGCCGTCGCGCTCGCGACCATCCAGCCTCCGACCGCCCCGTAGCCGAGACCGGCGAGGGGCAGGGTCTCGGTCTCGCCCGTGATCGCGAGCTCGGTCAGACCTCCGACGACGAGACCGGCCGCACCGCCGGAGTGGGCGAGTACGGCCCCTCCGTCGTTCATGCCCCCGTTGAGCAGCCCGGCACTCGACAGGGCGACGCCCGCGGCGGAGCCGATGAGGCCGAACTGCCACGCCTCGGCCGCGCTCGCGTCGGGAAAACGGCCCCCGTGGATCAGGTGGGCCGCAACCGCGGGCCACCAGGTTCCGGCCACGAGGTACCAGGCCTCGCTCTGTCCCACCTGCCATTCGTCGGTGACGATGAGCGCCGCGCCGAGGCCGATCCCCGCTCCTACCGCCATGAGGGGGTAGAGCAGACGCGGGTCATCCGAGCCGGCCGCTCGTTGGAGAGAGTAGCCGAGGAATCCCCCGTAGAGGGTGCCGTGCGTGGCGAGGATGAAGCGGCCCTCGCTGCGCTTGGTCGGTAGAGGCGGAGTAACCTGGCTCGGCGTGGGCGCCGTCACCGCCGTCGACCGGACCACCACGTCGCGCATCATGATCACGGCCTGTACGCTCGCACGCTCGGACGGCACGCGCGCTTCGCGGATCCGCAGGAAGCGGTCCTGTGGGTGGGCGGCGAGCACCGTCAGCGCGATCCCGTCGGCGCGCTCGCGACGCTGCAGAACGAGCGCGGTGGTATCCCGCTCACGGGCCCAGGCTAGGAGGCCCTGGCGGGAAGGCGGGGGCTCCAAGGCGAGATCGGCGGCGAAGCCGAGGTCGGTCAGCGTCTCCTCGAGCAACGCGACGAAGCTCTCCCCCGGCTCCCCCACCACGAAGAGCCGAACCCGAGGCGTCTTCTGCGGTGGCCCCGTTGCATCTACCGCGCCGTCCGCCGGCTCAGCCGAGACCACGGCCGGGGCTCCGGCCGCAAGGATGCCGGCGAGTGCGCTAGCGACCCATCGAGCTGCCATCTCCACCCTCAACCCCGAGGGGCTCAGAACATGACGGTTCCGCTCGCGAAGACCTCGTAGGTGATGCTCTGGTCTACGTAGAAGCGACGGCCCACGGCGTTGATGACGGGGCGGTAGGCGGGGTTGGGGATGCCGGTCACAGCCCCCCCCTGAGTCGACTGGCAGGGACCGGCGCGGTCGGGATCGCCCTGGAAGTCGGGGTTGCACGGCTGGTCGTGGCTGATGCCATGCGCCTGATCGAAGCGAATGCCCACGCCCGCGTTGAGCTTGACGTACTCGCCCGAGCGCCACGTCACCCCGCCGGCGCCGCGGTAGGAGCCGTAGGGCTCGACCACACTCAGGCCGCTGAAGTAGGTCTTCTGCGAGCCCTGGTCGACCACCGACCTCGCGACGTCGCACTCGGCGCCCTGGCAGCCCCGGAAGCGCGCCCACTTGGGGTTGCGAAGGGAGGCGGCCGAGCTGCTGCCGAGGGCGTCGAATAGCTCGGAGTAGTCGCGGCCCTCGGAGTGGTACTCGCCCTGAAAGCGCAGGTCGAAGGTGAGCCGGCTGAAGCTCTCTCGGTCTTCCCAAGGGTGGATCATCATGCCGACGAGCACCGTACCGACGATGGGGGGCCGGTTGACGAGGGCGCCTTCGAGGTCGGTCTCGCCGAAGTCGCTGTTGCCCTGCTGAAACTCGAAGAACGCGTTGAACCCGCCGTAGGGCTCGATGTACTTGAGCCGCTTCGAGATGAGTGAGTGCAGCTCGAGGCCGATGGTGCCCCGGGTGACGCCCGCCCCGCGCGAATCGATGGCCTGCGACTCGAGAGGGTCACCCGTGGCGGGGCTCACCACGTCGGCATCGAACTGACCGTTGCGGTTGATGTCGCCCGGGTGGGCGCACTCCTCCTCGCCTTCGGCTGGGCTCGCGGTGCAGGCATGCATGGGCGTGCCGATGGCGAAACGACCCTCGATCCCGAAGATCCAGGTCGGCTTGGTCCGATCCCGCGCCTGATTGAAGATCCCCCAGTCGATGCCCGCCGCGAGGTACTCGACACCGCTGCGGGACGGGGCCTCGAAGGGGAGCACGAAGAGCGTTTCGCCGGGCGCCCCGCCCGTGGCGGCCGAGATGTTGCCCGCGGTGCCGTCGATGTCGTCGATGCGTCGGCGGTTCTCGAGGATGATGGGGAGCCGCGCGTAGAGCGCCAGATCCTTGTAGATGCCGAAGTCGAGCCGAGGGCTCAGGCGGCTGGTCGTCTCGATGTACTGGCCGACGTTCTGGAGCTTCGACGTGAAGCCACCCGTGGTGAGTCCCGGGGCGAAGACGGGGGTCTCGCGTGTGATCCTCGCTCGCTTCGAGAGGTACTGGAAGTCGAGACGGAAGGCGAAGTCGTAGAGGTCGTCGTTGTCGTCGTCGAAGGCGTCGATGACGTCGACCACATCGCCCGGCTCCTGCATGATTTGGATCATCGGCGGAGCGGGCGGCATCTGGGCTCGGGCCGCCCCCGCCATGAGGAGGACGGCGGCGGATGCGCCGAGAGCGACGCCTGTCACGCATCGTTGCGCGAGCCGTCGAGGACCGCTGCCGCTGGATGATCCCATGCCGAGCTCGAAGCTAGTACAGCCGGAGTCCGGTTGTAAGACCCTATCCTCCGCGCTTCTTGCGGTCCCGACGAGCCTTGGCCAGGCGCTCCTTGAACTCGCGCCGCAGCTCGGCCAGCTCTTCTTCGAGCCCACCGGGCTGCTCGAGGGGTAGTGTCTCCTTCGTAGGCCGAAATTCTTCGTCCCCGGGCTGGAGCGGCCGATCGGGCCTGGTCGCCTTGGGGTCGGAGCTTACTCCGTCCTCCGCGGCCGACTTGAGGGTGTGGGCCCGCGGCCGGCGCACGCTCGGACGCCGCAGCGCCGGAACGGTCTTCTTGGCGTCGAAGTCATCGGCTGAGGGGCCCCCGGTGAGCGAGACTCCGGCCTGGTCGCCCTGGTTGGCGTCCAGACCGGGCTGGCTCTGATGGGCTTGGCCGCCGAGGCTCGCGCCTGGATCGGTCTCGTTGCCGTACTCGAGGCGCGGGTAGCCCTCGGGTCGGTGGGGGCCCGTCTCGCTGAGGGGCCGCGCCTGATCGGTTGGGGCGATCTGGTCGTGCGGGCTGTTGTCGAGCATCGAGCCCTTGCGGGGGGTGACCGCCGCGTCGTCGTCGAGGCCGGGAATCGTTGCGGGCCGTGGGTAGTAGGAGGAGGCGGGTGGCTGCGCAAAGGGATCGAGGGTCGGCTCATCCTCGATCCACTGCTGCCGGGTCCCGACGACCGCTTCGCGGGCGTAGCTCAGGTCGTTGGAGGTCCGCTCGAGCCGATGGGCGAGCACGCCGAGAAACTGCCAGAGCAGCTTTACCGCCACGCGAGGCTCGCTGCGGATGAGCTCGAAGAAGTCCTCGCGCTTGATGGAGATGAGCTCGCTGGGGACGATCGCCTTGATGGTCGCCGACCGAGGGAGGTTGCGCACGAGGGCCATCTCGCCGAAGTGCTCCCCGCGCTTGAGCTCGCCCACCGGGGTGTTGTGCGAGACGACCTGGAGCCGCCCGTCGAGGCAGACGTACATTCGGTCGCCGGCCTCTCCCTGCTGGATGACGACCTCGCCGGGCGCGTATTCGAACACCTCGGCCACCTGCATCACCTGCAGCAGCTCGCGCTCGGCGAGGCGTGAAAACAGCGGCATCGTGTGGAGCATCTCGCGCTTCAGCTCGAGTCGCTTCGCACGGGCACTATCGCGGACGTCACCCCCGCCGAGACGTACGAGCAGGCTGGTGATGTTGTCCTTGCCGCCGCGCTCGTTCGCGAAGTTGATGAGCCCCTGAACGACCTTCTCGCCGTCTTCCTCCGCGGTCCATTTCGAGAGGTCTTCGCGGCCGCTGTCGAGGTATCCAGTGAGACCGTCAGAGGCGAGGATGAACTGGTCTCGGGGGAGAACCTCGAGGGTGAGGGTATCGACCTCCACGTGCTCGTAGATGCCCACGGCCCGCGTGATGGCGTTGCGACGGGGAACGTTGGGCAGCTGGTCCCAGGTGACGACCCCCAAGCGCACGAGCTCGTTGCCGATGGTGTGATCCTCGGTGACCTGGTCCACCCGAGAGCCGCGGACGAGGTAGATGCGGCTGTCTCCGACGTGAGCCACGTAGGCATGGGCGTCGAGCAGCACCATCACGCTGAGGGTGGTCCCCATGCCGCGCTTGCCCTCGTCCTTCTGGGCCTCGGCGTGGATGCGCCGCGACGCCTCCTGCACGGCCCACTCGAGGAGGCCGAGGACCTCGCGACGACTCACCTCAGACCGGGGACCGGCCACCTCCATGGGCGTGAGCATGCCGCGGCTGTTCTGCAGCACTTCGTGCACGGTACGCACCGCGATGGCGCTCGCCACCTCCCCCGCCTGATGCCCTCCCATCCCGTCGGCCACGGCGAAGACGCGCAGATCGGGGTCCGCGAGGTAGTTGTCCTCGTTGTGGGCGCGCTTCCGCCCCTGATGGGTCGAGGCGAAGCACTGGGGATGGTTGGTGACCGCCATGAGAGCGCCCTTTGAGACTAGTGTGTCCGTCCCGCGGTGCCTACAGTCGTCTCATTCCGAGACATGCCCTCAGGGAGATCGTGGGGCGGCGACGATGGCGGCGAGCATGCGCCCGCTGACCTTGCCGTCGCGGCGGTAAGAGTGGAAGCGCTTCTGGTCGCACACCGTGCACCCCGGGACGTGGTCTACCTCCACCCCCATGTCGGTGAGCTGGCGATCGATGACCCGGCGCATGTCGACGTGAGGGCGGGGGTCGCGGACCTCGACGACCGCCCGTCCGAGCGGGGTCGCCTCGGCGATGGTCGCGGCGACGTCGTCCCCGACTTCGAAGCAGCACTGCTCGATGTGCGGACCGACGGCGGCCACGATGTCGCCCTCATCGCCGATGAGAGCTCGCAAGGAAGCCACGCCGGCGGGTCCGGCGCCCGCCACGGTGCCGCGCCAACCGCTGTGGACGGCAGCGACCGCGCCCGACTGCCGGTCGGCGAGGAGGATGGCCACGCAATCGGCGGTGCGCACCCCGCAGGCGACGTCGGCGGCACGGCTGACGGTGATGTCCCCTTGCTCGTGCAAGACCTCTTCTCGAGGTTCGGTTCCGGCCAGCACGCGGTGGTCGGTGCCGTGGACCTGGCTCAGCACGTAGACCTGGTCTGCCGGCACGGCGAGGCTCGCCGCGGCGCGGCGGAAGTTCTCGGCCACGGCTTCGACGGGATCTCCCGACCCGGAGAAGAAGTTGAGGCTGTCGAAGGGCGGAGCGCTGACCCCGCCCTGGCGCATGAAGAAGGCGTGCCGAAAGCCGGCTTCGCGAAGCCTCGGACTCTCGAGGCCGAGAGCGACGTCGGCGGGCGTGGGCGAGAGGGACGCCGAAGACATCCTTTCCCCATGCCACGCCCGATCGCACGGGGCCAGCCCGCCGTGGTACCGTCGAGTGTCGGGTGCCATGAGCGAGGCCAAGCCAAAAGAGCGACCGCGCGACCGCTATATCGGTCGCGAGATCCTCGACGGCCAATTCCGCATCATCAAGAAGATCGGAACGGGGGGTATGGGCTCGGTCTACAAGGCCGAGCAACCCGACATGAACCGCATGGTCGCGGTCAAGATCCTGCACGCCAAGCTCAAGAACCGGCGGGATCTCGTTTCGCGTTTCCGGCGCGAGGCGCGGGCCATGAGCCACCTGACCCACCCGAACACGGTCAAGGTCTTCATGTACGGCGAGCTCGAGACCGGCGAGCTCTACATCGTGATGGAGTACCTCGACGGTCGGAACCTCAACCAGATCGTACGGCGCCAGGGTCCCCTCCCCCTCGAGCGAGCCATCCCGGTGCTGGTACAGGTGTGCGGCGCGCTGCAGGAGGCCCACGACAAGGGCATCGTCCACCGCGACCTCAAGCCCGAGAACATCTTCCTGACCACGAGTGGGGGCATGGCCGACTTCGCCAAAGTCCTCGACTTCGGCTTGGCCAAGGTCACCGAACGCGAGCTGCGCCCCGGCTCGATCATGCTCACGCAAGAGGGCATGGTCTTCGGGACCCCCGAGTTCATGTCGCCCGAGCAGGCACAGGGCATCCAGCTCGACCACCGAAGCGACATCTATTCGCTGGCGACCATTCTCTACGAAGCGCTCACCGGGAAGCTCCCGTTCGACGCACGGACGAGCATGGAGTTCATCCAGCTCCACGTGACCAAGCCTCCCATCCCGCTCAACGAGCGTGTCGAAGGCAAGACCTTCCCCGAGGGACTTCAGGCGGCCATCGAGAAGGCCCTCGCCAAGGAGGTCGACGATCGGTACGAGACCGCGGCCGACTTCGCCCATGCCCTGCGGGTCTACGGCCCCTCCACGGAAGCGAGTCAAGCTGCGCTCCCCGCCCCATCCCCGGACGCCGTCACCAAGACGCCGACCCGACCGGCACCCTCAGTGGAAGAGAAGGAGCCTCCAACGCAGAGGGTCCCGCGCAAGCGCGATCAGCTCAAGACGCTGGAGATGAGCAACCCCGATCTCGGGGACGTCCCGCGCGAGGCGCGGGAACCTGCCCTCCGCGAGGGGAGCCAGCGACACCTGCTCGTGGTCTCGGCGATTTCGGTCATCGCGGGGATCGTCATCGCCATCCTCGCGCTGCGCCTCCTGAACTGACCCCGAACGACCGCTTTCTCATCGGCCAGGGGCCCGGCTAGCCTTCTTCACGGACGCGGACGAGATGCCCTTCGCCCTGCCACGGCGCCGTGATGGTGCGGAAGCGCACGCTCCCGTCCGGCTCGAAGCGACAGAAATTCTCGTACTGGAGCCCGTCGGGGTCGACGATGAACAGACGAAAGGTGTCGCCGCTGACCTCGCCGACCCGGTAGGCGCGATCGAGCTCGAGGTTGGGGGTGGCGCTACGCACGCGGCCATCGGCGAAGCGGATCCTCAGGTCCTCGTGGCGCATGCGCAAGAGGAGGATGGGCGAGAGCGCAGCGTCCGCGCGGTATTCGGCGAGGCGCCACTGACCGGTGATGCGACGCTCGACCTGCTGCCGCGCCACCGTCTGTGCGGGCACCCCCACCGAAGACGTGCAGCCGGATGCGACAATCCCGGACAGGATGGCCAGGCTACCCAGCAATCCTCCACGGCGACCCATTCGCGCTTCGTCCATGGGGATGGAGCCTAGCAGGATGTCGAGGGAACCGAGCTGCCGGGCACGAAGGGCCCTGAGACCAACGGGCAGCAGCGCCACGACGGAAGGCTTCCTGGCCGCCGCGGCGTTTGTCGTACACACTCCCCCTGCCAGAAAAGCGCAACGATGTCCGAGCCCCGAGACGACGAGCCGACCGCGGCCCAGCTCCCCGAGGATGCGTCGACCGACGCCGATCGCTCGGAGGCTGGGCGCTCAGAGGCAGCGGAGCGGCGACGACGGCGTCGGAGGAAACGCCGCGCGTGGCAATGGGGGCGGCGACTGCTGATCGCGGCCTTCGGGATGGCGGCGCTGGGCTTTTTCGCTCTCTGGCTGGTGCTGCGTCACTACGAGAAGGGCCTCCCTTCGACCCGTGAGCTCAGCAACTACCGGCCGCCCCAGGTCACCCGCGTTCTCGCCCGCGACGGGACACTGCTCGCAGAGCTCTACGTCGAGCGACGGACGGTGGTCACGATCGAGCACATCCCCAAGTCGATGAAGCTGGCCGTACTCGCGGCCGAGGACGCCGACTTCTACGATCACGAAGGCCTGGACTACCTAGGCATGCTGCGCGCGCTCTACGTCAACCTCCGCTCGGCCAAGGCGAGGCAAGGCGGCAGCACCATCACCCAGCAGGTGATCAAGAACATTCTCCTCACGCCCGAGCGCACCTACGAGCGAAAGGCGCGCGAGGTCCTGCTCGCGCGCCGCATCGAGCAGCATCTGACCAAAGACGAGATCCTCGAACTCTACCTGAACCACATCTACTTCGGACACGGGCGGTACGGCGTAGAGGAGGCCGCGCACTACTACTTCGGCAAGGGGATCGCCGAGGTGACGCTGGCCGAGGCAGCGCTCATCGCCGGCCTGGCCAAGGGCCCCAGCCTCTACTCGCCGCGGGTCAACCTCGCCCGGTCGCGTCGACGACGTGACCTGGTCTTGAGCCAGATGGCCGACAAGGGATTCGCCCTGCCCGAGGTGGTGACGGAGGCCAAGGCGGAGCCCGTCGCCCTCGCCCCTGCGACCGAGAGTTTGTCCGAGCTCGCGCCCGAGGCGGTCGCAGAGGTGGAGCGACAGCTCACGGCCCTCGTCGGCGATGAAGCACGGCGCGGGGGATATACGGTGGAGACCACCATCGACCCGGACATGCAGGCCGTCGCGCGACGTGCCGTGCAGGACAACCTCGACGCTTACGCCGCCCGGCACGGTGCCCTCGGCCCGCTGAAACGCAGCAAGAAGTCCCCGTCTCCATTCCAGGGTACGCCGGACGCGAAGCGCCACCGCATCTATCGCGCGGTCGTGCGGGGTCACGACGACGCGCAAAAGAACCTCCTGCTCCGAGTGGGCACCGTCGACGGCTTCGTACCGATGAGCGAGGCGGGGCGCTACAACCCCAAGGGTCTCCCTCCGAGTCGCTTCGCTCCCGAGGGCCGGGTGCTTCGGGTCAGCCCAGTGCTCGATCGCGACCTCGGGCCGGATGGGCTGCCGCGACGCTACCGCCTCGAGCTCGCCCCCCAGAGCGCACTCGTCGCCCTCGACGCCGAGACGCGCGAGATCCGGGCCTTGGTCGGGAGCTACGAGGCCTTGCGTGGCGTCTACGACCGCGCGAGCTCCGCCCACCGCCAGCCGGGCTCGACGTTCAAACCCATCGTCTACAGCTACGGACTCCACACGCGCCACCTCACGGCCGCCAGCGCCATGGGAGACCTCACCCTCGCGCTGCCGCCCGACCCCGAGGACCCCGATCGCGCGCCGCCCGCGTTGCGGCTTCGAACCGCGCTCGCCAACAGCGTGAACGAGGCGGCCCAGTGGGCGCTGCAAGAGGTGGGGCCGGAGAGCGTCATCGGCTGGGCCAAGCAACTCGGCGCGACGTCGGACATGAAGCCCACCCCCTCGCTGGCCCTCGGGGCCTACGAGATGTATCCCCGCGAGGTCGCGGCCATCTACGGCACGATCGCCAGCGGAGGCCTGTACCGACCGCCCGTCCTCATCCGACGGATCCGCGACCACGAGGGCCGAGAGGTGGCGCTACCTTCGCGATCGCCGGCGCGCCGCGTCATGACGCCCGCCGAAGCCTACCTCACCACCGATCTGCTTCGCTCGGTCGTGAAGCGGGGGACGGCCCGTGCAGCCAGCAAGCTCCCCTTCGAGGTCGCCGGCAAGACGGGCACGAGCAACGAGGCCCGTGACGCCTGGTTCGCCGGCTACTCCACCGAGTTGGTGTGCGTGGTCTGGACCGGCTTCGACGACAACCGGCCTCTCGGGAGAGGAGAGTACGGAGCCAAGGCCGCGCTACCGGCATGGGTGGACTTCATGAAGGGCGCCCACAAGGACCAGCCCCCCCCGTTCGCCCGCCCCCCGGCGAGCGGCGACGACGGGGTCATCGAGATCGAGATCGATGCCGCGACGGGCCTGCTGCCCTACGTGGGACAGGAGGACGGGATCATCTCCGAGCGCTTCCTCCCGGGCAGCCAGCCCACCGAGATGGCCCCCCCTCCGGAACCGGAAGAGCCCGGCGACATCTACGACGAGCTCGACCCCGAGCCCGTCCCCCAGGCTCAGGCCCAGGGGCCGAGGGAAGCTCCTGCCCCGCCGCCGTTCTAGACGTGTAGGCCTTGGTAGCACTTCTTCCCTCAAAAACACCGGTCCGGCCACGACGTGGGTTGCAGTGCCTTGCTGTATGCGTATGATTATTGTTTCGGTCTGGGGGACTGCGGAGTGTTTGACGCGAAGCGTTGGCGCCAATCCGTACCAGGCGTAGTCTTGAGGAGTCGGGTTCGCGTGGTGTGGCCCGAGGGAAACTGCTGTGAACGCGGGCGATCTCGTATCGGGAAAATACCGTCTCCAGCGCGTCATGGGCGCCGGGAGCATGGGTTCCGTGTGGGCGGCACGAAACGAGCTGACCAACCGCGACTTCGCGGTGAAGTTCCTGCGTTCCGACCTCGCCCGTGACGAGGAGGCCCTGCAACGCTTCTTCCTCGAGGCGCGGGCCTGCGGCCAGATCCGCCATCCCGCCATCGTCGACGTCTACGACATGGGCCAGGCTGAGGACGGCTCCCCCTATCTGGTGATGGAGTTGCTCGAGGGCGAAGGTTTCGACCAGCGGATCCAGCGCCAAGGACGCCTTCTACCGAGCGATGTCTGCCGGTGGGTCGCCACCGTGGCCCGCGGCCTCGACGAGGCGCACACGCGTGGGCTCATCCATCGGGACCTCAAGCCGGGCAACATCTTCTTCTCCATCGACAAGGCGGGCGAGGTCTTCCCCAAGGTCCTCGACTTCGGGATCAGCAAGGAGACGAGCCAAGACGAATTCGTCAAGACGAACACCGGCGCCGTCCTCGGCTCGCCCGCATACATGAGCCCTGAACAGGCGAGCGGCGAGCTCGACGTCGACGCCCGCAGCGACATCTGGTCTCTCGGGGTCATCATGTACGAGGCGCTGACCGGCCAGCTGCCCTTCGACGCAAGTAATTACAACGCGTTGATGGTGCGCATCATCCACGAGGCCCATCCGCCCGTGCAGCAGCTCGCGCCCGAGGCGCCGGGGCCGCTTTGCGACGTGGTCGACATGGCGCTCGCGAAGGACCGTACGACACGCATCAAGAGCGCCGGCGAGCTCGCCGACCGCCTCGAGCGCATCTACGCGACCCTCACCGATACGCCGATCTCCACGCCGGAGCGTGCGCTCAGCATTCCCCCGGCCGATGCCACCTCGATGCAGCACGGTTTCGTCCGCACTGGTAAGTATGGGCGCCCCTCGCGCCTCACGCCGGTGGTCTGGGTGGGCGTCGGTGTCGCCCTCATCGGTCTCACGGCGGGCGGCGTGGCCATGACGCAGGCCGCAGCGCCGGCCCCGAGCCTGACGCGCTTCTCAGCGGCGATGAACGCCACCGTGGCCCGCGCAGAGCGCGAGCACACCGAAGCGCTCGCCG
>JGI12210J13797_10509417_pt1 | contig 16585 bp, 10 predicted proteins | sample ElkSlonscriptome_3_FD_13797 | JGI IMG/M metagenome (IMG submission 13797)
CATAAATTGGCGGTAATACCATTGTACATTTAGGTAACGATTTAACCTACACTACCCTCCAATGAACTACTTTAGGAAAGGTTTTATTCCGGTTATGCTGACCCCTTTTCAAGAAAATGGAGAAGTAGACTACGACGGACTAACTCGCTTAACTGAATTTTATGTACAGGCCGGGGCTACCGGCTTATTCGCTAATTGTTTGTCTAGCGAGATGTTTGAGCTTACGCCTCAAGAAAGAATCCGAGTCACCCAACATGTTGTAAAAGTAGCGAACGATAGAGTTCCGGTAGTAGCAACGGGCACTTTTGGTAGTACTATTGAAAAGCAGTCAGATTTTGTAGACCAAATCTACCAGACCGGAGTACAGGCGGTCATCATAATTACCGGACTGCTGACCAATGAAAATGAGTCCGATGAAGTATTTAACGAGCGCGTTTTTAATCTACTTCATCATACCAATAAGATTCCATTAGGCTTTTACGAGTGCCCCGTACCCTACAAAAGAGTGCTCTCACCCGAACAGCTAAACCTGTTTATTTCTACCGGACGCATTACTTATCATAAAGATACCTGTCTGAATATCGATCAAGTGAGAGCTAAGATAGCTACGGGTTTAGGATACGACTTTGGGCTGTACGATGCTTATCTGGTTCACGCGGTGGAATCACTGAAAGCTGGATCGGCTGGGCTGTCCTGTATTCAAGGTAATTTTTTTCCAGAACTCATTGTCTGGCTTTGTGAGAACTATAACAATACTCAACTAGAAAAAGAAGTGCATACGCTTCAGAGTTTCCTAACCGAGAACATGGAGATTATGCATACGATTTACCCTTTAACAGCGAAGTATTTTCTTCAAAAACTTGGCATCGATATCTCAACCTTTACCCGTCGGGAAACGGGCATATTCTCGGCTAACATCAGAAATGAAGTTGATCGTTTATACGACGACTATTTGCGCTTACAAGAAAAACTTACGCTAACAGTTACTTAACAATTCAAGACCTATAATACAACATGTTTCTACTTAATCTTCAAAACTATGATTCAACAACTTTACAGTAAAAAGCTGTGCAGACCAGCTATCCTTCTCTGGATTATCCTGCTTTCGGAGGGTAATGCCTGGGCTAGTGAGCCGAACGTAACTGACTCAGAAATCAGCGACAAAGTGGACTTAGTAACCATCACTGGTCAGGTAACCTCTTCTGAAGATGGCCAGGGGCTTCCCGGGGTGAACGTCATTGAGAAAAATACCCGAAACGGTACGATTACCGACATTGACGGTCGCTATACTATTCAAACTGCCAGCGATAATCCGGTACTGGTGATTTCATTTGTTGGTTACCAAACCCAGGAGGTTCCGGTCAGTGGTCGGAGCGTAGTGGATATTTCTCTAGCATTAAGCAGTGAATCCCTAGAAGAGGTGATCGTAACTGCACTCGGAATTAAGCGAGAGGAACGGTCGCTGGGCTATTCAGTAGCGGAGGTAGAAGGACAGGAACTGAGTCGGGTGGCTCAGGAGAATGTGCTAAATGGGCTGGCGGGTAAAGTGCCGGGCGTTACCATCAATTCAACCGGCGCGGCGGGTTCTTCAGTGAGTATGGTTATCCGTGGGGCTACCTCTCTCAATGGCGATAACCAACCGCTGTTTGTGATTGATGGAGTACCGGTAGCCAATACCCTAAACAACATCAGCGAAATTGGACGAGATAATCGGGTGGACTACGGTAACGCTATTTCCGATATGAATCCGGCGAATATTGAGAGTATATCAATTTTGAAAGGTCCCAGTGCTGCTGCGCTTTACGGTTCTCGAGCGGGAAACGGGGTAGTGCTAATTACCACCAAATCTGGTAGCGGGGTGGATAGAATGACTGTGTCAGTATCTTCTAATACCGTTTTTGATCGTCCTACCCAATTCCTGGATATGAAGCAAAACTTTGCGATGGGAGGACGAAGCTATACACCAGACAACAACCCATTTTCCTTGTTCAACTTGCCACTCATCATCTACAACCAGGACTTGACCGATGCCTTTCCCGTACTAGGGTCGCTCGTAATTCCGGCGGGGAATGGTCCCGAACTAGACCGAGGCTACGATGCCATTCAGTGGAATAGCCCGCTCGATGAAAACGGTATTCCTCAGGCATTGCCGTTAGAGTCGCACCCTGATAACGTTAGGAACTTCTTACAAACGGGTATTTCTTCTAACAATGACATTGCTATTTCTAACAGTAACGAGTGGATGAACTATCGGCTAGCCTATTCCAACATGAGCAGCCGAGGCATTATTCCCAATACCGATCTATTCCGAAACTCTATCGGCCTCAATTCTTCGGTGAAAGTTCACGAAAACGTAGAGATCAGTAGTAGTTTGAACTTTAACCGTAGCAATTCTAATAATCGCCCTGCCGGTAATCGGGGTTCTAATCCATTGCAGTGGGCCTACGCCGTAACCCCTGATGTAGACATTCGGGATTTGGAAGACTACTGGCAGCCAGGTCGGGAAGGGGTTCAGCAACGATCATTCTTGCCGGGTGAAGCCAATAACCCTTACTTTCTGGCCAATGAAATAGAAAATAGCTTTGTCCGCGACCGGTTCTTCGGCAACGTGCGGGCCAACTGGCAAATCACACCATCGTTCAGCATTATGGGACGAGTTTCAATGGATCAGTATAATGAAGAACGGGAAACCAGAATGGCTCCAAGCTACACGTTGGAACCCAACGGAGCCTACGGTATCATCAACCTGACCCGTCGGGAAAATAACAGCGATATACTCGCTACCTATTCTAAGGTACTGGATGAACTTAGTATCTCGGTATCAGCGGGGGGTAACATCCTCAACCAAAGTGGCAATAATGTAAGAAATGCTACTCGAAGAAGAGGTGGAGGATTAATTATTCCCGGCTTGTATACACTGGATAATATTGCCCCGGAAAATCTGGATTACGGCAGCTCCATCTACGAGAAATCCATTTACAGCGTATACGGCCTAGCGACTTTCGGTTTCAGAGATATGATTTACCTGGACGTAACCGCCCGAAACGATTGGTCCAGTACATTACCTGAAGGTGAGAACTCATACTTCTACCCTTCCGCCTCATTGAGCATGCTATTGAACGAAATGATGACCATACCCAATGTTGATCTACTTAAGCTAAGAGCTGGTTGGGCTCAGGTAGGTAACGATACTGATCCCTACCGCCTGCTGCCGGTGCTCAACAATATAGGCAACTGGGGTGATGCGATCCGATTATCCACCCCGGGAGAATTACTGAACCAGGATCTTAAACCAGAGATTGCTACTTCTTTTGAAGTTGGAATGGATGTAGGGCTATTCAATAACCGCTTACGTTTTGAGGGAACCTACTATACTGTAGAAAACGAAAATCAAATACTAGGATTGACACTACCGCCTTCCTCGGGAGCCAACTCGAAAATCATCAATGCGGGTTTGGTAGCCAGCCGAGGCTGGGAGCTGATGCTGGGCGGTACGCCTGTTCGTAGCGGCGACTGGACTTGGGACATCAGTGCTAACTTTACCCGAATTAGAACGACTATTGAGGAGCTTTCCGATGGCGTTGACATATTTACGCTGTGGACGGATGCCAAGGGCGGAGCCTGGACCTACGTAGGCGATGAAATTGGGGATATTTACGATCGCGCAATGGTAGTGGTAGAGGATGAAAGCTCGCCCTATTTCGGGTATCCAATTCTTGACAATCAGGGAAGCTGGCAATCTATTAACGCCGCCGAAACCAAAAACAAGATTGGCAACTTTAACCCTGACTTCATTTTGGGGGCGCAAACCAATATATCCTACAAAGGATTCAACCTGAACATGACTTTCGACTGGCGTAGGGGTGGTGAATTTGTGTCGCAAACCTACCGCTACATGGAATCCGATATGCGCTCCCAACGCTGGTTAGATCAACTAATTAATCCTGGCGATCTGGAAGGGGATGCTTTGCGCGACTGGCTGGTCGCTAACCAAGATCAGTATATTACTGATGGAGTCAATATTGTAGGCGGGCCTACCGAAGAACTAGGCGGCCATCCTATTCCGTTTGAAGACGGTGTTACGCTGGGCGACGGAGTTTTCAATCCGGGCGTATACGTAGGCGAAGATGGCGAATATGTGGAGAACCTAGGCGGGGATGGTACCAAATACATTCCCTTTGCGGCCAACTACGCTTGGGATTTTACCAAAACCGCACTATTTGATGCCGATTACCTTAAGCTCAGAGAAATAGTCTTCAGCTATCAGCTACCTAAAACGTTTGTCAATTCTATTGGGCTACAAGATGTAAACGTGGGAGTGTTTAGTAGAAATATTATCCTATGGACAAAAGCAAAAATTGGGGTAGACCCGGAGCGGGCGTTCCAACCGGAAGCTAATTTACAGGGCAGCGGGGTACAGCTCAAACAAGGGATAGAACGCTACAATGTAACGCCCTTCGTGGTTCCTATTGGTTTCAAACTAGGATTGACCTTTTAAAACATGTTGAAGATGAATATCATGAAAATAACAATCAGCAAACTTATAGCTATTCTGGTACTGTCAACTGCCTTTTTGCTAGGGTGCCAGGATGATTTGATCGATAAAAACGAAAATCCTAACGGAGTTTCCCCCGATAATGTACATCCTAACTTGATGTTAGCTACGGTACTCACCCAGTCGTCTAAGAATGTCGTGAGCTTAGGATTTGGTAATATTGCCGGAGTGATGCAGCATACGCAAAAAAATGGTTGGGCCGGAGGGCATAACAACTACGATTGGTCAAACCAAAGCTGGACAGGATACTATAATATTCTTCGGGATAATAACGTCATGTACGAACGAGCAGTCGCGATGGACTTACCATTTCATCAGGGAGTAGCTCTGGTAATACGAGCGTATAACTTCGGGATGATTACTGACTTGTGGGGCGATGCTCCTTACACCAATGCCCTAAATGCATCCGAAGGGGGAAACGAAAACTTACTTCCGGCCTTCGATACGCAAGATGTAATCTACCAAGGTATTCTGGCGGACCTGGAAATGGCTAACACTGTACTGGCTATTGATGCAGGTAGTGCTCAAGACGAAAACATCTACGATACCGATGTAATCTACGGAGGAGACCCCCTACAATGGCGCATGTTCGCTAACTCATTACAGCTACGGTACTATATGAGAATTTCGGGAAAAGAACCCGCTATGGCTCAAGCGGGGATAGAGAAAATAGCGGGTAATCCCGATCAGTATCCAATCATTACCAATATTGAGAATGATGCTACTATGAGTTACGTAGGCAATAGTTCGGATGATGCCTGGCCTTCTAATAGTGTGTTTGATCTGGGAGGCAGCCAGTATACTAGAATACAGATGTGCGAGACGTTGATAGATGCACTGCAAACCCGTAACGATCCTAGAATTGCCGTATGGGCCGAGAAGGTTGACGTTCCGCTGGTCGTGTCTGATACTTTACCTGCCGAAACTAATACCATTATTGACGGCGTACGCTATATCAGTCCCGATCAAATTCCCCCCGGCATTCCCTACAATACCGATCCAGAATACGTTGGTCTTCCGCCCGCAGTAGGCAATATACCCGCTGGATACAATCTAAACGCTGGTGCCGGACAGGGCTCCGCCAATCCGCATGTTTCGGCTATATCCGACATGTACCGAGATGCCACCGGGTCGATGCTACTGGCTCGATTAGCATCCGCGGCTGAAGTACACTTTATCTTAGCAGAAGCCGCGTTGAATGGCTGGGCGGTAGGTGATGCCCAAACCCATTACAACGCCGGAGTGCAAGCATCCTTCGAAACCTGGGGGGTGGGCGATCAGTACGAAGCCTACTTAGCTGGAGCTGCTGCTTTTGATGGTACGCTGGAACAGCTAATTACCCAGAAATGGATTGCCAGTTGGACGGCCGCTACCGAAGCCTGGTTTGATTACCGTCGAACTGGATTTCCTGCCCTAGAAGCGGGTGAAGCCGCTCGTAGATCAGCCCTACCGCTACGGTTTTACTACATGCAAGACGAACTCACCGTGAACGAAAGCAACGCTATGGAAGCCGTAGGTCGACTAGAAGAAACCGCCTTCACCTCACCGGACGGGAAAAACAGCGCCTGGTCTAAACCCTGGGTACTTCAGGGCACAGGCGAACCTTATTAGATTTGAGTGTATAACATACCAGGGGCAAAGTCTCATAAATTAACGTACAACCAATCCCCCTAAACCCCCCGCGCCGCGTCGGCTTCGCCAAGGGGGACGTATCTATTCCCTCTTTGGAAAAGGGGGATAAAGGGGGATTTATTCAGCGCATTGTAGTTACCCCCAATTTATTATACGCTTACTAGATTTACTAAACGTCCGAAGAATTAAAGGCAGAAAGGATTAACTTTCTGCCTTTTGTCAATAATCACGGTAATCCAGCTATGGTACGCAACCTAATCAAAATTGCAGCAGGTATTTTGTTTTTACTCATCATTACGCTATTTCTGTCATTGACCAGAGTAGATTATTCGCCCTACTTTGAAGCTGATTACTATCTTAAAACTCAAGCTCGCTTGGACAGTGTGACTTTGGAGCTGGTTCCATCATCCGGTGAGGTTCAGGTGGGTTTTGCCCGAGAAAGTATCACTCCGTTACTACGTGCTGAGGAAGATAATCTTATTACTGGGGCTTTTAAAGAAGTACCTCTGGCGGGTTATGGTGACCGTAGCGGAAAACCCGCCGAAGGTATTCACGACTCGGTATTTGTAAAAGCGGTGGCACTTCAGGTTCAAGATCAACTGCTGGTGTTAGTAGCTTCCGATCTCCTGATTATTCCGCCAGAAGTGAGTGCCGGAGTCAGCAAAATTTTGGAGCAACGGCTGGGTTTGAAGCGCAGTCAGCTTTTTTTCTCAGCTACGCATACTCATTCTAGCGTTGGGGCTTGGTCGGAGGGTATTGTGGGGGAATCTTTTGCCGGAGAATTCAATACTCAGGTAGTACAGTGGCTAGTAGCTAGGTTTAGTCAGGCTATTGAAAAATCTATAGACAACCTACAAGCCGGGCAACTGGGGGTGGGCAGTTTTGATGCGGCTGATTTTGTGGCGAATCGCTTAGTGGGAGAAAAGGGCACCAAGAATCCGGAATTTATTTTTCTGGTAGCGCGGCAACACACCGGACGAAAGGCTATTCTCGGTTCTTTTGATGCCCACGCTACTACGCTAAGTGGCGACAACATGCTGTTTAGTGGCGATTACCCTGGTTATTGGCAACGAAAGCTGGAAAGTGAAGGAGCCGATATGGCAATTTTCTTCGCAGGTAGTGTAGGAAGTCATAAACCCGTATCCTCCGGCGAGAAGTTTGATAAGCCTAAATTTATTGGCGAAGCACTGGCCGATAGCGTACTGAAGTACGAAAAGGGCGCCTTTCTCAGTGATAGTATAGCCCTAGCTTCAGTCAGTCTGGAAATAGACTTACCCGAGTTTCACGTGCGGGTAACCGATGGCGTCCGACTCATTCCGGCCATCAGCCGAAGGCTGTTTCCACCTATTGGCAAGGTTTATTTACAGGCTGCCCGAATTGGGAATCTAATTTGGGCAACCACCCCCTGCGATTTTAGTGGTGAAACAGCTATCGTCCTTAAAAATGCCATGCACAAAAAAGGCTACAAAGCATTGGTCACCAGCTTCAACGGAGCGTACACCGGCTACATTATTCCCGGGAAGTACTACCACCTTAATGAATACGAGTCACGGATTATGTCATGGTTCGGCCCCTACATGGGTCCTTACACCAACGATATGTTGGAGCAACTCATGCAAGCGGTATCTAGTCCGGTGTTGTTGCCAGAACTTCAACCGCAAGATATTATTCTAGACCGCCAACCCGTTTCTGTTGACTGAACCAGCCAACATTTGAATATCACGGAATAACCGTATACCACACTATTGAACGGTAACGTTAGAGCCTAATAAGCTTCGGGTATACGTAGCAAATTTTGGAACATTCAATAATCACAAGTCCTAAAGTAATGCTGAATCACTATCTAAGAATTTTTTCTAAAATTTTCAGGAAAAAGAAGGCTTCCAATATTATCAATATTTTAGGTCTAGTCGTGGGAATGGTGTCAGCGATTGTGATCGCTAAATACGTGGGTTATTCATTAACCTTTGACAATTTTCATCAGAATAAACAGTCTATCTACCAGCTCCGTCAGCTAGAGACTAAGAACGGAAACCTGGAAAATTCTGGAGGTTCTACGTACCAAGGTATCGCAGTAGAAGCCGAGCAAGCGATTCCTGAAGTGGTCAATTATACTAGGTTCAATAAAGGGGTTGAGCGGTTAGTGACGGTTACTAACGAAGCGGGTGAAACAATCAGCTATAATGAAAATAACGTATTCACTGTGGACTCTTCTTTTTTACGCATGTTCACTCTTCGGTTATTACAAGGTAGCCAGAAAAAAGCGTTAGCTGTTCCCTATTCAGCCGTGATTGCCCGCAGTACTGCTAAAAGATATTTCGGTAACAAAAACCCTATTGGGGAGACGATTACAACCCGAGTCCCTTGGGGTAAAAAGGAGCTCTGGACTGTGACAGGTGTTGTGGAGGATACTCCCAGTAACTCGGTACTTCAATTTGACATGCTGGTCTGTAAGCCCGTTGATTATAACAATCTATGGGAGATGCCTACTGACCATCAATTTATTCAAACATCAGCATCGGATGCTGATGCATTAGCTCAGAAAATCTCTGACCATATTTCTAACCTGCCCATCTTCAAAGATCAAGAAAGAGTGGTCTCGGTAACATTGATGCCACTAATCCCTTCACTAACCACTTTTGAGTTCATGTTAGCCTTAGTAGGGTTGGGCATCCTCATGCTATCCTGGATTAATTTTATCAACCTTTCTATCGCCCAATCCCTGAACAGGCTAGGCGAAGTAGTCATCAGAAAAGCACTAGGTTCATCTCATAGGCAACTTGTCGGGCAGTTTGTACTGGAATCCCTATTAATCAACGGTGCGGCCTTGCTGCTGACCATTTTATGTTTGTGGTTATCCTATAGCTATTTTGAAGAACTTACTGGATATCATCTTTTGCCCCTTTTTGACAATAGTCTGCATATTAATACGCTATTCTTGATTTCTTTTGTTATCGGCTCTACGCTTACCTCAGCCTATCCTTCGCTTTTTTTAGTCTCTAAGAAAGTACAGGGTTTATCTAGCCTAGGAAAAACTACTGACCGGAGGGGACAGGGATTACGAAAGGGGTTGGTTGTAGCGCAGTTTGCTATTTCATCGGTTATGATTATTGGCTCATACGTGATCGCATCTCAGATGACCTATATGATGAGTAAAGACCTAGGGTTTAGTCCTACCAATAAGCTAATTATAAAACCTCCAAAAGACCAGGGAAAAGGTAAGCTGGAACGGATGTTTACGATCAAGCAGGAACTGGCGAAACTTTCTTGGGTAGAGCGATTCACCACCTCATCTACCATTCCTGGTCAATCTTATCGGCAGGAGGTATATTTCTCATTGAAAGGCTCCGATAAAAAACCTTTATTATACATCAACGCGGTAGACACCAGTTTTGTAAGCACCTATGGAGTGAAATTACTGGCGGGGACTAACTTCTTAACCACCGGTGGTGCCTATTACAATAACGACGGAGTCATGCCAGACCGGGTAATAATCAATGAGGCGACTGCCCGCGCTTTTGGACTCAGTTCTGAAGATGCAATCCATCAATTAATAGTAGACCAGGAACAAGGTAAAACCTATACGATTGTGGGGGTAGTTGAGAACTACCATAAGATTTCACTGAAAGGTGAAATTGAGCCAACCCTTTTCCGTTACAATCCCCGACGCGGCTATATCACGCTAAACGTAGTTCCGGAAGTAGCGAACTCATTTGATGGCAAGATTTCGGAACTAAAAACAGTATGGCAGACGGTATATCAAGATCAGCCCTTTGAGTACTTTTTTCTGACTGATATGTATTTCGGTCAATACGATGCCGAGGCTTTCTTCCGAAACGTTTTTAAAGTTTTCACCTTTGTCTCCGTCTTGTTAGCCTGTCTGGGACTTATTGGGTTGGCTATGTTTGAAGTGACCAATGGCAGCTTGGAGGTAGGCGTTCGAAAAACATTCGGAGCCTCATCTATGGGTATTTTAGCTTTGTTCTTCAAGAAATACCTGTTTTTACTACTGGTAGCCACAATTATCGGCGTGCCGATAGCCTATTATTTCATGAACTCTTGGTTGGAAGAGTACAGCTTTAGAATATTCTTGGGCGTACAACACCTGCTAACCCCACCGTTGCTTCTGCTAATGGTCGCTCTTGCCACAATCTCTTTACAGCTTATTAGACTGAGCTTGGTAAATCCTGCTAAAGTCCTTCGTGAAGAATAGAAGATACAACACTGTTTCCATAGTGGTAGACCTCACAGTGGATCAGCTTCGTTACTACTGAAGCATCCACTCCTAGTTCCGAACCACCCCTTCGTTGAAGCGTTTCATGATTTCTTTCCAATTGGTGAAGATAATTTCTTCGTCCTTTAGGAACTGGATTACATCGGGGTCGGCGAACATTTCAGCTTCCCAGATGCGCTGCTGCCAGGAGCCGGTGATTGTTTTTAGGTTTTCGGTACCTTCGGAAGGGTGGAAGATGATTTCGATTAATCCGGGTTGCCAGGATTGCACCAAGTCGTAGAACTTCTGGCGCTTTGCCTCGTACGTATCCGCCTTTCCTGCCGAGTAAAAATAGTCCAGTTTGGGTAATTTATAGTTATTAATTATTGACAACATTTCATCGGTAATGGGATAGCCCTGCTGCCGGAATCCTTCTACAACGGCTGGGTTAGACATATCAACTACCATCGCCGGAATACCGTATTCTTCCGCTACTTTGGTGTAAGCAGCGGTAAACTCATGCGAACCGTACAGGGTACCCATGTGCGTATCAATGTGATCGGGACGATACCCTAATGCCAGTGATTTCTCAATTTGGGCGCGGATCTCTTTTTCTACTTCTTCGGCCGAAGCGTGTTCCACTACCTCTCGAACTCTACGCCATAGTTTTCCTTCGGAATCAATCAGTCCGGGCACTTCCGCTGGGTCGGCGACGGAACCCCAGCGGTAGGTTTTCCATTCGCTGGTGAGAGTCAGGTGTAATCCAATATCTTCTTGAGGATTCTCTTTAGCCCACTCAATAAATTCCTCAAAGTTGGGGCAGGGTGGCATGACCGCGGCCGATTGGATATGATCGTTTTTTAGATAATTCTTCGCCGAAATATTAGCTTCCTCGCACATACCAATATCGTCAGCGTGCAAGATTACGACTCTTTTGCCGGAAGGGTAGCCTAGCTTCTCGGCCCAGGTTTGCGATGTAGCGTCCTCACTATTTTGAGCAATGGTGGGTTGCTGTCCGGAACATGCCATAATAATCCCTGCTACTAACGATGCAAGCAGGATACGTTTTGTGTAGTTTCTGGTTATTGTGTTCATAAGTTTAAATTAATCTTTTGTAGGCAAATTTGAATGTACAGTGTAATAATCGTTTTCAATAAATATAAATAGGATTAGTCATTATCCAGCTAACCCAACCTCTGTCGAGCTTTATCCGAGCTACTACCCGATAATTCCCGGCGGAAACTGGTTGGTATTGGTAAGTGTATTGATCTCCAATCTGGTCAATCATCATCCCATCCTGGAAAAGCTCAAATCGTACAGGTAACGGGGAAACTGCTCGGAGCATTGTTGCCGAATCTATCGCTACCGAATCGCCCATAATGGCATTAACTTCTCCTCGATCATCCTGAGCAACAAATTGAAAACCCTGGGCTTCGGCTAAACTTTCGAAGCTGATGTAGGCATGGCCCGCCACGATATTATCTTTGATGGCTGTATTTGAAAGCGTATCGCTAAAGACGTGGGTATTTACGTAGTTAAATGAGTGAAAATAAGTATCCACCTCCCATTTGAATTTCCATCCGGTAACATCCGGTTCACTTAACAATAGTTTCTCTTTCCAACCGGGTTCGGTGATTTCTAGAGTTTTGGCGTTCGGGCCTACCCATTCTACCATTCCGTTGTCTGTGTGGCGGGCGCGGAAACTCTGGTTGTTGTGGGCATCCACCGCCGCAATTCCCACTATCTGGCGAGTTTGGTTCAAAGAATCCCAGTGCGCCAGAATTGCTGACTGTTCATCGTACAGTTCACGGTACGCCCAGTGGCGATAATCTTTCTTGTTAACCGCCATATTAATCATGAAGGGAAGAATACTCTCTTCATCCAGTAGGTCGGTATGGATGTTATAAATTTCCATCGTCTGATAATTTGGATCAGCCCAGTTGTGCGGCTCTTCGGAATGTACGTAAGTTACCATCCCACCATTCGCTACCACATCTTTAATCAATTGACTTTCATCCTGATTCCAGTCTAGCACTTCCTCTTGCATTGGGGTAACCATTATGTTCTTCGATTCGGTTCCGGCCTCTATAATCACCCCATCGTAGTTGCCGTGATAGCCCCGTGGAAACGAGTCCAGTTTATTTCGGATATGATCGGATAAGAAGATGAAATCTAATTCAGCCTGTTGAGCTGCCGGAAGTATTTCTTTGATTACTCCCCGGCTATCGTGCGACCAGTAGCTATGCGCATGCAAAACCCCTTGGTAGTCAGTTTGCTCAATCAATTTTTCGGGAGATTTGTATTTCGCCCACAACGCCGCCCGCTCTTTTTCTAATTTTGGATAAGTTACCCATTTGCTCCACCAAGCTGGCCCAGTGATAACTATAAATGTAATAATCAGCAAAGAGAAGATACCTACTATTGCCCACCCAGCGATACGCTTAATCTGTTGGAATCGGCTCACTTCTTAATCTGATTTCTCACAACTATCTCTTTATCTTCAGTCCGGGTTAGCGAACATATTTGTATTTATCCACTCGGCGCATTCGTTATATACGCGGGCAATATCCTTTATCTTGTGCCCGGAGTCGTACCAAACAATTTCTTTGGGTTCTGATGCTGCTGCGTGTAGCGCCACCGATGCAGCTTTGGGAATAGTTTCGTCGTGTTCGGCATTGATAAACAGTAAAGGATGCGGGGCAATCTGCTTCACGAAATTTAACGGCTCTACGGGTGCCATCATCGCTTGCTTCTCATCGCTACCAGGACCAAAGACAAACTCCAGCCCTCCTCCCGCAATAATAATAATTGCGTACTCTACCCGAGGTTCTACTCCGCAAAACACCGTACCGGCAATTCCTCCCAAGCTGATACCTAGAAACGCGGTGTGGTTAGCATCAATGTCCGAACGGCTATCTAAATAATCGGTCACTCGGCGTAAGTCAAATACGGTTTGAGACAGAGCGTTGGTAAACGTATACGGGTACTTCTGAATCATGCTTTGGTCGAAGTTCTGAGTTTCTCGTTCTCCGTGCAGTTCAAAGTCAATACGCATCACCGCGAACCCGTGTTCCGATAGAATCTTATCGCCGTACCGCATGTAGTCCACGTCTTTATGGTCGCCAAGGCCGTGCTGGGCAATGACTACTGGATAGGGAGCTTCGCCCTTCTCAGGTAGAGATAAAAGTGCCGGGACTTGTTTGCCGTGAACCGAAGTAAAGGTGATATGAAACGCTCTATCGCTGAGGGTGTCTACGCTTACTTCCAACGGAAAATTTTGGTCGTACTCGTAGTAATGCTCCAGGGGTAGGGATAACGGTTGAGTTTGCGAAACCGCTATTCCGGCATGGAAAATTACGGATACTAGTAAAAGCGCGCTTAACCTCATCTCACTACCCTATTTTACAAATACTTCATCATCATCGGCCACAAATGATTGCGTGCTCTTAGAATACACTTCACCGTTAGAATCCGTGTACTTCAAATCTACGTAAAAAGCTTTAAAACCAGCCTTCGGATAAGCAATGGTGGTTTTAATATTCTTTTGATTCTTGACCCCTAGACTTGTGCTTACCCATTCTTCATCCCGAAAATCGCGGTCTTCCGAATCAGCTGACCATAATACTACATCCACCAGCGGGTCAGGGGTTGCTTTTACTTTCAATGTAATTTCTCCGTTCTTTTCGGCAATATTCCATTGGCAGACCGGATACTTTTCTTGCTGTAAGGTGGTACCGAAAAAAGCACTTAATGCTTTTAACGCTTGTTCTCCACCACCCAGATCGTGCCCAGCATTGGGTACGTAATGAATATAGTTCTCACCAGGAATATCGTCGAGATAGTTCTTCACCGCATCAATTGGCCAATACTCATCGTTCGCACCGATGAATAGCATTTTAGGCATGGTGAGCTTATCTCGGTACGAATAAGGGTCGATCATTTGGGTAATTTCATTACCGTCTGCAGAATGCACATCCTGCGGGATGCCTAGCTCTACATAGTCTTGAATCTGCGGACTATAATCTCCCCACACTTTCACTTGATAATCTAAATTGATAGGCATGTTCAGCATATCGATAACCATCGGGGCAATGGCGGCTACCCGCTCATCGCTGGCTCCGGTCAGCCAGGTGGTCCAGCCCCTTTTGGAAGCTCCAGAAACCACAAAGCGGGAAACTTCTTGGTTCAATTCACGCTGCGCGAACTCCTGAACTGCATCCATCGCCCGTACCGCGCTTTTGGTCATTGGGAACAGCAGAGGCCAGGTGTAGTCGTTATCCTTCCGAAAGTTATCCAACGTGAAGGAAATCAGTTCGTCTTCGGTAAGATCGTCGTACAGTGGTTGGTTAGGAACCTGCCGGATGATGGCGACAATAGCCTTATTTTGAGCGGCTACGGCCCCAAAACTCTTCATCACATCGTCATCCTGGTTTTTCCAATTGGGTTGTCCCTCTTTCACGCTCCCGCCAGTGATAAATAGTAGTGCCCCATCGTACTTAACCTCCTGCGGAACCAGTACGGTCAATTGATGCGTCCAGGTATGTTCGCGCCACTGTTGGGAAGTGAGCAGTAATTCGTGGGCGGTGATTCCACCCAAGCTAAACGATTCTTTCGTTTCCCAGGCAAACGATTGGTCACCATTCTGCAAGTAGCTTTGTAGCGCGGTCTTAGCGGTGACCGGTTCTGGCTTCTCAGTACAGAAAGAAAAAATTGAAAGAGCTAAAAATAAGGAAATGAAGGCAAAAAATTTGGTATACATAAAATTAGGTTGTTGATAAATTGCGCTTAGTTAACTGCCAATAAATAATTACTGTTTCGTTGGTTCAGGACTCTTTTTAATCAAGTTTAAGGCTTCTTTTATATAGATTTCTCCGGTCATTTCTCCCAGGCTCGTTCGGCTTATATAGTCGTAGCGCTCGAAGCTGTTAAAGTCTTCCTTTGTTAGTATGTAGCCGAAGGCATCGTTAGTTAGTCCGAAGAGAAATGGGTGCTCGGTTGGCATATTGCGCTTCAGATAATAGCCAATGTTAGGCAGTGCTTCACCAGGTATGGTCAGAATTTGAGCGGTACCAACGTTCACCAAATTCAGTCGGGTACTTACCGTATTGGTTTGAGTGGTATTAAAGCTCAGTGGAGAGTTTTGCAAGATGTAGCGCATCATCTCCGAATCAACCGGAAAGGTGACTTCTTGAGAAGCACAGTACAGTTCAGGGTTTGTCTGGGGTTCAGCCTCGTTGATAATTCGCAAAGCTTCATCCGCCAGTTGGGTGCCAATACGAATACATTCTTTCCAAGTATTTTCACTGGTTCCGTCTTCCCGGCGGTTATCCGCCGTGACCATTCCGCCCTGAGCTCCATTCATAAATACTGCAACCCCTCCGGCTTCCTCTTCTATCCGCTCGTAAAAAGGACCGCATACATCGGGGCTAAGTATTCCTTGATTAGCGCCAATCACTTCGGGATGGATGGCGTAATTAACTAGTGTAGCAATAGCGTTTCCCTCATTTTCTCCGGTGGTTCCGATAGCCTGAATAACTCCACAACGGGGATCGTAAAGCTGGGGAGCGTAGTAGTTGAACGCAATTTTGCCTTCAGCCTTACCTGCCGCAATCTTTAGCGAAGCCGGTTCCAAATTCTCTACTGCTTCATTGACTGCCTCAGCTACCTGCTCGACACACCAAGCCAGATACTCCATGTCGGCACTCGTATTTCCATTTTCATCCGGAAAGGCGTAGGCATCCGGGGCACTGTGCGTGTGAGTAACTCCGATTAATACATTTTCTGGTGGAATTCCGGTAATCAGAGCCCGGGATTGGTCTCCCAGTGCAGCGGGCCATCCCAGATTATCAATATTGACAATGGCTACGCGCGTATCGTTTTTTTCAAATACGATAGCCCGAGCGTATAAGTCTCCTTTTTTCACGGTAGCCGGATTGGGTGTTCCTACTCCCCCGGAAACCGGAAGCAACGGATCGGGGGTAATTACTCGCAAGGCGGCACCAACTTTAAACTCTTGCGCCAGTCCGTTGGAAATGAATCCTAGACTCGCTAAAAAAATACAAATGATCAATTGTCTCATAGGACTTTCTACCTACACCGAAGTTGGTTGTTTTTACTGAAAATAGGTTCTACAAACAAATATACATTTTGGTGCAAGCTCGCATGTGTAGCTTCTTAACTATTCC
>JGI12210J13797_10733743_pt1 | contig 16579 bp, 4 predicted proteins | sample ElkSlonscriptome_3_FD_13797 | JGI IMG/M metagenome (IMG submission 13797)
ACATTCATCCGTGTTTTTTCTTCGGCTCGAGCGAGCGTTGCAATCAAACTCACAACGCATAAAAATCCCACTGTTATTTTCATCGTATATCCTTTGGTCATTTATTTCATCACCAACGCAAGGAGGGTGTCCAGATAGTAAAGTGCATTGCGTTTTACGCGTTGTTTAGCGCGGAATTTCCAGCGATCATATGCAAACAGCCATTCGGTGAAATCGAAAGGCGCGTCGACCGGTTGAGGTGGAAGGGTATGAAATACATCACATGCATACTTTTCGACCGGACAGGTTTCGGATGCCGTGTTGAGACGACGCTGCCGCTTCCTGCGCACCAGCCAAGCACCCATACCGCCCAGCCCGAACAGCGACAACGTTGCCGGCTCGGGAACAGCGGCTCCATAGGCCTGCATCTGCAACGACGAGCCGGCATACGCCGTCCAGCCCGAGGCATCGTTGGCACTGGAAAGTGGCAGCCCGTAGCCCGCAACGTCCGAATCAAACAACGCGGTGTCGGTGAGGTTCCACCAGTAGCGCGTGGCGCCGCCGGATTGGTCGACGGATGCCACAAACCAATAGGTCGAGTTCGGGGCCAGCGTTACGGTGGTGCCTGCATTGAGCATTTGGTCGACATTCGCGGCGGTGGCGTTGAAGAGATTCAGCCCCCCGGCCACTGCGGTGCCCGGCACCGATCCGTTGTTGTTATAGACCGAGACACTGATTCCACCCGTGCCGACGGCAGAATAGAGGTTGGTGCCGAATGAGACCGCCGTCAGGTTGTACGCGGTTGCCCCGGTGGTGAAGGGTTTGGCCTGCAGAAGCGGAAATCCCGAACCGAAGCCGTATTCACCAACCGCCACGCGACCGGCGTAGGGCGCGTCCGACGGCGTTCCAACCAGCAGCTCGGCCTGCGTCTGCATACCGGCCAGAATCAACCCTGAACATAGAATTGTTTTAAGTTTCATATCGTTCTGTTCCTTCCTTTATTTCAATCGCACATCAATTTTGAAATAGCCCAACCCCGTCTGGCTGATATCCACCGTATAGCTGTTCTGCGGATAGACGAGCCCGTCGACAATCACTTCGTAGTCCCCTCCTGGCTCATTCGCCTTCAGGACGCTATAGATGCGATCCGGCTTGGCCTCCCACTCAATCACGATCTGTTCTGCAGGCGCATCCAGTGCCTGGATCGACTCAACAGCAAACGCGGAGGCTGCATTGCGCGGCTCGTGCCCAGAAAGAAACTCTTCCATATTGGTCAAGCCGTCTCCGTCAAGATCGAGCGCTGGATTGCGTTGGGCCGTCGTCAGCCCCTGATCCGCTGTCCACTGGTTATACATCGCCTGGATCACCGAGGGTGTTGGCTGTTGAACCACAAGAACTCCCACCTCATCGTAGGCGGCATTGCCACCGCCATCCGTGGCGGTGAGGCGGAAGATATAGGATCCTTCCACCAGTCCCGATGCAGTCAGGTTCAGCGTGGTGTTGCCGCTCAGCGACGCCGTGTTCGGCCCCGTTTCCTGCGTCCAGATGGTGGAGGCCAACGAAACGTCGTCCGACGCGGTGCCCGGCAAGCTGACAGAACTCGTCGGCAGCGTAATCACCCGCCCGAAGCCGGCATCAACGACCGGATCAATGGAATCGGCACCATAAATACCATCCCGAACGTTGAGTACCTCAGAAGCTGCCAACGAGCGGTCATAGAGAACCACGTCATCAATAAACCCTTGGAAGTGTTCATTCACTCTCGTACCGCTTCCGTTATCATCTCCACCAATCAGGAACGGGATGGGAGAGGGTTCATCATAATTAATGGTTGCCGGAGCGCCTTGCGCCACACCGTCCACATACCACTGGTAACTCGTTCCGGTTTTGACCATCGCATAATGATGCCATCCGCCCTGCGGGACATTCGCGTAATCATAATGTTCAATATCTCCGGCCTCCGCGCAGTTGGCAAACTGCGTTCCTTCCGGTGTAAGTTTAATAAATCCGTATTTGTTCTCCGTTCGTTCGGGGTAGCGGTTTCCGATCATGATGGAACCTGCCTGCTTGGTATCCGTTGACGGCAGTGCGCTGTTTGCCCACCAGGCCCAGGTGAAGTCATCGCTAGCTGACAACGCATAGGTAAACGTCGTTGCAATGCGCTCATCCGATCCATTAAAAGAAACGTAGGAATCACGCGTGGCATCGCTGCCCCACGTGGCATCGTTTTTAATGGCTCCTGTGTATCCGTTACCGGAGGAGTCGGCCGCGACTGTGCCGCTGCCTTCGTCGAGCTTCCAGTGCGCGATCGGTTCATCTGGACTTCGTTCGCCGACGCGCAGTGTTCCGGTTCCGGTGAAGACGGCGTCGCCGAGAGCATTCAGATCGGCAGCGGAGTAGAGTCCATCGGCCACACTGGATGCTCCAATGACAAGATTGGAAACAGTCCATGTATAGATTCCCAGATCAACCTGAGCGGTTGCCGTATCGGAAACCTTCAGCGTCCCTGCACTCTGCAAGTTGCCAAGGATTTTTAGTTTTCCAGCGTCGAGCACTTCGATATCAGCAGACCCCACGGCATCGGCATTGTTGAAGATCAGCGTCGTATCGCCCGCGACCTGCCAGGTGCCTGCGAAGGTGTTGGATTCGTTATCTATGGTAACGGTTGCGCCACCGCTGGCCTGAAGAATTCCGGTTCCCGAGATGTTCGATAATATTTTCAGGCTGCGATTTATGGTTGTGCCATAGGTGACCAGCTTCGATGTCCCAGATTGGGTGATTGTACCGTTGAGCACATTAATCTCGTCGGTTCCGGTTCCGGCGGTCAGCTCGGCAAACGGTCCAGGGTCAAAACTGGTTCCGCCAGCCAAAATAAGATCATTAACCGTTGTCTCTTCGTCGTCCTTGTCGAATGAGCGAACCTGAAACTTACCGCCCGCCTCTACTTTCAAAGAGGTGCCGGGGAAGATGGTGGTCCCGCTTTCTCCGCGTAGATTTCCGGTATCTGGAATAATATAATCTGCTCCGCCGTGCGCGGGCTGACCGTCCGACCAAACGCTTCCGTTGGTCGAATCAACTGGCGTATCTAGCGTAGTCAGCGTGATCGTTGGCAGGTAATTTCCGTTTATCACATTGTTGACATCCTGTTGCGTTAGCGCTTGGCGATACAGCACGACGTCATCAATGAAGCCCTTAAAATGCTCATTTGGCTTATTGTCGCCATTCCCTCCAATCAGGAATGGAATCGGCGCAGTTTCGTTATAATTAAAGTTTGAAGAGACGCCTTGTGCAACACCGTCCACATACCACTGATAACTCGTGCCGTCTTTCACCATCGCATAGTGATGCCATTCGTTTTGCGGAAGATTCGAATAGTTGTATTTATCAATCTCATCAGCCGCATCCGTATTCGCAAACTGGGCCCCTTCAGGGGTCATTTTTATGAATCCATATTTAGGACTCGCGCGGTCAGGATATCGGTTGCCCACCATGATGGAACCTTTCTGGGTGACATCCGTCGAAGCAAGCGTACTTTTCGCCCACCACGCCCACGTGAAGTCGTTGGTGTCCGCCAACGCATAATTGAAGGTCGTTGAAATCCGATCGTCCACCCCATCGAAGGAGACATACGAATCACGCGTGGCATCACTTCCCCACGTCGCGCCATTTTCAATCACCGCCGTGTAAGAAGAATTCGCCGTATTCGTCACCACCGTTCCGCTTCCTTCATCCAACGGCCAGTGCGCCACGAGACCGGAGGTGGGTTCATTTTCACCCACCGGATCTCTTGCAATCCCGGGAACAACATCACGATAGGACGCATTCCCATATACCGTCCTGATTTCGTCTAAATAAAGATAATGATCATGATTCATTACGCTTAAGTCGCCATTCCAATACATTCCCCAAGAAGGATAAAGTCCACGAAGGTCATTATATCCAATTTGAGTATGTTTCTCATCGATCACCTTTTCATCATCTATCCATAGTTCTACGACGCCATTTTTAGCGGCCGTATAATCAAAGCGAACATGCAGTACAAAATCGACCCAGCGATCCAAATAATCGGCTTTGTTTTTACGAATAACAAACCCGTGCTCCCCCTGCGTCTTCTTTCTGTCACTGATCCTCTCTGGGTCATACTTCCACTTACCCACAAAGCCATTTTTATTTAATCTGATAGAGAAGGGCGGGTTTCTACCCGTTTCTGTAGGGTAATTATCTTCCGTAGAATGGATTTGAAAAAACAACCACGTGTTTCTTTCTTCTTCCGTCCCATCCGCTGGAAAATAGATACTAAACCCATACCATGCTTCAGCACCCAGTACGGTTGAAGTTCCGAACGTGTGGAACAAGGCTTTTCGGTCTACGTTGCCGACCGCTGCACCCCCATTATATTGGCCCGGATCTTCATGTTTCCAAACCATTTTTCCCGAGTACCTTCCCGTTCGAACTATATTGTCTTCCAAAACAAAAGAATGTGGCCCCTGCAGTTGATTGATCGAAAACTGAGGACTCAAGGATCGCTTAATTCCAGGCGTAAATCCTCTGGGATTTCGGGCATTCCAGCCCCCGCCTTCAAATGACTCGAAGCACACTGGATCCTTCCGAACATAAGAATCTGCATATGCGTTTAAAACGCAACACACAGATACAACAATATAAAACGGCATCCTAAAAGAAACCCGTCGCATCAATTTCTTTATCACATTCATTTTTATCTCCTACGTAAACCCATTTTACTCATAAACCTATATAATTTCTTAAGCGTTACTGCGGTCTCATCTCCTACTGCTCAATCAAGCGGAAGAAGGAGGCTGGATTGGTTGGGACTACGATGACGGAGCCACTGCTTCCGCCGGGATAGTCCTCCCATGCTCCTTCAGTCAGGTTGGTGCGGAATTGCAGTTTGAAGACCCCGTTGCTCCAGCTGAATGACATGTCGCCGCCGCTCATGCCGAGCTCCAGCACCGGAGGAATATTGGGTTCGACTCCAAAATAAATTCCATCCCGAACGTTAAGTACTTCAGAAGCTTCCAATGAGCGGTCATAGAGAACCACGTCATCAATAAACCCTTGGAAGTGTTCATTCACTTTCGTGCCGCTGCCGTCATCATCTCCACCGATTAGGAACGGGATTGGAGAAGGTTCATCATAATTAATGGTTACCGGAGCGCCTTGCGCCACACCGTCCACATACCACTGATAACTCGTTCCGGTTTTGACCATCGCATAGTGGTGCCATCCGCCCTGCGGGACATCGGCGTAATCGGAATCCTCGATGGTTCCGGAGTCGTCCGTATTGGCAAAGGCCGCTTTGGTCGGTGTGAGTTTAATGAATTCATATCTCTCATTTGTACCATATTCCGGATAACGATTACCCACCATGATGGAATTTTTCTGCGTTGTATCCGTTGCCGGACGCGCGTTGTTTGCCCACCACGCCCAGGTGAAATTGTCGCTGGATGACAACGCATAGGTGAACGGCGTTGTGATTCGATCATTGCTTCCATCGAAAGAAACGTAGGAATCGCGCGTGGCATCGCTGCCCCACGTTGCACCGTTTATAATAGCTCCCGTGTATCCGCTGCCAGAGGAGTCGGTCGCGACCGTGCCGCTACCTTCATCGAGCTTCCAATGCGCAATCGGTTCATCAGGGCTTCGTTCACCGACGCGAAGGGTTCCGGCCCCCGTGAAGACGGCGTCGCCGAGGGCATTCAGATCGGCGGCGGTGTAGAGTCCATCGCCAACGGATGTTCCGCCGAGGATCAGATCAGAAACGATCCAGGTATAGATTCCGAGATCGACCTGCGTGGTTGCGGTATCGGCAACCGTCAACGTGGCGCCCGCATTCCAACTTCCGGAAATCTGAAGCTTGCCGGTATCGAGCACTTTTATGTCGGACGTTCCGATGGCTTCCGCGTTGTTAAAGATCAGCGTCGATGCTGTACCAACTTCCCACGTGCCGGAGAAAGTGTTTGCCGCATTGTCAATGATCACATTTTCGCCTCCATACCCTTCGCTTCCTTCCGCCGCCTGAATAACTCCCGAGCCTTCGATTACGGATAAAACCTTAAGGCTTCGTGATATTACCCCACCGCTGTACGCATGAAATGACAGCAATCTGGAGTGGCCCGAGTTGGTAATTTTCCCATCAAGTACATTATTCAAATCACTGCCCGTTCCGGCCGTAAGATCGGCATAATTTCCGGCGGCACCGCCCTCCAGAATCAAACGGTCAATCGTTGTGAGTTCGCCGTCCCCTTCGACCGAGCGGACCTGCAGCCGGGCACCTGCTTCGACCGTCAATGAAGTGCCGGGGAAGGTGGAGGTGCCGTCTTCGGAACGCAGTTGTCCGGTGTCCGGAATAATATATTCGAAGCCTCCATGCGCAGGCTGGCCGTCCGACCATGCAGCGCCTTCATTCCAATAGTACGTCCCCCCAAGCTGAACCATCGTAATGATCGGCAGGTAATCACCATTGATTACCCCGTTGATTTGCGTTGAGGTCAGCGCTTCGCGATACAGCACGACGTCATCAATAAAGCCTTGGAAATGTTCATTCACCTTCGTGCCGCTACCATCGTCATCTCCACCAATCATGAGTGGAATCGGGGACGTTTCGTTATACACAAAGTTGGAAGAGACGCCTTGCGCAATACCGTCGACATACCACTGATAACTCGTGCCGTCCTTCACCATCGCGTAGTGGTGCCACTCATTCTGTGGAATATCCGCGTAGTTGTATTTATCAATCTCATCAGCCGCATCCGTATTCGCAAACTGAGCCCCTTCAGGGGTCATTTTTATGAATCCATATTTAGGACTCGCGCGGTCAGGATATCGGTTGCCCACCATGATGGAACCTTTCTGGGTGGCATCCGTCGAAGCAAGTGTACTTTTCGCCCACCACGCCCATGTAAAATCGTTGGTGTCGGCCAACGCATATTTAAACGTCGTCGCAATCCGGTCATTAACTCCATCGAACGAGACATACGAATCGCGCGTTGCATCACTGCCCCACGTTGCGCCATTTTCAATCACCGCCGTATACGAAGAACCCGCCGTATTCGATACTACCGTCCCGCTTCCCTCATCCAACGGCCAGTGCGCCACGAGGCCGGAGGTTGGATTTTCACCAGAAATAGGCACATCGTAACGGTCATAGCTGACACAAAAGGCCTCATCCAGAACACCGGTACGTCCTTCAAAAATGGGTCGTTGCTCAATTAAGGACAGCGCAATACCCGATTTAGAGTTTACATAGCGGGTGTCGTTATTTGAAGTTTCTGGATACGTATCTAATCGATCACTATAGTTACAGATAATAAAGCCGACTCGGTCGCTGCGCATAAAGTCATCTCCCATCAGCTCGTTGATGGTCTTCAGTGCGCGGCGCGTCTCTTGATACTGATTATAATTCGCATTATCTTCGCTTCTTGGAATCTGAAAATAGATCGGCTTATAATTGGTTCTTGGATCTGTCCAAAAATCCTTCAGCACCGTATGCAAACCATTTTCGTTGTCGACCCATTTTGTAGCACTTGCTTCAATCAATATTTCGTCAATGAGCGGATTGCGGGCCAGCGCCTTAAACCTATCGCCATTGGCACGAACATCAAAACTTAGCGTAACATCGCGATGTCCATGACTGTCCAACCAGTCGCGAACATCCTGAAATTCATCCTCCGTCCAATTATAAACAATGCCGTCGCTAGCCTCATCGTAGAGCATCAGGACATTAATCTCGCCGCCTCTTCCTTCGACAATATCAAACTCTTGTTGCAACCTTGAAGACATGCTGAAATTTTTTGCGGGCGTAAATTGCGAGCGGGCAATCTCGGCCATCTCATGAACCGAATGATCAATCTGCCTGACCATGGTTCTCCACTCAGCAAGCGTCGCTTTCTTATCTGTTCGCTTATCGTTGAACACATAGTTAATTCCCTCGATCTTCTCGAGGGCCATATCCCACTGATCCAGATTCTGCGCAGCAACGCCATCCCACTGATGGGTTCCGAGCCAAACTTTATAGCCAAAGCTTGTGTTTGAGGTGCAAATCAAAATTGATGCGATAAAAATCGATTTCATTTTCTTCGTTATATTCATAGTAACTCCGCTGCTTGTTTAAATACTAACCCTTCCGCAGTATTCAAATTCGACAACCAAACCTATAAAGGCGTTGCAAAAGATCTGTTTCATTCTCCGCTACCTATCAATAATCAGATCAGCGGAAACAGGGTTTAAATGGCCATTATTCTCTCATGACAGATCGTTTGTCATTAGTGAATAATTGACAATTAGCTCGTCAATAATCGACAGAGCGGTCTTTTTGAGGGGCTTTTTCGTGCTTTTTAGACAACGCCTCTGACGGCGTCTGATTAAACTGCTTTTTGAAGAGCTTTCCAAAATGACTCATATCGGTGAACCCAACTAAGCTCGCGATTTCGGAAATTGTTAACTCAGTGCCGTGTTGTTCGAGTAGCCGCTTTGCCTGATTTAGACGAATGGTCCGAATGAACGCCGACGGCGTAAGATCAGCCACTGATTTCAGTTTATAACGCAAGGAACGAGCGGAAATATTCATCACCTTAGCGAGCTGGTCGACACCGAACTCCCAATCGTCCATATGTTTTTCAATCGTTTTAATCACGTATTCCATAAACTGCTGGTCTGACGATTCAATCTTTAAATCCAGCGGTTCGACCTGTATCTGCTGGCTGTAGCGCTCGCGCATCATACGACGCGATTCAAGTAAGGTGGTTATGCGAGCCTTCAGCAAGGGGATTGAAAAGGGTTTGGTCACATAATCATCCGCCCCATGCTCACGGCCTTCCAATTCATGATCCTGCGAAGATCGAGCAGTTAGCATGATGACCGGAACATGGCACAGTAGCACATCGGCTTTAAGTTTCTGACAAAATTGTATTCCATCCATCACCGGCATCATAACATCAGTGATCACCAGATCCGGCATAAGCTCCGTAGCCAACGTTAATCCGTCCGCGCCGTTTTCTGCTTCATGCACACGATATTTTTCGCCCAGTTCCGCACGAATGAAGGCGCGTATATCGGCATTATCATCCACAATCAGGAGCGATGGGCACTCCTTATCACGGCCCGTCACGGGCGGCTCATCGGAAGATTCTTCAGCACGTTCTTGTTTGACCCTTTCATCCCGAGAGCGATCCACTTCGGCAGATTGTGCCGCGCGAAGCGGTAGAGCTACGGTAAAGCGGCTTCCTATCGACGCTGCCAAAGGACTCGCAACGGTGACGGTTCCCTTAAGTAGTTCAACCAATTCTTTTACCAGCGCCAGCCCCAGCCCTGTTCCTTCGGCATCACTTTCGGCACGGTAGTACTGCTCAAAAATGCGTTCCTGTTCTTTTTCCGAAATCCCGACTCCGCTGTCTTCCACCTTCACGGTAATGGTCTCGGGTGAGGATGAATCGGTATAGCCGATCTCCACCTGTATGCCCACCGATCCGTTATTCGGGGTATATTTGATGGCATTTGAAATCAGGTTTCCAATGATCTTTTGAAATTTATCTACATCGAACCAGGCCATGCAGGTGGCGCGTGGCAGATCGATTTTGAAATCAATACCTTTGGTTTCTGCCAACGGAGCCAACGATTCCGCCAACGCTCGGATAAACTGAACAACATCTTCGCAGACCTCTTCGACAGGCATGCGGCCCGCCTCAAGCTTTCGAATATCCAAAATCTGATCGACTAGTTTACGCAATTTTTCCGCATTTCGGATCATCATCGCGAGTTGTTCTTTTATTTTTCCGGCGGAAGTAGACTGATACAGCGACTGCAATGGCCCGAGCAAAACGGTCAGTGGGGTTCGGAATTCATGGGAAATACTCGTAAAGAAACGAAGTTTAACCTGCTCCAGCTCAACCAAATGCTGCTGTTTTTCGATGATACGCCGATTGTTCGCGCGGATTAAAAAGTAGGCCAAGGAGATGAGTCCCGCCACAAACAGCAAAATCATGATCATAAACCAAGCTTGGCGCCAGACCGGAAGCTGAACAACAAATGAGCAACGGGCGGGCGTTGGATCTACATTAAAATCCCGATCACGCGCACGAACTTCGAATTGATAATTTCCGGATTTTAAGTTTAGGAAAATCTGATTCGTCTTTTTTGAATATGGACTCCATTCTCCGTCGTCCAACCGCCACGAAAACATCAGTTCATTCTGAGGCGTCGCTTCCCATTTAGACACTCCCGACCATTCAAAAAAGACATTTCCTTCGGACGAAACTTCTTTCGTAAAAACAGAAAGATCCGTTTCTGGGTTATTCCGCAAGGGGCGGTATCGAATGGCTTTGAAAGGAAAATAAGCTTCTTTCTCAAGCGGCGTTTTTAATTGTTCGCGGGTATACCAGCTTTTGGGACAGGTGTTAATCCATAGAAAATCATTCCGATCCAGCTTGAGACTACCGGAAACCAGCGCCATCCCGGGAAGTGAAGAATCTAAAACATGAGGTTGCCAATGCGTGCCATCAAAACGACTGAATCCATGCGCCATTGAAGCCCAAATCGTACCATCCTTTGCGCAGACGATCGCAGAACTCCGATTACTACCCAACCCCTCCTTCGCTGTGTAAGCAATCCAATTGGTTCCACTCAGACAACTTACCCCGAGATCTCGAAAAGCAAACCACAGGCGTTGCGATGCATCCACGGCGATGCAATCCACGAGATGCCTTTTATACTCCTCAGGAACGGCGACGGGCTTTAAATGGTTTCCTTCTTTTTTATAGAGATGACGCATCGATAGATAGAGTTCACCCCGCGCATCTTCGGCAATTCCCGAAATACCGGTATACGGGATCGATAAAACCTCTTTTTCAAAGGTATATCCTCCATCGGCTCTTGGAATGGCGTGTAAGATCCCACCCGTATTATTAGGCCTTCGAGGTTGGTGCGTTGCAAAAAGCATCGTCCCGTTTTTCAGCTCCGTGCCGATGCGGGCGTCAAAACACTCCCCAAAGTCTTTGTGCTCATCGCGAATCCACCGCCCCTTATGCAGATAAGCCGTTGATGCCGTGTGCCCATGACTACCAATCGCCCAGACTTGACCGGAACGGGAAGAATACAGCGCGACCACCGTGTCCATGAGGCCATCGTTTTTAGAATAACTCGTCCATTTCCCCTCGTTATAGCAGATCGCCTGATTATCTGACGTCATATACCATGCTTGATTCTGCGCATCATTACATTGAAAATGCAGGTCGTTAAACGTCGTCCACTGCCTCTTGGATTGATCAATCCGAAAAACCTTTCCCTGTGTTTTGGCGAGCCAAAGAGCCCCGTCTGCACTCTCCAGCAGACGCGGCGGACTCTGCTCCTGCGAAGGGATCGAATAGGTCGACCACGTACCGCTTCGCTTCACGTAGAGATGGTTTAATACGGCTAAGCGCATCACATTATTGTTGCTGAAGGCTAAATCAAAATCCTTACCCAAGTTTAAGGAAGCATCGGGTAGCTTAAAGCCCACCCACCTTTTACGCGCCGCAGCAAAGCGATAGACTCCTGACTCCGACGCCATCCAGATTTGTCCCTTGGTGTCTTTTTTGAGTTGGAGCGGAAGGCGTATGAGTACGTTATCTTCTTTATGGGTATAAATCAGATAATTCGACCGATCCTCACTTTTCAGCGCAGGGTTCAATCGCACCACCTGTTTCATATTCGTTGCAAACCACAGGTGCCCACGATGGTCTTCGCAGAGGCTCCTCACTGAAAGATTTTTTGAAAGGAGAAAATCTGAGGGAATGACATATTGTTTGAACTCGGTGTGTATGCTCGACTTGGCAGAACTCATTCTTGATTTTGTACTGAAGAACGTTATTTCATCGCCGACGATGCGTAAGATGCCAATGTATGTTCCAACCCAAATTCCAGATTTTGATGAACCCAAGCAGGCGATTCGCATTGAAATCGGAATCTGTGTCCACGTTTCATTCTGAAATCGCCACAGCCCATACATGCTCGCGGCATAAATACTACCGTCCGAAGCACGGCAGATCCATTCAATCGCCCGGTCCGTTAACCCATCGCTTGCAGAAAACGATTTCCACCGAACACCATCATAGTTCATTACGCCGCGATTGACCCCAAACCACATCGAGCCATCCGCGCCCTCGGCCATACATCGAAATCCCGCGTTGTCCAATGGGGTAATATGACGCCAACGCCAAGCCTCCGAAATCGGATCCGCGAGCTTCGGCCTGTACGGTTCCGAAGCGATTGCAGAACCGAAAGACAAACAAAAAAGCGCGATACTAACTCGCCAAAATATTAAATTGAAACCAAGCCATTTAATACGTATGCCTCCAGAAAACCAAAATTATACAATTGCCGATATACAGCATATTTTCGCACGTTTCTCAATGCATAAAAAAAGCCCGTAGCGTTGCTACGAGCCTTTTGATTATCGGTTAGAATTCGTTTTACTGCTCAATCAACCGGAAGAAGGCTTCCGCATCGGTCGTGGAATTCGTCACCGGCGGCGTATCGCCGCCGGGAACATCCTGCCACGTTCCTTCCGTCAGGTTGGTGCGCGCCTGCACCTTGAATCCGTTTCCAGACCAGTCGAAGACCATGCCGGTGCCGCTCACACCGTATTCCAGTATCGGCGGTTCAATTGAAGGCGTCTGAACATACGTAATGATGATCTGACCCAACCCGCCGACTCCGCCGTAGTAAGCGTCTCCGCCTGCAGAGGATTGGCTCTTGGCTCCGCCGCCACCACCGCCCGGTGAATTACCCGGTTTACCAATATTAGACCCCGACCTTCCGCCTCCACCATTACCGCCGCCGTTCACGCCGCCTAAACCAGCCGTTCCGGCAACCGCATTCCCGCCTGTAGCCGCATCCCCGGCACCACCGCCGCCGGCACCACCATTGCGGTCGCCATTTTGCGAACCGTCTCCGCCAGCGAATACTACGTCGCCCACGCAACCTGCTGTACTTGCCGCACCGCCAGCTCCAGAAATGTTTCCGGTGCCGACTTTGCATTCACCGCCCTGACCGCCAGCGGCCGTTACGGTTACGCTGTCGCCAGCAAATGATACGTCCGCGCCGTCGAATCGCGCGCCGTCAGCCGATCCAGCCGGAGCGGTTGCTGCCGCCGGAATGGTGATGGTATAACTGTTGCCGGGCGTAACAGGCACGCTGGTTTTCATCGCATACGCACCGCCGGCACCGCCGCCACCACCGACGTTGGCCGTACCTACAGCATCGGCCGCACCTCCGGCACCGCCGCCGCCCCAGCATTCAACCTGAATGGAGGTAACACCCGCCGGACAGATCCACGATGTGGTTCCGGCTACATTATTTGTGACGGAAGCAACTACGGTTCCTTCCGGTAAAACGGTAAGCAGGAACGTGTTGGTCGTGCTGAATACACCGTCACTAACAACAATGCCGATATCCGCATCGCCGTCCTGACCAGCCGCAGGTGTTACGGTTACGGTACGGCTCGCGCCAGAACCACCGAAAACAATATTTGCCAGCGGAACCAGTACGGTATCGGACGAACTTTTCGTCAGCACCAGCGAGTCCGCTGCTGTATGGCTGTCACCAATCGTAAACGCCAACGGATCTGTGCTGGTTCCTCCCACAATGGTCTGATCCTCAATCGCACTGATCGTAGGCGGTGTATCGGCTGCAGGAACCTGAACCAGAACCACCCAGTCGCTGGTTGTGCTGGACGGCGCGGTTCCCAGAGAAACCGTTGATCCACCGGAAACCGACGTAACGCTGCCGTTCTGTAGGCTTCCACCGTTACGCGGATCGAACCATCGAACATTGAATGTTCCGGAAACGCCACCAAGGTTCAGCGTCGTGGTTCCACCATTTTTGAGGTAGACCACGTAGCTTTCACCCGGTTTACGCAGGCACCATGCATTCGCATTGGAAACCAGCGCATCCTGGTTGGCCATATCCCAGAACGGCACGTTGTTGTTTTTGAAGAACTCCAACATATAACGGCAGTAGTCCCAGAATCCATCACGAGAACGGAAATCCTGACAAGTCATGTCCGAGTTATCGTGCTGGTAACCGAAGTAAAATTCCACACCAGCACCACCGGCCATCACGTTACCCCAAAGGGCATTTTTACGACCATCGATCCAGCTGTTTCCTTCATCACCCGCAGGTCGTAACGCATGATTTGCATCACCGGGTTCATCGCAAGCAACCACCCATGGTTTACCGGCTGCGGCCGATTGCTGTACCCAGTCCAACGTGTCAGGAAAGACCAGATTAAAGTCAGCATCTTTGGTCTGCAGCGACAATCCTGTCAGCTTGGAAGCAGATCCCAGCATTGGCGTGTATACACCATCTTTTGCCGCAGGATAGGTATGCAACACCACGTTATGACGATACGGATCATTATCATGGAACCACTGCGCAAACGCTTTCCGCTGCGCATCGGTATTTCTATTTTCTTCACCGAGGTTCCAGTTCATGGCGAGGTGGTGGCCATAGCGCGCAACGAGCTCGCGGTAGTAAACCTTACGTTCACGCCCAAGGTCACCGCCGTCCATTTTCTGGTCGTTTTCGGTTTCCTGTGTTTTGAAGTGTAAGTACATACCCTTCTTGTCGCCATACTCGAAGATTTTCTCCCACTGACTCATTTTCGAAATATCGAAACGGTCGTGATGAACACCTTTCGTAGAACTTTCCCATCGAGCGTTGTCGGCCACACTTTCGTAGTCAGCAACGGAGCCGACCAGAAGGTGCGGGAAGACGTTATCATCATCTCCGTCCAGACCGAAGGTAAGGAAGGAGAATACGTTCATGCTTTCATCGGACAGATACTTGATGGCACCCAACAGTTCCGAACCTTTGCCACCGTCCCAGGTGTAGGCCGCAGCATCCGTTGCGTCATAATCACCCGCATGTGGACTCCATGTTTTACGAAGATTCGGCAGATGGTTCGGATCGTTCGGCGTAGCATCAATATCGTTATACGCCAGCAGGTTTTCTGGGGCATCGGATCCGGCTTTAAGGAAATATTCCCCCGTTCCGGCAAAGCGCAGATGATGCTTGTTTACGTATTCCAGACGCCCTTTACCGCGATGGTCACGTCCGGTTTTATCCGTGGCACTTACCACGAAACTTCCCGTCAAACCATTGTATGGAGTCACTACTGTTCCAGCCGTCGCACTGGTGTTCATTGCAACATCGGTTCCGGTACGGAACGATACGGTGTAATTCCAGGTTCCAACGTGATCCGGCGAAATGTGCGCCGCCCATTTATTCCCACTGGTCGCGCCCGTATTGGCCGCATTACCATCGGCCGCAAAGTAACCGGGAACCACATAACTCAAACCGGAATCCGGATGCGTGAAGGTCACGTTCATTCGGTAATCTGTGAACGGATTCGTCGCAGCCGTTTCAGACGAACTCGGGCCATCGATCATCAGCGTGACTTTATGCCATTGCTTCAGCTCGCCACTGATTGCGCCCCCACCGCCTTCCGTTATGACAGATACCGTAACATCGTCAGCAGCCTCATTACTTTCGTTGTCGGTAACCGTCAGACGGAAAACATACGTTCCCTGAACCAGACCGGAAGCCGTTAGATCTTCTGAACTTTCGTTAGCCAAGGTCGCCGTATTTGGACCAGAAACCTGCGTCCAAGCATACATCGAGATGGTGCCATCATCCGAACCAGATCCATTTAGTGTAATTTCACTATCCGGAAGCGTTACCACCTGATCCGCGCCAGCATCGGCTGTCGGCGCCCCCGCTTGATCAACCACGGTGAAGTTAATCGTCAGCGGCGTCCCCGCTTCACCCGCTCCAGCATCTTGATCATACGGGGTGGCTGTCATCGTGTGAGAACCATTGTTCAGTGCGGCAACATTAAAGTCTCCAGCAACATCACCAAACAACGCCCAAACCGGATCACTTTCGGTTGCATTCTTCGTCGTTGCCCCCGAAAGGGCCATGACCACACTACCAAAGTCGGTCGACGGTGACGTATTCACTCGAATATTAAACGAGGTTCCTGCCGTCGCTTTATTGATTGTTGCACCATCAGCAATGGGATCAAACCCTGCAACCGGCACATCCGTATCCGCATTCATCAGCGTGAAGGAGGTCACGGTTGCAAATGCAGTTGATTGTGGTACCACAACAACCGAAACCGTATCACTACCGGATTTGCCTTCGTCATCGGTCGCGGTTAACTTGAACACATAGGTTCCTGCCACGAGGTCTCCAACCGAGAGGCTCGTGGTGGTTTCACCCGTCAAGCTCGCGGTATTCGGGCCGGATTCCTGCGTCCAGAGATACGAAACAATCGTTCCATCATCAGTAGCAGATCCGGTAAGGTCGACCTGATTTTCAGGAAGGGGAATGCTCACATCGCTACCTGCATTGACCACAGGAATGGACGGATCGACTCCATAGTCGAAGAAATCAAACATGATGTTCTTCGTGTTCTGATCTGACACTTCCAATCGTACGGTGTGCGTGCCCGCCGCCAATGTCGCTTCATGGATCACAACCTGATTAACAGCAGGATCTACGTATGTATTCACGTTTCCGGCTACCAATGCACCGTCAATATATA
>JGI12210J13797_10591398_pt1 | contig 16571 bp, 11 predicted proteins | sample ElkSlonscriptome_3_FD_13797 | JGI IMG/M metagenome (IMG submission 13797)
TTCATGCGCCCCCAGGATGTCCTAAATGCTTTGAAGTCGTCGATCACTCCGCCGCGTCCGTTCGCTCAAGCGTCAAACGGACGTGGTCGACGTCCAACTCGACCGGCTCCACCGGCGACACGAGAAATAGGTCCAGATACCGGACGCGACGAAGGTCCAATCGGCGTTGGTCCGGACCCTGGCTGAGGGCGTGTCGAGGAATCGAGATGGTCTGCCAACGCCCCCGACCGATGCGGATGATCTCTCGAAAAACATCGGTTTCAAAATCCGCCGTTCTCGTGTCGGCGACTTTGATCAGCAATTGCGCCGTCGGCTCGCGATACTCGCCGCTCAACCGCACCTCCAGTTTCAACTGTTCCATGGCAGACCAATCAGCAGGCAATTCAAACAGCGTCCCGCCCGCGATGTCCGCCGGACGCAGGTTCATTCGCAACATGGACCGGCCGTGCGGCACTTCTTCAACGGCTTCTCGCTGAATCCTCTCTTGCCGAGCGCCCTCTTGCTGAGCCACGAGACTCGCCGACGCATGGCGAAAGTACCACCGCTGTAATTCGACCTCCGATTCGAACGAGGCCAGCAGCGGAAATTGCCGGTGCTTGGCGAGGACGTCGGCCAGTACCGTCAGCGGCCCGACCCAGGCGAACGCCAGCATGACCGCCGCGGCGGCCCAGCCCGCTGCGCGGCAGATCCAACCCCATGACCCGGCTCCGGTCCGTCCTGCGGCTTGCGTTCCAAACAGTGTCGCGGCCGCAGCGATTCCCCAGCCGTTGGCCACGGCATCGTGCCATGCCGCGCTACGCCCTAAATGACCCTGCGCCCATTCCGCCATCAGCCCCAGCGTGAAGACGCCGGCGGATACGCCCACAACCCGCCAGCTGAGCGACCAAGGCTGGCCGACGATCGGGTGCCAGCGACCCAGCCAAACCAACGCAAGCCAAGTCAATCCGCCAAACAAAGGCGCGTGGCACAGGTCCCCAACAGCACCCACGGCGCGATGTCGAAACGGCAAGGGGACCAACAGACCGAAGGCCGCCAGCGCCAGCACCACAGCCACCACCCGCCAGCGGCTCCGAACAGTCGGCCGCCCCGGACGTCCTGGACCGCCCGACGAGTCGACAAGCGGAAGCCCAAGGAATTCGCGGCGACCCGATTCACTGGGAGTGTCATCAGAGTGGGCCATCAGTCGGTCCATCGGAAAGGCTGGGACGGGGCGGCCACCGAGTTGTAGCGGAATACAATCATCAGCGCTAGACCGACCGTCCCTGTCCGAAAGCCTTCAAAAAGACGCTGTCGACGCATGGGGTCGAGACACTCGGCGGACGATTTGGTACTCTCCCACGTTGCACTCCGGTCCCGCTTGTTTCCCCCTCTTCCCCATGGCGACCATGACCTCCCAAAGCGCCGACGCAGCCTCCACCCCCGCCCATCGACTGGGCACCAAGGCCCTGCATGCCGGGCAAGTGATCGACCCGACGACCAACAGCCGCGCCGTTCCGATCTACGCGACGACCAGCTACCAATTCAATAACACCGATCACGCGGCGGCGCTGTTCGGGCTCGCCGAATTCGGCAACATCTACAGCCGCCTGATGAACCCCACGGTCGACGTGCTCGAAAAGCGGCTCGCCGCGATGGACGGCGGCGTCACCGGGTTGTGCTTCGCCTCGGGGCAAGCCGCGATCACCGCCGCGGTCCTGACGCTCGCGCACTCCGGTCAAAATATCATCAGCAGCACGTCGCTTTACGGCGGCACGTGGACGCTGTTCACCCAAACGCTCAAGCAAATGGGCGTGGAGGTGCGTTTCTTCGACCCCGATAAGCCGGAGCAAATCCACGGGCTGGTCGACGAGAATACTCGCCTGGTCTACATGGAAAGCATCGGAAACCCGAAGAACGACGTCCCCGACTTCCGGGCAATCGCCGACGCCGCCCATTCGGCCCCCCATGGTGCGCTGCCGGTACTCTGCGACAACACCGTCATGACGCCGATGCTGCTCCGACCGATCGAGCACGGGATCGATGTCGTCATCTATAGCACGACCAAATTTCTCGGCGGCCACGGCGTCCACATTGGTGGAGCGATCGTCGACAGCGGCAATTTCAAGTGGGCGGACCAACCGGAAAAATGGCCGGAACTGTGCGGCCCGTCGCCGTCCTATCACGGAGCGATTTTTGAAGAACACCTCCGGGCGATGGGAAACGTGTCTTACCTGATCCACGTCCGGACGCACTGGCTACGAGACACCGGCGCCGCCATGAGCCCGTTCGCCGCCTTCCTGTTTCTGCAGGGGATCGAGACGCTGCACCTGCGCATGCCTCGTCACTGCGAAAATGCTCTCAAGTTGGCTCAGTTCCTGGAGTCTCACGACGCGGTCGAGTGGGTCAACTATCCGGGACTGTCCTCGCATAAAGACCACGCCATGGCAAAGAAGTACCTGCCCGACGGCCAGGGCGCCATTCTCGGCTTCGGCATCAAGGGTGGGATGGAAGCCGGCAAGAAGTTCATCAACGCCTGCCAACTTTGCTCGCACCTGGCAAACATCGGCGACGCCAAGACGCTGGTGATTCACCCCGCCAGCACCACGCACCAGCAGCTCGCCGAAGACGAACAGCGACGGAGTGGTGTCCTGCCCGAGTACATCCGAGTCTCCACCGGAATCGAAGACATCGACGATATCCTTGACGACTTCAAGCAAGCACTCGCGGTCGCCACCAGCTGACCCGCTGGCGTCCGGTCGGCACCTGCGATGTGTCGGTCCGACTGGAGACCTGCACCAATTCCGTCCGGCTGGAGAAGTGAATCGAACGCTGAATCTTGCCGTTGGCTAATCCCGCAACCGGCTGGCACTGCACCTTGCTGGCGAAGGGGTGCTAGACTGGGCCTGGCACTCCGTTTTCGGAAAATTCAACGCCCTACAGAAGGATCGCATCATGAACGCGTTGGTCGTTTGGTTGCTCGCCACCGCTTGCTCGCTTGTCGCCCTGTTCTGGGCGTCTCGCTTCTATCGCGAGATGATGCAGGCCGACGAAGGCAACGAACAGATGCGAACGATCGCCCAGAGCGTTCGCGAGGGCGCGGGCGCCTACCTGCGTCAGCAGAACAAGTGGGTGGCGATCGTCTTTGTGGTCGTCACCGCGTTGCTGGCGGTCGCCGCGTTCGGCCTGCGGGTCCAGAGCGGTTTTATCCCGTTTGCGTTCCTGACGGGCGGCTTGTTCAGCGGCCTGTGCGGCTGGTTCGGGATGAAAACGGCAACGCAAGCGAGCAGCCGGACGGCGGCCGGTGCCCAGCGTTCGCTCAACGAGGGGTTGCAGGTCGCCTTCCGAAGCGGAGCGGTAATGGGCCTGACCGTCGTCGGGATGGGGCTGCTTTACATCGCGATTTGGTTCGCCATTTTGTACTGGTTGGTCCCCTGGATCGGCGGAGAGGATGCAGCACTGAGCCTGCCGAGTCTCTCTGTTACGATGCTCTCCTTCGGCATGGGAGCGAGTGCCCAGGCGTTATTTGCACGGGTCGGCGGCGGCATTTTCACCAAGGCCGCCGACGTCGGCGCGGATTTGGTCGGCAAGGTCGAACAGAGTCTCCAGGAAGATTCACCTCGCAACCCGGCGACCATTGCCGACAACGTCGGGGATAACGTCGGGGACGTCGCCGGGATGGGAGCCGACCTTTACGAGTCGTACTGCGGTTCGATCCTGGCCGCCTCGGCACTCGGCGTTGCCGCTTTCACGTCCGCCTCGACGGTACCCGCCGGAATGGACGCGACGACGGCGCAGCTGAACGCCCTGCTGCTGCCGATGGCGATCGGCGGCATCGGCATCCTCTTGTCGATCGTCGGCATCTATGCCGTAAAGACTGGTGAGGAAGTCTCCCAAAAGTCACTGCTCAAGGCACTCGCCAAAGGCATCAATCTTTCCACGCTGTTGGTCGTCGTCGCCGCCGTCGCCATCCCGATGTGGCTGATGCCGCGGACGGCGGAGTCGATCTGGTTCGGCTTCCTGCCCGGCATCTCTCTGAGCATCGTCGTCGGCTTGTTCGCCGGCTGGGCGATCGGCAAGTGGACGGAGTACGCCACGAGCGACGAGTACAAGCCGACGCAAAATTTGGCCCAGCAGGCAGAGACCGGCCCCGCCACCATCATCATCGGGGGCGTGGCCGACGGGATGCACAGCGTTTGGATGCCGGTGATGATCATCTGCGGCGCGATGCTGACCGCGTTCGGCTTCGCCAACGGCTTCGAATTCCAGGACGTCGGACTCTTTTCACTCGGCCTCTACGGCGTCGGAATCGCCGCCGTCGGGATGCTCAGCACGTTGGGAATCACGCTGGCCACCGACGCGTACGGACCGATCGCCGACAACGCCGGCGGCAACGCCGAAATGGCGGGCCTGGATCCGATGGTCCGCGACCGGACCGACGCGCTGGACAGTTTGGGGAACACGACCGCAGCGACCGGGAAAGGCTTCGCCATCGGTTCGGCCGCACTCACCGCCCTGGCCCTTCTGGCCGCCTACGTCGAAGGGGTCCGCGACGGCTTCGAACGGTGGGGCGATGACACGGCCCAGACCATCGACGGCGAGGGCTTCTACAAACTTTCCGATTCGCTGATCCTCGAGAAATCCGGAGACCAGTCGGCAACGTTCCTGGTCATGCCGACCGCGACGCCGCTGCCGAGCACTTGGCGAGCCTTTCCCGTTGGTCGCCGACTCGAAACGGAAGTCGCCGCCACGTCCTCCGGCGATGCCCCCTATCAACTGGTCGACACCGCCACGCCGCTGGTTCCGACCTCCGACGCGACACTGAGGGACTTCCTCCACTACTTTGACGCGACGGTGATGAATCCGAAGGTGCTGATCGGCATTTTCCTCGGCGCCATGAGCACTTTTCTGTTCTGCGCGATGACGATGCGGTCGGTCGGCCGCGCCGCCCAGGGAATGGTGATGGAAGTCCGTCGACAATTCAGCGAAAATCCCGGCATCCTGGACGGCAGCGTCACCCCGGACTACGCCAGGCCGGTTGCGATCAGCACGAAAGCGGCCCAGCGAGAGATGATCCTGCCCAGCCTGCTGGGTTTACTGTTGCCGATCGCCACGGGATTATTGTTGGGTGTCGGCGGTGTGCTCGGACTGCTGACCGGCTGCCTGACCAGCGGATTCTGCCTGGCAATCTTCATGGCCAACAGCGGCGGCAGCTGGGATAACGCCAAGAAATACATCGAGGCGGACCATTACGGCGGCAAGGGCAGCGATGCCCACAAGGCGTCGGTCGTCGGCGATACCGTCGGTGATCCGTTCAAAGACACCAGCGGCCCCAGCCTGAACATCCTCATCAAACTGATGAGCATGGTCAGCGTGGTCGCGGCCGGCTTGATCGTCCGCTATTCACTCTAGAGACCCCCTTATTTGCACCGCTGACCGTACCTCCATGCTTTCACGTCCACGGACCGGCGACGTGACGGCGGACCTGTCGCCCAGCACCGATGACGTCCGCACCGACGCGCCACTCCGCTACGCCCAGACCTTCACCCTGCCCGAACCGCTGGCGTTGCAGCGTGGCGGCGTGCTGCCTCACGTCCAGTGCTGCTACGAAACCTGGGGGTCGCTCAACGACGATGCCACCAACGCCGTGCTGGTGTGCCATGCGATTTCCGGTGATTCGCACGCAGCCCGCCACGACGAGGACGACGACCCCGGCTGGTGGGACGCGGTGATCGGCCCTGGGCGGCCGATCGACACCGACCGGTTTTTCGTCGTCTGCCCCAACGTCTTGGGCGGCTGCCGGGGGACGACCGGACCCGGAGACATCGACCCTTCCACCGTCAACGACAACGGCCGGGGACGTCCCTACGGCGCCCAGTTCCCCCGAATCACGATCGGCGACATGGTCGAGGTGCAGCGGTACTTGGCCGAACACTTGGGCATTCGCCGGTGGCGGGCCGTCGTCGGCGGGTCTCTGGGCGGCCACCAAGCACTGCAATGGGTCAGCCGCTATCCGGACGCCGCCGAAACATGCATCGCGATCGCCAGCAGCTCGCGTTTGACCAGCCAAGCGTTGGGCTTTGACGTGATCGCCCGCAACGCGATCCAGACCGATCCGGCGTTCGCCGGCGGGCAGTACTACGACGCCGACTCGCGCCCGGACACGGGCCTGGCCATCGCCCGCATGCTGGGCCACATCACCTATCTGTCCGTCGAGGCGATGGAGGCGAAATTCGATCCCGACCGGCACGATCCTCGACAGATCGCCTCGCACTTCGAACAGCGTTTCAGCATCGGCTCTTACCTCGCTCACCAGGGCCAAAAATTTGTGACCCGATTCGACGCGAACAGTTACGTCACGCTGTCGATGGCGATGGACCTGTTTGACTTGGGTGGCACCCGCTTGAAGTTGATGGAAACGTTCGACGAGTCGGAGTGCGATTTCCTGCTGATCAGCTTCAGCAGCGACTGGCTGTTTCCTCCGGCCCAATCCCGCGAGATCGTCAACGCCCTCACGGCGCTCGACAAAAGGGTCACCTATGCTGAAATCACCACCGATGCGGGGCACGACGCGTTCCTGATCGCCCGCGACATTGGCACCTACGGCCCGCTGGTACGCGAACGACTTCGGGGCCGGAGCGGCGTGGCAACGACGGGGTGCTTGTCTGCCCCTTCAGGCCCGGTGCCCGCTTCCCCCGCAGCATTGGACGCGCTCGTGGACGAACCGGCCGTCGAACTGACCCCTGACGAACAAACCATCCTGGATTTCATCCCGGTCGGTTCCAGCGTCCTGGATTTGGGCTGCGGCACCGGAGAACTTCTCGCTGCGATCGACCGGCGTGATCGACGGGCGAATGTCGCATCGCCCCGCCCCCCCGCCTCGCGTCTGATGGGCGTCGAGGTCGCACAGGAAAACTTATTGGCAACCGCCATGCGGGGCATCGACGTGATCGATTACGACTTGAACCGAGGCCTGCCCGCCTTCATCGATGACCAATTCGACTTCGTCGTGCTCAACGCCACGCTTCAAGCCGTCGACAACGTCCGCGAATTGCTCGACGAGATGCTACGGGTGGGCAGACGCTGCGTCATCAGTTTCCCCAACTTCGCCTACCGCAGCCTCCGGGAACACTACTCGGTGCACGGACGGTCCCCCAAAGCTCCCGGCGAATTCGACTTCGACTGGTTCGAAACCCCCAACCGCCGGTTTCCCACCATTGCCGACGTGATCGACCTGCTGGAGCAAATGAACGTGCAGATCGAGCAAGCCGTGTTCTGGGACATCCCGCGCAATGCGCAGGTGTCCGAACAGGACGACCCCAACCTTAACGCCGACACCGCCGTGTTACTGCTGCAACGGTAGGGCCCGCTGTGCGGGCCACGAAAACCGGATCTGGCGGACCGCTGAAGCCGGATTACGTTATGGAATGGCCCGCACAGCGGGCCCTACGCCTCGATCGCATCCGGAACGGCCCATACGACGCTCGCCCGTCCACGGCACCGATTTGCCGAATCGGTCGGCCGTCGCTACGCTTTTCGCTTTCCGCCGCCACGAATGACGGTTATCAGGCCACTGCTAGGAAAGCGTCGCGATGAGTTTTAGTGCCGGAACGGACACGCCGTTCGAAACCATGCGGGGACGTGAGTTTCCCGCCATCCGCCAATTCACCATCTTTCTGGAAAATCGCGTCGGACAATTGCTGGAAGTCGTTCGACGTTTCGAAGGCACCGGCATCCGGATCGTCGCGTTGTCGATCAACGACGCCGCCGAGTGCGCGTTCGTCCGGTTCCTGATCAGCGACGCCGACCGCGGCCGTGAAATCCTCGAGCGATCGGGGCTGGCGATCATCGAAACGGACTTGGTCGGAGTCGAACTTCCCGCCGGGCCACAGCCTTTCCTCCGGGTTTGCACGGCACTTCTCCAGGCGGAACTGAACATCGTCCAAGCCTACCCGCTGATCGTCCGCCCGCACGGCAAGCCCGCCGTCGCCATCATGGTCGAAGGAATCGAACTGGCGATGAAGACGCTGCACGAAAAGGGCTTCCGAATCATCACTGAAGCTGACCTGGAAGACGACGGCGGCGAGGATTAAGGGTTTGTTCGGAAACACCTTCGACCTTTGGTATTTCTCCCCCGCCACGAAGCGAATAGTGGGAGGGATGCGAAGCAGAGCGGGAAAGACAAGACACCGAAGTTATTTCCGAACGCTTCCCAAGGCGGCACCCGCAGACAGCAGCTTGACAATCGTCTTCAATAAAGCTGCAGGCCGGCCCGATTTTCCTCTTTGAGCCGATCTGCCGCTTCCTCCACCCGTTCGGATCCCTACCACCCGCTCGCCCGCTCCCGCCATGCCGAACCCGCCAACGGACAGCCCGCCCCCCTACGATTGTTTTCTGCTGGTCTCGTTCGGCGGCCCGGAGGGGCCGGACGACGTGATGCCCTTCCTCGAAAACGTCCTCCGCGGCAAGAACGTGCCGCGGGAGCGGATGCTTGAGGTGGCCGAGCACTACCAGCACTTCGGCGGCGTCAGCCCGATCAACCAACACAACCGCGATCTGATCAAAGCGATCCGGGAAACCTTTTCTCAGCGCGGCATCGATTTGCCGGTTTACTGGGGCAACCGCAACTGGGAGCCCTACTTCGCCGACACACTCCGGCAGATGAAAGACGACGGCAAGCAACGGGCGTTGGCGTTTTTTACAAGCATGTTCAGCTGCTACAGCGGTTGTCGCCAATACCGCGAAAACATCCAACAAGCTCGCGAGCAGGTTGGGCAGGACGCGCCGATGGTGGAAAAGGTACGGATGGGCTTCAACCACCCGGGGTTCATCGGTGCGATGAGCGACAGCGTCCGCCGGGCGGCTGATTCGCTCGAGGTGCCCCCATCCGACACGACGCTGCTGTTCACCGCTCACAGCATCCCGCTCGGCATGGCCGAAAACTGTGACTACGAAAAGCAGCTGCGGGAAGCTTGCCGGTTGGTCGCCGAGCAATCCGGCGCCACCGACTGGGATCTGGTTTATCAAAGCCGTAGCGGGCCGCCGTCACAACCTTGGCTAGAACCCGACGTGCTGGACGCGATTGCCCGGCGACACGACGACGGAAGATTGAACCGACTCATCCTGTTGCCGATCGGCTTCGTCAGCGACCACATGGAAGTCATGTTCGATCTGGACGAGGAAGCCGCCCAACTGTGTCAGCAGCGCGGCATTCCCATGGCCAGGGCGGCGTCGGCCGGAACCCACCCCTCCTTCGTTTCCATGATCGCCGATTTGGTTGAAGAACGGCTGGGGCGACGGGAGAAAGCGGCACTGGGCCAACTCGGTCCATGGCACGACGTCTGCCCGGCGGACTGTTGCCTGTATACGCCACGACGCCCCCCGGCCGCGGGCGGACCTCCGACATCTGGTCGCCCGGTTGGGGCAAAGCCTTCCCAGCGATAAACTCATGCGAGAATCGTCTAGGAATCCCCCCTTCACTCGCACCGTTTGCTCACTCCATCATGCGTCTGGCCCACCAAGTTTTCTTTACGTTACGCGAACGTACCGACGAGCGGATCGAATCGCTGATCAGCGATTGTCAAACCTATCTGACCGGCCACGACGGCATGCTGGACTTTGCCGTCGGTCGCCGGGAGCCGAAGTATACCCGTCCGGTAAACGCCGATTATGACGTGGCGCTGCACACCGTTTTCAAGGACCAAGCGAGCCACGACGCCTATCAGACCGCCTCGCGTCACAACGAATTCATCGCCCGACAGAAGGATCACTGGGCCAGCGTCCAGGTTTTCGACAGCAACCTGGCCGATTGATCGCGAAGGATCCCGCCCTTTCTGTTTCCCTTCCCCTTTCACCAAAAAAATTTCTGCCATGAGCGTTCTGGTTACCCAACAAGCCCCCGACTTCACCGCCACCGCCGTGATGCCCGACGGGCAATTCAAAGATGACTTTAAGCTGAGCGATTACCGCGGCCAGCACGTACTGCTCTTCTTCTGGCCGCTCGACTTCACGTTCGTTTGCCCCACCGAAATCATCGCTTTCAGCGATCGGGAAAAGGATTTTTCCAAACTGGGCGTCCAGATCATCGGCGTGTCGACCGACAGCCATTTCACCCACCTGGCGTGGACCAATACGCCGCGTGATCAAGGCGGAATCGGCAAGACGTCCTACCCGCTGGTCGCCGACTTGAACAAGCAAATCTCGCGCGATTACGACGTATTGCTCGAAGGCGGCGTCGCCCTCCGCGGCCTGTTCTTGATCGACAAGGACGGAGTCGTCCGTCACCAAGTCGTCAACGATCTGCCGCTGGGACGCAGCGTCGACGAAGCCCTGCGCATGGTGCAGGCCCTCCAGTACTTCGAGAAGAACGGGGAAGTCTGCCCGGCGAACTGGAAGGAAGGCTCGCGGACGATCAAAGCCGACGTCGACGCCAGCAAAGAATTCTTCAACGCCGAATACGCCAGCTAGCGGATACGTCCGCTCGGAACAGGCGGTACGGCCGCAAGAGTCATATCGTTGCCCCGACGCTTCACCCTCCCGGCGAAGAGGTCGTTCAGCTTGGCGCAACTCTCCAAAGCACCGATTCCCCACCCTTCCTAAGGAACTGTTCGGAAACAACTCCGGCATGTCGATGTCGAAATTCACCCTCCCGCTGGGAGGGTCGGCCCGCTTCGGGCCGGGGAGGGCAATCGCTGAATTGGTAGACGACCCTCCCTTCGCTTCGCTCGCCCCTCCCGGAGGGGTGAAATCTGGAAGTTGTTTCCGAACAGTTCCTAAGGGAGGGCGAAGCGAGGGGAGGGCCGTGCACTGTACCAAGGTTCTAGCCCTCCCCGGCCCGGGCACGTTGGACGGCCCGAAAGATAGCGCCAAACGCCCGAAAGTTAGCGCCAAACAGACGACACGACCTCGGACGTCTGGCATCCACGCTCTGGCGAACGCCGCTACAATTGCCCCACGTTGGCCCCCTCGACGATTCGTTTCTCCCGCTTGGCCACCCTGAACCATGTGGACGCTCCATTCCGACCGCCATTTCGCCCAGTGGACCTCGGACGCCGCGTCCCGCTGGGGGGCTGCCGGCGGAGGCGAAACGCCCCTTTGGCTCGGCGAGACAAACGCTGAATCGTCGGCAGATCCCCTTCGACTGGTACTGGAATCGACCGACGCCCGTCGTTTGCCGCCCGCCGCCGAAAGCTTTATCCGTGGCAGCCAATGGCACCTCTCGATGCCCGAAGACGCCGACTGGTCGCAATCGGCCGGCGTCGACCCGTTCTCGCTCTCGATGGTGGCAAGGGTGGTCGAGTCCTCGGCGATGCGTTGGGTCGTCGAGTTGACGCTGGCCATTCAAACCAGTCGGCTAGACACCCACCCGAAGCTCGACCTTCACTGCCGCGGCCGCGCGGTGTGGTCGAAGTCGAAGGCAACCGGAAACCCCGCCGTCGTCGCCAGGATGCAGCCGTCAACAGGTGTCGGCCAAGTCGCGGTGCTGCTCGACCATCACGACGCACCGTTCACCAGCAATTGCTCGACTGACCAGGAGTGCCGACTCCGGTTTTTCGGCGAGTTCTTGGAGAAGGGTGTCATCCGGAAGGCCCGTCCCTGGCTCGTTTTCGACCGCTCCTCCGAACCGCTTTCCCAAGCGGATCTCGACGACCTCCTTCAGCGCCAGGCGGCGACTCCGCTACCACTGACCGCTTGATCAGCCGGGTGCGATCGGTTTCCCTTTTCAAATCGGGCCCCAGAGACCAGAATGCCGGTTTCCCCAACCCCGCCCACTAGCTGGCTTCAATTTCGTGGAACGCCGCCTCTTTTCATTCCTCCTTGCAGCCACGGCGTTTTTACTCATCTACGCGTCGCTGCGGATCATGTTTGTGCCGGCACCTCCTCCCGAGGTGAAACCGCCGGCGGAGGTGGACGCTGAAGTCGAGGTCGCCGCTGACCCGCCGGTCGACCCCGTGGCCCCCGAGCCCGACGAGCCGCAGGGGCCGACGCAGCGGCCTGACCAGCCGACGTGGCAGACGCTCGGTTCGATGGACCCCGCTTCGGGTCACGTCATGTTGGTCACACTGAACAGTCGCGGTGCGGGGGTCGAGCGGATCGAGCTGACCCAGCGGAAATCCAACGGCCGCTTGAAGTATCGGCGGGTTGACGTCCGCAGCGGCTATCTGGGCTACTTCGCAGCCGACCCGGCCGATACCGAATTGGGACTTCGGATCAACGTCATCGGCCCCGGCACGCCCGCGGACCTAGCCGTCTGTGCCGACCCGACCGTCCAGGGCGGCTTGCAAGTCGGCGACCGAATCGTCGGCGTCGATCAGACAGAAGTGCCCAACGCACCAGCGTTTTACCAATGGATGGAAAAGTCGGAACCCGGCCAACAAATCACCTTGCAAGTCCTCCGGGGGGCTTCCGACGCCGAGGCGGCCGCCGAGGACGCTGAATCGGACGCGGAGGCTGAGGGCGACCGGCCGCCCACCGGCGAGACGCTCCAGTTCACCGCCGTCTTGACCGAACACCCGCTCGACCTGCTCCGGTTGTCCGGTACCGGTGGCCAGGACGAAGTGCTCGGCAATTTGTCGCGTCTGTCGTGTCTGTTGAATATCGGCTCGGTGGGTCGCAAAGAGTTGCTCTCGGGTCAGGAGTCGCTGCTCGGGGAAGCCAACCCGGCCGAATTGGTATGGAACGTCAACGAGGGCGATGCGGCGGCGGCCGATGACCAACCGGCCGGCGGCGAAAGGGCAGGGGAGGGCGTCCAGTCGGTCACCTTTCGGCTGGAGTTGAGCGATCGCGAAATGAGCAGCGTCGGCGCCCGCGCCGTCGCGGTCCGCCGGTCCTACTCGCTGCGACCAGGCAGCTACCTGCTAGACATGGACGTGCAACTGGAGAACCTTTCCGATCAACCTCAGTCGCTCGTCTACCGCCTCGAAGGCCCCAACGGCGTGACCCTGGAGGGCTGGTGGTACAGCAACAAAATCAGTCCCAACTGGGGCGGTTCGGCGGCCCGCGACGTGGTCTACCGCACCTCGCTGGAAGGGCACGAGCTGATTTCCGGCTACGCACTTTTAAAGCAAGCAAAGGACGAAAGCAGCCCGGCCGTCAATGCCTTTTACGGGACCGACCCGTCCGAGCCCCCCAAGGTCCTGAACTACGTCGGCGTCGACGCTCAATATTTCACGGTCGCCTACCTGCCCTCCGAGGTGGACACGTCGCTGGACGAGTTCCGTCGCGCGACGGCCGCCATCGTTACCGATCCCAATTTGATCCCCGAAAATAAAGAGCGCGCCGTCAACAGTTCGTTCTATCTGGACAGCCAGATCGCGGAGCTAGCCCCCGGCGCCACACTCCGCCAGTCGGTGCGGATGTTCGCCGGCCCCAAGCAGCCGGATCTGCTGGCGACCGTCGGACTGGAAGACTGTGTCTATTACGGCTGGTTTCACTGGCCGGCACTGTTACTCGGTCACCTTCTGCACCTCCTCTCGGCTGTCGGCAACTACGCCGTGGCGATCGTCTTGCTGACCGTGATCGTCCGCGGATGCATGTTCCCGTTGTCCCGCAAAGCCGCGGTGAACGCGCAGCGAATGCAGGAACTGGCGCCGGAGCTGAAGAAGATCGCCGAAAAATACAAAGACGACATGGAGGGCCGGATCCGGGCACAACGTGAATTGCAACAACGCGTCGGCTTCAACCCGCTGGCCGGTTGCCTCCCGATGTTCTTGCAATTGCCGATCTTCATCGGCCTCTACCGTACCCTCTCGGTCGACATCGAATTGCGGCAGGCCGCGTTCGCTTCCTGGACCACCTGGGCGTCCAACCTGGCAGCCCCCGACATGCTGTACTTCTGGGGCGATTGGCTCTGGGAATACCTCTCCGGTCGTGGCACCGGCTGGTTGGGCCCCTACTTCAACATCCTGCCGATGATCGTGGTCGCCCTGTTCCTGACACAGCAGAAAATGTTCATGCCGCCGGCGACGGACGAACAAACCGCCATGACCCAGAAAATGATGAACTACATGACCCTGGTCATGGGCCTGTTCTTCTTCCGTGTCCCCGCCGGGCTGTGTATCTATTTCATCACCAGCAGCCTGTGGGGCATCGCCGAACGGATCATCGTCAAACGCACCTTGCCAAAGACACCGCACTTCGACCGGTCTGTTCTGGAGGGCACCGTCCACCGGTCCAATCAGAAAACAGAAAGTACTTCCCTGAAAGCGTCGGAGACTACCGGGAAGGGGAACGCCAACGGAGACGGCCAGCCGGAAACGTGGCAGGACAAGATCCGCAAGCGCATCGGGAACCAGCCCGAGCCGCCCGCCTCCCTGCCGAAAGACCGAAAACGTCCGCCGGCCAAAAAAAGACGCCCCTAACCCCACCTCCCCCGACCCGAAAGGGTCGCAGACGGTAACCGGGGCAAGCGAAGCACACCCCCGGAACCGCTGCCAGCCTGGGCGAGCCGCCCGTCAGCGTTTATCCTCTCTGACAACCAACGCTTTCCGGTAGCTGGAAGCCTTCTTCGCCCCCTCTCTCCCTCCAATACTAACTCGTGCTTCGAACACACACCTGTGGCCAACTGCGCGCCTCCGACGTCGGTTCCTCCGTCACCCTATGCGGGTGGGTGGAAAGTAAACGAGACCACGGCGGCGGCGTGTTCATCGACCTTCGCGACCGATACGGACTCACCCAAGTCGTGGTCGGGCCTCCGGAAGCCGAGTCGGCGCTGATCAAAGCGGCCGGTCACGTTCCCACCGAAAGCGTGGTGCTGATCCGTGGCGTCGTCGCGAATCGCCTGGAAGGAAAAACCAACGTCAAACTGCCGACCGGCGAAATCGAAGTCCGCTCCGAACACTTCGAAGTGCTCTCCACATCGCAAACGCCACCCTTCACGCCGGGCCAAAGTGACCTGCCCGGTGAAGACCTACGACTGAAGTACCGTTACCTCGACCTTCGTCGCCCCGAGATGCAGCGGGCCTTGATCCTCCGCAGCAAAATCATCAAGACGATGCGGGACTACTTCGCCGAGCACGACTTCATCGATGTGGAAACGCCCATCCTCGGCCGCAGCACGCCCGAAGGCGCCCGCGATTACCTGGTACCCAGCCGTGTCCATCCGACCAAGTTCTACGCGCTGCCGCAGTCGCCACAGCTCTACAAGCAAATCCTGATGGTGGCCGGTTTCGATCGTTACGTCCAAGTCGCGAAGTGTTTCCGAGACGAAGACCTGCGAGCCGACCGACAACCGGAGTTTACTCAACTCGATTTAGAAATGTCGTTCGTCGACGCCGACGACATCATGAACTTGATCGACGGCCTGGTCGCCAAGACCGTCAAAGAAGTGCTCGGTAAAGAAATCCAATTGCCACTTCCCCGCATGACGTACGACGAGGCGATGCGGCGGTTCGGCAGCGACGCCCCCGACCTCCGCTTCGGCCTGGAAATCGTCGACGTCACCGACATCGCCGCCAAGACGGACTTCCGCGTCTTCCGAGGCACGGCCGATGCCGGCAACTTCGTCCGCGGCATCAACGTCCGCGACGCCGCCATGAAATACTCGCGACGCCAAATCGACGAACTGACGGCCTATGTCCAGCAAGACTTCGGCGCCAAAGGACTCGCGTGGTTCCGTGTCGAGGACGACGGCAGCTTGTGGAGTCCGATCGCCAAGAACTTCGAGCCCGACCATCTCGGTGAGATCAAGACGCGGCTGGAAGGCAAACCGGGCGACTTGCTGATGTTCCTCGCCGATACCTGGGAAGTCACCTGCAAAGGACTCGCCGGACTGCGAAAACGCCTCGCCGCCGAACTAGAACTTTTCGAGCCCGATGCGCTGAACTGCAGCTGGGTGACCGCGTTCCCGATGTTCGAAAAGGACGAGGAGTCCGGCCGCTACATAGCGATGCATCACCCCTTTACCGCACCACTGAAGGAAGACCTGCCGAAGCTAACGGAATCGCCTAACGAGTGCCGGGCTCAAGCGTACGATTTGGTCATCAACGGCTCGGAAGCCGGCGGCGGAACGATCCGGATCCACGATCAAGCGACGCAGTCCCAGGTGTTCGAACTGCTCGGAATGGACGAAGCGACCGCCCGAGACCGGTTCGGATTTCTACTCGACGCCCTTCAGTTCGGTGCGCCGCCGCACGGCGGAATCGCCCTCGGGATCGACCGCTGGGTCATGCTGCTCGCGGGTCTGGACAACATCCGTGAAGTGATCGCCTTCCCGAAAACCCAAAAAGCGACCGACATGATGACCGAAGCCCCCGGCTCGGTCGACGCCGACCAGCTCAACGAACTACACGTCCGAACCGTCGCCGTCAAAACCTAATCGCCCGCTCTTTCGCGTCGTATTCCGTTGCGCCGTACTTGTACTCGTACTCAGCAAGACGGTACTCGTGCTCGCCCCCCACTCCCCGAAACCGATCGTGACCATATCCCCAGTTCGAGCAGGAGTAGGAGTAGGAGTCCGAATACGAGGGCACTGGCGGAATCGAACTAGGCAAACCCAGTGGCTAGGTTCGGCCTGGAAAGGGATCTTCGAGGAAGCGAAAGCCATCTCGTCCCCAACTCTTCACCGGCTCTTCATCATCTGACCCTTTGTGAAGACG